>Ga0209164_1002736_pt1 | contig 17904 bp, 18 predicted proteins | sample MTBNYHSulfiMetaG_FD_187458 | JGI IMG/M metagenome (GOLD analysis project Ga0209164, IMG submission 187458) | Enrichment culture microbial communities from rom New York Harbor, USA that are MTBE-degrading - MTBE-NYH (New York Harbor Sulfidogenic)... | ecosystem: Environmental > Aquatic > Marine >...
GCGGTGGGACCCTCTGCAGAAAATACCAGAATGTGGCCAGAGAGATCGCCGACGTAACCAAGGCGGATCTCGACTGGATCGGGATCCAGGCCACGCGGCTCAATGCCGAGCTGGTCCGGTCCCTGTTCGGGACCACGGCCCATGGCACTGTCATCCATGACCCGAGTGAACCGATCGACACGGACAAGCGGATCATCATCGGGGCCGGATTTGAACCTGGGAGTTCCACCGATCTTCGGGCCGTACAGTTGGCTGAACGATTCGGGGCAGGTCAGGTGATCAACATGTCCAATATCGACTACGTGTACAGTGACGATCCTAAAAAGAACCCGGATGCCGTAAAACTGACCGGCATATCATGGGGCGATTTCAGAAAAATGGTAGGCGATGAGTGGGACCCCGGCCTGAGTATGCCCTTCGACCCCATTGCCTCCAGGACGGCTGAAGCCGCGGGATTGACGGTCGTCATCATCGGAAACGACATCGAGAATCTCGATAGACTTCTGAAAGGCGCGCCTTTCAGGGGAACAACCATTGCGTGAGACATGAGGCGTGAGGCGCAAGAAGGCATCAAATACAATACGATATGCCCTTGGAGGTAGATGATGAACTGGAAAAATTTTTCCCTGTCTGGCGGTCCTGGAACTCATACTCGTTAGCGTCTACGCCTATGCATGGGATTCGCATGAAAACAAACAGGCGTATGGCCGACGTTCTGTTGCTTGCCCGGAATGCCCGCAGACTTGCACGCTGAATTCCGGACACTAAGGTCCTCACCGATGCCCTGAAGGCCGTACGCAGGATTGGAAGGCCTTCCCCGGCCAGACGTCCCGGTTTGCGATGGGCCTCTGACCCTTATTTTCCTCTTTTGCCATAGAGGATGAGAAGGTCGCCAAAATAATTCTCAAGCCATGATTTAAGCAGGGAGCTCTGGAAGTCGGTACTTAGCGCCTTGAGCGAAGCGGGCGGTGAAAAGCCTATCTTATTTATGGAGCTGAGGGGTAACCTGAGAGCAGAGAATAATAAAGACATTGACTTTCTGGTCAAACCTGACCAGACTATATATCAGGAGGTGACGGTTATGCTTATAGCCAATATTTCAGAGGCAAAGGCCCAGTTATCAGCCCTGGTCGAAAAGGTCATGGCCGGTCAGGAGGTGATCATTGGCAAGGCAGGTAAACCGGTTGCCAAGCTCGTGCGGTATGAACGAACCGATCAACCCCGTCGACCCGGTGCATTGAAGGGGAAAATCAAAATAGCCGATGATTTTGACGAGTTGCCTGAGGACATTGCTACTGCCTTCGGTATGGTGGACAAATGAACCTCTTGCTGGATACACATGTCCTTCTGTGGTGGCTTAACGGCCATCCTGCGCTTTCAAAAATGTCACATGCTGCCATAGCCGATGGAGAGAATCTGGTTTTCGTCAGTGCCGTCTCAGTCTGGGAAATAAGAATTAAAGCAGCATTGGGAAAACTGACAATCCCTCGGAATTTTAAAAGGGTGTTGGAAAGTCAGCCCTTTGAAATGCTGAACATCACCGTGGACCATGCACATGCTATAGGAGACCTTCCTTCTCATCACAGAGACCCCTTTGACAGGATGATCGTGGCCCAAGCCAAAGTAGAAGGCTTTACACTTGTGACACATGATGCGCGCCTGAAGAAATACAGGGTTCCCATCATAGAGGCCTGATGATCAAGATATCATCTTCCGTCTTTCGTTTGGCATCTTACATAGTTCTCACCCGTTCCATGCCAAGAAATTGCCTCAAGGGCTAATCTATTCTCCAAACAGGGTCCGAATGAGTTGGATTATCCCTTTTCTTTCTTCCCAGCGAAAAGGAATAAAAAAATACCATTGGCGAACTTCGCGTCTTGAGTGACAATAGCGAACGGGCGGTGAAATGCCCATTCTTAAACATGTGTGATAAAAAACCGCACTCCTCCCCAATTTTTTCAATTTTTGCTTGACACACCCCTGATTTTCACTATGATTCCCCGCAACTGACCGATTTCGGACAAACAGATTTCCAAATTCTGATCCATGATTCATTAACCTTAGGCCTTTGAGCTTTCAGCTTATGGACCATCCCCTCAAATACCCCATACCCCGCTCCTGATGGGGGCTTTTTTCCTGTTGGGAGTGAAAACAGTCAAGCCACACATCCATAGATCTCGACTGATGCAGACCAAACTCAATTTCAGAATGAGCCGGACCACTTGAGTGCCTGTCGCCTATCAAAAGAGTTCCAACATGGCAACACAAAGACCGTCCTCCCAAATACAATGGACTGTTGAACCCACTATTTCAGGCCCTCAATGACCAAATAGCGGTTAACAGCGGACCTGACTGCTTTTTCAACCATATTTATTCACTATGCAAGATTTGAAACCCAATGCACATTGTCCGTGAGACGCCCCTCAGCCTTTGTGTCGGTTGCTCGCTACCCATACGGGATGATTTACCCATGAGCCTTTCGTCTCGGCAAGCGCCTATCTTGAAGTCAGCCGGCCTCGGGCCAACAAAGAGTGCCATTGCTAAGGACAAAAGTATTTGTTATCATAACACCAGCCTGACAGATTGAGGTGCAGCGAAAGGTCCCTGGTTCGCATCTTCTTGGGCGAAAAATCGGCGGAGCATAAACCATGGACTTGGGATACTGAGGATGATTCTTTGTGGAAACCATTTCAGCATTCGAGTGGAACCCAACAAAGGCGGCAGGAAATCTTGCCAAACATGGAGTTGCCTTTGACGAAGCCAAGACGGTGTTCGAAGACCCCATGTTGATCACATTTATAGATGATGAGCATTCTGTTGATGAAGAGCGATACATTACGTTGGGCATTTCAGGGAGGGGGAGGCTCCTCGTTGTTGCCCACACTGAACGGGAGCGACGGATTCGCATCATCAGCGCTCGCAAGGCAACGAAGAAAGAGGTGAGTTATTATGAAAAGGCAGATTGAGACAGATGATTATGAATTGAGAGATGAATATGATTTTTCAAAGATGACCGTTTTGCCCAAGGGAAGGTACGCGCCTGAAAGACGGCTTGGCAAAAATGTGGCGCTTCTTGCCCGTGACATCAGCGAGGCTTTCCCTACAGATGAGTCCGTGAATGAGGCCCTTCGGCTGGTCATGAAACTCTCTCAGGTCCCAAAGTACCCTAAAGGGGACCCCGCCCGACCCTAACGTAGAGAGTATGCCGCCCCTGTCAGGACTTGCCGGGATAGATAAGCCCCCACGTTTCAATGGCCTCTTCACCATCCGCCGGCCGACCCGGTTTACCGGAAAACAGTTGCCGCAGGGGAATATCCAGCCCCGTCGTTATCTGAGACAGCTTCCGAACGGTAAGCGTCTGCTCCCCCCTCTACAACACGCCATCGCGGGACGATTTTATCACGATCACTTCACATACATCGGTCGCCTGATTGTTCTCGGCGAAGCGATTCACGACAATCCCTTTTCCAACCTGTCGGGCTCCCCGCAAAACAGTAAACAATTTCGGGTTCTTAGCGCCTCCAGTGAACCCGTTGGTGGTGTTTTTTTACCGGGGCAGTTCCCCATTAAGAGGCCGGGACAAGGCCGCCATATTTATCCGCCGTCTGCGTGGCGGATGATGCCGGGCGCTCTGCGCTAAAATACCCATCCCCACACATGTGTGATAAAAAACCGCACTCCTCCTCCATTTTCTCAATTTTTTCTTGACATACCCATCAGTTGCACTATTATCCCCAACAATTACCCAGTAGCCAGTACCTTACGCCTTAAACTTTCAGCTTTCAGCTTATGGATCATCCTCTCAAATACCCCATACCCATCTCCTGACAGGAGCCTTTCCGGCCTGTTAGGAGCGAAAACCCCCAACGCAGATCCGTAGATCTCCATTTCCACAACCGGAACATAAAACATCTTAACCCCGGGGTAAGCCGTTCATCGTCAATGCCTGATGTCAAACATCGGGATTTCAACATTGCAACACACAGCCGTCTTCCCAAATAGAATGAACTTCTGAATCTATTATTTCAATGGCGGTCCACAGCAGATCTGACCGCTTTTTGAACCATATTTATTCACTATGCAAGATTTGACACCTAAACAATGGAACGGAAAGGCAGTCATGAGACTCGATGAATCGCAGCACCGATTTTGTGCTTCAAAAGCCTCGCACATTCGCCTCCTTGCCCCTGCAGGCAGTGGAAAGACACTTTCACTGCTCTGGAGATGCAGACAACTTTTCGAGGCGCAGCCAGAAAAACACCAACGTTTTTTGATTTTTACATTTACTCGGGTCGCGCGCGATGAACTGAACCACCGTATGACCGCCGACGAACGTTTCAAAGCCTTGCGGGAAAACGTTCGCATAGATACGCTGAACCATTGGGGTTATAACTATTTGCGTAAACAGGTAAATTCCGCACTTTCACTCAAGGCATCTAATAGGGATCTTTTTCTCCTTGTCAAGCACAATCTCCGGTCAATCTGGACAAATATGCCAGCAATTAGTGAAGTGCTTTCAGGTGGCCAATGGAAATACGTTGACCTCATGGGTGTCATAGAAGCTCTGAAGACATCTGGGTTTAGACACGATGCGCCTGATCTAATTGAAGGGTTTTTAGAAACGCTTGACTGGATAAAAAGATGTGGCCTTTCTCGCTACTTCGACGCAAACGTGTTCCAGCCGCTGGAGAGTATGGGGTTTATTGAAGTTAAAGGATCCCCGCAAGCTGCTAACAAAAGTCTTACCCATTTCTTAAGGTTTTGGAAAGACGCCTGTGAGCATCTTTGGAATAGTGCAATAATAACTCTCGACGACCAAAAATACTGGACACTAATTGCCTTGCAACGGAGGTACCTAAATAGCTACTTTCCAGAGCCTAATCGATATCATCATATCTTTGTAGATGAATTCCAAGATATCAATCCTCTTGATCTTCTACTGATTCAGGAGTTAGTAAGAGTCAATCGGAGTACACTCACAATTGTGGGCGATGATGATCAAGCGATTTACGAGTGGCGTGGTGCAGTGCCAAAATTCATCCTCCAACCTGATGAGTTTTTTGGCGTTCGGTTTGAAACCCACACTCTCGAGACCAATTATAGGTCACCGGCTAACATAATTTTTCACTCACAGAAGTTAATTTCTAAAAACACAAAGAGAGTAGAGAAGAGCGTTGTTCCTGCAATACTTACTAATGCGGAGATCATTCACACGTGTTTTAACACACACGACGATGTTGTGAGCTTTATTCTTGACCTCGCGCGAGATATTAGTCTGGCTGGTACACCAAAAGGACTAGCGGTTCTTGCGCGAAAGAAAAGCCAATTGATCCCACTCCAGATCGTGCTCACATCTGAAGGGATACCGTTTTATGCAAAAGAGGATCTCAATGTCTTGCTCAGTGACGCATTTGAGGATTTGAAGACAATTCTTGAAGCGGTAGCCACTAAGCGTGAGAGGAGGAGCATAAACGACATTGTAAAACTTTTCATGCGTTGTTGCGATAAAGTAAGAACTTACCCGATGACGAAGACCGATTCGAAACCACTGTATGGCTTTCTTATGTCCAGACGCCCTCACACTTTCATGAAGTGCTTGGAACATTTTCTATCATATCCTGGTCGGCTTAGGGGCGATACCTTAGATTATGGCCTTCCAATAGCGAAAGTTTTAGAGGCTGAGACTGTGGCTGAAGCAATAGAGCTAATACAAGTGGAGATGGCTGGTTTACAAAAACACTACGCAAAGGCGGAGGACGATATTTTTTATAAAGACCCACCGTTTCTTCACTTAGCTGACTACGCACGGCGCTATAATACTGATTTTTATAAGTTTGTTGACGATGTAGACGAGGCAATAGCGTCCATGGCAGGAGCTTCTGAGCATGATACAAAAGGTGAAATGGTCGATAACGATCTTCACAGATCTGTTCACCTGATGACAGCTCTGAGGGCTAAGGGAAAGGAATTTAACACTGTTGCTATTCTTGATGCAAACGACGGTATGTGGCCGATTAGATTGGCGGAGACTCAAGCCCAATTGGAGCAAGAACGCCGCGTTTTTTATGTAGCGGTCACGCGTGCACAGAGGCGTCTCCTGATACTATCCGTGAAACAGCTTGCAGGAAGGCCAGTTGAACTTTCTCCCTACTTGGCTGAAATGGGTTTGGACATTTCTTAAAATGGGTTTGCGGGACGTGGGTTTGCGTCCATAAGAAACTCAATAACTTGACGGCCATTCAATAACCAGATAACATTTCGGGCATGCCGAGAACAGCACGATTAGACGCACCCGGCGTATTGCACCACATCATGATCCGGGGAATAGAGCGTCAAAAGATTTTCAGAGATGTCCAGGACAGGGATGATTTTCTTGAACGGTTATCCGTCATTTTGCCGGAAACCCATACCGCCTGTTATGCCTGGGCGTTTTTGGACAACCATGCCCACTTTCTATTCAGGAGTGGTGAGGCCGGAATATCAAGGGTCATGAGGAGGATCCTTACGGGATATGCGGTGACGTTCAATCACAGGTACAACCGTCATGGTCAACTGTTTCAGAACCGTTACAAATCGATCATCTGTCAGGAGGATGCCTATCTGAAGGAACTGGTTCGATATATTCATTTGAATCCGTTAAGGGCAAGATTGGTATCCGATCTTTCAGAACTGAATGGATACCCCTACTGCGGCCACAGTGCATTGATGGGAAAGATACGCCGGGAATGGCAGGACACGGGATATGTATTGAGGAATTTTGGCACCACGGTAAGAAAGGGACGAAGCGAATACTTGGCTTTTGTGGAGGCCGGCATTTCTCAGGGACGGAAGCCTGAGCTGGTGGGCGGCGGTCTGATCAGAAGCCTCGGGGGATGGAAAGAGGTAAAGAAGTTGGGACTGGACCGGCAGGATCGTATAAAGGGCGACGAGAGGATACTGGGCAACAATGATTTCGTAATGGAGGTGCTTGGGACCGCGAACGAAGGATATGAGCGGAGATACAGACTCAAGAGCCTTGGGTACGATATATCGAATGTGGAGCGAAAAGTCATAGGGCTATTCAATATCAAAAAATCGGATCTGTATTCAGGGAGCAGGAAGAATCGAGTATCCGAGGCGAGGAGCCTTTTCTGTTACTGGTGTGTCAGAGAGCTCGGGGAGAGCATGACCCACATGGCAAGGTTATTAGGGGTCACCCAACCGGCGGTCGGTTATGCTGTCGAGCGGGGAGAACTTCTAACGAAAAAAGAAAATTATAATTTGATCGACTGATTTCTTTGTTTCTGATGGACGTCCCCAAGCTTACACAAAGGAGATGAAGTTGACTTTCTTTGCTCCAGACGCCCGAAAGGCGGCGTTCGTCGTTATTGACATGCAAAATTTCTCGTGTATTCCGGTGGACGGTAAACCTATGCCGGGACTCAACGTCGTCATCAAGCGGATCAACCGACTTGCCGGCATCTGCCGAGAAAACGATGTCCCCGTTATCTGGGTTCGGCATAATATTTCGTCAAAGGGTGGCGTGGACGATGGCGGCCTCTATTCCTTGTTTCATGATAATGAAAGAACCCAGACTGTTCTGAACCGTTGCGAGGGAACGGAAATCTATAGGGAGATGGACATCGATTGCGCTCGTGACCACATTGTTTTCAAAAACCGCTATAGCGCCTTCCGCTCGAACCCTCCCGAATTATTTGATAAGATTGAGGCTCTTGGAAGAAGACAGCTCCTGATAGCAGGGATAGCTGCTAACGTTTGTGTAGAGTCCACACTGAGGGACGCGATGCAACTCGATTACGAAGTCATATTGGTTTCGGACGGCACAACGGCACCGGACGAAGCCATGTTAAAGAATACCCTGACAAACACCCGCCTGTTCTTCGGCGACGTACAAAAAATGGATGAAATAGCGGCGAATCTCATAAGGCGCAAACAGAAAGAGGATAACTTAATATGAAAGCTGGGATCTCAAAAGAAGCGGATATAGTGGATTTCTTTCACGCATACAATGAACGTGAGTACGATACGCTTTTCAAAAAATACATGGCCGAGGATTGCCTTTGGTACGCATCCGAAAGTGCCCTTAAGGGAAAGGGCGAAATCTTGAACTACTGGACAAAAAGCCATTCGGCCTTTAAGGAAACCCTGGGCCAGCCCGAAAACGTGGTTTTTGGCAAAAGCCAGGTTTACCTGCAGGTGAAGATTCGTCTCGACTTTGTCGAGGACGGCTCGTTTTACGGCAAATCTTATAAGAAAGGCGATATCTGCAATTTTGGATGTGCCGACTACTATGAGTTAGATGCTGACGGCAAAATCAGGCAGGGACTCGTTTACATTAAATTTTTCGACTAAGGGAACGCCATGCAATTAGAAGAAATCATTGCCAAATGGCTTGTAAACGTTTCATATGAGAGCATCAATGCCGACCTTCTCCATGTCCTGAAGCGTAATATAATGGATTCATACGCTGCAATTTGTGGTTCCCTCATGGACAAGACAATGTTGGCAAACTTCGACCGGCTGGTCTCCGGGCCTGCATCGGGCTCAGACCTCGATGTCTGGGGTATTGAGAAGCGTGGGGGGTTCATGGATGCCGTCTTTATGAATGCAATCCTTGCCAGGCGAAGTGACCTCCTCAGTACATACCTTTCCGATAATTCCATGGGTGGCGCTCACCCGTCAGATAATGTAGCCCTCTCTCTGACTCTCGCCGACTGGAAGAAGATGAGCGGTAAGGAACTGCTGTCCATAATCTACGCTGCATTTTGCCTGTCTGCGGCATTCGCGACGTACTACAACCCTGAACCCGTGAAATATGACCACGACGCGGCCGCAACCTTTTACACAACCCTGATAATCGGGAAGGCATTGGGTCTCTCCGAGGAGAAACTTGTCCTGGCGCAGCGTATTGTCGGTATGTTCGGCCTGGACATCAATCAGGCCGCTGTCGGACAAATGACGGACTGGAAGCATTGTACATATGCCTCATGCGCGCTCCGGGGATTCCAGTCGGTCAAACTGGCGCTGGCCGGTTTTCAGGCGCCTCAGGAAATCTACGAAGGCACAGCGGGCGTCAATCACTTCTTCCCTCACTCCGATGCAATTTTTTACCCTCCTCCCGATCTGACGCGCATCATCTTCAAGCGCTGGCCAGCCCTGGTCTTCTGCCAGACGCCCATCGACGTCGCCCTGGACCTTTCTCCTAAAATCAAGGACAAGAGGACCATCCAATCCATTCTTGTCAAGACCTATGAGGTTGCATTCCGAAACGGGGCAATCCCTGAGGCATATCACCCGACCAGCCGTTCGGGACGAACGCACTCAATCCCCTATTGCGTCGCTACAGCTATGCTCAAGCCTGTCAGATACGAAGATTTCGATGAACCTCACGCTTCTGATGATGCTCTCAATGGACTCATAGCAAAGGTCAAGGTTGTCGAGGACCGTGAAATCGACCACTCCTATCCCGCAAAAGCCAAGTGTGTAATCATAGTAACCCTTACTGATGGATCAACGGTCCAGGCTGAGCGAGACTATCCCAAGGGCGACCCGAATGACCCGCTGTCAGACAAGGAAATCGAGGAAAAACTCTCTGACTACTTCTTCTTTGCCATAGACAAGGCCGAACGGGATGCAGTAATTGAGCGTCTCTGGAGACTCGAAGAGCAATCAGGTTTGGACTGGCTCATAGCCCCACTCAAAAGGAGACTGCTCTGAAGAATGAAAATATGATAAAAATATAGGAGATGGGGGACGGGCATAAATAAATAAGTGGCTTGGCATATTGAAACGATAGATGTGATCCGGCATTTGCGGAGAAAAGTGAAAGGGGACAGGCAAATAATTGACAGGTACTCGGCATCGGGTGCATTTATACATGATGATGGTTATGCGACTTTGAGGGAGGTCCAGAACGCCCGGAATCGCAGGAAATGGATAGAAAAGGAGAGGGGTAAGTGTTTGACAGGGCAATTTACCACGCCATGTCCTGGTCCGTATCAGAGGGTTGGACGGCGTCTATTCCTTTAAACACCTCTCAGAAGCCATTTAGGCTCTCTCAAGTGGGCGCACTGACAGATTCCCGGATGCAGGTATGGAGGTCCAATCGCTCCAGGAAGCGGTCTGCTCTTGACTCATAAATGAACCTGAGAAGAAATATGAAAAACACAATTGAAGCCTTATGAGGTTCCCATTATGTCTAATCTATTCGGCTGATGCCCTCAAGATCCTCCGGGCGCAACCGATAGCGAATCACATTGCCCTCATGCAGGCTACGAAACTCGTTCCCTATATAATTGACCACGTCCTCGCGGTCTGCTTCAGGGATATCAGCCTCCGCGGCCATGGCCTTGATGAGCCTGGGCCGAAACGCCTTCCATTCAAGCACGCTGCGGCGAACTGCCTTGCGAACGAAATCACGATAGACCAGGGCGGCCTTGTCAGGAGTCTCTATCTCCGCGCGCAGCGTCCTGTAGTTCTCAGCCGAAGTCAGGTAGGAGTCGATATACGTCTCCCTCAGCAGGGAAACATTGTTCAGCTCGTAGATTCCGATGAGGCCGTCAATATAGGAGCTGTCGTCCATAGTGAGATACGACATAGGCGCGAGATCGGCCTTCAATAAAGGAATGTTAGAGGCGATGCGCGAGGTTCTCTTGTTGATATCGTCAAAGGCCTGGAGATACGGGATATGAACGAGAAGAAAGAACGACTGTTCAAACGGATCATGAATGGCCGCTGCCTTTTCGATCAGTATGTCGAATTCTTCCTCAATCTCGAACGGGTCGTCAGGGGGCCTGAAGCTTGAATGGGTAATACCGACGGGCATGCGCCGCAGCCGGCCGGCCATGCCGGGATCCGCCAGAAGCCCGTCCGCGAGCAAGGCATGGATGTTCTGCAGGTCTCGCCGACGGATCGATATGGCAGCGAGGTTTTCCACCACATACTGAATTGCCTCCTTGTGGTTAAGGATCATCACCGCTTCCTTGCGATCTTTTCCAGAGGCCTCCTGCCCGAATCGGATCAGACGCTCGGTTTCGAGAAGGTTGTACGTGTTCCCTTCCATCCGCGAGGATGCCCAGGAGAGATCAATCAGGAGGCGTTCAAGGATGCGGCGTGCATAGGTTCCGGCTGGCATCGGCAAGACGGTAGGGGTGCCGGCTTCGCGCAGGTGCAGTCGATCAGCCTCGGCGAGGTAGCATGTCTTGTTCGGAATATAGCGATCCAGGAATTCCTTTTTGTAGGTCGTCGGCCTGCGGCGGTTGTAAGGCGTCTGCAAATGGGCGCGGACCACGGCCGCGCCCGCGAGGCTGTAGCCAGTGGCCGGGCCTTTCCCTGAAACTTCCAGTTTGCCTTCGTCCACGAGCCGCCTCAAAGCACGCCACATCGTGGTTTCGCTCGCATCGGGGGCGGCCTGGCGGCGGATATCCTCCCGTCGAGCACCGGGATGAGCCGCAATGTAGTCAAGTATAGCCTGGTCAGAGAGTATCATGAAACGATCTTCCAATAGTGTGGAATGATTATGTTATTATAATAAAAGGGGAATTCCATATTGTCAAGATATTGTTTCATAAGTTTTGAAATGATAATTCGGGACATAGGGAGCGGGACAATACAGAGGAAACAAGGTTGAGTTGTCCCGGTTCTTGTATCAGTATTTGGGAGTTTCAGAATCTCGTTCTTTTGCTTCCGGGTTGTAACAGAGGATATAACGGTTATGCTTTTATGCGTTTGGGAAACGAAAATGAGACAGACGCTTCATGCTTGAAAAACGCCCCATATTTGAGTCATTTTGTAAAAAATGAAGCTGACGTCAGTTGAGAGAGGTCCAACATGCGAAGGCTTGCAGGGGCAACGTCTTGAACTCCATTGCATTATGACTTCCGTTTCACGGCCGCTCTGTAAATCTCCTTGTCCCGGCGGGGTCCAACCGTCAACACATATACCAAAACCGTTTTTTCGCGCACCTGATACACCACGCGATAGTCTCCCACACGTATCTTTCGGAAATTGGCCAGGTTCCCGGACAATGGCGCCCCGAACTTCAGCGGATCGCGGGTAAGTTTTGGGCCTATGGCCTTCACAATCCGCCGTGCAGCGGAAGGCCCGATGCTCTCCAGGTCTTCTTCGACCTCATGATGATAGAGAATGGTCCAGGTCATTTTCCGAATTTCTCCTGGATGTACTCATTGGACAGGGCCTTCTTCTCTTCGAAGCTTTCCAGCCGTGCGAGCGCCAGAGCGGTCAGGCGGAGATCTTCCATCTCCTCCTGCATGGCTTCATAGCTTTCGATAGAAAGCAGGATGGCTTTTGGGGCGTTGTTCTTCAGAATAATCAGTCTTTCAGCCTCACCGTTTTCCAGGGCATCCAGTGTCGCCGATGTCTTTTTTGAGAGCGCGGTTGCCGAAAGGTAATCTGTGGCACGCATGGTCGTAATCCCCCTTTAGTTTATCAGATAATTTAATGGATAATGATCTGACAATTATCCCCTGTCAATATGAAACATCAAGAGGAACAAAGAGGGACGGGCAGATTATGCTTCTTGTCCGCATCAGCCAGCTATCGCCAGCCGGCCATGATCTCCATGCAGATCTGATTCATGTTCGTGGCACGGGTTTCAGTGTCGGCTTCAGTGTAGCAGCGGAATTCGGGGGCGTTTCCCGAGGGACGCAAATGAACGACCTCATGGTTTTCAAAGGTGATGCGCAGACCATCGGTGGTATCGATGGAGGCGACCGAACCGAAGTGCCCCCCGAAGACGGTCTCAAGGGTCGCCCTGTCCCTGACCTCGTTTCCGGTATAGAGTTCACTGAGCCTGGCCCGGCTCTTTTCCGTGGGGAAATCCTTCAGACGGTTGCTGTAGGTGAACCGCTGTGGCAGTTCGAGGACCAGTTGGCCGATGGGTTTTTGTTGTTGAATGGAGAGAAGAAGGATGGCAATATGGAGGATCACCGCGTCCCGTGTGGGAAGCGCGGTCAGGATCCGGCCTGCGGATTTGATGTCGGAGGCCAGCAGAAAGCCGCCGTTGGCCTCATATCCCACCACCCGTTGAAAGCCGTCCCGAAGGGCCTGCTCCATCCCTTCGATCACATAGGGTGAACCGATTCGGGTGCGGTAGACTCTGCGGAAGCGCCCGCACTTCTCCACGGCGGAGTTGCACGATACCGGGGCTGCCACGGCATCGGCCTTGAAGTGGGCTGAGCAGAGGATCCCGGCCACGTCTCCCCTCAGCCATTTCCCGGTTTCATCGCTGATGAGGGGTCGATCACTGTCGCCGTCCGTGGAGACGATGGCGTCAAACCCATACGCTTCGGACCAGTGTCTGGCAGCCTCCACATCCTCGGGTCGGATCGCCTCGGTGTCCACGGGCACAAACGCCTCGGAAAGGCCCAGCGGCGTTACGTCTGCTCCCAGGCCTGTAAGGATGTCGACCATCAGGCCCCGACCCACCGCAGAGTGCTGATACACCCCGATCCGTTTTCCTATGAGCGCGTCATGGGGGAAAAACCCGAGATACCGGTCCACATAGAGGCTTATGGCCTCCGGATCAGAGACCAGGTCTGCCTGTTTCGTGATGAACATCCCCCTGTTGTCAAAGAGTCCCGGGGGGAAGGCAATCTCCTGCTGTCTTATTCCTGCCTCATCCGGTTTGAGGATTTCCCCTTTCCTCCGGGTGTATTTGATGCCGTTGCGGTCCTCGGGGATATGACTCCCCGTCACCATGATCGTGGGGATCTGTTTAACAAGGCCATAATTTGCCAGCGCGGGCGCCGGAAGCCTGCCGCAGGAACGGGGCGCATATCCCCTATCAACGACGGCCCTGGCAGCGGCCTTCAAGATCCGGCCGGTGCTGGCGCGAAGGTCCCCCCCCAGGGCAATGACGCCCCGGCCATCCAGTTCCTTTTGCTCCTCCAGGTATTGAATAAAGGCCGCGGTGTAGGCATAGCAGACCCTGTCGGTCATATGATCCGCGAGGCCTCTTGCCCCGCTGGTCCCGAATGCCACCCCGCTCTCAACCATCATATCGCTGATTCTGATCGTCTCGGTCATCCGCTTCTTTCCCTGCCGTTTATATCGCCGACACGGTTGCCGGATCTGATGTCCCAGGATCGTGTTAAGAGGACAAACACCCGGACGGGCAAATCCCTTCTCCGGGGTTCAGGCCTGCCCGCACCGCCTCGGGCGGGCGCCAGCCTTTCAGCCAGGGGATTCATCAAACGCGGATAGTCCCCTTCTTGCTGATATGATACGATTTCCATTTGTTCGGCTCAAGAGAAATTCATTGAGAATTTGATAATGAAATGCTAATCTTGTCAATGCGGGCCGCCCCCGCAACCCAAGGGTGCCCAGGTTTCGGTTTCAAAGATTCAGAGGTTTAGGGGTTAACCCGGAACCCGGAACCTTTGAGCGCTCAGCAATTTTTTGGACTTTGAGCCCCTGAACCTGAAATTTCATATAAACAAGGAGGTAGCCCATGGAAAAGAAAATACTGGTGGCCTTTGATGATTCCGAGAACGCCATGCGCGGCGTGGAATTCATAACGAGATCCTTCACCCCCACCCACAAGATCACCCTGTTCAGCGTCATCCCGGACACGGCAGCGGCCTGTGAGATCTTCAGCCCTGAACTGACGACCTATTTTCTTTCGCAACGGGAGCTTTTCTGCTCCATGCAGGACAAGAAGGCGGAACTGGTCAATGGGGCCCTCGCGAAAGCCAAGCAACTTCTTGTAAAGGCGGGTTTCCCCGAAAGCCAGATCTCTACCAAGATCGAACCGCAGAAAAAGGGGGTGGCAAGGGATATCATCGACGAGGCGGCCTCGGGATACGATATCATCGTCATCGGCAGAAGGGGTCTGTCGGCCATCAAGGAGTTTTTCCTGGGGAGCGTCTCCCAGAAGGTCATTCACTCTGCCGGAGATATATCGGTGGTCTTGGTCGGTTAACTCCCGGGATGGTGGTGTGTCATCAACACCTTTTTGTTTTGATCAAACAGAAGGAGGGTAAGATATGGGAATGCTTAGAGAATTCAAAGAATTCGCCATGCGTGGGAACGTCATGGACATGGCCGTGGGCATCATTATCGGCGCTGCGTTTGGGAAGATTGTCAGTTCCCTTGTGAACGACGTCATCATGCCGCCCATCGGCCTCCTGTTAGGCAACGTCGATTTCTCGCAGCTGGCAATCACGCTTAAGGCAAAGACCGCTGCATCGGAGGCCGTCACCCTCAATTACGGCGTATTCATCAACACCATCCTGGATTTTGTTATCGTAGCCTTTGCGATCTTCATTATGATCAAGCAAATAAACCGCTTCAAAAGGAAAGAGGAGGCGCCCGTCGTCGAACCCACCACCAAGGAATGTCCGAAATGCTTCACCGCCATTCCTATCAAGGCGACGCGTTGCCCGAACTGCACCTCGGACCTTTAATCCGCACCCACTTGCCCCTATCAATTCAATTGGGCGAGAGGCATTTCTGCGGTGAACCGGTGACACGTGTCCTGGCCCGTGGGCGGTCGGGGCACGTGTCGATTCCTGGCATACCATGATTCCTATCCGCGACACCGTTGAATCCAGAAGCTATCCGGTTATCACCCACCTGATCATCGCCGTCAATGTGATGGTCTACCTCATTCAGCTCTCCCAGGGGGCGAGGATAGACCATTTTGTCCTTCTCTACGGACTGGTTCCGGCCAGGTACTCCGATCCTTTCATGGCCGGCCACTTCACCCTGGGCCAGCAGCTCTTTTCATTCATCTCCTTCATGTTCGTCCATGGAGGCTTCTGGCATGTCCTCTTCAATATGTGGTCCCTGTATATCTTCGGCGACAATGTGGAGGACCGCCTGGGACCTATACGATATCTCCTCTTCTACCTCTTGTGCGGACTGGTCTCCGGCCTCTCCCATCTCCTTCTCAACTGGCACTCACAGATTCCCACGGTGGGGGCCAGCGGCGCCATCGCCGGGGTCATGGGGGCCTATTTTATCCTCCATCCGAGGGCCAGAATCCTGACCATGATTCCTGTTCTGTTCATACCTTTTTTCATCGAGCTTCCGGCTTTCTTTTTCCTGGGCCTCTGGTTTTTCTTCCAGCTTGTCAGCGCTTCCCTCAGCCCGGCCCAGGAAGGGGGCATTGCCTGGTGGGCCCATATCGGTGGATTTATCTTCGGAATCATCTTCCTGAAGCTCTTCGCCAGGGTCCCGGAAACCGGAATCACCCGGGCCGTCAAAAGCAAAACCGCCAGGAGGAAGACCCACCGTCTTCAGGCCATTCATACCACTGCTGCATCGGATAACCCCCACCTTTACGGCGATATGATCATCACGCCGGAAGAGGCCCGCACAGGCGCCCGAAAGCTGGTCAACATCCCCTGGGCCTTCCAGCGAAGGCTCCTTCACGTAACCGTTCCCCCCGGGGCCGAGGAGGGGACGATCCTGCGCCTGGCGGGCATGGGAAGGGAGGCGCCTGGAGGGCGGAAGGGAGACCTTCTGCTGAAGCTCAAGATCCGGCAGCACCCCTGACCCGGATCAACCGGAATTGATGGAAGCGAGTCTCATGATGACTTTCATCGCCGCACGTCGCGGCAGGACGCTTGTGACGACAAAGCCGATAGGTTTCAAACGTGGAAGACTGAATTCGGCCGGGGAAGTCTTACGGTCGAACCACAAAAAAGTAAGCGTTCACAGGTTCCGGGTTTAGGGTCCCAGGTTGAGGGCAAAAGCAACACCAGCGACCCGATTCGAACCTGGCACAAGCCCTTTTTGGGAATATGCGTCCCTTCGATGGCCTGTTCCCTACACATCAATAGCACTTGACGATTTTTTCCCAGTCCTCGTTGTTCACCCACTGAAGCTTTTCATCAAACAGTCTGTCCAGATTGGTGAAGGCCCCCTGTTGAGATCGCTTCAAGAAGGCCTGGAGAACCCCTGGTCCCGCATTGTACATGGCATAGACGGCCCGGGCAAGAAGGTCGTTTGCCGGCACACGTTGTTCCCCTTCCGGGGGACGGATCTTTTTGAGGGCATATCTCTTCAGATACAGACTCAGGATCTCGCATCCGGCCACGGCATTGTAGCGGATGTCCCATCGGAGGCTTTTTTCCGCATACAGGCCCCTCCACACCCGTTCGTTGATCTGCATGAGACCTACCGAGGTTCCGTTGTAGGACCTGAGATAGGTGATTGTCCCTTTCTTGACAACAAATTGACGGTAACAGCTTTCCTGCCATCCTGTGGCCATGACCAGCCTGCGGAAGAATCCATGGTAGGTCTCGGACAATTCTCCTTTTGCCAGGACCTGTTCCGAGGCTGAATCCAGGAGGCCGCGCACCCGTTCGATGTAAGGCAATAAACCCTTTTTCGGCGGGGGGACCCACGATCTGATCTCCTCTGTCCAATTCTCTTGGCCCTCGTCTTTGGCCCAGGCCGGGGATAGGAAAGACGCTCTGAGGAGATGGAGCAACTTCCCAAGACTTGGAGGGGTGTCTGGGGTCCAGAATTCGTCCGTGACAGGCGGCTCCTCGGGGATACGCAGATCGTCGGGGTTCGGCTCTTCCACCATGGGGAAGGAGGGGAGCGGGGAGGGGCCCAGGCCCAGGGTTTGGCGCAGGGGATGGTCCAGGTCGTAGCCATAGGGAAGGGAGACCGGACTTTCCTCCATGAGAAGTCTTGCCAGTCGGATCAGACCATCGCGGCTGATTTCGATGCCCAGACTGGGCCCGAGCGTATCCAGGGCCACCAGGGCATCGGCCCCGGCGAGAAAGCCCAGGTAGCCCAGGAGGGACCGGGTGGAGCCCTCGGTAAGATGGGATCTGAAAACAGGGGAAAGTCGAGTCCAGGACTGGACAAACTCCTCTCGCACCACATCCCTGCCCCCCATGTCCCTGTCCAGATCTTCGATGAACCGAT
>Ga0209164_1002737_pt1 | contig 17901 bp, 20 predicted proteins | sample MTBNYHSulfiMetaG_FD_187458 | JGI IMG/M metagenome (GOLD analysis project Ga0209164, IMG submission 187458) | Enrichment culture microbial communities from rom New York Harbor, USA that are MTBE-degrading - MTBE-NYH (New York Harbor Sulfidogenic)... | ecosystem: Environmental > Aquatic > Marine >...
TTGAGGTAGTTGTCGGCGAGAAAGTAGTAGATGAAGGGCAGAACAATAAGACGAATTATAGAGAAGCTTGATGATTGTTCTCACCTTGCCTACGCATTGAAAAGATGCAAGAGTGTTGAGCAGGGTCAAACATGTCTTACTTAATTCCAGTTCTGAGGCAGCTTCACGGCGAACCTGCACTCATCGTCGCCGGCTAGAACGGACCCGAGAACCCGCACCTCAAGCTCCTCGCCGAATATGTAGTCAAAAGGCTGCTTGAGGTAGCCGCCGCTGCAGTGACAGAACTCGCTCGGGACCGGGTCGCCCTCCATAATGCTTCGACGGGCGAGGTGGCAGTGGCAGAAATGGTACCGCCTCCTGGTGGGGTCAGCTTCGTTGATGTACTCCTCGAACTCGTAGGGAATCTGTTTAATGAACAATGTGTCGCCCTGTCTGCGGGCTGAGAGCCTCTCCTGATCAGACCTGATATACTCGAGGAAATCCGGGCTCACCTTTTTCCGGTACCAGAGCCGCCCATCCCGTATGTGCTCCTCGAGGAGCCGGACAACGCGCTCATGGTCCCTTCTGAGGAACTCGTCCAGATCGCCTGAATCCTCGTAGAGCATCCTCTGTACCTCGAAGGATCGGGGACTTCGTTTGTGGTGGTTGCCTGAGAGTATCTTGATGCGCTGCTCTTCACTCAGCTCCTCCCTCATCCTCCTCATCATTTCCCGCGTATACCCCGGGAACTCCTCGGCGGAGCTTCCGATTGGAGGCAGCCTCATGGGGCCGAACACTTTTCTCGCGGCTTCCTCTCCCGAGATCTCCTCGGTTCGGGCAAGGTAGGACTGGTATAGGGGCGCGCCTCCCACAACCTCGATTAAGTGGATGTACTGGTCAAGGTTACCCACGGCATTTACATAGGTGCAGATGGCGTCGATCCTTTCAAGGGTGTTACCTCCGCTCTCCATCAGACCCTTGACGTATTTTTTCGCATAGGCAGCACTTGATTCTTTGATTGGAGCCCTTTCAGCCTCTAGAAAGGCTACATAATCTGATGCATATGATACAGCTTTTTTAATGAAATTATCCGATGCCCCTCTTCTAACCAATAACTCTATGTACTCTTTCTCATAGGGGATTTTAGTACTCATAAATAGTGAGAAAATGTTACAGAAAATAAGATTATTGCCGTCATATGACGAGCACGCAGCTAGATTGAATCAAAGCTGTAAAAAGAACGACCTAATCCACCATTAGTCTTACTGTTGATGAGGTAGTTTATGCCTTCCATGTCCAGGACGGGTTTAACGGGTATTCCTCCTTCTCCATCGCACTTAACGATGAGGTCGACGCTCATCACCGTGTCTATCTTCCTGGAAACCCTCCTTATCGTCTCGATGACCTCTAGCATCCTCTTCTCCTCTACCTTGAACTCGATAATGAAGGCATCACCCTGGTGTCCCTGAACTCATCATCGAGGATATGGCCACCCTAACTTTCAAAGAACCTTTCCTTCTTCGTATCGATGAAGCTGCACGCGTGCAGTATAGCTTCCTATGAAAACAAGGTTACCAACGTTATCTGCCCTGATTTTAATGTCTTGCTAATGACAGCCAGCTTATACCCCTGAAAGTTAAATTTAACCCAACCAATCGCGCGTGGGGGGAAAACTATTAATATCTATTGGAAATAAATTATATTTGGAGAGATTTACATGCCAAAATTCTTAGCGGTTCACCCCTTACCAAGTCCTGCAACTGTTGAAGAAGCCACTCCCCTAGGGAAGAAGGCCAAATCCCTATGCACCGCTGACGCCTACTGGGTATCCAGCTGGTCTCAGCTAAACGATAAAGGCAAAATAGTGAAGATACTCTGCGAGTGGAATGGAAAAGACCTAAAAACAGTGAAATCTGTGATAGAAAAGACGGGGATGCCCACAGAGGGCGTCTACCCCATGATGAGGGTTGACTCAGAGGACTTTAGGTAAAAGAGAATACTTCCATATTTTTTAAAAATTCGCGCGCTGTGTTGAGTATATCCTTTTTTCCTCTAGAGATATACGCGTCTTATATTTCCTTAGGAATAACTGAATATATCTTGCGCGCGCGGGTTCTGGAAGAAGGTAAGGGGGTCGTGTAACGCTCAGGTTTCCCCCAAATCAAGTAATAAGAATTAAGACCATTTAAAACCAATATCGGGACAAGCCATCGTGCTCGCGTAGCAAGAGTATAATTTAGTAGAATGGGTGAGTGGAAGATATTTGAGCTATTTTTGTATCAGAGCCTTTGCTCTCAATGTACATTATGTGCACTTTCTTCTCCTGCCCAAACATATCCTTTAACTTCGAAAGGAAGCCGTCCTCCTGGAAACCAGTCTTTTCATAGGGATAGTCTCTGACGAAAAATAGGATGTACCCTTTATCAACCTCGTTTTTAGGGTCGCTCAGTTTTAAGAGGTCCCAGTACACGTGCCACTCGAAGTAGCTGTGGTGTTCATTTAGACTCATCTCAATGGCGGCCAAGGTTCTTTGCTCGTTTTTCCCTCCTGGAGCCTTGAATTGACGTTTGTGGGAGACCCTCGAATCCCATATACTGAGGTCAAAGTGTCCTCTGATGCCTCTCTGTTTTTTCAGTGAGGGGCCTTTCTTGTTTCGCTTATACCGGCTCTTAGTAGGGTACTCTCTGTGAAGAAGTTTTGACCACGGCTTGGCTCTGCCGAGTCTTGTCGTGCAGGGTTGGTCTACGGCTTTTGTAGTCAATATATGATACAATGCGCTGTGGAGGTCGCTTTCACTGTAAAAATCATAGGGGTTGGCCTTGTAGGCGTCAATGAGTTCTTTTATCCCTAACTCAATACTAGATAGTAACGCATTTTCCATATTCTTTTTTCAGTTACTAGACTTATATGTTTAATCACGCGCAATGGGGACTCTACATCGATCAATGTGAGCGGGAAGCCTCTATACTTTCCTGCGCCAATATTATTGTTGATTCCAGAGGTTAAATGAATGAAGCCTAGATGCTGCGCGCGCGGTCTCAAACCGTCTCGCGCACTACACAACGTAAAAAACAGAATATCCCGTTATCACACACACAACATGTGACAACACTAAACAAAAGAAAGCCGGCCCGGCCTCCGCCTAATATCCAGAACATACAGGAACGTGGCCAGCGAGAAGAAGAACACGGACCACCCTAGGTTCCCCTGAACCAACATGTAAACCATCAGCAGAACCGAGGTCACAGCGAACCTGCCCAACAAGTTTGAGTCTGGACTAGAATCGGAGTCCTCCTCACCCGAAGACATGGAAACCACTAACTCCCCCAAACAAGAAAACTGCGCCCAAGATATACACGTGGCGGATCCCCAGTTAATACATCAATATAATACCGGTACACAAACAAACACGCGTTTAACAGGATTAAGCAAAAAACGCGGGAACGCGTCAACAAAACGCGACAAAATAATTATCACTGGACAACCTCCTTGACTCAGAGATATAAACCACAAAAAAGCCACCAAATCAACTAACACCACCACACCAACACAAACTCGAATAAAAAACCACTACATACCAAAAAACCAGCCCAGAGGTGGATATTCAGCCTCGATAAACCCCAATAAAGCCCCCTCCAATCTCACCCGGGGAGAAAAATGAAGCGCAGAGCAATAGCACCGGTACTGGTCACCCTGGTTATCCTGGCCCTCACCTTCACCCTGGCCATCGGAGATGTCGCCCTCAGGCCCGAGAAGGCAGGCACCCTCATACCCATGGCCCAGGCCACCGACACCCAGCTCACCAAGAAGCCCGGCGACACAGTAAACTTCAAGGCAAAGATTATGAACACAGGCACCAAGGCCACAAGCTACCTGATCAAGGTAAAGTACGCACCCCACGGCACCCAGGAGTGGGAGACAGCAGCCCTCGAGGACACCAGCCTGGAGCCCGGCGCCTACAAGTACATTGAGCTGGGCGCCCTGGAGCTCACCGGGGAGATGGCTGGCAACTTCTATGACGCCCTCTTCCAGCTCATCGACGCCGAGACGGGCAACCTCCTTGACGAGGCGGTCCTGGAGAAGGCCTGGTACGTGGAGGAGCCCATAACCGCTGGCACCATTATAGACAAGTGGGTTTACTAACCCCAACTATTTTTTCAAACAGAAGCCCTGTTTGCCATTGTCCCGAGCCTAACTGGAAACCAGTGACTGGGCCGCGGCCTCACCAATCCTCATCATCCCAGGCGTCAACCCCTAGAGGCTGTACGTGTGCGATTATTTAGTCGTAGAGTGCTCCTAGCCATAGTCACGTGTAATGTGAGGGAGCCTTGCCTCAAAATTATGTAACATTATAAATCATATCGAGTCATTATAATATATTATTATATCGTTACATTACTATTCATATAATGTTTTATATATATCATTAAAGTGTTTATATCCGATAACGATTATGGGGGAGTAGAATGAAATCCTCCAAATTATATGCAGCCTTTACTGGTGATAACCTGGTTACTATATGTTTTATCGTGTTTGCTATTTTGGATGTCATCCTATTAATGCTCTGCGGGAGATGATGTATGAAAATCTTTGATCTATCTGACAGGTGTGCGTTGATAGCTATATCATTACTAGTTAGGTTATTTGCTTTTATAAGTGAACATTAGTAATTAGTATGCTGTTACATAATTTACTGGGGTTCATCGAATACACAAGGGGTGGTGAACCTGGAGGTGGGCTCAGGGCTTCATGGGGAGAAGACTATAGTGTGCGCTCCTTGTGTTGGCGCAGCATAAAATTTACACGTGCAGAACACACACACGCGCACAGGCGGCTGCTCGATCCCGCATATACTTATTATATCTAAAAACATGATACTGTATTAGAACAAAATGGTTAAAATAACTATCCAACTGAGCGAAAGGGAATACCAAGATTTTATTAAAAAAGTAGCTAATAAAACCCCTAAAGAAGCCATTCTGAAAGCATTGGGAATAAATTACACATATGATAACGACGAAAAGAGCGCTCAGATAACTTGGAAACAGATGAAGAAGGCTAGAGACGAGACGGAGAGAAGATACTATGAGCTACTGCAGGCCTCCCTCGCTAGCAAAGATGGCATAGCTGAAGAAAATAAATACTGGAACCATATTAAAAAATAACAGACAAAACAGGCAAGCATTGAAGTAATAACCATAAACACACACGCGGCTGATAATAATGCGCGCTGGCTTGTCCCGATATTGGTTTAAATGGTCTTAATTCCCATTACCTGGTTTGGGGGCAAACCTGAGCGTTACTCGGCCTCCTTATCTTCTTACAGAACCCACCCCTCTCGAACCTACAGACCTGACCCAACTTTACCGAAACTCAGCGACGCCACACCAATCAGAGGACTCGGAAAAACAGCCCGCGCCTTACCCATACCCAAAGGAATAGAGTAAACGAGTCTGGGCCTCCCACGACACTTGACAGGCTGCTTCTCCTTCGATACGAGTCTCTGTTCTACCAGTGAGTCGAGGTGATGCCTCAGGGTGTTGGGCTGAACTTTGAGTCTAGGATCTGCTGGAATTCTCTGGGTTTGCCGTCTCTTAGTATGTTCAGTATGGCCGTGTCAATGAGGTCCATATTCTGGTTGTTATGGTCTAAGGGTGTTTAAAACCATTTTACACTAATTAAGGGACAGGGCAGTGCGCAAGCTGCCAGCTTACGGTCCAGATCCTGAGCCCTTCACCTTACCCTATAAATATCAATTGACGTATTATCGTTCAAATAAAGATGAACCACTGGTCGAAGACTGGTTTAAAGCGTCTTATGCTCGCTTTCTTTACCCTACAGTGTGGAGCAGCCATCTTGTATACATGTGTCTTGTCAGCTGCTCAAGGAGGCCTAGAAGTATACGGTATCATCACCTGCGAAGAGTACGACATGGAAAATCATGCCCCATATGGCGAGACCGACTATTTTGAGGTAGGCGACCCTCAGGTCACGTTATGGGTGAACATGACCAGAACGGTTGGAGAGAACGTCACAGTCCTATGGTTTTCACCCGAGAATGTTTCGGTCCTCAGCTATCACGTGTCTGAGCCGGTACAGAGTTCTACCGTCTGGCAGGAAATAGTCTCCGTACTATCCCTGGAGGATATTGATGCTCCGAGCCCGGGGGTCTGGAGTGTTGAACTCTTGGTGGGCGGGGAAACCCTCACAGGGTACACCTTTAACGTCATCGATAAGGCGAGTGAGTTCTGGGGGCTACATGCTGAGATTGTAGAGGTGGAGAGCCCCACGAGTATCCCTCCTGCCACCAACTATTCCGTCTCTCTCATCGTGTTCTACAGGTTCAAGAACCTTACAACCATGACCCCGGGGTTATGGAGCCCAGATGATGAGTCCTTGATCGCGGAGACTTTTGATGAGGTTGAGGGTGAGGGGACCAAGATCTATAGCTTCACCGTCCAGTCTCCGGGTACGCTGGGCGTGTATATTATGGATGCCGCCGTGTTCTACCTCTACGACGACGAGTGGTTCATAGATGAAGGCGGCCTTAACAGCTTCCAGGTCACGGTGGAGATTACGGGTGGTGGCAGCTGGTTCACGGCTGGTAACGCATTGGTTGCTGTGATCGTTGCGTTGACCGCTGTATCTGTCATAGTGCTATGGAAAAGAAGGTGACTTTGGCTCCTATTTACGGGCAAGTCGAGGCCCTTGTATCCAGAGCCACATGGTCCTAGACTCAGCCTTTACACGCACGACGACGTGGCCGAGCTTGATGGGCTTGTAGCTTTTCTCCACTACGAACCACACTGTCCTTTTCTCGCCGTCTTCATAGTCTTCAGTGAACTTTATGTATCTGGTTCCCTGGGTGAAGCTTTCAGAGGCGTCCAAGACGTCATAGTCTTTGAATACTGTACTGCTCATCTTCCAGTAATCTATCCTGGAGCCGCCCGAGCCTGACTGCATCTCGTAGGTGAACATGTAGCCATCACTTGTCCTTTTCCAGCCCTTGAACTTGATGCTTACTTTAGGCTTCTTTCCTTCTTTGTAGGTGCCTGCGCTGACCAAGGGCTCGGCCATCATAGCTGTGAAAAAGAGAGAGAAAATTAATAATAGGAACAGCTTCTTATGATTATTCATATCTATCCCTAGATGCACATTATCATCTGTTTTAGGTTAATATAAGGGTATTCGTTAATTTGGTTTAACATACACATCAGGGTTCGGGCTAAAACATGATCTTCAACTCATGCTCCGCTGCTGTTTCCGTAACTCTTATCAGGTCACCCCCTAAACGGTTCCCAATGGAGTCAGCCGACATACGGACATTGGTCTACTCCCTTGTGTCTTCTTGGCTGTTAATTCTGGGTTTGTTGATGGTGGTTGGTTCCCTACGGATTGTATTCCCCGTTTTGTCTCACGGGATTTACCTGAGCACATTCATATCCGTCAACCCAGTCATCTCATGGGTCAGCCTACTGTTATTACTGGTGTGGACTCCCCTGGCTTATGATAAGGGCTTAGGTAGACGGATCTTACTCCTCTCTTTGCCCCTAGCTTCCTACCCTCTTATTGGGCGGGTTGCGTTAGGGTTGGCAGCCCTCACCGGCTTTATACTTGTAGCTCAGAGGAAAGATGTAAACCGGTTTGTGGTCGCATGCCTGTTGGCCTCAGTGGGCGTCTACATGGGTTTAACTCTCCTTTACTGGCTGGCGCTTTATCCCCTTGGATGGGGGGCTGCCTTGGAGGACCTGGCCGTGTTCGAAGGCAAGGTCTACTATCTTTTGGCTTTGCTGGCGCCGTGGCTCTATATCTCGCTGTTCACGGCTTTCATCGTACGCGGGGCGCAACAACTTTGGTCACCCACCGCAGACGTGGAGCCTAGTAGCAGTGGCCAGAACCTGCGCTGGTTATCCGCCCTCTGCCTGTTGTCCTCCGTCTTGGTAATCTACACGATGCTGCCAGGTGTGAGCCCAGGTGGGATAGAGGCAGGTATAGACTTTCAAGGGTACGTCAATCAGCTTCAAACTGTGGAGGCGGATCCCATGACGTTTCTAACGGTGATGCACGGTGAGAGGCCTTTCCTCTTCCTGCTCCTCTATTTTTCTCAGAGGCTTCTGAACCTGAGCGCGGTGGAGACCCTGATGTACGCGCCCATTGTGTTGAACCCTCTACTAGTCCTCTCCATATACCTGTTCACACGGCAGGTACTCCATGACTGGGACAAGGCCTTGTGGGCCTCCTTCTTCACAGTGTTCGGGTCAACTTTTTCTGTTGGGTATTTCTCGTATTTCTTATCCAACATCCTGGGATTATCCCTGATACTGGCCTCGTTGACACTTTTCTTCAGGGCCATGGAGACATATGACTGGGCTTCTCTGCTAGGTGCAACGCTTTTTGGGGGGCTGACCCTCTTCACCCATCCCTGGACCTTCGTCCACTATGTCATCCCCCTCATCGCCACCCTGACATGGCTTGGAGTTGAAGACTTACGGACAGGCTCAGTGACGCGCAATGCCGGATATCTGGTGATATGTGTTGTAGTGGTTGCTGCGCTTGAGCTGTTCAAGAGCAGCTTCCTAGGCTTATACGGCGGCGTGGACGCGTTCAGGGGCTTCAACTCAGGCTTGACGAGCCCCGCTATCTACGTCACCCACCTCTTGGATGGAACCCGCATCCGTTTCGGGGGGTTCCTGGCTAACCCCACAATAATCGTGTTGGCGTTCGTCGGCTTTTCCTGCCTTAAGTACCGTAATGAGCCTGAACTCTACCTCATACTCTTGTACATGTCCACAGGAGTAGGGTTCATCCTGGGCGGCGAGGTGGTTAAGAGTAGGTTCATCTTTAATGCGCCATTATACATCGTTGCGGGGCTGGGCCTGGAAAGATTCTTGGAGTGGAACTATGATCGAAGATTGACTATCTCAACAATGGTCCTCTATCTTGGTGTGATCCTCTTCAGATCCATGGCTAATGTATTTTAAGGCGCGCGCAACGCGCGCATGTTACTTATTAATAAAAATTTGGCTCAGTTGCACGCGCGTTGATGGAAGGTCCATGGGCTAGGTTTATATGAAGAGGTGGGGCTGCGTCTCCGCCAGCAGGGATCTTACCGCGTCGAGTGTTATTTCGGGGTAGCTGGGTGGCCCTGTTCTGTGCTGGTGGAACCGCCACAGCATCGTGAAGAGGTTCTCCACGTCGTCTGTGATCTCTCCTTCTAGGGCTAGTTGGCTGAGTCTTGTGTGTACGGCTCTCATGACTGGTTTGATTTCTGCCTCGGTTATTCTGTGTCTTCTCACAGGAGGGTATTGGTACCAATAAGGTATAAATGCATTGGATCCAATACGCACGCGCAGTAGGTAAGATACATAAATAAAGCATGTACATTGCTTTTGGTTGATCATCATGATTAAAGGGATCGCCTACATCGGGGTTGCCGTTAAGGACATAGAGAGGGCGAGGAAAAAGTTCACGGAGCATCTGGGCTCGGAGGTGATCAGAGTTGGAGCCAGCGAGATTGATCACGTCAAGAACACGTACCTTGCCGTGGGGGAGGATGTCTTCGAGTTGATGGAGCCGACCTCGCCTGAGAGCCCGGTAGCTAGGTTCATTGGGAGACGTGGAGAAGGAGTTCAATACATCGGGTTAGAAGTAACAGACCTTGATGAGACTGTTGAGGAGCTGAGGGGGAAGGGTTTCAGGTTCACCTCTGAGAGACCCGTAGAGTACCCTGATGGCAGCAGGTGGGCCTTCATACACCCGAAGGAGATGTTTGGAGTATTATTCGCGTTGATAGAGAACCCCATATCTCCCTGACAGCCCCAGATGAACATATCCCAACAACCCACAGGGAGTGCAGATAACACGCCCTGGCGCGCGGCGGGTTTAGATCACTATCATCGTCAGCGTCGATCTGACCTTCTCGAGGCGCCTGATCTTCCAGCTGAGAACATCCTTCAGCTCCTGCATAGTCTCTGTCTGCACATGAGCGATGATGTCGTAGACCCCGAAGACCATGTACGTCTCATTCACCTCAGGGATCTCCTTGAGCTGCATATGCACCCTGTTCTCTTCTCCCACCTCGGCGTTGATCAAGACGAAAGCCGTAGCCATCAGGGCTTCACCAGCATGAATCTACGCTATCATCAGTTAAAAGGTGAACTATCCAACCCTGAAGGAGTGGATAGTTGACGCAATTTCGTTGATGGCCTTTGCGCGCGCATTATGGGATGAGGTTTTTAAACTCAAGACACTAAAAAACAGTGAAAAGGGAGGGAGAATAAATTAGAGGGGATTGTCAGTAAGTGGTTCTCGGATAAGGGATATGGATTTATTGAAACCAAGTCTGGTGAAGTGTTTTTCCACATTAGCCAACTCACGAATGCTGAAGAGGTACAGCGCGGCGATAAAGTCAGTTTCACACTGATTCAAACCAAAAAGGGTAAGAAATGCGTGAAAATTCAGCTCATATCATAAATAAATATGGCAGAGTATGCGCGTGCGCATTCAGGATTTTTGCGCGCGCGCATAGCTTGAGACTGGATAATCATCTATAGTACGGATGATTTTCATTCGTTGAGGACTCGTAATAACTGATCCAAGTGTCTGGTGGAATATCGTTATGCTTCTTGTTATGATTGTTAATAGAAAAGAGAGTTTTATATGGGAAAGTAATCTGATTTGATAAGTATGAAATGCCTAGCAATCCAAGCGAGCCCCAACATTGATGGGTTCACCGCATGTCTCGCCCAAAAAGTATTAGATGGGTTCAAAGCCGAAGGAGGAGATGTTGAGATAATCCATCTTAACCACATGGATATCAAGCCATGTAAAGCATGTGAAAGAGGCTGGGGAGACTGCCGGAGCGGAAACTGTATCTTGGTGGATGATTTTCAGAGTATAAGGGAAAAAATAGGCGAAGCGGATGCTCTTGTTTTTGTGACCCCCGTATATTTTGGGGACTTGAGTGAGTCCGCCAAGAGGTTTTTAGATCGTCTGCGTAGGACGGAGGCTTTCAGTGGATGCGATACTTGCTTTGGGAAACGTTTCATCGGAGTCGCTGCGGCTGGTGGAAGCGGAAATGGAGCGGTTAGGGCGCTCAGCGTCCTTGAGTATTATTTTAAACGCCTAGGCTGCGAGATAGTGGACTTGGTGCCCGCGACAAAGTTCTCCCGAGACCACAAATACAGGATGCTTGAGGAGGCCGGTAAACGATTGGCCAAGGGTGCCCCAGGGGTAGCTGCGAGTAGATAAGAAAGTGTGCAGCCCACCGCCTAGCACTCTCACGCGTATCCTTTTATCGAGTTGATACCAAAATATAGCTATGAATGAAAACGTTAACGCGCCCTTCAACAAGATGCTATGCAGACCATGCATCGTAGTCACCACACTGTCAAGCAACGGGGCGTCAAACGCGGCCCCCTTCAGCTTCAACAGCCCCGCCACCACCAAGCCCCCTACCTATGGTTTCTGCTGCGAAGTAGAACATGATACATGGAGAAACATACAGCTAAACGGGGAGTTCGTCGTTAACCTTGTTGACGAGAGCTTCGGGCCACTCATGGCGGACCTGTCCCGTGACCTACCCTACGGGGTAAGCGAGATAACCGAGACGGGGCTCACTGAGACACCCTCAAAGATGGTTAAGCCACCGAGAATAAAGGAAGCATATGGGTGGGTTGAGTGCAGGATGAGCTCCGTGGCTGAGCTCAGCGCACACGCTGTCTGGATATTCGGAGAGGTACTGGTATCTGAGATACGGAAAAACGTGTTCGAAACAGTAGTAAGCTTCGAGAAGGTTAAGCCGCTACACCACATCTGGGGAGAAGACTATGTGGTAGGGGGCACTCATAAGAAATTCAAGCGATAGATACCACTGTAACTTTTATTTGTATCCACCCAGGGTAATCGCCCAGTACAATCATACGATTATAAGGTAACCTCAGTTTCTGAGCAACGTCGTTTAGCCTTCGTTTACACGGCGCGCGCGTTACGTTTAAATCCATCTAAAATGGCACGTGCGAAAAAAAGGGAAAAAAGAGGATTTAGATCTGATTGTTTTTTAACAGGTCCCAGCCTCGTGTTGTAAGAGATTCTCCGTCAGTTACACTGTAGTAGATAGTCCTGTATCCTAATGTGAACCCCTCCATCGGCGGATTAGTAACCTCATCGCCAACAACGGTATAGGAAGTAATAGAGACCTCTCGTAGCCTAATCTCAACATCAGGGCCTGAAAACATTGAAGACCCCGGGTAGTAGACATGGATAATGACCTCTGGTATTAGTCTTCCTTTTGCACAATCTATGAACAGTGTAGGTGAGTTTTCATCGATGACTCTAGTAACTAGTATGTCTGCCATCTCAGGTCTGGTTGCCTTCATGGTCATACCTGCAGCGTTGTTTTGTTCGGCATACTCGAAACTCTTGATAGGTAATTCGTCTGAATCATAATAATAATCGTCGAACTTTATGGTAAATTGTGGTGTAACCTCTTCAGCGGAGGCTCTAGGATATAGTAGCATTACAGATAACGTTAATACAACTGACACAGCTAGGACTCTTTTTTTATTTATCATTTTTTCACTAAAAGAATGCTAATTATTTAATCTATAATCCTTGTGTTTACAAATGTAAAACGCGCACGCAACCTAGCTCTTTGATCCCTCAGAGAAGGGTGAAAATGGACCCATTTCAAGAATAACTGTATTTTTCTATGAAAAGTCTCTCCAAAGACTCAACTCAGACTTGAATTATCCCAGTCGTGGATCATACAAAGGCTTCCAGATGTCCATTAATTGTTTCTTGTTTAAGGTGAACCTAGATTCAAATAGGAGGGATAGATGAAAAAAAGAAATTTGTCAAGACTTAGATTTGGGTAGAAAGCCTATCACCATACTTGGGATTCAATTTGATATGCCTTTGAGAAACACCATTAACCCTTACTTCGACAATAGTGTCAACGGGAGTACCATAGTAATCTATGCGCGCGCGCCAATGGCAGGCGAGTTTGATGATGGTGGCCGTCCTCTGAACCTCCATCAAGTGGATGCCGCATCCCATCTCGCCGTTCCAGGCTATGTGAAGAGATAGTGCTCTGTCTCTGTCACCAGGAACCTCCGCCTCTGTCCTATTATTTCATCCCCAATGGAAGACGTTTTGGATCCAATACTAGTGAGCGATACAATTCTAGGTCATTAATGTTCGACTATTATCTTAGTCACCGTACAAATAATTGACTGGAACCGTGTCTACGGCTTATTATGGTGAAGTACTCAATAATCATCTATTTAGTGTTCTAATTGTGTGAGCTTTTGTATTATTCTGATAAGACATGGTTTATACCCTATGCTGCTATGTTGAGTATTGCCCGAGTGGGAGCGAATGACCGCTTAAGAAGCGGAAGGCGGAAAATCGCTGAGCTGAAAGGATGGGCTTCAAAGACTATGGCTTTGGCTATGGAAACGTCATCCTGATGCGAGAACATTCGGGCACTTTTCATTTTAGGAAAAACTGATGCGCACGCGCCCTCCCCTCGGGGAATAGATACATATGGGATTCAATTCATCCCTTGACTGAAGTCATGGGCTTTCTTGAACCCGCATCGTAAGCCGTGCAGCCCATGCAGGTGACGGGGTTGGCCTTCACGTGTACTTTCCCCTCTTTTCCAGGTACAGGCCTGGGCTTCACCCGGATACAGCCCTCGAGTCTGGCCTCCTCGTACACCCAGAACAAACAGTATCCGTCAACGGCGTATACACAGTTTTCCCAAATCTGGATCGTCCTCAGGAACCCTAGTTTTCTCTGCGTCTCTTCAACATGTTTCCTGGCTTTACCTGAATCCGGGTTATCAGCCACAAGTGATATGATGTAGTCCCAAGTGTAGTCATCGTATGGGCCCACGGTTTTCTCCCTGTCGCCTTTCCTTAGGGATATGTTGGTACGTCCCTGTAGGTTCTCTGCGCGCGCGGAAAATAGGTGTATGCTCCACACGCGCTCTTAGATTGGAGGGTGGGGTGTTCCCTGGGGTGGGCGCGCGCGATGCGAGTTTAAAAAAAAACCCATGACTGCGCGCTCGCAAATACTCAGGTATTTCAAATTGAATGAAAAAAGAGGTTATTTTACACTGAAGGTGTAACCGCTGCTTAGTATATGGTTTGCATGGTTTGTCACTATTGAAACGTGGACGTTCTTGGGTACCTTAGCCACGTATTTTGTTGCTGAGACCCTGTCAACGCCCTCCTGCGTCAAGAGATCGACATCCATTTCTGAGATGCTCTGTAGCTCCATGGCATTGTTGCCTGATGGCTCGGGGTACCTTGCTGTGGGTACCCATTTAGTCTGGAGCGTGGTTACATCGAACCCGTTTTCCAGAATGCCATCAGTCACGTACCAGCCGGTGGATGTCCATCCATCCTCCCCTGCCTCTACGTCGTCAAAGAACCCGATCTCAGGGATAGATATGTCATCAACATACATCATCTGTAAGGTGAAGACGCCATCCTGCCAAGAGGTAAAGTATACGTCTACTATATGACCTGCGAATGGGGACAGATCCATTGAAACAGGGACCCATCCTCCGCTTTCACCTGTGAAGGCGTGCCATTTCCCAGCGGCCTCATAGTCTGTGGGTTCTCTTCCACTCGGGGTGTTGGGGTTGTCTTGGCCATGGGCGACATAGTCAACAGTACCTGACGCGTCTAGAGTGTACCATTCACCGGTGCTATGGTCATACACCTCGACGTATCCATAGTCCCAGTCTTCCTCGATCTCGTAGTAGGTCCAGAAGTTGAGGGTCGCACCGGTAGCAGGTATAGTAAAGGTTTGGTAGAAGCTTCGCCAGGCCCATGCCTCTGCGTCGGAGTACCACTCATAGGTTCCACTGTAAGCCAGAGTGCCTGCGAAGTCGTCGCCATCTATCACGACGTCTGTGGCTTTATTGTTGTAGAACCTGAAGTAATGAGCTGTGTATGGTTGAGGCTCTATTCCGAAAAACCAGTATGAGGGTACTGTGATCGGCGCAGGGTCGGGTGGACCCCACCACATGTTGGCTAGGGCGTATTCTATGCTGTATCCCCATGTATCAATTGTTCCCACTTCAAGGGTCTCGTAGCCATATTTTCCTCCAGCCTTCCTGGTGTCATCTATGTAGTTGGCGATGGCCCAGTTATCGAACACCTCGTCAAAGGATTCTGGGAACCCAAAGGCTTCTAGAGTCGCCTCAACGGACTCTATGCCATTGGCTTGCTCCTGGAAGAGGGCCGAGGTGAAGGCCGCTCCCCCGTACTTCTCATAGAGGTATAGCTGGAACAGGTAGCTTGCGCCGTAGTCCTCGAGGCCTCCGCCCCAGAAGGTGAGGGACACCATGGGGTGGTATACCATATAGTAGGCTACGTGTCCTGAAGGGTGGCCGTAGCCGCAGAGGTAACCGGCAAGGTCCGCCATGCCCTCGTCGAGCCACGCTTCCTCGTCAGGGTCATCGTCGAAGTGAACCATGTGTTCGAACTCGTGGGCGAATATACCCTCGTAGGCGTATGGCTGACCAGCGTCTGGGCCCATCCTGTTTTCCCAGTCATAGGTGTCGATGTGCATTATGTTCTTGTTGTTGGTTGTGCTCTCCGAGGCGGAGAAGTAGCCGGCGATGTAGGTTTCGGCATTGGGGTCATAGTACGCATCGTCTCTGATGTTGAAGATTAGTATCCACACTTTCTGGCCTTCATCTCCCCTGGGCAGGGGCTCCCCGAAGGCGTCTGTGACCACGGGATAGATTACGTCGTCAAACTGGTCCAGTATGTATTCTAGCTGCTCGTTTGTTAACACGTCCTCTGATCTGAGCCAGGGCTCCGAGTCGTCGCCTATCGGGTTTGCGAAGTGGTAATATGTGCCGTCGAAGCTATTGTACGCGTCTTTTGTAATCATTATTAGTCCGTGTTCACCCTCGAACACTACGACGAAGTCCTCGTCATAATCAACGCCTTGGTAGTCATCAGACACTGTGAAGGTGTACTCGTCGCCAACCTCTGCCGGGGCAATAGAAGCATCCTTCCTGATTGTGAGCTCAGTGCCTATTCGTGCGGCGAGTTTACGTAACTCGACTTCTTTCTCGCCCAGCATCTCAGGCGTCAAGTCCATCCAGTCAGGACCTGGCGGAGCCATATCGTTTCTTGGGAAAGTAAACGAGTCAGACTTCCCTTGACTTCCTCCACCGTACGCCGTTGGTAGGCAGCTTACTAGCATTAGAAAGATCAGTACTATGCTTACTTGCTTTTTCAAGTAGATCACCGTAACTGCATGATGTATATTATTTTTGAAGTTTATAATACTGATGCGCGCGTATTCTCATCCCCCACGAGGTCAAGGCGCACGCTCGCACAGGGACATTATAATCAGGTTACTTTGAAGGCGCGCGCGCGAAATTAGCAGTATTTGTTCTGTATTAACGCGATGCCCTTACTCGCCTCTGCGCATCCTTAAAGCTGACAATCTTCTTAATGTACGGCATCTCCAGGCCGATGTAAGGGTCAAGGAAGGTCAACCGAAGACACTTACCTATACCCTTTCTGTGTGGGCGCGCGCGCCGCATCCCTCACCTTGCTGGGGCTGTACCGGCCGTCAGCTAGCACCAACATGAACCTGACTCCGAGGGGGTGAACCCACTCGAAGAGTGGCTTGAAGCACAGCTTATCGTTCTCGTTATACGGAGCCACAAACGCGCGCCCTGATCATCTATGCGTTATCTCTGGGCAACTCTAGTTGCCCACTTATTTTTTATTTGTTGACAGAGGTGTGTATCTTTACGCCTGTGAATTACTATGACTAAGAGGATCAAGACCGATATACTGGTTATTGGAGGCGGGCTCAGCGGCTGCATGGCGGCCATAAACGCCTCGGATCATGGAGCCAAGGTGGCTATAATGGAGAAAAGCCACACAGAGAGAAGCGGCGCAGCGGGGACAGGCAACGATCACTTCTGGTTCTACGACCCCGAGATACATGAGCCCAGAGGCTGGACCATCCCGGACATGGTCAGGGACATCAGCACCGACGGCGAATATGGCAAGACCAAGGACGGGCTCATGGATCAGGAGCTCCTTGAGATAATCGCAGAGGGCACCAAGGAGGCTGTGGTTCGCCTCGAGAGCTGGGGGGTCCAGTTCAGATACGACAAGGTCTACCCGTGGAACCTCAACTATGACTCCAAGCCGGGTGAGAAGAAGTATCGGATCGTCCCCCAGTTCCAGAGCGAGTGGGACACCCTCAACTATGATGGCAGAGACATCAAGAAAAGGCTCACAGAGCAGTGTCTCAGGCGAGGCGTAGATATCTTCAACAGGGTGGCTGGCACTGGGCTGCTCACCAAGAACGGTAAAGTTGTGGGAGCCACGGGCGTTCACATGAGGACCGGCGAGTTCTACGTCTTCCAGTCTAAAGCCGTCATAATGGCCACAGGCATGGACCAGTGGAGGCTCTTCAAGCCCAGCAGCGGACACTGGTTCAACAGCCAGAGCCCACCCTACATCACAGGCGACGGGGAAGCCATGGCTATCAGGGCCGGGGCTGAGGTGTTCATATTACAGGCCGGTAAGACCCAGCACCACGGCTTCCAGTACTGGAGAAACATCTGCAGAAGCAGCCCAGCTGCCACCACCTGCTACCCCGCGGGCAGACTCGTCAACTCTGAACGTGAGGTCATGATAATGCACCCGGCTGTACGTGAACCCATGCGCAAGTACAGGCAGAACGTCGAAGACAGCGTGGCTGAGGGAAAGACCCCGTTCTACCTTGACTGGACCGAGGCCTCAGAGGAGGAAGTAGAGTACGCTCTCTGGGCCTACGGCAACGAGGGCCTCTGCTGGGCCCTCAAAGAGATAATGAAAGACCTCGGCATCGACTTCAGAACCCACATGATCGAATTAGAGCTGGAAGAAC
>Ga0209164_1002738_pt1 | contig 17899 bp, 16 predicted proteins | sample MTBNYHSulfiMetaG_FD_187458 | JGI IMG/M metagenome (GOLD analysis project Ga0209164, IMG submission 187458) | Enrichment culture microbial communities from rom New York Harbor, USA that are MTBE-degrading - MTBE-NYH (New York Harbor Sulfidogenic)... | ecosystem: Environmental > Aquatic > Marine >...
GGAAATCACGGTTTCCAACCCCGCCCCCAACGGGGCTCCCTTTTCTGCCCTGCGAAGCGATCCGACCCTGTACGCGAGAGTGGATTACCTGGATCCCAACGCAACCATCAGCGATGAGGAGAAGGCATCCTGCGAAGCTATCCTCAAGCATCTTCCGGTCATTTTCACCTTTGCCCCGATGAACCTGCTGCATTGCTCGTTGACGTTCCCCCCCGGGAGCACGCAGGTTCTCAGCGTGTCCTACAAGCAGTTTGCTTTCCAGGACACGCGGAAGCCGTCCAGCTATCAGATCGCTTACGTGGTTCACCCGGCGCAGCATTGGAAGGACTTCGGCCCCATTTATCTCGAAGTCGCCCTTCCCGAGGGAATCGAGCCGTATGCCTCGGTCCCGCTTAAAAAGAGCGGCGTCCAAATGCGCAAGATATCCACGGGATTTCCCGGGTTTGGCGAGAAGAACGAAGGCCCGTTCGATATTCACGAAGCGGTGTTTGACCGATCCTATGACGAAATCTTTCTGGCCGTCAGCGAGAAGGCCTGGAAGGAGTTTTGCGATGAACAGATCAAAGAAGCGAAGCTCGAACCCGCGAAGTGACGGGGGCGCAGGCATCACCCGCAGGCGCTTTCTCCGGAAGGCGGCGGCCTTGGCCGCCGCCGGCGCCTTCGGGGGCAGCGCGCTGAGTCTTCCCGGTCAAGGCAGGGCGCAGCCTCATCCGCGTTTGCCCGGGAGCGATGAGCGGAAACTGATCCTCATCCAGTTTGGCGGCGGCACGCGCTCCAGCGAGACCATTGAGGAGCCTGGGCATCAGTACATCCCGCGACTCTGGAAAGAGATGATCCCCCAAGGGTGCCTTTTCACCCATATGCGCGTCGAGCACAAGGTGGTTCATCCCAACTCGACCGGATCCATGATGACCGGGCACTGGGAGTGGGACGACCTCGACTGGTCGCGCCCGGTGGCTCATCCCACCCTGTTTGAGATCTACCGAAAAGCCCGGCGCGCCCCCGATACTCAGGCATGGGCTTTTGTCTATGCGTCCATCCTGGCCAAGGCGGGGGTCAGTCTCGACCCGGCCTACGGAGCGGCGTTCGCCGCCAACGTGGTGGAGCCTCCGACGATTCCCCGCTCCGCAGCGGACGAAATGGATCGGCTGCTGCGCGCGGCGGCGGCGCGGGGATCCGTAGAGGAAGAACTGAAAGCGAGCGGGCGCGCCGCCGAGCTCGCCCGCCAGACCAGCGCCATCGCGCGCAGCGGCCTGCACAGCGAAACCGCCCGGACTTTTCTCGACGAGCAATACAAGCAGTGGAAGCATTCCTCCGGCACGACCAGCCACGACACCTTTCTCACCGAGCGGGCAATCGCCTGTATGCGCGCCTTCGCGCCCGACGTGCTCGCCGTCTGCTATGGCGAGATTGACTGCGCGCACTATGGTTCCTGGTCGCGCTATGTCGAGGCGATCCGGCGCACCGACGAGTTAACCTGGCGGCTGTGGCAAGAGGTCCAGCGGCTTGCCGAGTATCGGGATCGCACCCTGATGCTGATCCTTCCCGATCACGGCCGTGAGCTGGATGCGTCCGGGGGGTGGGGCTTTGTTCACCACAGCGATTTCTATACCAACGAGGGCGCCGATGAAGGCTGTCGCCGGGTGTGGATGCTGGCGCTGGGGCCGGGGGTGAAAGCGGGCCGCCGGATTGACAGGCCGGTGCCGATCACGACCGCCGCGCCGACCGGCTTGGAATATCTGGGCCTCGAGGCGTCGCCGGGAGCGGCCGCATCGGTTTTGAGTCTGACCGGCTAGTGCGAGTAGTCAAGAAATGATGGCGAACAGCCAACCCCCTCTGTATCTCCCCCATCTTGGGGGAGAACGTTCCTCTTCCCTCCCCAAGTTGGGGAGGGCCAGGGTGGGGTTGAAGTTCCGATCTTGGCTTGAAGAGACGCTGGGAATGGATTAGACTGTTTTTCCAGCCGGAAGAATGGGAGAAAGAAGAGGTTATGGCCAGGCCGCGCATTCTGGTTGTCGAAGATGACGAGGCGATTCGCCGGGGAATTGTGGATGCCCTTCAGTTCGCCGGCTATGAGACGCTGGAAGCCGCTGAGGGCGAGCGGGGGCTTCAGACCGCGGTCGAGGTGGACCTCGATCTCCTGCTCCTGGACCTGGTGCTTCCCCGGCGCGATGGGCTGGAGATCCTCGAAGAGGTTCGAGCGACGCGGCCGACCCTGCCGGTGATCATTCTGACCGCCCGCGGCGAGGAGAGCGACCGGGTGCGGGGACTCAAGCAGGGCGCGGATGATTACGTGGTCAAGCCTTTCAGCGTCAAAGAACTCCTGGCGCGGGTCGAGGCGGTCCTGAGGCGTTCGGCCGAGCGTCCTTCCGACGTGCGCAGGGTGAAGATTCCCGGGGGCGTCGCCGACCTGGAAAACCGCCAGGTGTGCTTCGACGATGGCGGCCGGTGCGAGATGTCCGAACGCGAGGCCGAGCTGCTGCGCTACCTGGCCATGCACCGCGGCCGGCCGGTCTCGCGCGACGAGATCCTTTCTCGAGTCTGGCGAATGAATCCCCGGGCGATCTTCGAAACCCGCACGATTGATATGCACATCGCTCACTTGCGCGAAAAACTGCGCGATCACAAAGCTGCGCCCCGGATCATCATCACCGTTCGAGGCAAAGGATACCGGTTCGCAGGGGAGAGCGAGTCGTGAGTCGTCCCCGATGGATTTGGGTCGTCTTCGGCCTTTGTCTGGCTGTCCTGCTGGCGGCGATGGCGTGGGTCAGCGGCATCGCCCTGCGCTTGGACGCTGCCGAAACGCAAGCCCGGCAACGGGCGGAATATGAGGAAAAGATTCGCCTCGCCCTCTGGCGGATGGACTCGGCGGTCTCGCCCCTGATCGCCAGCGAGATCGCCCGGCCTTATTTCGATTACAGCGCCTACTATCCGGCCCAACGCGCTTACGACAATATGTTCTCCCCGATTAAGCCGGGCGAAGTGCTCATCCCCTCTCCCCTGTTGACCTTCGAGTCTCCTTACATCTGGCTGCATTTCCAATATGGGCCCGATCGGACGCTCACTTCACCTCAGATTCCGGAAGAGGCGATCGAGTTGGAACAGGGCGACCGGACACAGCAGCCGATACGGATGCCGCAAACCGATTCGCCTGCAAAAGGAACGCCGTCGCCTTCCAACCTGCTGGCCTTGCTGGAAGCGCAGCTGGATTGGGAGGCGTTGATGGAACAGGAAGGGGGCGCCGCTGTTCCCGCACCGACGCCGGTCCAAATCGCGCTGGGGAACGGGAAAGCGCAACCCCATTGGAATGAGCAGCGCCAGAAGTTGCTGAATGTAAAAGAGTACTCCAAACGACAGCAGGCTTACCAGCAGGCGGCCCAGCAGCAGATCGCCAGCAACATCGCTTTGAATTGGCCTCCGAGTGGGGTGTCCCCGGCGCCCCTGAAGCCGGTATGGGTGGGCAACCAGTTGCTCTTGATGCGAAAAGTCACCGTGAATGGAGCCGCTTATCTTCAAGGCTGCTGGCTCAACTGGCCGGAGATTCGCTCCTGGCTGTCCCGCGAGATCCGGGACCTGTTGCCCCAAGCGACGCTGGTCAAAGCGACAGAGAACTCGACCAGCGCCGAAGCGCCGCAGCGGCTGGCCTCGCTGCCGGTCTTGCTGATTCCGGGGTCTGCGCCCGAGGGCGCTGCGCCCGCCCTCTCCCCCGTGCGATTGTCGCTGATCATTGCGTGGGTGTGTATCCTGACGGCTGCGATTGCGGTTGCCGTCCTGCTGCGGGGGGCGGTGTCGTTGAGCGAGCGCCGGGGAGCGTTTGTCTCGGCCGTAACGCACGAGCTGCGCACCCCCCTGACCACCTTTCAGATGTACACCGAGATGCTGGCGGCCGGAATGGTGCCGGGCGAGGAAAAGCGCCGGCAATACCTGGAGACGCTCTGCGCCGAGAGCGGGCGGCTGACTCATCTCGTGGAAAACGTTCTGGCTTATGCCCAACTGGAACGCGGGCGCAGCCGGAACCGATTGGAGAACATCTCTTTGCGGGAGATTGTGGAGCGAGCGCGGGATCGGCTGGAGAAACGCGCGCGTCAGGCCGGTATGGAATGGATGGTGGAAGCTCCTGAAGCAATCCTGGCGAACACAACGTGCACGGATCCATCCGCCATCGAGCAAATTCTGTTCAATCTGGTGGACAATGCCTGCAAGTATGCCGCCAAGGCGACCGATCGGCGCATCCTTTGCACGGCGGGCAAGGACGGCAAACGGCTGTCGCTGTGCGTTCGGGACTTTGGGCCGGGGATTTCGCCCGCCGAAGCGCGCAGGCTGTTCCGCCCCTTTTCCAAATCAGCCCGCCAAGCGGCGCATTCCGCTCCCGGCGTTGGTCTGGGACTGGCGCTGAGTCGCCGCTTGGCCCGAAGCCTCGGCGGCGATCTACGCTTCGAGCGGGCTAAGGGTGAAGGAACCTGCTTTGTTCTTTCCCTGCCGGCCGCCTGATTCGGCGCGGATGCCGAGGCGCGGCTCCTGAAGCAGCCGGATAAGATCCTTCCTTCCCCTTGGGGCGAGGTCGAGGGGTGTTTTCCCCTGTCCGTTTCGGATCCCCGGGTCCGCCCCGTACTCGAGCAAGAGCCGGGTGATTTCGATGTCCCTCTCCCGGACAGCCAAATGAAGGAGCGTATTGCCCCGAGTGTCGCAGTAGGCGTTCACTTCCACCTTGCGCAGGATCTTCTCCAGGCGCTCGATATCTCCCTGCGCCGCCGCCTCGTTCAGATCGTATGCAGAGTCCAGCTCCAGATCGTAGTGTTGATAGAGCCCGAAGAAAGTGCCTGCCAGAATGATCACAAGAGCCGGGTAGATGAGAAACAGAGCGCGGCTGATGCGAAACGACTTTCCGGTTCTCAGCAGGACAAGAAGGATCATCACGAGAAGACAGTAAAGAAGCGTGGGCACCGCTCGAAAACGGGCCGCCAGCAGGCCGAGCAGGAGCAGGAACAGAAAGACCCTGGAGTCGAGCAGCAGCTTCGACAAGAGTCGGTGCATGATCACAATGATCACTTTGACGATATCCACCATGAGAACTTTCTCAGTTGTTCCTCATGAAAAACAGGAACGACGCTCGGTTGCACGCCGGCCACGCCCGGTCCTCAAGGAGCATTGGCCGGTGCCTCAAGTCTTATCGCTCCGTGTTTCCTGAGCAGCCGGACCGCCTCTTCCCGGTTCCACTGGACGGCCACGGCCAGGGGCGTTTGTCCATTCTGATTGCGAGCGTTCACATCCGCCCCTCGCTGGAGGAGCCAGTCGATCGTTTCGGTCTGGCCCCGGCGAGCCGCCGCATGAAGGGGCGTATTGAGATTGTATCCCGGTGTGTCGGCGTCGAATCCTTCCAGCAGGGTTTGCAGAGTCTTGCGGTCCCCGGCTTTGACGGCCAGGCAGGGGTCGTATACCCGTCGGTAAGCGGAGTAGCGATCCTGAGCAAGCCCACCGAAGAGGGTGGTCAAGAGGATCATGAATACCGTGCCGATGACTACACAGCCGACGTTTTCGTGGCCGATGTCCCCGAAGGTGCTATAGGTCTCGTAAAGGAGAACGAAATAGCAATTAGTGATGTAAATCCCGAGAAAAAAGCCCGCCAAGCCGATCACGCCGGCAATCGTGGAATGGCCGAGCGCGGCAAAAAGGAATATCAGGGCCAACCACACGAGGGTGAGCGGCAGAACCAATCGCAGCGCGCGCCGGTCTTGATCGCTCTCGAATTGGTCGATCGAGAATTGAACTTTTCCCTTCATGCCAGCCTACCCTTGCTGCAGCCTTCTGCTTCTGTCTTATACTATCCGGCAGGTGGATCTATTCAGAAGATGTCCGTCAGGCAATGACGTCGGGCCGGGGTGCCGCCCGCTCGACATCGGGCCTTCGAAAGGCGGGCAGGATGAACGACCAGACGGCCCCGCCCGCCACCTTGGCCAGAAACTGCCCCAGAATGACCCAAGGTAGGAACGAACCGAAAGCCAGCGTGGGAAAAACCACACTGTCCACGGCGGCGCTGACGACGTTCGAGCCATTGACCCGCACCAGCCGGGCGCGCTGCCCGAGAATGGCGTACACGACGGCATCGGCGCTTCCCGCAGCGGCAAAAGCGACAAAGGAGGCCAGAGCCACCGGCCCGGCGTTCCGGTTCAACAGCCAGCTGAGCAGGGAACCGGTGGCGATGAGTGCCGCCATCTTCGGCCACAGCCCCCGGTGCCGCCAAGCATCGTGCAACGCGTCGCGAGCCGTCAGGTCCAAGCCGATGCACACAAACGCCACGACAATGGCCGCCGCCGGCCCGAGCCAGGCAATCACCAGGTTGGCGACGATAATCGCCGCCAGATAGAGAAATACGTAAATCGTCATCTTATTTCCGTCTGTTGATGTTGTGGATTCTCTTGCTCTCGGGCTTCACCGGGGGTATTGCGCCTTCACGCTTGTGCGCAGGCCGCCCCGGGTCGTAAAGTCAATCGTAACCGTCATCCTCTTGGGCGCACAGGTCGCCACAAAGTCATCGAGCAGCTTGTTGGCCAGGTGCTCGTAGTAGATGCCGACGTTGCGGTACTGAAGCAGGTAATACTTGAGCGAGCGCAGTTCGATCACCTTCGCGTCCGGCACGTATTCGAGCGTCACCTTGCCGAAATCGGGCAAGCCGGAGAAGGGGCAGACCGAGGTGAACTCCTCGGTCGTGGTCACGACGCTGATCTCCTTTCCCGGATACTGATAGTCGAACACTTCGAGAACGTCGCGCTTGACCTTCTCGGGAGGCTCGCATTCGAATTTCTTGTCTCTGGCATTGAACATCATTATCCTGCTCTCCCGTTGTGGCGCGGTGCAGCCGCTGTTTTTCAATACCGGATCATCGCAGGAATCGGCGGCTCTGTCCATGCCTTTCAGACAGGTGTCCCGGCCAGCCAGCTGGCGCGTGAATGCGCCCTAATTCACTTGTATTGCGCGGGTTACGTTCAGGGACCGCCCTTTCGCCTTGCCTTGTGGGGCCTGAGGCGTATAATAGCAGCATTCATGGCGGCCGTTGCTGCTGCGAGGAAGTTTCGGCAGCCTGGAACAATGGCCCTTGGCCTCCGGGGGGAGCGTATGCGCTATCTCGATTTCGAAAAACCGATGATTGATCTTCAGAAGAAGATCGACGACTTGACCAAGTATGCGCGGGATCATCATCTCGATCTCTCGACCGAAATTGAGCCTCTGAAGCACGCCCTCAAGGTAGAAGAGGAACGAATCTTCAGCAACCTGAGCGCCTACCAGCGCATCAAGCTGGCCCGGCATCCCGAGCGGCCCTATATGCTCGATTTTATCAAGCGGATCTTCACCGACTTTATCGAGCTCCACGGAGACCGGACTTTTCGAGACGATCAGGCGATTGTGGCGGGCCTGGCCCAGCTGGACGGCCGCCCGGTCGCCCTGGCCGGGCATCAGAAAGGCCGGGATACGGAGGAAAACATCCGGCGCAATTTCGGCATGGCTCACCCGGAGGGCTTCCGGAAAGCGCTGCGGATTATGCAGCTGGCCGAGCGCTTTCAACTGCCGATCATCACTTTTGTGGACTCTTCGGGGGCTTACCCGGGTCTTGGGGCGGAGGAGCGGGGCCAGTCGGAGGCCATCGCGCGCAACCTGCTGGAGATGTCCCGGCTCAAAGTGCCTGTGATCGTGGTCGTCACAGGCGAAGGGGGCAGCGGCGGCGCGCTGGCCATCGGCATCGGCAATCGCGTTCTGATGTTCGAGAACGCCTACTATGCGGTTTGCACCCCGGAAGCCTGCGCGGCCATCATCTGGAAGGACGGCACCAAGGCGTCCGAGGCTGCGCCGGTGATGAAGATTCTCTCGGCCGACCTCAAACGATTGGGGATCATTGACGAGATCCTGCCCGAGCCTTTCGGCGGCGCTCATCGCGATCCCGATCATATAGCTCGCACCCTGAAAGAGTCCCTGCTTCGCAACCTCGCCGAGCTGGACCAGATTCCCCGGGACAAACTTCCCAACCACCGCTATGAGCGATTCCGCAAGATGGGCGTCTTTGTCTCCAAAGCCTCCTCGGGCAAAGTTGGCGCGGCCTGATTCGCAAGGCAGGTACATGCGGGCAAAGAAGCGTATCCGAACCTGTGATTAGTAGCAGCGAGGTTGTATAAAGGGTGTCCCGCATCGGTTGAAACGGCTGACAATAAGGAGGAAATAAAACCATGAAGAGAAAGGGCGCTTTTACTCTGATTGAGTTGCTGATTGTGGTCGCAATCATCGGCATCCTGGCTGCGATCGCGATTCCCAATTTCTTGCAGGCTCAGGTCCGGGCCAAGGTGGCCCGCGCAAAATCCGAGATGCAGGTCATCAATACCGCTCTGGAAGGTTACTATCTCGATCACAATACCTATGTCATGCCCAAAGGATGGTGCTATTTGCACGAATGGTTGACTTCTCCGATCCCTTACGTGAGCAACGCGGTCGGCCTGGTGGATCCCTTTCGCGAGAACGCTCCCGACACCACGATTCCCACTTGGTGGCGATACCGCTATATGGCCTGCGGCGGCCCAGGCAGCGCTTATGATGACGGCAGAGCGTTCCCCTGGATCAATGAAGGGGCTCTGGCAGAACAGTTCGGCAAGTGGGACATGACCAGCGCGGGGCCGGACCGCCATGCGTATGGCGCTTACGGAACCGGGTTCCCGCCCAACTACATCCTGGTTTATGATCCCACCAATGGTACCGTCAGCTGGGGAGACATTTGGAGAACACAGAAGTATCCCGAACCGACGTACCTCGGCACTGTTTGCACGAACTGATTAGGGCAGAAGGACCTCGGAAGCGAATTCCCTCTTCGATTTCAGGGGAAGAGACTTCCGGCTACTCGCCCTCTCGGGATGACTGGGAAAGCGCCTCGAGCAGCGCCTCTTCCCACCGGACGCGGGGGTCGTCCAGCGGGACCGAGAGGCGGAAGCGCCGCTCCTCGCGCTCTCGCTCCTCGGCGAGGGACTCCAGTGCCCGGCGAAGGGGAGAGGGAGGAATGCCCTGTGGATTGAACTGGAGCTCGCTGCCTGAATAAATGGCGTCAATCTCCAAACGGCTCCCGGCATAGCGAAATCGCCCTCGGGCGGACAGCCGCCCGGACAGCCCGCCGCGAGGCAGGCTCTGCTCCAGCAAGAGCGGCAAGAGGCGAACCGGCAACTGCTGAAAGGAGCCTTCGCCCTCCACAAGCCAGCGGCGGTCCTGCCCCTGCCCCAGAGTTCCCTCGAATTGGACTTCAGCCGGCATCGCCCGCCCCTTGAGGGTACATTTCAACAGCGAGTCGGGTTGCTCCGGCGATGGCTCTACGACGAAGGAGAATTCCTCCAGGCGAAGCTCCTCCGGCGTCCCCGGGCTGACCACAAGCACGCTCCTGCGAAACTCCGTGCGGGTCATCAACACCGGGCGATGGCCGACCGCAGTGGAGATCCGCTCCAGCACCAGGAGCAGCTTCCACCCCTTCTTTCCCAGCGGCACCAGGCGAATCTCGCCTCCCTCCAGAACCAGCTCTTCGATGACCGGCCGGCCGGTCTGAGTCAGCGCGCCGGCGATCCTCCCCCCCACTTTCAGGAAGTCGTACAATCGCAAAAGCGACAGCTGAACCTCCACCTCCTGGATGCGGCCCGCGGTCGCCCGCCGGGCGGCCTCGGTCAATTGCCGGTTGACCTTGCGCTGAAGAATCCCTTGGGCGATATAGGCCGAGGCCACCAGGCCCACCAGCCAGACCAGCAAAGCGACGAGCTTCCGCCTGGTCCAGAAGCGTTTCCGCTTGGGGCGAGGCTGCCGCCCCTCGGCCGGAGAAAGCCGGATTCGTTCTGCCTTCATAACGGAGGTCAAACTCCTTTTCCCGCCGGAAGTTTATCGGAGAATTATGTCTATCTGTCATTCTGAATCCCGATTAATCGGGATGAAGAATCTGGCGCCCCCCAAAACCTCCCCCAAAGACCAGATTCTTCGCTTCACTCAGAATGACAAGAAGGTTCAGAATGACAAAAAGGTCGCCGATGCGAAGCGAATAGGTACAGCGACAGATTCCTACAATATCGCCGCATACATCGCCTGTCAAAGGGCTATGGCCGCAAGGAGAAGAATTCGCTTTGCCTAATGCTTCGGGTGGGTTACCATTCAACAGGGTAAAGCGGGCGGATGCCTTGGCGGTGAGGCAGGCGCGCTTGGCTTGATCTGCGAGCGGCAGGATACTGGACGAACGGGACTATCCCGATGAACAGGGGACACAGGCGGGTTCTGGCGACTTTGTGGCTGACCGGATTGCTGCTGGCGCTGGTGGGCCTGAGCGTTGGTCTGTCCTGGCGCTTGCTTGTCGTCTTTCTCATCCTGCTGGCGGCTCTGGCTTGGGGTAGGAAAATCTGGCCCACCTTGCAGAAGCTGGAGCCGGCGCTCCTGCTGATTCTGGCGCTGGGCATTGTGTTGGCAGCCTTTGCCCAAGCGCCTGAGGGAGGATTTCATGGGCATCATGGGCAGGATGCCCATGCTACTTCGGTGCTGGAGCGCGGGGTGGGATTCCTGCTGCTGATTGGAACGCTGGGAGTCTGCGGGGGACTGCTGGCCCTCCGCTGGAAGCGTCCGGTGGGGGGCATTGTGGACATCCTGGTCTTTGCCTTCTGCCTCTTGTTTCCCTTGGCCGTGCTGTTGTTTCAGCTTTTTGTCAGCCATCACTTCGAGACCTTTGCCGTCCGGGTGGGGGTGGGCACTCTGGCGTATCAGCTGCTGGCTGCCTTCAGCGTTTACATCGTGCTTTCGCAGTTCGTTCTTCAGGAGACCGCTTTCCGTCGGCGGCTGAGGCCGCTGTGGATCGGCGCTTTCTGCCTTCTGGCCCTGTTCGGCGCTTTTCGGATGCTGGCGCTGGGGAAGAGTCTGCTGGAGCTGCGGCAGCGGGAGTTCGAGCCGGGGCCGCTCTGGCAGCGCGCCTGGGAGCGGGCGAGCCGCCTCGACGCGCGTCTGGCGCGGGAAGCGCTGGCAAGCCGGGCGGCCCGGCACTGGCTCGAGCGGGAGTCGGCCGAGACGGCCTTCGCCGTCCTGGACCAGGCGACCCGCCACTGGCCGCAAGGTATCCGGCAAAGGCGGCGCCTGGAGCGAGCGGCCGGCTCCAGCGTCCTGGCGACCTTGCTGCTCGGCGCGGGGCCGGTGCAGGAAGCGGAAATCCGTATGGCGGCGATGGCCTTAGATACCCGGCGTGGCCGGTTGTTCTTCGCCGACGAGCAGGGGCGACTCTATCTGCGAGCCAAGAAAAGCCTGGAAGCGATTGGTCAAGTAACGTTTCCTCCGGATGAAAGCGCCTCAAGCGCCGGGCACTCTGACGCCCAAGTGCCCGGCACTTCCAGCGGCCCGGTTCGAGACTTGCTGTGGTGGGAGCAGGAGCAGCGGTTGCTGCTCCTGTTTGGCAGCGGTTCTCTGGCAGTGTTGGAGATAGGGCCGGGCGAGAAGGGCCTGGAGGAGTCGCTTGGGCTGCGCTCGGTGGAATGGTTGCACCAGCCCCGTGATGTATCGGCGCGCGCCCTGGCGGTGGTTCCCACAGCTGGCTGCGTGGTGATCGGGTACGGCGACCTTGAAATCAGGCCGGTCCTCGGGTCACTGGATACCGAGGTAGGGGCGCTGCTTGCTGCGCCTGCTTCCGAAAACCTTCGCGGACAGGATGTCTTGCGGGGGCTTTGTTTCATCGCCTCGGGCCGCAGCGGCTATCGCGTGGATGCGTTCGGAGATCTCCACCCCTTCGGTGAGACTCCCCTGCGGGAGGAGGCGCTCGGGGCGCATTGCGTACAGCAGAACCACCACCGGCCCCGTCGGGATCAGGCGCTGGCGGTGGATTGCTTGGAGGACGGTTTTGCCGTCTGCGTATTCGACGCCTACGGACGCATCCACTGCATCGAGAAGGAGCCGGCGAGCGGCAAGGTCCGCTCCTTCGGAAGCACGCGGGACTACTTCGACCGGCCGGTCGTCGTGGATGTTGTGCCGGCTTATGATTCGTACTATCTTCTCCATACCGATGGCCGGGTGGACCGGCGGACGGGCCTCAAGCGGACAGTGGCTCTCTTGCGGCCTGGACCAGCGGAATGGCTGCCCAGCTTTCCGCCGCTGCTGGTCATCCTCGGGTTGGGTTGGGTGCTGTTGCGTTCGCCCCGGCGAGTGCCTTGCGAAGGCGAAAGATGCAGCCGGGGCGAGTAGGCCACGCGAGCCGAGCGTGGCCCCGAGGGTGGAGGGAGCACAGGTCCGCCTCGTCCCTCGATACGCTTCGCTACTCGGGAACTCGGCGGACCTACTCGAAAACTAGGGACAGTGGATAGAGAAAAAGGCTAGAATCTGTCTCGCACTTATGTCGCTATGCATAGTCTATCTTTTCGTAGGGGCACTGCTTGCTGCGCCCGGCTGGCAGCCATCATCTGCTTCACCGCGGTACTGATCACGGCCGGCTTGGCCGGCGCCGCTGAGGAGGCCGCTCCCGATGCCTTGGTGTTGCTGACGGCTGAGGGGCAGATGCAGCTGTGGTGGCCCCGGCAATCGTGGCTGATTCCCATGGACTTGCCCCGTCGCCTGGGGCTTGAAACGCCGGTCTTGTTTCAGCGGGTGGCAATCGCTCCCGAGGACATTCTGGTCCTGGATGGGGCGGGCCGTGTCTTTTCAGTCCTCGAGCGCCAACTGCTTTTCGCGCTCCCTGCGGAAGACGGTCCCGCGGTAGACTTGCTCGTCGAACGCAGCGGCAGCTTCTTCTGGGTCTTAACCCGCCTGGGAAAGCTTTATCCGGTGCACTTCTCCGGAGCCGTCATCGGCCCTCCGCTTGTGTTGCCCACGACCGGGACCCTATGCGCCTTGGGCCAGGACCCCGACGGACGCCTGTGGGTTGTCGACAGCCGGGGAGTTTTCACTTCTCTTGAAGGAACGAGCCTTGCCCCGCAGGAGCCATTCCCGGCGAAGGTCGTCGATCTGGACTTCCACCCCCGCCATCTTGTGGGATTGGTCCTCGATGCCTCAGGAGCGCTGTATGCCTGGGGCGAGGCGCTGGGAGAGAACGCCTTCGTTCTTCCCCAGCTGGGACAAACGGCGGCCGTAGGGTTGGAGTTCTCGCAGAGCGCAACCGAGGATTACTACGTGCTGGGCCGGGACGGCTCGGTGTTTTACTCCGGCGCCGGATTGACCCAGCGCGTTCCGGAGGTCCTTTCCACTCGCTATGCCGATCTGGCGGTGGCGGACTCCGACCCGCTCGAGACGCTCTGGAGAAACCACTTTCCTCCACTGAAGGTCTGGGTCGAAGCTCCCGATTCGCCGGTGCCTTCCTGGCGCTCGACTCTTCGGCTTGAGGTCCAGTGCGCACAGGCGCAGGATCTGTCGGAATTCGACTTCCGATTGGCGTTCAATCCGCGGGTGTTGCGTCCGAGGGGGATCCTGTCCGGGGAGCTGTTTCAGCCGGCTGAGCGCCGCCCGGTCGTCCTGGACGACTCCCGGTGGCAGGAAGGGGTCGTGGGAATCCTGGGCGTCAGTCTGGACAAACGCACGGGGAGGGGTATTACGGGTTCCGGCAGCTTGTTGGGGGTCGAGATGGAGATCGTGCAGGCTGGCACAAGCGAACTGACAATCGATCAGTTTCGGGCCTCCAGCCCCTCTTTGCCCGGCTCTCCGGTCGAGATCATTCTCTCCGGCGGTCAATCGGTTCAGGTCTACTCGGCGCAGCCATCGATCCATCTCAGTTTTAAGGGTTTATCGGCGCTTGAGCCTTTGGCGGAAAAGGTTGTTCCCGAGGTCAAGCGCCGGGTTTTTGCCGGGGAACGCTTCGACGTCTATCTCCAGGTGGATCAAGTAAAAGCGATGAAGGGACTCAGGTATGATTTGAGTTTTGACGCGGATATGATACAATTCATAACGGTCGAGGAGCGCGGTTTCCTGGCCCAGTCGGGCCTTCCGACGCTGTTCCTGCATGATCCGGTGGAGCGCGACGGGCAGAGGGGCGAGCTGAAGGACCAAGGGATCGTGATCCTGGGACAAGGCCCGGGATGCAGTGGCCCGGGGGAAGTGATCCGCTACTGGTTTGAGGCACTGCGCCCGGGCACGGCCTCGATTCGCTTGACACAGGCCACGCTCGTGGACGAGGAGCGCACCCGCAAGCCGCTCGAAGTGGCCGCGGCCCGAGTGGAACTCGAGATCGTGGAGAGAGAATAGAGTCCAGCGATTACGGCGGCAGTAGTATCATGAGCGATTCTCAAAAGCGATACTCGCTCGATGACGAGCTGAAGCGGGGCTATCCGGAAAAGCCTATCCTGAAGGAAGAGCAGCACAAGATTCTGGAAAAGCTGCTCGACGTGGACGGCAACCGCCTGTCTCCCGAAGAGCAGCTGCTCATGCAGAAGCTGCTCGGGCAGCTGGAGTCCGACAGCCGGCGCGTCAAAGAAATCCGCAAGCGCATCGAGGGTCGAGGAACCCTTTCCGATCTGATCTCCCTGTTGCAGCAAGACACCGAATCCTTTCGAAAACCGCCCGCTGGGGAGCAGCGCAAGCCCGAAGCCAAGCCTGCCTCTCCGGCGTCGGCGGAAAGCGCTCCGGCAGGCGAGCGAGAAGTCCCACCCCGTGCACCGAAGAAGGCCGCGCCCTTGTCCAGGGAGCCTGTGGTTCGTCCCCGAGCTTCCCCCCCTCGAACGGTGAAACCCAAGCCGTGGAAGGAGATCGTCACTCGCCCCCAAGGCGAGGCCCGCGCGGAAGCCTTGCCTCGGACGACCCGCAGAGACCAGCCGACCACTGCAATGTCGCCCGAGAAGCGGGTTCCCCGGGCTGCCCCCGAGCCGAGCCCGGCCGCGAGCGAGGCCCGGCCCAGCTCGCAAGCCGCCGGCCCAGCGGCCTCGCCCGGCGCAAAACCGGAATACAGCCCGGTCGAGGTGATCTCGCGTTATATCCGCGCGTGGAACCAAAAAGCATTTGCCTCCGAATATGAATGCTTTTCCCCCTCGCTGATCCCTATGTCCAAGGAAGCCTATGTGGACCGGCGCATGGCCACTTACCTGTCCTACAACCGTGACGGGCAGTTCCAGCAACAGTTGGGAACGGTGCTCAAAACCCATATCGACGGGGACACCGCCGAAATCCTTTGCACCCGCTCGGTGCGGGAATTCCACAAACTGAACTACTATCTGGACCTCTACCTGCTGCGTTTGGAGCAAGGCGGATGGCGCATTACCGGCGTGAAAACCGCGATTGCCCGCCAGAGCGGCCTTCCCCGAATGCCTCACGCGCGACCCGGCGCTGCCGGCTCGACCGCTCCCGAGGAGAGCGCCTGAGCCGCTAGCGGAGGAACGACCCATGGAGTTATCTCCGACTTCTTTAGCCGCCGCAACCGGTTGGTCCTTGCAGTCCAGCGACCTGCCCTTGCTGCTGCTGAGCGAACGGGGGGAGATCGTCGGATTCTCCCAAGGGGCCAAACAGCTCCTCTCCGGAGACGAAGAGACCCCCCAAGGGAAACCCATCGAACATTTCTTTGCCAGCGAGCGGGCCGAGGATCTGTTGAGCCGCTTGCCCACCCGGCCCTCGGACGGCGCCCGCAGCCTGGACGCCCGCTTCCGGGTCGGCTGGGGGGCGGTGTTGCCCTTCCGCGTCGTCGCCCGAAGGCTGGAGGCGGAAGGGCAGGGATTTTTCCTGCTCACCCTCCTGGATCGCTCCCTGGAGGAGCAACTGAGGAAAGAAATCGCCCGGCTGAAGGGGGAACTTAACCTGGCCTACCAGCGGGTGGACCGCATGGCCCTCGAGGGGGTTTCCCCGGACGAGGACTCGCCGATTGAAATCTCGGTGCTTCACCAGATCAGCCGGGCGCTCCTGACGACGATTGAGCTGAACAAGATCCTCTATATTATTCTCACCTGTGTCACCGCCCACCCGGCCTTCGGCTTCAGCCGGGCGTTCCTGCTGCTGGTCGACGAGGAAACCCAGATGCTGGAAGGCAAGATGGGGGTGGGGCCACGCTCGGCCGAGGAAGCGCATCGCATCTGGCAGGATCTTTCCCAAGCCAACTGGGGACTGGAAGAGTTTCTGGCCCAGTATGACCGGCTCTACCCGGATGGAGAACTACCTCTGGATAGCATCATTCGCCAGTACCGGCGCCCACTGCGCCCGGAGCAGGACGTTCTCGTCGATGCGGTCCTGCGACAGGAAGCCTTGCAGGTGGAAGACGCCGTGAGCGATCCGCGCGTTTCTCCCGAGACGCTGGCGATTCTGGGCTGCAACCAGTTCGTGGTGGTCCCCTTGGTGGCCCAGAACAAGGCGGTCGGCGTCGTGGTCGCGGACAATCTCTACAAAGACCGGGGCATCACCGCGCGGGATCTGCGCCTGCTGAACCTCTTCGCCAATCACGGCGCGATGGCCTTGCAGAATGCCGCCACCTACGCCCAACTGCGCGAGAATATCAACCTGCTCCAGGAAGTGCAGGAGCAGCTGATCCAGGCTGAACGATTGTCGGCGATCGGCGAGATGACGGCGAAAGTGGCCCACGAGATCCGCAACCCGCTGGTGACCATCGGAGGCTTCGCCCGCTCGGTGCTCAAGAGCCTGCCGCCCGAGTCGACGCAGGCCCGCAAGTGCGAGATCATCGTCGAAGAAACCCTGCGCCTGGAGGAGATCCTCGGCAGCCTGCTGGATTACAGCCGCCAATCCGAGTTGAAACTGGAGCCTTGCCGCCTGGAAGAGATTATTGGAAGGGCCTGCTCACTGCTTCGCAGCGAATTGCAGGAAAACAAGGTGAAAGTCAAGCGAAATATCCAGCCCGGACTGCCGTCCCTGGTGCTGGACGTGCACAAGATCGAGCAGGTGCTCATCAATCTGATCAAGAACGCCATGGAATCCATGCAGGAGGGAGGCGTCATTACCCTGACCGCCCAGCAGCAAGGGCGTTTCATCAGCCTGCGCGTGGAGGACACCGGCGAGGGGATGTCCCCCGACATCCTCAAGAACATCTTCAACCCTTTTTTCACCACGAAGAGCGAAGGATTTGGATTGGGGCTTGCCATCAGCCGCACTTATGTCTATGATCATGGTGGGAACATTTCAGTCCACAGCGAGTTGGGGCGGGGAACCACGTTTGACGTCCTCTTGCCGCTGCCCTCCCAGGAGGACCTACGGCAAGCCCCTTCACCGGAGGCATAGAGACCCATGAGCGGAAGAATCCTGCTGGTTGAAGATAACGAGCTCCAGCGCCAGCTCTACCGGGAAGAGCTGGAGCAGGAAGGCTATGAGGTCGAGATCGCCCTGGACGGCGACAATGCCCTGGCCAAGGTTGAGGCGCGCCGGCCGGACTTGATCGTGCTGGATATCGAACTGCCCAATCGGGACGGCATCGAAACCATGCGCAAACTCCTCCAGGATTACCCCGATATGCCCATCATTCTCAACAGCGCCTATGCCCATTATAAGAGTAACTTTATCTCCTGGGGAGCCCAGGCCTACCTGATCAAGACTTCGGACACCTCCCAGCTGATCAACGAAGTCAACAAGGTGATGAAGAAAACCAACAAGGGAGGCCCCTCTGGCGGTGAAGCCCGGTAGTCGGAGAATACCTCTCTTCATGGGCAGGATGCCCATGCCACTTCTGAGGGGCACGATGCCCGTGCTGCTTCGAGTGGTGTGTGTTTTGGCCGCCGGGTTGATCACGCTGGCTGTTTTTGGCGCGGGATACGCCCAAGGGGAGGATCCTTCCGCGTTTTGCATCGTCCGGCTGAAGTACGGCGGCGGCGGCGATTGGTACAGCGACCCAACCTCGCTGCCGAATCTGCTCGAGGCCGCCCGGGAGCGGCTCGGCCTTCGCGCTGCCGCCCGGGAGCGAGTTTTAACGGCCGGCGACCTGGACCTGTTCAAGTGCCCCCTGCTCTATCTGACCGGG
>Ga0209164_1002739_pt1 | contig 17884 bp, 18 predicted proteins | sample MTBNYHSulfiMetaG_FD_187458 | JGI IMG/M metagenome (GOLD analysis project Ga0209164, IMG submission 187458) | Enrichment culture microbial communities from rom New York Harbor, USA that are MTBE-degrading - MTBE-NYH (New York Harbor Sulfidogenic)... | ecosystem: Environmental > Aquatic > Marine >...
TCGAAGCTTACGGCTTCAGCCAAGTGCCCGGCATGCTGGTGATGGGACAGTTCCCCACCGCCGGTGTGGAAGCCGAGACCGCGCGCGGAGAGTTTCACCTGCCCGAGGGCATCGAATTTCACATCCCCACCGGTCGATACAAATTACCGGACGGCAGTATTTTCCTAGAGGGTGAAGGCGTCCAGCCGGATGTTCAACTGCCGGTAGATCGCGAGAGCCTGCTCAGCGGGCAGGATGCCGTGCTGCAGGCGGCGTATGACTACATTCTGAACCAATAGATCGAAACAACATCCATCTTTTTAATACAAGAGAGTGGGCTTGCGAACAGTCGCCCACTTTTTTTTGTTTGCAGGTCAGTTTATCCGCTTAATGAGGATCTTTGACACGCGCCAGGAACAGCAGGCTGAGCAGGGCGGAAAACCCGCCCAGCAGGAACAGCCCCGAATATCCCCAGTAGGCGCCCGGCCGAGTGTGATTGAGAAAATCGATCGGCACTCCCAGTATCTTGCTGCAAGCGCTGGCGCCCGCCGTGGATAGGTTGGTCAGTCCAAGGAATTTGCCGGCTTGACCGGCTGGCGCCAATCGGTTGGCTAGCGCCCAATTGGATGTGAGATACAGGCCGATGCCCGCGCCCAGCACGCCCGCGAACAGGGTCAGGCTGGTCAGGTCGCGCGCCATCAGCAGCAGCAGGCAGCCCAGTGCGGAGACCAGGCTGGCTAAAATGATCACCCGCCGCGATCCGATGCGGTCCGCCAGCCAGCCGCCCAGCAGCGCGCAGGTCAGCAACGCCAATGCCAGCGCCGCCATCAGGTCGCCGGTCGCTTTAATCGGGTTGGCAGCCTGCATGACATCGCGGATGTAGTATTGGGCGAAAGTCTGCACGCCGTAGATGCCCAACAAGAACACGAAGCGCGAAAGGATCAGCCAGAAGTAATCCGTATGCGTGCGGATGTCGAAATGGAAGATCTCCGCCAGCGGCATGCGCCCGTTGCCGATTCCCCGATGCCCTTCAGACAGGCTGGGTTCCTCGCGCGCTTTAGCAAAAGTGAGAGTCGCCGAGAGAATCAGCACCGCCATGACCACCAGCATAATGCGCGAAGGGTAGCGATCCTGCGGAGCCAGCAGGTTGCCCGCCGCCAGAGAGGCGGCGATCAGACCGGCCATATCCAGCAGATTCTTGAAAGCGCTGGCTGCTCCCAGCTGGACAGGCGGCACCAGGTCAGGCATCAAACCCTGCAGCGGTCCATGCGCAATGTTGGAGGCGATCTGCAGGCCAATATAACCGATGATCAACATGGTTAAACTGCCGGAGCGCGCCAGCAGCATCAGGAAAACCAGGTCAAGGCCTGTGCCCAGCAGCGCCAAGGGGCGGCGCTTGCCCCAGGGCGAGCGCCAGCGGTCGCTGAGAGCTCCGCTGATCGGCTGCACCAGCATGGCCAGCAGCAAACCGGCAAAGGTTAAGATGCCCAGATAAGAGTTTTTGGCGTCCTCCGGAACGAGGTGCAGCAGCACCGCCGGCAGGATGATGGGATGCAGGCTGTTCCACATGAACGACAGACCCAGCCAGTAGGCATTGATGAAAAACAATTGACGCGGTGATACTTTCTGCATGTTCCTTCTCCGTTAAATCTCAATGTTTCCGCACAAACGCGGCGGCAGCAGCGCGGCGATCTGCTTCATCGCCTGTCGGCTGGCAAGCCGGTCAACCCTCGCGTTGCTGCCCGAAAGCGACAGCCTGAAAGGCCTGCCGAAATGCAGGCTGAGGTGACCGTTTTCTTCATAAACACCCAGCGGCTGGATGCGGTGCAGTTGAGCCTGCAGCCGCAGGATCAAGCGGCCGCTGCCGGGGTGCGGCAGGCTGAGCTTTCCCTGCGGAGAATCCATGCCCTCAGGAGCCAGGCACAGGATGGGGGCTTTCTGGGCGTTCAAGCGCCGCAGCAAACGCCGCACGCTCAGGGCGCGCTCCAACGATTCGCTGGGGTCGGGCGGCATGGCCGGCATAGTCACAAACCCGTACATGCGCGCCAAGCGCTCGAACAAGTAGGCTGTCAGCTGGGTGCGCAATCGGTCCCAGCCGCCCTGCCGCTTGGTCCAGGCGCGCGTCATCAACCAGAGCGGGGTGACAGGCAGTTGGGCAGTGATGGCGAACGCCGCCCACACGATGGAAAAATCCGGCCGTGCATAGTGGTTGAACACCAGCAGCAGCGGACCGCCTTCAGGCAGATGCTCTGCGCCCAAAATCAGCGGCGGCGGGCGCATGCCCGCCAGCGCGCGCCGCGCATCTTTACCGAAATCGCGCCGCCTGTCCGCAATCAGCGCAATCAGGATCTGAGCAGCCAAACTCAATGGAAAAGAATAACGCGGCAGCAGTTCAACGGGCGGCATGGGTTAATTCTACAGGATTCTGCCAATTATTAATACAGAAAACTGATCCGCAACCAATTGCGGGAATCATGGTTAATAAAAGTAAACCACTGCCGTTTTAAGAAGGAGAACCCATGAAAAAGATCGCTTTCATGACCGACAGTACCGCGTATTTATCCCCTGCGTTCGTCAAAGAACACCACATCACCGTCATCCCGCTCAATCTGCACTGGGATGGCAACAATTACCGTGACGGCATCAACATCACCCCGCGCGAATTCTATGAACGACTAGACCAATCCAACAGCATCCCCACCACATCCCAGCCGACGTATGGCGAGTTTGAAGTGATCTTCAAGGATCTGGCCAAAGATCACGATGCCGTGGTCGCGGTGCTGATCTCTTCCGGGGTCAGCGGAACGGTCGATTCGGCGCTGATGGCGCAAAAACATCTTGCGGATCTGCCCATAGAAGTGATCGATTCCAAACTGACCTCAGCCGGATTAGCGCTGCTGATGAAGGCGCTGGTGAAAGCCCGCGCGAATGGGGCAGACACGCCTGCGCTAGTTGATTTGGCCAACCGCATCATTGCGGATACGGCCATCTTTTTTATGGTGGATACCCTGAAATACCTGCACAAAGGCGGGCGCATTGGGGGCGCATCCCGTTTTTTGGGCGGAGCGTTGGACATCAAACCCATCCTGTACCTCACCCAGGAAGGCAAGATCGATGCGCTGGAGAAGGTGCGCACCAAGAAAAAAGCGCTGCAGCGCTTGATGGACCTGGCAGTCGAAAAAGCCAACGGCAAAAAGTCTTGGGCTGGCATCATCCACGCCCAGGCGCCCGCCGAAGCCCAAAGCATTCAGCAGGAGCTGTCGCAGCGCATCGACGCTGCTGAGATGGATATCTACGAGCTCAGCCCAACCATCGGAACGCACGTCGGGCCCGGCACGCTGGGAATCGCCATCCATAACGTGCCGCATTAGAAGACGCGCTGACAGAGGTCTGTCCCTCAAAAAAGAGAGGGCTTTCAGCATTTAAAAAAATGCAGCCTTGCATGCAGGCTGCATTTTTTATTGATAATCGAGTTACTTCTGTTTCGCCTGATTGGCGACCGCGTTGATGGCGGCTTGGACGGCATCCTGGTCGCCCAGATAGTAATGCCGCAGGGCGCGCATGTCGGCATCTAGTTCATACACCAGCGGGACGCCCGTGGGGATGTTGAGGGCCGGGATTTCTTCATCCGAGATATGGTCAAGGTATTTCACCAGAGCGCGCAGGCTGTTGCCGTGCGCGGCGATCACCACCCGCTTGCCTTCCTTGATCACCGGCACGATGGCATCGATCCAGTAGGGCAGAAAGCGCTCAACGGTATCTTTCAGACATTCGGTCAGGGGTACCTCATCGGTCGGAAGCTGCGCGTAGCGGGCGTCCTTGCCGGGATAGCGCTCGTCCTCAACCGTCAGCGCCGGAGGCGGCACGTCGTAACTGCGGCGCCAGACGTGCACCTGTTCTTCGCCGAACTTCTCGGCGGTCTGGGCTTTGTTCAAGCCCTGCAGGTCGCCGTACATGCGCTCGTTCAGCCGCCAGGAGCGTACCACCGGGATCCACATCAGGTCCATATCTTCCAATACGATCCACAGCGTGCGGATGGCGCGCTTCAGCACCGAGGTAAAAGCGACATCGAACGTGTAGCCGCCTTCCTTGAGCAATTTGGCTGCCTGGTGGGCTTCCTGCACGCCTTTTTCCGAAAGGTCCACATCCGTCCAGCCCGTGAACAGGTTCTCTTTATTCCAAACGCTCTCGCCATGCCTGAGCAAAACTACTGTAACCATTGTCAATTCCCTTCTTGTTAGAGATTTGTTAACCGTACAACGCGGCGATACGCGCACATTATAATACAAGCACAATCAACCAATTGGAGGCCGTTATGAAAATGCGTGTGGGCAGGAAAGCGCCCGATTTCCGCCTGCCCTGTCAGCTCGGTAAGGATGTGACCCTCTCGCACCTGCGCGGCAAGACAGTGGTGCTGGTCTTCTTTCCGCTGGCCTGGACGCCTGTCTGAAGCGGTCAGATCCCGTCCTACGAAGCCTTGCGCGATACGTTCGCGGGATTGAATGTCCAGGTTCTGGGCATCAGCGTAGATTCGGTTCCCTGCCTGAAAGCGTGGGCAGACAGCCTGGGCGGCATCAATTATCCACTGCTCAGCGATTTTTGGCCGCACGGCAAAGTGGCCAAACTATACGGCGTGCTGCGCTCGGAAGGGCACAGCGAGCGCGCGATCTTCATCATTGACCGCCAGGGCGTCATCCGCTACATCGACATCCACGATATCGATGACCAGCCGGATAATGAAGTCCTCTTGGAGGAATTGAAGAAGATCATCCCCAATGCTGAAGAAAAGATCAGCCAGCTCTACCGCGAAGAGGAAACGCCCCGCAGCGGGTTGGTGATGTACTGCACGCCCTGGTGCCCCGACTGCCGCCGGGCGCGCGCCTGGCTGAAAGAACGCAGCCTGCCTTACACCGAAGTGGACATTTCCACCAACCTGAATGCCGCCCGCCAGGTGCGCGAATGGGGCAAGGGTTTTCAGGTCACGCCCACCTTTGAGATCGATGGGCAGGTCGTGCTGGATTTCGACGAGCAGCAGCTCAGCAAATTTCTGAAGCTTTAAAGCCCGTCTTCATCATTAACATAGCAAACAAGAACAGCGCAGGCACAGGCACGCTTGCGCTGTTTTATTCGATTGACCTTAGCAGATCGCAAGGACGTATGCCTTCTGCCTTCAGGCGCGCAAACCGTGCTCGGTCAGCAGGGCATAGTCAGAAAGGATGGTTGCGCTGCTCCCCACGCGCACCAGCCTGCCCGCGTCCATGACGGCCACCTGCGAGCAGACCTCGCCCACCAGGTCAAGGTCGTGCGTGGCGATCAGCATGGTCTGCGGCAGTTGCTGCAGCAGATTGATGATGCCGCGCCTGCCGCGCGGGTCCAGCCCGGCGCTGGGTTCATCCAGCGCCAGCACTTCGGGCTGCATGCACAGCACGCTCGCCAGGGCAGCCCGCTTCTTCTCGCCCAGGCTGAGTTGCAGCGGGGAGCTCTGCGCCAGCCCGTGCATGCCCACCTGCTCCAGGGCGCGCGCCGCCCTCTCGGCAATCTGCTCGTCCGCCAGCCCCTGATAGCGCAGGCCATACGCCACGTCATCGAACACGCTGTTCGAGAACATCTGGTCATCCGGCGATTGGAACAGCAGGCCGACCTGTGCGCGGATGGCGGGCAGGTTGTCATCCTTCAATTCCAGCTCCCCCACCCGCAGGCTTCCCTGCCCGCGCAGAATGCCGTTCAATTGCAGCAGCAGCGTGGTTTTGCCGGCGCCGTTCGGGCCGACCAGCGCCAGTTTCTGCCCGCGCGAAACCCGCAGAGTGATATCCCGCAGGGCGGGTTTTTCAGGCGCGTAGGCGAAAGAAAGATTCCGGATCTCGATCATCCAACTGCCATCCAGCGCGCCAGCAGCACCAGCACAGCGCCGCCCGCCGCGAAAGCCGCCACAGCCAGGCGCTGCGCGTTTGTCAGCGGGTCAAGCCTGCTCAAGATCAAGCGCCCATTGTATCCGCGCGCCTGCATGGCCTGAAAAATGCGCTGGCTGCGCTGGATGGATCGCAGCAGCAGCGCGCCCAGCATGCCGCCGGTCACGCGCGCGCGCCACAGCAGCCCGGGCGGGCTTGACCCAGCGCTGCGCGCCAGGCGCGCCTGCAGCATGCGCTGCGCTTCCGCCATGATCACGAAAAGATAACGCCACATCAGAGCCAGAATAGCCATCAGCATGGAAGGCAGACCCAGGGCGTGCAGCGCGCCCAATAAATCCTCGAAGCGCGTGGTGGCTGTGATCAGCACCGCGCATTGAATGGAAAGTGCCGAGCGCGCCAGAATGCCCAGAACTTTCTGCAGCGCCAGGGGCGAAAAGACCAACTGCCAGCCCAGCAGCCTCAGCGATTCATTTGCCGCTGTGCCAGTTTCACCGTTGAGAAAAATCTGCGGAATCAGCACCAGCAGCAGCGGCAGTTCTAAGATCAGCGCCCGCCGCAAAAGGACAACCAGCGGCAGTTCCGCCAGCAGAAGCGCGATGGCCGTCAGGCCGGCCATAATCAGATACATCAGCCAGGCGCGCACGGGCAGCAGGCCGAGCGTGAGCAGGCAGGCGATCAGCAGCGCCGCCTTCACGCGCGCATCCGTGCGGTGCAGAAGGCTCTGCCCGGGCAGGTAAACATCTGGCTGCCGCCCGCCCGGTGTCATGATTTACTGGCTTCTCCCTGTTTGCGCTTGACGATGAGCCAGGCCAGCGCGATCACGATCGCGCAGCCGATCACGCCCGCCAGGATGGTCGCCACAGCTTCGTTGTGAACGCCCGGCATGACGTAATCCGGGATGATGTTAAAGAATGGATCCTGCGCCAATTGCAGGAAACCCAGCTTTTCCGCCACCCATTCCAGCCCGTCCGGCTTGGAGGATGCCAGCGGCGAGAGCACCAGCAGCGCGAGCGTGAAGACCAAACCCGCCGTTGCCACCAGAGAAGCCTTGCTCTTTTTGTGCGCCTCGGAGTCCAGCAGCTGTGGGAAGGAAGCCATGATCAGGCTGACCGCGCCGAAGGTGATCAGCCCTTCACCGATGCCGATCAGAGCATGGATGCCCGCCATGGCCGGCACGGCGATGGCAGCCGGCGAGGTGCCGGATACGGCCAGTTCCAGGGCGGCGGCTAGGGAGGCAATGAAAATGGAGAGCCAGCCGGCCGCGAACGCGCTCACGAAAGGCAGTCCTTTGCGCTTGCCGAACAGCCTGCGGCACAGGCTGGCAGCGAAATACGCCACCGCCACGCCCACGATGGCCATATTGAACAGGTTGGCGCCCAGGGCGATCACGCCCCCATCCTGGAAGATCAGCGCCTGCACGCTCACCACGCAGGCCATCACCAGCGCCGCTGTCCACGGCCCCAGCAGCATGACCGCCAGGGCGGAGCCCAGCAGGTGGCCGGAGGTGCCGCCCGCCACCGAGAAGTTGAGCATCTGCCCGGCGAAGATGGCCGCCGCCAGAACGCCCACCAGCGGTAGGCGCTCCTCGGGCAGCTCCTTGCCGGCGCGCTTGAGCGCCAGGCCGATGAATGCGATGCTGACCAGCCATAAGACCAGCGCGACCGCCAGCGAAAGGAAACCATCCGGGATGTGCATGGGAACAGGAGCTTTCATTTTTCACCTCGTAAAATAGTTATTGCAAATGCAATATTTTGCGTATTATACGCCCGAGATGAAGATTTGCGAAGGGATTCCACCCATTTTAAGCTGGTCGTTGCTAAGCAAACGCCTGCCCCCTTCCAAAGCGGGAGGTATGGCTGTCCTTAGCGGTTCTAACATCGCGCGGCGCTCAGCCCGGCGCGCCACGCACCCGCGCGCAATCCGCCCGCGCCCGTGCGATCTGGATGGCGGGCTTTTCTTGACCGATTTTCCTGACTTAGGTAGAATAGGTATTGCGCGGGCGTCGCCAAGTGGTAAGGCATCAGCCTTCCAAGCTGATATTCGTGGGTTCGAGTCCCATCGCCCGCTCTTTTTATTGATTTTCAGTCAAGAAACATATTTTTCGCATCAGATTATTTTTCATTGTCAGAAGAGCCTTATCTGGAAGTTTTCTTCTTCATCGGTTGACCAATAAGCAATTGGCAATACGATTTGATTGCCAAATCCACGATTGATGAGTATTCCATATTTTCTAAAATCAGATAGTTTGGCGGTAAAGGTTGTATTCGTCTCGCTATCCGTTATTACTACGCGCTTACCTCCCAACCTTTCCGCTTCATCGATTACATTCTTATCCCAAGCCCAGCCAGGAGGTGTTTTAAGTTTGTGAACACTTCCTTTTACTCTTTTCTCAAGGGTTTGATCAATCAACTTACCAATTACTTTTCCTTTTTGGTTGTAGAAAATTTTGTCTTTTGAATCTTTTCCGCTATAATTAAACATAGGTAAATCCTTTCATTCGCGTGATGGGTTTATCATTTTGTAAGCCCGCTGTTGACGCAGCGGGTTTTTTTATCAAATTTATTTTTTGTTAATTAATTTAAATATTTTTCTCCTCAAAAATTCTGAAAATGATTGTCTCGATTGTTCAGAAAGTTTTTGAAATACTTCAAAAACTTTCTTTTTTTATTCTCATGGATATTACTTTGGTTAAATTTTATTCAAAAAAAAATCACCTATTGTTATAAGTAAAGAATAAACAATTTTCAAAAATTGCGCCAGTTTTTGTATTACAATATGTTTACAAGGTTGAATATGTCAAAACCAATTTCTATTCGAGCAAGCGATTTAACGATAAATCAAATCAATCAACTAGTAAGAATTACCGGTATGTCAAAAACAGGTATATTGGCATTGGCGATAAATAATCTTTTTATTAATACTGTACTTGTTGGCGATGTATTTGATTCTATTAGACTTGAACTAATCAAACGTAGATATAAAAATTTGGATTTTTCAAAAGAAGAAATAAATGATATGTTGCGAGCTTTTACGAAAAGTGGGGGGTTTTTAGATTCTGAAGAAATGGATTCTCTTGATTCTGATTTCAGATTTCTAATGATGTATAAAAATGAAAAGGAAATATTGAGATTTCTTGGTTACCAAAATGAGTAGATAGAGTAGGTGAATCTTATTAAGCATTTATTTATTAAGGCATTAGATTAAGAATTATCAAAAATAAAAAAATCAATAGGATGCATTCTAAGGAGTTTTTCTGCCTGAAATCTGGCATTTCGCCAAGTGGTAAGACATTAGACTTCTCAGTTGATATTCGTGGGTTTGCCCTTACGGGTACGATGCGAGTCCCATCGCCCGCTCTTTTTTATTTCTGCGTCTTAGCCCAATCCTCTATCGCCTGGTTGACCTTGGCTTTCAGGCTGGTGATGTCCAGCGCGGCCGGGGTTGGGGTAGTGCCGCTGCCGCCGGAGGGCGCTGTGCTGCCGCCGCCGGCGAATTTGTTCAGCTGCTCCAGCGTGCCGTTGTACCAGTTCATGTCCAGGCTCTTGCTCTCCGCGCCGAAAGCCAGCCCGTCGCCCGATGCGCTCCACTGCCAGAAGGTCCAGCTCTTGCCGGCGCTCTTCCAGGGCTCGATCATCTGCGGTTTGGTCACACCCTCCTGGTAGGTCTTGAAGTAATGCGCGATCCACAGCGTGTAGTATGACCACTTGGGATCGAACAGACGCGTGGTCTTGTTGCGCCCATGCAGGTCCCAGAAGCCGGGCGAGGTGTAGATGATCGGCTTGCGGTTGAGCCGCGTTTCCACCTCCACCAGGAACTGCTCCAGCAGGGCATTGGAGGGGTACAGGCTGCCCGAGCGCGGCGCCTCGTAATCCGCCACGGGCGGCAGCTCGCCCGGGTCGTCCTTGAGCAGCTCGCTGAAGATGCGCGCCTGCACCAGCCCCGAAAGGTCCCAGCGCAGGAAGTGGTAGCCGCCGCGCAGCAGTCCGGCCTGCTTGGCAGCCTGCCAGTTGTATTCGAAGTCGCGGTCGATGCCGCCCCGTTCGGATACCTTGATGAACACGAACTTGGCGCCCTGCTTGACTGCTTTGGTAAAATCCATCTTCTGCGGGGTGGATTTGTCATTCTGCCAGTGGCTGACGTCAATTCCTAGCACCATGTGGTTTTCTCCTTAGATTAATTATACATAAAATCCAGCCATTCCTTATTTTTTGAATTTTCATTTAAAAAACCTCCGCATAAGAATTCACTCACACGGAGGTTACGGTTTCAATGCTGCCTTATGTCATCAGGGCGTGCAGTTCACATGGAAATCCTTGTGCCCGAACCACTGGTGGTTGGGGTTGTCGATGTAGATCTCCGCCCAGTAGTCGCCAGTGGCAGTCACCGTCACGTGGTAATCCACGATCTTCTTGCCAGGGTCATGGAACGAAAGCGATTGGGTGGCTGAGGTCGCGCCGGTGCTGTCGCGCCATTTGTAGGTCACGTTGCCGCCCGCGCTGCTGGTGATCTCAGCTTTGACGTTGATGTCGTTCGGGCAGCCGGTGTCGATGGTTGTATGCGGCATGTAGTAAGTGACGCTGGTGACCGCGAAGGGCGCCGGGGTGGGACCCACGTAGATCATGACCCAGTAGTTGCCGAACAGTTCACCCTGCGGGGTCTTGAACTTCCAGTAGCCGCTATAGGCGCCGTTCGAGCTGGGCGCGGTCAGGTTCACGCTCATGGTGATGGTCTCGCCGGGATCCACCTTGTGGGGCAGGTTCTGGCTGGCAGCGCCACCCATGCGCGTGCCGCTGGTGAACACGAACTGGTAATCGGGTGTCCAGCTGCAGGAGCCCACGTTGCGGATCGTCCAGGATTTGGTGAAGGTATCGCCGGCATCGAACGGTGTGCCGTCCGCGATGGTTTCGCTGGTCATGCGCGGCGCGTTGCAAGGAGTGGGATTGACCGTGATGGTCGGCGTGATCTCTTCCTCTTCCTCCTCTGCGCCATTCCCTTCTTCCTGCGTGGTGGCTTGTCCGCCATTCTCGTTTTGCTGGGCAGTCTGCCCGCTAGGCGCCTCGGCGGTCTGCGTCTGCTGCAGGGCGATCAGGGCTTTCTGCACCGCCAGGTCCAGGTCTTCCTCCTCGCCATCCCCAAAGGAAATGCTGCAGGCCAGCGCTGCCAGCAGCAAACCTCCTATCAATGCCGGCCGTATCCAAGCATTCTTGTGCATGTCTTCCTCCTTGTTCATGAATCCATAGCATTACTTTAGCATAAAATCGCCTGCGTTGTTCATCCGCTTTTTGGCTATAATCAGGCTTGCCGATGCAGAAAAACCAAAAAACCACCCTGTTGTTGCTCAGCCTGCTGGGGCTGGCATATTTCATTGCCTGCTGGATCCCCAATGCTTCAACTCTGGGTTCGCAGGATGCGGCGGTTTTCCTGGACCGCGACGAGTACGTCACCTACCCGGTGGTCGAGCGCATGCTGGCGCTGCAGGGCAGCCTTTCCAATATCTGGGGCAGGCTGATCATCTACGGCGATTACCATTACGGCTATCCGTTTTATTTCTTCTCCATGCTGGTGCTGCTGCCTGTGCGCCTGCTGCAGGGCGCGGTGTTTTTCGACCATACCGCTTTCAATATCCTGCTGCTGCGCCAGTTCATCAACATACTGCCCATGCTGCTGGCAGCCGGTTTGCTTTCCTATATACATACTCGTTTTAAATCCTGGTGGAAAGCACTGCTCATATTCTGCCTGCTGATCAGCATTCCAGCTGTGGTGCGCAGCAACCTGCACTGGTGGCACCCAGACGCGCTCATGCTGCTGTTCATCGCGCTGACCTTCTTTTTCCTACAAAAAGACCGTCTGCGGCTGGGCAGGCATTTCTACCTTGCCGCAGCCGCCTGCGGGCTGGCATCCGCCATCAAGTTGATGGGTTTCTTCTTTTTCCTCGCCATCCCGCTTTACCTGCTCATGGCGCGCCGCGCGGGCGCTTTCACCTGGAAAGCCATCGCGCGCGCCGCCCTGCTTTTCGTGCTGGTCATGGGGCTGGTGATCCTGTTCAGCAATCCGTTCCTGTTCTATGCCGGACCGCGCCAGGAGATGCTGGCGACGCAGATTTTTAAATCGCAGGAACTGTCTGAAGGCTACCCGCATGAAGAATCGCTTTACTATTCCAAAGGCCCGCAATTCTGGCGCTGGACGCTGCTGGCTTCCTATGGGCGCCCGTGGGTGATGGTCGTTCTGGCAGCCGCGCTGCTGTTGGGCATGTTCCTCAGCCGCGAGAAGGTCATGAACGCGCTGCTGGCAGCCTGGTGCCTGCCGCTGGCGGTCTATCTGCTGTGGTTCGTGGCGCCCAAACCCGATCACTACCTGCTGCCGCTCCTGCTGCCGCTTTTCTCCGGCGCGCTCAACCCGCTGCAGCCCCTGCAGCGGCTATGCTCATCCCCTAAAAAATGTCACAGGGCTTTGGCGATGATTGGCATGCTTGCCTTGGGTTTCTTCCTGCTCTACCAATTCCACTACCAGCTGGCGCGCAGTCTCGAAAAGTATCTCTCGTATTTCCAAGCCTTCTGATTGCCGGGAGTGATGTGATGAAAGCAAACGCCCGCTCGATGGCGGGCGCGAAATGGTTGCTGTTGAACTGTCCAGATTACTGATCCGCGGGCGTGCCGTCAATCAGCTCCAATACTTTCTGCTCGATCTCTGCCTGCACCTTTTCAGAGTATTTTTTCTTCTGCTTCTTGAAGAAATCAAATATCTCGCGGATGTTCATGACGCGCACTTTCGGGTTGCGGTAGGTCTTGTAGAGCAGGACCAGTTTGGGATTGGAGAAAACCACCATCGGCAGCACCGGCTGCCCGATGGCGTTGCCCAGCTTCTGGCTGGCCTTTTCAAAGTCCGGGCCGGGGTCAACGAATGCCTTGCGCTCCGGGTTTTCCGCAATCGGCTGGGTGGCAAACACGCCCCCCGGGCCTACGATCACCTGCGGAATTTTTGTGCTGCTCTGCGCGGGTCTTACTTCGCTAAAAAACGCCCACTCATCGCCCAGGTCGCGCAGGCGCGCGTAGATGGCTTTGCTGAAATCACCTTTGCGCGGCGGGTCGTAGGGCTCATTTTTCACCACCGTGGTGACCTTATAATAGGTCGTCTTTCGCAACGGGATTTTCAAGATGACCGCGCCGATCACGTAAAGGGCGATCCCCACCGCCGTCACGTAGATGGCATTGGTCTGCACAACGCGATAATGCAGCTCCCAGCGTTCTTGGATCAGGTCGCGGAAGAAAAAGGCCGAAAAGAAAGCCGCCACGCCCACCACCATGATCGAAACGCCAGCCAGCAAAATCAGAAACGGCAGGCTCTTGCGCTTTTCTGGCGCCACCAGGCGTTTTGGGGTTTGCACCTCATTGCGGATGAATCGCATGCTCAACTCCTTTAGTCTAACAATGTATTATAACCAACCGGCAGACTTCATAAAAAAGATCGTTTTATCGATAAAAATAATTACATGCTTGCTGGGAAAATCTATAAAGAAAGAAAAAGGATGAGCCTTGAAAAAAGACTCATCCTTTGTAAAACAGCCAAAACTATGCAGCCGCTGCTTTCAGGTTCTTGAGATAGCGCAAGCGGAAAACAACGGTAATCACGATCACAACCGCGCAGAAGCCGACCAAGCCGGGCATGCCGATCACATCGTAATTCTCGCCCAGCAATCCAGCCACCAGCATTTCGGGGCACAGATGGTTGAACCATGAGGTAACTCCGGTGCCTTCCGCGACTTCCACGCCCTGGTTCACGGCTACCATGGATGACCATCTAGCCACGCCCAGCATAGCGGCGAAGGTGCCGTAAATGCCCATCAGGGTGGTGGTGATCAGGGTGCGCAGCATGTCAAACTTGTTAGGCGCAACCACAAACACCCAGAAGAACAGCAGGGAGGGCAGGTCAGCCAAAGGATGGTTGACGGTGCCGGGGATGATGAAGGCCAGAGCCAGCAGGATGGGAACCATCAGAACGGTGGTTGCCAGAACGGTGGTGTTGCCTACCGCGATGGCAGGATCCACGCCGATGTACAACTGCTTGCCGCCGGACTTGGCTTTCATGAAACTGCCAGCCGCTTCCGAAACAGGCACCAGCGCCTGCATCACGATACCGGACATCATGGGGATCAGCACCAAGGAGGTCGCCAGCGCGATCATCAGCATGACGATGTCAATCCAGTAGTACCCTGCGCCAATACCCATCAGCATACCGATCAAACCGCCCAAAACGGCCGGTTCGCCGATCACGCCGAATTTTTCCTGGATGTAATCAGGGGTGAATTTGGCTTTCATGCCGGTCTTGTCCAATAAATTGCCGACGTAATGACCGAAGGCGCCCCAGGCCACATTGGTGCCCTGATAGAAGGAAAGCCCTTCGAAACCCAGGTCTGCGCAATAGCCGCGCTGGGCGTTGAAGTCTGACATCATCAGGTTGAACCAGGCCAAGAAGGTGGCGAACACCAAACCGGCGACGATGTTGTTGGTCAAACCGTAGACGATCAAGCAGGCAATGATGGCTTCCCAGAAATCCCAGATGTTCAGGTTGAGTGTATCGGTCATTTTAATGAAGATCATGACCAGGTTCACTGCCAAGCTGAGCAGCACTACAGCATACGCCCAGGGGGAGCCCCACGCGAAGGAAGCGAAAGCCGCCCAGCCGATATCGGTGAAGGTGAACACGCCACCGAAGCGGGTTGCCAATGCTTCAGCTGCCGGCGCCACTGAGCCCAAGAAGTAATCCACAACGATATACACGCCGTTGAAACCTACCGCGATCATCAAACCATTGCGGACTGCCTTGAGGAAGCCCAGGCGCACTACCAAACCGATCACTGTAAAGACGATGAAGATCATGAAGAGCGGACCTGCACCGATGATCGGATCAAGAATGGCATTAACTAATCCTAAATCCATTGTATCTCTCCTGTTATTATGAAATGTTGATAAATTGACTTACTTTCATGCTTTTCAAAAATCTCGATAGCTTCCACCTCCTTTCAGTGTGTTTTCATCTCAACAAAATCTATCCAATGCCGAAAGCTTTAGCCCAGCCCTTTTTCGGCAATGAAAGCGAAAATGTCATCGTAAAGCTTCTCTTGACCAACCGTGCTGATCAGGGGCACGCCGCTGAAGACCCTCACATCATCTCGCGCGCCGGTTTGGGCAGTCGCGACGATCAGATCGGGTTTTTCATACTCGATCAGGGTATTCATATCAGCGATTTTGCCTTTCTTGGTGATGACTTTTATCTTGCGGCGTTTGGCTTCATTCTCCAACTTGACCGCCGCCAGGTTGGACGTGGCGATTGAGGAACCGCACATCACTAAAATTATTGCTGGTCTTCCCATGTTCTTGATCTCCTTTTCTTTTCAACATCGGCTTTTTGCGCCGTAGTTAACCAATGAATTTTTTTAATTCCTCTAACAATTCCTGCATGTCTTCACGCAGCCCAACTGAGATGCGGAAGTGCGTGTCAGGCTCTAATCCGGCTTTCTTGGCGAAACTTCTCACAAAGAATCCTTTTTCCAGCAGAAAATCCACACACTGGGTCGCCGTCTTGCCGGAATCTTTGACGTTAATCATCACGAAATTTGCTTGCGAAGGCACGGGCTTGAAACCGGGAATTTGCGCCAATTCAGCGCTTAGCCAATCGCGCGTTTCCGCCAGCTTGCGGAACACTTTGCGGTATTCATCAATGTGGTCCATGGCGGCCTCTCCGGCTGCCATAGCGGCAATGTTCACGTTGAAGATATGGCGCGAACGGTTCATATAGCGCACCAGCTCCGGATTTGCCAGCATGTAACCCAGGCGGATGCCCGCCAGGCAGAACCCTTTGCTGAAGGTGCGCAGCACGACCAGATTGTCGAATTCATTCACCCACTTGGAAATGGATGTGCCTTCGTCCGCCATTTCCACGTAAGCTTCATCCACCACGATCAGCTTGCCGGTTTCCAGCATGCGCCGGATCTCCTCGCTCGGCATGACAATGCCCATGGGATTGTTCGGTCGCGAGAGCAGGACGAATTTCGTTTGCGGAGAAATAGCAGCCAGAACCTGCTCAGCCGCCTGATCCAGCCCGGCTGAAAGCTCTGCGTATTTAATCTTCCAGCCGAAATATTTTAGGCGCGGAACATAAGCCGAGTAATCCGGCTGCACCAAAATAGCCTCATCCGTGCCGGGTTTCGCCATCAGCACCTGGAACATCAGATCCAATACCTCTATCGAACCATTGCCCAGGGCGATATTCTCAGTCTTTACGGATGTGTAATTTGCCAGCTTCTGGCGCAGCGATAATGCATAGGAAGGATCTTCAGCGTAATAATTCGCTTTCGCTCCAGCTTTGCAGATCGCCTCTTGAACAGCCGCAATAGGCGCGTAATTTGACTCGTTCGACATCTGACGCCTGATGGAGGGATCCTGCCAGCACTTGGTTACATGGATCTGGTCATAATCGGGAACATCGAACAACCTGGGATTTACGATATCTTTGAAGTTCATACTCTAAAATCTCTCCTGTTTATTGAATAAAACCTACATTTTTTCACGGATAGTATCCACCAGCTGCTGTGGATCGCCGCTGTTCTTAAAATCGATCAGTACCTGCGGAACTTCCATCAGGGTAGAAAAAGCGCGCAGAAAATCCACGTGTTCTGAGGGGTCTTCAATGGTGAGCATAAACACCAATTCAGCCTGCACCTCGCCACCCTCGCCCCCCATCGGCTCAAATATGACCGGTTTTTCCAAGATTCCGATGGTCAAGGATGGAGAAACCGTCCATTCCGCGTCGGCGTGCGGCACAGCCACTTCAATGCGCGGGGTATGCAGACCGGTTGGGTATTTTGCCTCACGTTCAAGGATCGCTTTCCAGTAGCCTGGCTTTGCGTAACCAGCCTTGATGGCAGCCTCGGATAATTCCTTCAGGACCTCTTCTTTCGTACCCTTGTCAATTTTCAGAACTTGTAGATTGGATAGTAGATCAGCTGCCACGTTGTTGCCTGCCTCTCAGAAAGGATGATCTCAGAACATTCCCAATCGAAAATTGGGGCTGGCCTGTGATGTCTGATAAAAAAATAAACAGTCACGCATAATATCTGCAAGCATTATACAAAGTCAAGAATCTGATGAGATGTGTGATTATTGCCATAATTAGTTATGACAATTGAATACTATTTGTGATAGAATCCTTTGCGTGGCACAACTCGCACCTGAAATCAATATTCGCCAGCAAAGCATCATCCGCTCCTTGCTCTCCGCGCATGGCAAGGTTACGCTTGCCGAGCTGGCAGACCAGACCAGCCTCAGCGCGCGCGTGATCCGTTACAACATGGATGTCGTGCGCTCCTGGTTGAATTGCGGCGAGGTCAAGTTCATCAATAAACCCGGTTATGGTGTGGAAATCGTTGCTTCGCAGGAAAAAAAGAGTGAACTGCTGGCAACGCTCGATCGTCTGGATGACTGTGACATCGTGCTTTCCCGCCAGCAGCGTACACGCATAATTCTTTTATACTTGCTGGTCGTCGAAGAACCCATTTCCACCGCGCAGCTGGTGGAAGTGGAAAACTTTTCACGCTCAACACTTTTCAAGGATATTTGCGAAATTGAAAACTGGTTGGGCAACTATGGCTTGCAGCTTAAAAGGAAGTCCGCCAAAGGCTTATGGGTGGAGGGAAATGAAGAGTCCCGTCGTTTCGCGCTGGTCAGGTTGCTGCGCGAAGAACTGGGCGACAAGTATTGGTATCAGCTTTCTCATACCTTTTTGAACTCACGCAAATTCTGCAGCAGCACGGTTTCTAGCCGCTTCAGCTTGTTCATCAACCAGCTGGAATTGCCCTTCTGCCGCAGGCTGGTTCAAAACATTGAGGACAGCATTGGCGTTTCGATGTCGGTGATTTCACAGGCTGAGATCATGGTGTATTTGGGAGTAGCCATTTTAGCCATGCGGGTGGGGAACATCATTGAAGATGAACCAGATCA
>Ga0209164_1002740_pt1 | contig 17884 bp, 16 predicted proteins | sample MTBNYHSulfiMetaG_FD_187458 | JGI IMG/M metagenome (GOLD analysis project Ga0209164, IMG submission 187458) | Enrichment culture microbial communities from rom New York Harbor, USA that are MTBE-degrading - MTBE-NYH (New York Harbor Sulfidogenic)... | ecosystem: Environmental > Aquatic > Marine >...
TAGTGGGCGTGGATTTGCTCGATGCCTCCCGCTCCATCAGGCAAGCGGTGTACACGGTTTTTGGAAAGATGGCGGCGGCGCGTAGCAGGAACTTTAGGCAGGGCAGATTGCCCCACAGCGTTTGCCAGAGCAGGCTCAGGTAGCGGCCGGGCTTCCTGACCAGGGTTCTCAGGTTCTCGGCGATCACTGCCAGTGAGAGGAAGGGGACTTCATGAACGTGCTCGAGCCAGGCTTCCGCCTGTGGGTGGACCACCTCTTGGTGCTGGTAGATCAATGGGTAGAGCGAGACCTGCCAGCCTAGCCTATTCAGTTCGCTGATCTCCCGCAGGATGAAGGTCTCCGGCAGGTGGGGGAATCGAGAGAGGATGTAGCCAATCTTGCGGCCCATCTTCAAGCGCCCTCTTGTTGCACGACCGACCAGACCGTTCGCAGCAGGATCGTGAAGTCCAGCCGAAGGCAGCGCCGCTCGATGTAGGCGATATCCAGGCGCAGGCGTTCGTCGAATTCCGTCTTGGCGCGCCCTTCGATTTGCCATAATCCGGTGATGCCCGGCAACACGTCCAGGCGCTTGGTCTGCCAAAGGGCGTAGGTGTTGGGGCTGAAGGAGGTCGGGCGCGGCCCCACCAGGCTCATCTCGCCCTTGATCACGTTGAACACCTGCGGCAGTTCATCCAGGCTGGTCTTGCGCAGGAATCTGCCCTGGGGAGTGATACGCGGATCGGAAGTGATCTTGAAATCCGGCCATTGAAGCTCGTTCAAGTGGCTCAGCTGCTCCTTGAGTTGGTCTGCGTCTCTGACCATAGTGCGGAATTTGTACATCTTGAAGCGGCGTCCCCCTTTACCGGTGCGCTGCTGCACGTAGACCGCCGGGCTTTTCGGGTCTTCGAGTTTGACCAGCAGCGCGCAAACCGCCATCACCGGCACCCACAGCGGCAGGGCGAGCAGGACGATGCCTAGGTCCATGATCCTTTTGGCGAAGTAATAGGCTTCTCCACGCAGGAGACGGTTCCCCGCCTGAAATCTCTCCCACCACTGGTATTCTGGGTTCACTCTCTCAGACCTGCTCGACACGGCTATAACCATTTCTGTACGCTTTGTACAGCTTCTCGCGACTATCTCTCAACTATAGCATAGTTTCGGTTTTGGTGGATTGGGGCGGGAACGTTTTGGAGGAGCGGGCTGTCAGCGCGTCTCGACTGCCGGATTAGGCGCTATTCTGCGCTGCACCTTGAGTTGGGCCTCGGCGTGCCGGACCAGTTCTTCGAAGGTGAGCGCTTCGAGGGGGAAGGTTGCCAGCCCGACATCCACGCTTACGCCGAGTTGATCTTCGGCGTGATTGCGGATCCTTTCGATCAAGGAATTCAACGTCTCGGTTTCAGTTTCCGGCAGCAGCAGGATGAAACGGTTCTTGGTGGGCTGCTCCAGTATCAGGTCTGTTCTGCGGGCCGTTTTGCCGATCAAGCGCGCCAGGCTGGTGGTCACGTAGCGCGTCATAATGGCTTGCTGCGCCTCGAGCACGGTCTGATGCAGGGAGGCCTGGATGGACTTGGGGTCGGCCTGGATGATCAGCAGCGATAATGGGCGCTGGTATCGGCGGCAGCGGGCGAGTTCGTTTTCGATCTCGTCGTCGGCTTCGTCGATGGCCTTCACCCGCTTCTGGACATCTTCCAGGGTGATATTGGCGACTGTTTCCTCGATATCGTGCAGCCCTTCCGCCACCCGGTGCGCCAGCAGGGTGGAGAGCGAAAGCATTACCATCTCGGTAATGGTGAGGTAAGTATAGACCCCTCCAAAAGGTGGGCGACCGGTAAGAACAACCAATTTGAGCAGCCAGTAGATGGCCAGCATCCCCACCAGCGACCACAGCGAGGAGAGCTTGCGCATCGCTGGAATTGCGATCATCGCCAGAACGAAAGCCCCCGCTTGGACGTAGACGAAGGTCTGGATGTCGATGGCGTTGGCTGTCTCACCGATGTCTAACCGTTCTAGATTCAGGAAGATTACGGTTAGGGCAAACAGGATAACCAGTGTGTAACGGAGGCGTCGCATTTTTTAGACCTAGTAAGAAATGATCTGTTCGTTTCGCTCGATCGCCCCAATTCTTGATTGGGGATGAGCGTCATTGGTCTTATTATACACTCCAGCAGGCTTCTTCATCCCCGATTCGGGTGACAAAATCCCCCTATAAAGAAGGGACAAACCCCCCCTTAGGGGTGTGACATATGTCCCTATCCATGCTAGGAGATTTGCCTATACTCGTTATAGGTGTTTACCGAGTCCCGCACTCGGTGTTTTGTGTTTGCAAGCGGAGTCTCACGGCTTCGTCTCCCGGCGGGCACGTTGCGGAGTGGCGGAGACCGTTGAACAAAAACTAGCTTTTGGGAACGAGGAGGTGTCCCTTGGCTATGCCGGCTGACGCTACCACCATTGAGAGGCAGCCGACCGCACGCGCCCCAGATTTGAGCTTCCTTGAGGAAGTAGTTAAAGCTACTCCAGGGAATTCGCGATTGGAGTTCTGTATCCAATGCGGGACGTGCGGGGGCTCTTGCCCTTCCGGTCCGGACATGGATCATACGCCCCGCCAGCTTTTTGCCATGATAAACGCTGGCATGAGGGAAGCAGTATTACGCAGTAACACGCCGTGGTACTGCGTTTCTTGTTATTACTGTATGGTTCGCTGTCCGCAGGAGATTCACATCACCGATATCATGTACACCCTCAAGCGCAAGGCCATTGCGGAGGGCTACTATCGGGAATCTACCGCTGCGGATGCGCCGGGCTGGTCGGAGACCTACATAGACTTCGTCGAGAAGTATGGGCGTAGCTTTGAACTAGGACTGATGACTCGCTACCACTTGCGCCATCATCCTTTGGATATGTACAAGATGGCGCCGATGGGCTTGGGGATGCTGCGGAAGGGCCGTATGGACCTTACCCCTACTCGCATCAAGGGGATCAAGCAATTGCAGGCCATCCTGAACAAGGCCCGAGAAGTGGGAGGTGAGCTGTGAAGTACGGTTACTATCCCGGTTGTTCGCTGGAGCGCAACGCCAAAGCCTATCACCAGTCGGCGATGGCGGTGGCGCCGCTCCTCGGCCTGGAATTCGTTGAGGTGGAGGACTGGAACTGCTGCGGCGCTACCGAGGTCATCGCGGTGGACCAGATGGCCGCCTACGCATTGATAGCCCGCAACTTGGCTCTAGCCGCCGAGCAGAACGGCAATGGCCACTTGGTGGCCCCCTGCAGCGCCTGTTTCCTCAACCTTAGCAAGGCCGATCATTACATGATCGAATCCCCCGAGCTTGCCGAGAAGGTCAACACCGCCTTGGCGGCCGGCGACCTGCATTACGAGCCTGGCACGGTCAAGACCTCGCACTTGCTGCAAGTGATCACCGAGGCGGTCGGCTTGGAGGCCATCGCCGAGAAGGTCACCAAGCCGCTCTACGGCTTGCGCGTGGCGCCTTACTACGGCTGCCTGATCGTGCGCCCCGGTTTCGAGAAGAAGTACGACGATTACGAGTACCCCACTGTGCTGGACGATCTGATGAAGACGCTGGGCAGTGAGGTGGTCGACTTCCCCTTGAAGGCGCACTGCTGTGGCGGGCACATGACCCAGATCAGCGAGCCGGTGGCGATGGAATTAATCCGCCGCCTGCTGCACAACGCCGCCGAGTACGAGGCCGATCTGATCGTCACCCTGTGCCCGATGTGCCAGTTCAATCTGGATGCTTTCCAGGATAACGTCAACAAGTATTTTGGCACCGACTATCACATCCCGATCCTCTACTTCACCCAGCTGATGGGCTTGGCTTTCGGGCTATCCCCGGATGAATTGGGGATCGGCACGGAGTTCGTGAGTGCACGGCCGGCGCTCGATAAGATCCTCAGCGAAGCGCCGACCAAAGAGAAGCCCAAGCGTCCGCCCAAAGAAGCGCTTCCCATGCCCAGTTTGGGAGGGGAGGGATAAACCATGACTGAAGAACGCATTGGAGTTTACGTTTGCCACTGCGGTAGCAACATCGCCGGCGTGGTTGATGTGGAAGGCGTCGCTGAATGGGCTAGAGAGGCGCTTAAAGATCGCGGCGTGGTGATTGCCCGGGATAACAAATTCATGTGCTCCACGCTCGGTCAAGAACTGATTGAGAATGATATCGAGAAAGAAGGCCTCACCCGGGTGGTGGTGGCGGCTTGCTCCCCCCACCTGCACGAGGGCACCTTCCGCACCGCTTGCCAGCGCGCCGGCCTCAATCCATACCTGTGCGAACTGGTATCCATCCGCGAGCATGTCTCCTGGGTGCACAAGGATAAAGCCGTCGCTACCCAGAAGGCCAAGGCCATTATCTCGGGCGGGGTGGAAAGGGTAGCGCTCCACGAGCCGCTTGAACCCCTGCATGTCCCCATCCACTCCAGCACCTTGATAGTGGGCGGCGGCATCGCCGGTATTCAGGCTGCCCTGGAGATCGCCGATAGCGGCTATCCGGTCTATCTGGTCGAGCGAGAGCCTTCCATCGGCGGGCACATGGCCCAGTTCGATAAGACTTTCCCGACCCTGGACTGCGCTGCCTGCATCCTCACCCCCAAGATGGCCACGGTGGGTTCGCATCCCAATATCAATCTGCTCACCTGGAGCGAGGTCGAACAGGTGGATGGCTACGTGGGCAACTTCACCGTGACCATCCGCAAGAAGGCCCGCTACGTGAACACCGACCTGTGCACCGGCTGCGGCATCTGTGAGGAGAAGTGCCCCAAGAAAGTGGTGGATGAGGTCTTCGAGGCCGGGCTGGGGTATCGCAAAGCGGTCTACACGCCATTCCCGCAAGCCGTGCCCAAGTATCCGGTCATAGACGTGGATAACTGTACCTATTTTGAGAAAGGCACGTGCAAGGCTTGTGAGAAGTTCTGCCCTACCGGCGCGATCGATTTCGAGCAAGAGGACGAGGTCATCCAGGTCGAGGTGGGCAACATCATCCTGGCGACTGGCTTCGATCTCTTCGATGCCCGCAGGATCTCCCAGTACGGGTACGGGCGGCTGGCGAACGTCTTCACCAGCCTGGAGTTCGAGCGCATGTGCAACGCTGCTGGCCCGACCAATGGCGAGATCGTGCTGCGGGATGGTGTCACCAAGCCTGAATCGGTGGCTATCATTCACTGTGTGGGCAGTCGCGATAAGAATTACAACAATTACTGTTCGGTGATCTGTTGTATGGCCAGCTTGAAGTTTGCCCATCTGGTGGAGGAGCGCACCGGCGCGGAAGTGTACAACTTCTACATCGACATGCGCACGGCCTTCAAGGATTACGATGAGTTCTACCAGCGTGTCTTGGAGGAGGGTGCCCACTTCGTCCGTGGCCGGGTGGCCGAGGTAACCGACGCTGCCCGCATGCCCGGTGAAGAGGGGAAGCTCATCGTTCAGGCTGAAGATACCTTGATCGGCAAGCAGCGGCGCATCCCGGTGGACATGGTCGTCCTGGCTGCTGGCTTGGAGCCGCGCCACGACTCGAAAGAGGTGGCCCACAAGTTCGGCATCTCGTGCAGCGCCAACGGCTGGTTCATCGAGAAGCACCCCAAGCTTGACCCGGTTGCTACGATGACCGAGGGCATTTTCATCGCCGGCGTGGCGCAAGGGCCGAAGGACATCCCGGCCAGTGTGGCGCAGGGCGCGGCGGCCTCCGCTCGCGTTCTTGGGCGCATCCAGCAAGGCGAGATCGCACTCGAGCCGGTGCGCGCCAGCGTGATCGAGGAGCGCTGCTCCGGCTGCCGCATCTGCAACAACCTGTGTCCGTTCAACGCCATCTCCTTTGACGAGGAAAAGAAGGTTTCCGTGATCAACGCCGCGCTGTGCCAGGGTTGTGGCACTTGTGTGGCGGCCTGCCCGTCGAACGCCATCACCGGCACGCAGTTCAGCAACGAGCAGGTTCTGGCCCAGTTGAACGGCTTGCTGATGCTCAACGTCGCCAACGGCCACGGCGCGGTCACCGAAGCCGAGAGAGTGCCGGCGTGATAGGAGAATGAGACGATGACAGAACAATTTGAGCCTCTGATTATCGGCTTTACCTGCAACTGGTGTAGCTATCGCGCCGCCGATCTGGCCGGCACATCGCGCAAGCAATATCCCCCCAACATCCGCTTGATCCGCCTGATGTGCTCCGGACGCCTATCCCCCGAGTTCGTGCTCAAGGCTTTGCAAGGTGGGGCCGATGGGGTGATGATCACTGGCTGTCACCCCGGCGAATGCCACTACCTGGAGCAGAACTTCAAGGCCTTGCGCCGCTTCGCACTGCTCAAGCGCGTGCTGGCGCAGATGGGCATCGAACCTGAGCGAGTCAGACTGGTTTGGGCCAGCGCCGCCGAGGGCGTTCACTTGGCCCAGGAGATCACCGATATGGTCGAGGCTGTGCGAGCGCTTGGCCCGCTGGACTGGGCGGGAGTCGCCTCCAACGGCAGCGCTCATGCCATCCCGGCAGCGGAAATCGTCGGAGAGGAGGTAAGCGCATGAGCGAGAACGGCAAACCCAAATTCGGCATGTACTGGGCCGCCTCTTGTGGAGGCTGCGAGATCGCCGTGCTCAATATCGGCGAGCACATCCTCGACGTTGACGCGGTGTTCGATATCGCCCTGTGGCCGGTAGCCGCCGACTTCAAGTATGAGGACGTGCGCAACTACCCCGATGGCTACATCGATATCTGCCTGTTCAACGGCGCCATCCGCACCTCCGAGAACGAAGAGATCGCCCACTTGCTGCGCAAGAAATCTAAGGTGTTAGTGGCCTTCGGCTCCTGCGCCTACGAGGGCTGCATCCCGGCGCTCTCCAACTTCACATCCAAAGAGGCGACCTTCAAGGCCGCCTATCTTGATAATCCTTCCACCGATAACCCCGACGGCGTGCTGCCCCAGACCGTGACCGAAGTGCCGGAGGGCGAGCTATATCTGCCCGAGTTCTACAACACGGTGAAAGCGCTCAGCGACGTGGTGGAGGTGGATTACACCATCCCCGGCTGCCCGCCGGAGCCCCACCAGATCTGGGCGGTGCTCCAGGCGGTGGTCGCCGCGCTCACCCAGGGCGCCGAACTGCCCCCGCCCGGCTCGATCATCGGGGCGGGCAACGTGGCGCTCTGTGAGGAATGCGAACGCGTCAAAAGTGAAAAGATCATCGAGCGTTTCTATCGTCCCTACGAGATCACCCCCGATCCAGAGATTTGTCTGCTCGAGCAAGGGATGATCTGCATGGGCCCGGCCACTCGCAGCGGCTGTGGCGCCCTGTGCCCCAAGGTGGGCATGGGCTGCCGTGGCTGCTACGGCCCGCTGGAGGGGGTGGAAGACCACGGCGCTCGCATGCTCACCGCCATCGCCTCTGTGATCGACGTCGGCAAGCCTGGCGAGAGCGAAGACGAGATCAACCGCAAGTTGGAAGAGGTGCTCGATACCATTCCCGACCCGGCCGGAACCTTCTACCGCTTCAGTATGGCCAGATCCATCTTGAAGCGTGCCAAAGTGAACGGAGACGGCCATAAAGGAGGGGCGCAGTGAAACGCATTAGCATTGACCCCATCACCCGACTAGAAGGGCACGGCAAGATCGAGATCTTCCTCAATGAGGAAGGCGAGGTCGCCAACACCTACTTCCAGGTGCCGGAGCTGCGCGGTTTCGAGCAATTCTGTGTCGGCCGCGCCGCTGAGGAGATGCCGCGCATCACCCAGCGTATCTGCGGTGTGTGCCCCGAAGCGCATCACATGGCCTCTACAAAGACCCTGGATGCGCTTTTCCACGTCGATCCGCCCTCTGCGGCTAAGAAACTGCGCGAGATGTTCTACTCGGCTTTCTACTGCGCCGATCACACCGTGCACTTCTACGCTTTGGGCGCACCAGATTTCGTGGTCGGCCCTGAAGCGCCGGCCGCCGAACGCAACATCCTGGGCGTGATCCACAAGGTGGGTGTGGATATCGGCAAGCAGGTCATCGCTTGCCGCCATCGCAACCATCACGTGATCGAGATGGTCGGCGGGCGCGGCGTGCATCCCGTCGCCGGGCTGCCCGGTGGCTGGAGCAAGGCGATCACCGAGGAGGAGCGCCAGGAGATCGAAGCCATCGCCAAGGAGAACATCGACTTCGCTCTTTTCAGCCTCAAGATCTTCGAGGACGTGGTGCTGGGTAATCAGGGCTACGTTGACCTGATTCTCTCGGATGCTTACACCCATCAGGTCTATTACATGGGTACGGTGGACGAGAACAATCACGTCAATTTCTACGACGGCATGATCCGGGTGGTCGATCCGGAAGGGAAAGAATTCGCCAAATACCATCCCAGCGAATACCGCGAGCACATCGCCGAGCACGTCGAGTCGTGGTCCTACTTGAAATTCCCCTACCTGAAGAAGATTGGCTGGAAGGGCCTGGTGGATGGAAAGGACAGCGGTGTGTATTGTGCGACGCCGCTCTCTCGCCTGAATGCCTCCGACGGCATGGCCACGCCCAAGGCCCAGGAAGCCTTCGAGAAGATGTACGAGACTCTCGGAAGCAAGAAGGTCAACGGCCGCTACCAGCCGGTGCACCATACCCTGGCCGCTCACTGGGCGCGCCTGGTCGAGCTGCTTTACGCCGCCGAACGCATGGTCGAGTTGATCACCGATAAAGAGATCACCGACCCCAACGTGCGCACTCCCATCACCGAAAAGCCCGATGAGGGTGTGGGCTGCGTCGAGGCGCCGCGCGGCACGCTGACCCATCATTACTGGAGCGATGACAACGGCATCCTCACCAAGGTCAACCTGATCGTGGGGACGACCAACAACAACGCTCCTATCTCGATGTCGGTCAAGTCGGCCGCCAAAGGGCTGATCCATAAGGGAACCGTGGTCACCGAGGGGCTGCTCAACAAGGTCGAGATGGCTTTTCGCTCCTACGATCCTTGCTACGCTTGCGCGACCCACTCGCTGCCCGGTCAGATGCCACTGGAGGTGGTCATCAGGGATGCTGATGGTGCTGTAACAGAGACGTTGCGCCAGAATTGCTGATCGCTAAAAAGCCTTCCCGGGATACTCGGATAAGACCGATGTTCCGGGAAGGCCACTAAAGCGGACAAATTGGATATGGCAAGCAGAAAAACATTGGTGGTCGGACTAGGCAACCCGATACTGGGGGATGACGGGGTTGGCTGGACGGTGGCTGAAGCGGTCCGCCGGGAGTTGAACGGCTCGGACGTGGAGGTCGCTTGCTTGTCGGTTGGCGGTGTCCGCTTGATGGAACGCCTGGTGGGCTACGACCGGGTCATCATCATCGACTCGATGTACGGCGGGGGCGGGGAGGTGGGGACGGTGACTTGCTTCCCCATCGAGCAGTTGCCCAATCCTTCCGCTGGTCATACCTCCTCGGCCCACGATACCTCGCTGTTCACCGCTCTGGAAACCGGGCGCGCTATGGGCGTAGACCTGCCCGACGAGATCGAGGTCGTGGCTATCGAATCGCAGAAAGTGCACGATTTCTCCGAAACGTTCACGCCGCCGGTTGCCGGAGCAATCCCCCAGGCGACCCGCGTGGTGTGCCAATTGCTGAGCCAACAAACGCCTGAGGGAAGGGAGCTATGATTTCACCTGAACTTTTACGCCGTTATCCTTTTTTCGGGAAACTGGATGGAGCGCAGCTTAAGAAGATCGCCATGATGGCCGAAGAGGTCGACCTTGATGGCGGCGAGATCGTCTTCGAGAGCGGGGAGCCCGCCGCGGCGCTCTATCTGCTGATCGCCGGCAGCCTCGAGCTTTACTACGAAGTGCAGGACGAGCACGACCCTAGCCTGCACAAAGAGTTTCTGGTCGGCGAGATTAACCCCGGAGAGCCTTTCGGTTTATCTGCCGCGATCGAGCAGCAGCGCACGCTGACCGCTACCGCCAAGGTGACCAAAGCGGGCAAGGCCATCAAGATCGATGCCGCCGAGTTATGTGACCTGTGCGATGCCGATCCGCAAATGGCCTACGTTTTGATGAGCCAGATCGCCAAGGCGACCATGGAGCGCCTGGGCTTCGTGCGCGTGCAGTTGGCGGCTGCCAGGAATCAATGATCGCTTGGAATAATTGTCCATACAAACTCAGAGTTGGCTGAAAGGAAGGTGCCCATGAAGACGTTCACGTTCGATCTCCCTGCAATGTACGGAGATCACCACGTTATGGAAGTCCGGCGGATATTGCTGGATATGCCGGGCGTGGAGGATGTCTACGCCAGCAGCGCTTTTCAGGTTCTGGAAGTGCGGGCGGATGAAAGCAAGGTCGATGAGAAGAAGATTGAGAGCGCCCTCGAAGAGGGCGGCTATCTCGGCGACCTGCCGGTAGCCGTCGAACGCACTGAAGAAGGCGGCAACGGCAAAGATGAGACCTTCTTCCGGCATACCGAGAGCTTCACGCAAACCCGTGGGGTGATAGGTTTTGGCCAGAAGGTGAGCTATCAGGGCCGTCCTTTGTGGCCCTGCCCAGGTATTGGAACCATCAAACAGGTAGTGGACTAGTGGATTGAGGGTAGCGATATGGCAAAAGAAAAACGTACTCCTGAAGAACGAAGCATCGATCCTGCAGCGCAGGAGATGCTCATTCGCGCTGAAGAACTGGGCGTTAGCACCGCGTTCAGCCGTGCTGATGACATGGCCCCCTGCAACATCGGCAGCGCCGGGATGTGCTGCAAGATATGCGGCATGGGCCCCTGCCGGCTGACCAAGGATGGACAGACCGGCGTATGTGGCGCCACCATCGACACCGTCCAGGCGCGCAACTTGATCCGTGCCATCTCCGCCGGTGCGGCGGCGCACTCCGATCATGGCCGCGATATGGCTTTTGTGCTAAAGGCGGTCGCCAACGGTGAGGCCGAGGGCTATGTAATCCGCGATGTCGCCAAGCTGCGCACTATTGCAGCCTTGTACGACATCCCCATTGAGGGACGCTCGCCCGAAGAAATCGCTAACGATCTGGCAGACCTGTACTCGGCGCAATTCGGCCAGCAGAAAGGAGAGCTGGTTTTGCTGCGCCGGGCGCCTCAAAAGCGCCAGAAAGTGTGGAAGGAAACCGGCGTGGTGCCGCGCGGCGTGGATCGCGAGATCGTCGAATCATTACACCGCACCCACATTGGCGACGATCAAGACGCTGAACATATCCTGCAGCACGCCGTTCGCACGGCCGTCGGTGATGGCTGGGGCGGCAGTTTGATCGCCACCGACATCTCCGATATCCTGTTTGGCACCCCGGCTCCGGTGCTCGGCCAAGCCAATTTGGGCGTCTTGAAGGACGACATGGTCAACGTGGTCGTGCACGGCCACGAGCCGACCTTGAGCGAGATGATCGTAGCGGCCTCACAAGACCCTGAGATCATCGAGTACGCCAAAGCAGCCGGTGCTAACGGAGTGAACCTCTCTGGCATCTGCTGCACGGCCAACGAGATCTTGATGCGCCAGGGTATCCCTGCCGCCGGCAACTTCCTGCAACAGGAATTGGCCATCTTGACCGGGGCGGTGGATGTCATGGTAGTCGATGTGCAGTGCATCATGCAGGCCCTGGTTGCCCTGGCGGAGAACTTCCACACCAAGATCGTCACAACCTCCCCCAAGGTCAAGATCAAGGGCGCCACCCACATCGAGTTTGATGAGCACAAAGCCCTGACTATTGCCAAAGAGATCCTGCGCGCCGGTGTGGACAATTACAAGAATCGCGGCGAGACGCGCATCCCTGATATTCGGGAAGATTTGGTCCCGGGCTTCTCCCACGAATACATCAACTACATGCTCGGCGGCAGCTATCGCGGCTCTTTCCGCCCACTCAACGACGCTATCATGTCCGGGCGCATCCGCGGCGTGGCCGCCATCGTTGGCTGCAACAACGCTCGCAGCCGGCATGACTACTTGCACACCCACGTCACCAAGGAGCTGCTCAAGCAGGACGTGCTCATCGTGGAGACCGGGTGTGGCGCCATCGCTAGCGCTAAGGAAGGCTTGATGCTTGGCGAGGCCGGGCTCGATCAAGTCGGCCCAGGGTTGCGCGAGATCTGTGAAACGGTGGGTATCCCCCCCGTGCTGCACATGGGCTCCTGCGTGGACAACACCCGCATTCTGACCGTGCTCAGCCAGATGGTGGAAGAAGGCGGTCTGGGCGACGATATCGATGAAATCCCGGCTGTTGGTCTGGCGCCGGAGTGGATGAGCGAAAAAGCGCTCTCCATCGGCACCTATTGTGTGGCCTCCGGGGCTTACGTGATCTTCGGCGGCAGTTCTCCGGTGAGCGGTATGCCCGATCGGGTTTCCGATAGCGATCTCGTCTCTCATTTCATCAGCGAGGGCTGGGAAAACCTGTACGGTGGCAAGATGGATTTCATCCCCGACCCGGACGACATGGTCAAGGCCACCCTCGAGCACATTGATAAGAAACGGGCCGCCCTGGGCTTGCCGGAGTACGATCCGGAGCGCTTCGGGCAGAGTGGCGACGACCGCATGCTCGAATTAGAGGCCCTGCCTCTGGTCGAGCGGCGCGCCGCCATCTATGGCCAGGTAAAGAGTTAGGAGGTATAGGGAAAATGTCGCGTTACATTGCTAACCGTGCCATTCGCGGTGCCAATGCCCTGGTGACCGAAGCTGAACTGATGCTCGGCAAGGCCCTGGAGGAAAAGGGGGCGGATACCAAAGTGGCGTTCCCCAATACGGCCTACTACCTCCCGCTCATCTACGGCATGACTGAGATCCCGGTAGAGACTCTGGGCCAGCTCGAGCCTGTCTTGCAGCACGCCCGCTCTCTTCTGCACCCCCTGCCTGCCAAGAATCGCTGGACCCCCTACCTTGGCGAGACCCTGGACTGCGGCATGGCGACCTTGCTGGCCGCCGAGGCCATCGAAGCCATTCGCTTTGCTTACGACTTGCAGCCCGAGTCGCTGGCCGGGATGCAATTGGCGGGGGGCACTTCGTTCACTAGCCCCGATAATGGGGCCGGCGGTAATGGCGTCGATGGTAACCTTAATGGCCCCATCGACGACATCCAGCTGCGCTCCTGGGGCATCCAGTTGGTCGATGGGCGTATGCCGGGCTTTGCCGCCATTGTGGGCGCCGCCAAGTCCAATGAGGTCGCCGTGAAGATCGTGCGCGAGCTCCAGCGCCGCAATATCTTGACCTTCCTCTCTGGCAACGTCAATGGGCGCAGCATCATCCACCAGTTGCTGGAGGAGGGCGTCGAACTGGGCTACGATACCTATACCGTGCCCTTTGGCACCGATACCCTCAGCGCCATCTACGCTCTGGGCTTTGCCACGCGTTCGGCGTTGACCTTCGGTGGTTTGAAGGCTGGCCAGGCCCGTGATATCCTGCTCTACAACCGCGAGCGCGTCTTCGCCTTCGTCCTGGCTTTGGGCGAGGTCGACGACCTGAAATACGCCGCCGCGGCGGGCGCCATCAACTTCGGCTTCCCGGTGATCGCTGATACCGTGATCCCCGAGATCCTGCCCACCGGCGTGACCACCTACGAGCACGTCGTCAGCATGCCCTTCGACCGCATCGACGGCGAGGATGACCTGGAACGCGCCGAGCGCCTGGTGCAGAAATGCATCGAGGTGCGTGGCGTCAAGGTCAAGGTCGCCGATGTGCCCGTGCCGGTGCCTTACGGCTCGGCCTTCGAGGGCGAGGTGGTGCGCCGCGCCGACATGCGCATTGAGTTTGGCGGCAAGAATTCACGTGCCTTCGAGTATCTGCGTATGGTCGACCTGGATGAGGTCACCGACGGTAAGGTGGAAGTCGTCGGCACTGACTTCGAGGGCGTCGAGGAAGGCGGCAGCATGGACATGGGCATCGTCGTCGAGGTGGCCGGTCGTTCCATGCAGGAGGACTTCGAGCCGGTGCTCGAGCGCCAGATCCACTACTTCGTCAACGGCGCTTCCGGCGTGCAGCACATCGGCCAGCGTGATATCACCTGGATTCGTGTCTCCAAGACGGCTGTGGATAAGGGCTTCAACCTCGAGCATTTCGGCAAGATCCTACACGCTCGCTACCACGACGATTTCGGCGCTATCGTGGACAAGGTGCAGGTCACCATCTACACCGAGCCGAAGGAGATCGAGAAGTGGCTCGAAATGGCCCGTGAGGCTTACGATTTCCGCAACAAGCGTTTGGCCGATCTCACCGACGACGCCGTCGATGAGTTCTACTCTTGCACGCTGTGCCAGTCCTTCGCCCCCGATCACGTCTGCATCGTCAGCCCCGAGCGCCTGGGCTTGTGCGGCGCTTACAACTGGCTGGACTGCAAGGCCTCTTTCAACATCAATCCCACCGGCCCCAATCAGCCCATCAAGCTTGGCAAGCTGATCGATCCGGTGAAAGGCTACTGGGAAGGCACCAACGATTACGCCAAAGTGGGCTCCCACGGCGTGGTCGATGAAGTCGCCATGTATTCCATCATGGAGAATCCCATGACGGCCTGCGGCTGCTTCGAGTGCATCGTCATGCTGATCCCCGAGGCCAACGGCGTGATGGTGGTCAGCCGCGAGGATACCAGCATGACCCCGGCGGGCATGACCTTCAGCACCCTGGCCGGCATCGCCGGCGGCGGGCTGCAAACCCCTGGCGTGATGGGCGTGGGCAAGTACTATCTCATCAGCCCCAAGTTCATATCGGCGGACGGCGGCTTCAAGCGCGTGGTGTGGATGAGCAGTTTCTTGAAGGATAGTATGGCTGAAGAGATGCAGGCCGTGGCTGAACGGGAAGAGGATCCCGATCTGATCAGCCGCATAGCCGATGAGCGCAACGTCTCCTCGGTGGAAGACCTGATGGCCTGGCTGGAAGAGCACAATCACCCCGCGTTATTGATGGACCCGATGCTGTAAAGGCTTCATCGATAGCGTTTAGAAGGAGCCATGACCGATACGCCTCAAACTGAGCCCAGGCTGGTGCGCGATCTGATGACCGTGGGGGTGATGACCTGTGCGCCGGATGATCCGGTGCCGGATTTAGCGCGTGCCTTGCTGGAGAAGGACCTTGAGGCTATCGTGGTCTTGGATATGGAGGGGCACGCGGTCGGCATCGTTGGCCGCAAGGAGCTGCTTGAGGCTTACGCCCACGGCGAGCCTAAGTCGCTCACCGCTGAAGAGGTTATGCATGAAGGCTTGCCCCAGGCTCCGCCGGATATCCCCCTGGCCGCCGCGGCGCAGTTCATGCTCGATCAAGGCCAGCGCGTGCTGTTCTTGACCCACCATGCTGGCGGCGTTGAGTATCCTGCTGCCGTGTTCTCTTGCAAGCACATCTTGCGGCACATCGCCCTGCGCGAGGGAGAAGACTTGCGCGACCTGGGCATCAAGGCGGATCGCCAGACGCCTATCGAGCAGTTCATCAAGCGACGGGATGAAGCCCGCCGTAGAAATATCGGAAATCACGATCAGAGCTGATAGCAACGGAGTAGACCATGGCAGTTGAGATCCCAAAAGACAAGTGGCCGGGTAGTGTCAAGACCATCACGATTGGCGCCACTGCGGAGCAGGGCGGCACGCGTGGCCACACGATCACCGTTGGCGGCCAGACGGCCTTGCCGTTCATGCACTTCGAAGCCGAAGCGCCCAACCCACCGGTGATCGCCCTCGAGATCAAGGATTATCCGCCGGAGGACTGGTCGCCGGTTTTGGTGAAGTTCTGGGGTGATGCGATGAAAGACCCAGCCACCTGGGCCAAGGCTGCGGAGGAGGCCGGTGCCGATCTGCTCCAGCTTTCGCTCAGCCTCAACGACCCCGACGGCAACCCCAACACACCCGAGGCGGCGGTGAAAGCCGTCAAGGCAGTGCTGGAGGCCAGCAGTCTGCCCCTCATCGTCTTCGGCCCCGGCCAGAGCGAGCTCGATAATGAGTTGCTCGTCCCAGTGGCTGAGGCGGCCAAGGGTGAGCGCATCGTCCTGGGCATCTGCGAAGACAAGAACTACCGCACGATTGTGGCCGCTGCCCTGGCCAATGACCATCTGGTGAGTGCTCGTACGGCCATGGACGTGAACCTGGCCAAGCAGCTCAACATCCTGATCAGCGACATGGGCCTATCGCTGGACCGGATTCTGATGGACCCGACCGTGGGCGCGCTGGGCTATGGGATCGAATACGGCTATTCGGTGATGGAGCGCTTGCGCCTGGCTGCCCTTCAGGGCGACGCCATGACGCAGCTGCCCATGGTGCTCACCGTGGGCTTCGAGACCTGGAAGACCAAGGAAGCAAAGGTGGGCGAGGACATCCCCGAGACCTGGGGAGACTGGGAAGAGCGCGGTATCCAGTGGGAGACGCTGACGGCCGTCGCCTTGATCGAATCGGGCGGCGATATCGTCATCCTGCGTCATCCCGAGAGTCTGCGCCGTGTGCGCCAGGCCATAGAGGACTTGATGACTGCTCCGGTAGCTGGATGAGCAATTGGTGAACCATAACAAGAACGTCTTAGAGATAACAACGAGACTTGGAGAGAAGCGATGGCTCTCAGCGGCATAGAAATCTACAAACTGTTACCCCAAACCAACTGCAAGGATTGTGGCTTCCCCACCTGCCTGGCTTTCGCCATGAAGCTGGCCGCCAAGCAGGTCGAGCTGTCCGATTGTCCTCACGTCAGTGAGGAGGCTCAGGCCAAGCTGGCCGAGTCGGCACAGCCGCCGGTGCGCCTGGTCACCCTATCGGCCAACGGCCACGAGGTTCAAGCCGGCAACGAAGTGGTCATGTTCCGTCACGAAAAGACCTTCTATCACAAGCCGGGTATCTTCGTGCGGCTGCGCGATGACGAAGGCGCCGAGGAGATCAAGACCAAAGTAGCGGCCGCCGACGCCTACACGATCAATTATGTGGGCATGGATCTGACTCTGGATGGCTTCGCCGTTCAGTCGGTCTCCGGGGATGTTGCCGCTTTTGTGGCCGCTATCGAGGCTATACGCTCCGCCAGTCAGCGTCCGCTCATCCTGATTGCCTCGAAGCTCGAGGTTATCGAGGCTGGCCTGAAGGCTCTGGAGGGCGAGACGCCCCTGGTCTACGCTGCCGATGAGAGCAACTGGGAGGCCATGGCCGACCTGGCGGCACAGCACAAGGCTGCGCTGGTGGTGGCCGCCGAGTCGCTCGATGGCCTCGCCGATCTCACCCAGAAGATCAAGGAGAAGGGCGTCGAAGACCTAGTGCTTGATCACAAGGGGCGGAGCCTGGGGCAAAGCCTCACGCTCAGCACCCAGATCCGGCGCCTGGCTCTGAAGCAGAATTTCCGCCCGCTGGGGTACCCGCTGATCGCCCTGCTGGAAGGGAGCGGTGACCCCGGTATGGAGGCCATGTACGCCGCCCAGGCCATCGCCAAATACGCCGGTTTCGTGGTGATCGATCATTTCTCGCCCGAGACGGCTTACGCCCTGCTTGTGCTGCGTGAGAACATCTACACCGATCCGCAGAAGCCCATCCAGGTGGCCCCCGGGCTGTACGAGATCAACGACCCCAAGGCCGACGATCCACTGCTGGTGACCACCAATTTCAGTATCACCTACTTCAGCGTGGCCAACGAGGTCGAAAGCACCGGCCTGCCGGCCTGGCTGCTGGTAGCGGACGCCGAGGGCATGAGCGTGCTCACCGCCTGGGCGGCAGGGAAGTTCGATGCCGAGCGCATCGCCAAGGACGTCAAGCGCTTCGAGGCCGAAAGCAAGGTGAACAACAAGCGCATCGTTCTGCCCGGCCATGTGGCGGTGCTTTCCGGCGAGCTTGAAGAAGAATTACCCGACTGGCAGGTGCTGGTTGGGCCGCGTGAGGCGATCGATATCCCCGCTTACATGAAACAGGCCCTTTAGCACACTGCCGTACGAAAACTTGCTTTGAAAGCGTATGGCTGAACACACGGTTGTCTTTGATGGCGCTGCCGAACCAGTACGTGTTCCGACCGGTACGCTATTGG
>Ga0209164_1002744_pt1 | contig 17874 bp, 15 predicted proteins | sample MTBNYHSulfiMetaG_FD_187458 | JGI IMG/M metagenome (GOLD analysis project Ga0209164, IMG submission 187458) | Enrichment culture microbial communities from rom New York Harbor, USA that are MTBE-degrading - MTBE-NYH (New York Harbor Sulfidogenic)... | ecosystem: Environmental > Aquatic > Marine >...
ATACCGGATCTCCTCGATTAGTTCAGCCCGGCCGCCAAAAGGTTCCCCTAAACCTTGTTGGCCGCACGACCTTCAAGGAAGCGGGCAGGACTGGGGAGTGATGGTCCCAGAAACAAAAAGCCACTAACAAAAGGGGAGTGAGATGCTTAAAAAGACGCTGGAGATCAACGGCCAGAAAAGGACGGTGGTGGCGGCGGAGGAAGAGTCCCTGGCCAACGTGCTCAGGGGGCAGCTGGGCCTGACCGGGACCAAGGTGGGCTGCGAGCAGGGCCAGTGCGGCTGCTGCAACGTGATCCTGGACAACAAGCTGGTGCGCTCCTGCGTCACCAAGATGTCCAAGGTCCCGGACGGGGCCTCGGTCCTGACCATCGAAGGGGTGGGGACCCCCCAGAACCCGCATCCGCTGCAGGTCTCCTGGATGGTCCATGGCGGATCCCAATGCGGCTTCTGCAGCCCCGGCTTCATCGTCTCCTCCAAGGCTCTCCTGGATGAAAACCCCAGCCCCACCCGGGAGGAGGTTCGCGACTGGTTCCAGACCCACCGCAACGCCTGCCGCTGCACCGGCTACCACCAGCTGGTGGACGGGGTGATGGACGCGGCCAAGGTCCTCCGGGGCGAGATGTCCCTGGAGGCCCTGGCCTACAAGCTGCCCGCCGACGGCCAGATCTGGGGCGGCAGCTACCCCCGCCCCTCGGCCCTGGCCAAGGTCACCGGGACCCTGGACTACGGGGCCGACCTGGGGCTCAAGATGCCCCCCGAGACCCTCCATCTGGCCCTGGTCCAGGCCCAGGTCTCGCACGCCAACATCCTCTCCATCGACACCAGCGAGGCCGAGAAGATGCCCGGGGTGGTCAAGGTGGTCACCCACCGGGACATCAAGGGCCGGAACCGGATCACCGGTCTGATCACCTTCCCCACCAACCTGGGCGACGGCTGGGACCGCCCCATCCTGGGCGATAAAAAGGTCTTCCAGTACGGTGACGCCCTGGCCATCGTCTGCGCCCAGACCCAGGCCCAGGCCAAGGCGGCCGCGGCCAAGGTCAAGGTGGAGCTGGAGAAGCTGCCGGCCTACCTGAGCGCCCCGGCGGCCATGGCCGGGGACGCCATGGAGATCCACCCCGGGACGCCCAACGTCTACTTCACCCAGAAGATCGCCAAGGGCCAGGACACCAAGCCCATCTTCGCCCAGGCCCCGGTGAAGGTAGAGGACGAGTTCTACGTGGGCCGCCAGCCCCACATGCCCATGGAGCCGGACGTGGGCTTCGCCTTCCTCGACCAGGAGGGCAAGCTCCACATCCACTCCAAGTCCATCGCTCTCTACCTTCACGCGGCCATGATCGCCCCCGGCCTGGGGGTGGAGCTGGAGAACCTGGTCATGGTCCAAAACCCGGCCGGGGGGACCTTCGGCTACAAGTTCAGCCCGACCATGGAGGCCCTGGTGGGGGCGGCCTGCCTGGCCACCGGCCAGCCGGTCTTCCTCCGCTACGACTACCACCAGCAGATGACCTACACCGGCAAGCGCTCTCCCTTTTTTATGAAGATGGCCCTGGCCGCCGACCAGGAGGGCAAGCTCCTGGGCATGGAGACCGACTGGACCGTGGACCACGGCCCCTACTCCGAGTTCGGCGACCTGCTTACCCTGCGCGGGGCCCAGTGCATGGGCGCCGGGTACGACATCCCCAACATCCGGGGCGAGGGCCGGACGGTCTGCACCAACCACGCCTGGGGCTCGGCCTTCCGGGCCTACGGCTCTCCCCAGAGCGAGTTCGCCTCCGAGGTCCTCATGGACGAGCTGGCCGAGAAGCTGGGCCTGGACCCCCTGGAGCTGCGTTACATGAACGTCTACCGGCCCGGGTCCACCAGCCCCACCGGCCAGGCCCCGGAGGTCTACTCCCTGCCCGAGATGCTCGACCTTCTCCGGCCCAAGTACCAGGCCGCCAAGGAGAAGGCCAAGGCCGGCTCCACCGCTGAGATCAAGCGGGGGGTGGGCCTGTCCATCGGCGTCTACGGCTGCGGCCTGGACGGTCCGGACGCCTCCGAGGTCCGGGTGGAGCTCAACCCGGACAACACCGTGACCCTTTTCGCCACCTGGCAGGATCACGGCCAGGGGGCGGACATGGGCGCCCTGGGCACGGCCCATCAGGCCCTCCGGCCCCTGGGCCTGGCCCCGGAGCAGGTCCGCCTAGTCCTGAACGACACCTCCAAGGTCCCCAACAGCGGTCCTTCCGGAGGCAGCCGGTCCCAGGTCGTCACCGGCCGGGCCATCCAGGCCGGCTGCGAGCAGCTCGTGGAGGCCATGCGCAAGACCGGCGGCGGATATAGGACCTTCCAGGAGATGACCGCCGAGAAGATCCCTACCAGCTACGCTGGCAAGTGGGCCGCGCCGGCCGTCAACTGCGACGAAAACGGCCAGGGCTCGCCCTTCGCGGTCTACATGTACGGGGTGTTCATGGCCGAGGTGGCGGTGGAGCTGGCCACCGGCCAGGCCACGGTGGAGAAGATGACCCTGGTGGCCGACATCGGCAAGGTCAACAACCGGCTGGTCACCGACGGCCAGCTTTACGGAGGCCTGGCCCAAGGGATCGGCCTGGCCTTGAGCGAGGACTTCGAGGACCTCAAGAAGCACTCCACCCTGGTGGGGGCGGGCTTCCCCTACGCCAAGCAGATTCCCGACCGGATGGAGCTGATCTACGTGGAGACGCCGCGTCCGGAGGGTCCCTTTGGCGCGGCCGGGGTGGGCGAGCTGCCCCTGACCAGCCCCCATGCGGCGGTCATCAACGCCATCCACAACGCCTGCGGGGTCCGGATCACCCATCTGCCGGCCAAACCGGAGAAGATCCTGACCGCTTTGAAGAACTGATATCCAACCAGGCCCGGCCGGGGGCTTAGGTCCCCGGCCGCGGCCTGCCCGATCTGGACGGCCGGGGAGGCGGCCTGTGGCTGGCCGTCTCCTTTCCTGACGAAAGGCCGAAACCGTTCATGGACCAAAAAGAGCTCCAGGAGTGGGAGAGCCGCTGCATCGAGGAGAACCCTCCCTTGTGCGTGGCCGACTGTCCCCTCCACGTGGATGCCCGGGCCCTGGCAGGGCGGATGGCCGCCGGCGACTGGCCGGGGGCCTGGCAGGTCCTCCTCCGGACCATGCCCCTTCCCGGGCTCCTGGCCCGAATCTGCGACGGACCCTGTCGCCGGCGCTGCAAGCGGGTCGAGGCCGGCGGGGCCATCGCCGTCAATGAGCTGGAGCGGGCCTGCGCGGCCCAAGCCACTCCCCGGCGGCCGCCCCCGCCGCTGCCGGCCCGGGAGGAACGGGTCGCCGTGGTGGGCGCCGGCCTGGCCGGGCTGACCGCGGCCTGGGAGCTGGCCCGCAAGGGCTACCGGGTCACCGTCCAAGAGCCGGGTCCGGTCCTGGCCGGGGAACTCCGGGAACGTTTCTCCACCCTCCTGCCGACTCAGACGGTGGAGGCCGAGCTGGACCACCTCACCCGGCTGGGGGTGAGGGCGGAGCTGAAGGCCCCGGTGGAGGAGGAGGGCTTCCTGGATCGATGCCTGGCCGAAAGCCAGGCGGTCTTCCTCTCCCTGGACGTTCTGAATCCCCGGGACTGGCCCCTGGAGAGGGACGCCGGGGGTCGCCCCCAGGTGCCGTCCCCGGTCCAGACCACCGCCCGGGAAGGGGTCTTTGGCGGCGGGCTGGACCGCCCGGAAGGGCCCTCGCCGGTCTGGCAGGCGGCCGAGGGCCGGTGGGCGGCCACCTCCATCGATCGATACTTCCAGGGGGTCTCCCTGACCGCCGGCCGGGACAAGGACGGCCCCTTTGAGACCCGCCTTTTCACCAGCCTGGAAGGGGTGGAGCCGGCCCCGATGGTGACCTCCGCGGGGACCGGGGGTTACGACGACCGGGAGGCGGCCCAAGAGGCCGGCCGCTGCCTCCAGTGCCACTGCCTGGAGTGCGTCAAGGTCTGCCCTTTCCTGGAGAGGTTCGCGGCCTACCCCAAGAAATACACCCGGGAGATCTACAACAACCTGTCCATTGTCATGGGCGCCCACCAGGCCAATAAGCTGATCAACTCCTGCAGCCTCTGCGGCCTGTGCGAGCAGGTCTGCCCCGAGAACTTCGCCATGCAGGACCTCTGCCTGGCGGCCCGGCAAGAGATGGTCAGGCGATCCAAGATGCCCCCCTCGGCCCACGAGTTCGCCCTCCTGGACCTGGACTTCAGCCTGGGCCCGGACTTCCGCCTGGCCCGGCACCAGCCCGGGCACGACACCAGCGCCCGGATCTTCTTCCCCGGGTGCCAGCTGGCCGCCTCGGCCCCGGCCCAGGTCCGGCGGGTCTATGATCATCTGCGGACCTCCCTGCCCGGCGGGGTGGGGCTGATGCTGGCCTGCTGCGGGGCCCCGGCCGAATGGGCCGGCCAGGAGGAGAAGCTGACCCGGTCCCTGGAGACCTGGCAGGAGGACTGGCGGGGCCTGGGCTCCCCGCCGGTAATTTTGGCCTGCCCCTCCTGCCGGGCCGTCCTGGGAGCCCACCTGCCCCAAGTGGAGCTGCTGGACCTCTGGGAGGTCCTGGCCGGGACCGGCCTCCAGGTTCAGGAACCCCAAACCGGCCCCTGGGCGATCCACGATCCCTGCTCCACCCGGCCCGACCCCCGGGCCAGGGAGGCGGTCCGGGCCCTCCTGGAGAGGGCGGGGGTGGAGCTGGCCGAGCTGCGACTGGGAGGTGAGCTGACCGAGTGCTGCGGCTACGGCGGGTTGATGAGCACGGCCAACCCCGACCTGGCCGGGGAGGTGGTCCGGAGGCGAAGGGCCCAAAGCGACCTGGACTACCTGACCTACTGCGCGGTCTGCCGCGACCGCCTGGCGGCCGGGGGCAAGCGGACGGTGCACGCCCTGGATCTGTTTTTTCCGGATGAGACCGGGGGCGATCCGGGGCCCAGGAGGAACCCCGGCTGGTCGGAGCGCCGGGAGAACCGGGCCCGGCTCAAGGCCGGGCTCAAGCGGGAGCTGTGGCAGGAGGAGGTTGCGGAGATGGAGCCCCACCGCCGCCTGAAGCTGGTCATCTCACCCCAGGTGGGGGAGGAGCTGGAGCAAAGGCGGATCCTGATCGAGGACGTCCAGAAGGTCATCTTCCAGGCCGAGGAGAGCGGCCGAAAGCTGGTCCATCCCCGGACCGGCCACCACCTGGCCGGGTTCAGGCCCTACAAGGCCATGTTCTGGGTGGAGTACTCCCCCCTGGAGGACGGCTTCGAGATCCACAAGGCCTACTCCCACCGGATGGAGGTCAAGGCAGGGACCCGGCCGTGAAGGGGGAGAACATCAGCCCCCGGGACCTGGAGTGGAGGTGCGGCCGATGCGGCCTGAACCTCCAGCCGACCCTGGTGACCGTGGAGTACCTGGGCAGCGAGTTCACCGCCGAGCTGCCTTGCTGCCCGGGCTGCGGGCTGGTCCTGGTCTCCGAGGAGGTGGCCCTGGGCAAGATGAACGAGGTGGAGCAGATCCTGGAGGACAAGTGACCGCCCAGGCCGTGGCCCCCTATGAGTCGCCCCTCCTGCGGCAGGTCCTTGGACCGGCCCTCCGGCCAGGCGGGCTGGACCTGACCAGGCGGGCCCTGGACCGATGCGGCTTTGGACCGGGGGACAGGGTGGCCGACCTGGGCTGCGGGTTGGGCTCGAGCGCCGGGCATTTGACCCAAGCCCAAGGCCTGCGGGTCCTGGGCCTGGACCTCTCGGCCGAGATGCTCTCCGCGGCCCGGCGGAGCCATCCCCGGCTGACCCTGATCCGGGCCAGGGCCGAGGCCATTCCCCTGGAGGACTCCAGCCTGGAGGGGGTTCTCTGCGAGTGCGTTCTCTCCCTGACCCAGAGCCCCCGGGCGGTCCTGGAGGAGTGCCGACGGGTGCTGCGGCCCGGGGGCAGGCTCGCGGTCAGCGACCTTTACCTCCGCAACCCGCCGCCAAAAGGGCGGGAGCCGTCCCTCCCGGGCTGCCTGGGCGGGGCCCTGGGCCGGGACGGGGTGGCCGCCCTGGCCGTGGAGGCCGGGCTGGAGGTGGTCCTCTGGGAGGATCACTCCCTTCTCCTGCGCCATCTGGCCGCCCGGCTGGCCTGGGCCCAGGGGTCCCTGGAGGCCTTGTGGGGAGATTGCGGCGGCCGGGGCTGCCGGGAGGCGGCCGACCGGGCGGCCCGGGCCCGGCCCGGCTACTTCCTGATGCTGGCCCAAAGAAAGGCGGAGTTCAGTGGATGAGATCATGATCAGGATCATGCGCCTCTCCTCCCAGGGCCTCTACTGCAGCCAGATCCTGATGGCCCTGGCCCTGGAGGCCAGGGGCGAGCCCAACCCGGACCTGATCCGCTCCCTGGCCGGGCTGGCCTTCGGCTGCGGGACCGGCCAGGCCACCTGTGGGGTGCTCACCGGCGCGGCCTGCGTCCTGGCCCTTTACGCGGGCAAGGGAGGGCCGGGAGAGGAGGAGTCGCCGGCTCTGCCGCTCATGCTGGAGGAGCTCACCGACTGGTTCGCGGCCCAGGCCGGCGGCCGGGAGGGGCTTCTAACCTGCCAGGCCATCATCGGCCCGGAGGTGACCCGGGCCTCCCAGCAGAAATGCGGGGGCCTGGTGGCGGAGGCCTGGGCCAAGATCCTGGAGCTGCTGGCGGCCCAGGGAATGGATCCCACCGCTCCAGGCCGGGCCGGTGACCTCTGAGCCGGGAGGGGGGGCCAGCCTCTGCCCCGTCTGCCTGGGCCGGATCCCGGCCCGGACCGAGCAGCGGGGGGAGGAGGTCTTTCAGGTCAAGGACTGCCCGGACCACGGCCGCTTCCGGACCCTGATCTGGCAAGGCCCGCCGGACTTCGCCTCCTGGCGGCGGCCCAAGATCCCGGCCCGGCTGGACTACGCCCAACACCCGGTGGAGAGGGGCTGCCCCTTTGACTGCGGGCTGTGCCCGGAGCACCGCCAGCGGACCTGTACCGCCATCCTGGAGGTGGCCCGGGGCTGCGACCTGGCCTGCCCGGTCTGCTACGCCGACGCCCCGGGAAGAGGCGGGCCCGAGCCCGGGCTGGAGCAGATCGAGGCCTGGTACCGGACGGTCCTCCGGGCCGGGACCGGCTGCCACATCCAGCTCTCCGGCGGCGAGCCGACCATCCGGGACGACCTGGACCGGATCGTGGAGCTGGGCCGAAGGCTGGGCTTTGGCTTCATCCAGATCAACACCAACGGGCTGCGGTTGGGCCGGGACCCGGCCTTTGTCCAGGGCCTGGTCCGGGCCGGGCTCAGCTCGGTCTTCCTCCAGTTCGACGCCGTCACTGACCGGGTCTACCAAAGGCTGCGGGGCCGGGCCCTCCTGGCCGAGAAGCTGGCCGCCCTGGAGGCCTGCCAAAAGCACGGCCTGGGGGTGGTCCTGGTCCCGACCCTCGTTCCCGGGGTGAACCTGGACCAGGTGGGCCCGATCCTCGACCTGGCCTTGGAGGCCTCGCCCCTGGTCCGGGCGGTCCACTTCCAGCCAATGAGCCGCTTCGGCCGGTTTCCAAGGGACCTGGCCGGCCGGGGCCGGCTCACCCTGCCCGAGCTCATGAGGGCCATCGAGGCTCAGACCGAGGGCCGCTTCCCGGCCGCCTCCTTTCGGCCCCCGGGCTGCGAAAACGCCCACTGCTCATTTCAGGGCAACTTTCTCCTCCTGCCCGAGGGCCGGGTCCAGCCCCTGGGCCAGGCCCACGACCCCTGCTGCTGCCCGCCGCCGGAGCCGGCCGAGGAGGGGGCCCTGCGGGCCATGGCCAGGGTCTCCCGGAGCTGGGGTCCTCCGGCCTCCGGCAGCCCCTTCCAGGAAGCCAATCAGGTTCACCGGCCGGCCGGCCAAACCCTTCCCCTGGACGACTTCCTGGTCCTGGCCCGGCAAAGGACCTTGGCCGTCTCGGCCATGGCCTTCCAGGACGTCTGGAACCTGGACCTGGAGCGGGTCCGGGACTGCTGCATCCACGTAGTCTCCCCGGCGGGCGGGATGATACCCTTCTGCCTCTACAACCTGACCGGCCAGGACGGCAGAAGGCTCTACCGGCCGTGACCCTGCCCCGGACCCCCCTTCATGGTTGGCTTAAGCGCAAGCTGAGCCTGGCCCCGGGGCGGGAGCTTGACGCCCAAACCCTGGCCGCCTACCACCTGGCCGAGCTCCGCCGCTTGCTGGCCTACGTCCGGGAGCACAGCCCTTTTTACCGAGACCGGCTGGCCGGTCTCCCGGCCGGCTTTCCGGACCGCCTGGCCGACCTGGCCCAGGCTCCCTTCACCACCCCCCAGGACTTGGCCCGGGACCACCTGGGCCAGCTCTGCCTTTCCCAGGACCAGGTGGCCCGGGTGGTGACCCTGCGGACCTCCGGGACCACCGCCGGGCCCAAGCGGGTCTACTTCAGCGACCAGGACCTGGAGCTGACCCTGGACTTCTTTCACCAGGGCATGTCGACCATGGTCCGCCCGGGCGGCCGCGTCCTCATCCTCCTCCCCGGCCGCACCCCGGACAGCGTGGGCGACCTCCTGGCCCGGGCCCTGGCCAGGCTGGAGGTGAGGGGGGTGGTCCACGGTCCGGTGGGCGATCCCGGGCCGGCCCTGGAGGAGGCCGCGGCCCAGGAGGCCGACTGCCTGGTGGGGATCCCGGTCCAGGTCCTGGCCATGGCCGAGCACCCGGAGGCGGGCCGGCTGCGGAGGGGCGTCAGGAGCGTCCTGCTGACCACCGACTACGTTCCCCGGGCCCTGGCGGCCCGCGTCCGCCGGGCCTGGGGCTGCCAGGTCTTTGAGCACTACGGCATGACCGAGACCGGCCTGGGCGCTGGCGTGGACTGCTGGGCCCATTGCGGCTACCACCTCCGGGGGGCCGACCTGTACTACGAGGTGGTGGACCCGGAGAGTGGGGTCCCTTTGCCGCCGGGCCGGGAAGGCGAGGTGGTGGTGACCACCCTCACCCGGCAGGCCATGCCCCTGATCCGCTACCGGACCGGCGACCTTGGCCGCCTCCTTCCGGACCCCTGCCCCTGCGGCGGAGCCACCACCCGCCTGGGCCGGGTTTCCGGCCGCCTGGCCAACCGGCTGGACCTGGGCAAAGGGGCCTTCCTGCCCATGTGGCGGTTGGACGAGGCCTTGTTCGACCTGGCCGGGGTGCTGGACTACCGGGCCGGCCTGGAGATCGATCGCGGCCGGCGCAAGCTTAAGCTGACCGTCCAGGCCGGCCCAGGGAGCCACTCGGACCTGGCCGCCCGGGTGAGCCGGGCCGCGGCGGCCATCCCGGTCCTGGGCCGGCGTTTGGCCAGGGGGGAGATCAGTCTGGAGCCGGTGGAGATCACCCGGAAGGCCTGGACCAGCGACGGCTCCACCAAGCGGACTTTCCTGGGGCCCTCGGGCTGAACGGTTGATGAGAGCCGGGCCGGTGCTTCTTGATTCTGCCCCCGGACACATTTTCGGCCGCCGGATGTCAGCCCCGGGTCACTCAACAAAAGATTGGCCTCCCCTGAACGGATTGAGCATTGAAAACGCTAAGGCTGGCCGGTCCCCAGGATCGCTGAGATAACTTCGCCTTCTCCGGTTCCTTGGACTACGGCCGGCAGGAACCCGGCCTGACCAATAAGACCGGAAAACCCTGGTTCCGGGGAGTGGGGTCGAGCCCGGGGGTTAAGTCGGTTTAATCTACTAGGCCCTGACCGCGGCCGGCCATCAACCGGGCCGATGCTTGGACGGCCCCTTGTGGGTGGTCCCGGCCCGGACCGGCTGGGTCTGAGCCGGGGCGGCCTTGGGGCTTGCTTGGCTGCCGGGGGCGGCCTTGGGCGTTACCGGCTGGCTGGAGGCGGCTTTGACCTCGGCTCCCTGGCCCTGGGTGGGGGCCAGGTCCTCCTCGCCCAGCTTGGTTCCGCCGCCCAGGGCCGGGGGCGGCGGGGCCGCTCCCTCAGGTCGGGGACGGTCGACAAAGGTCAGTCTGGGTTTGAGCTCGTTGAGGATCAGCGAGGAGGGGACAAAGACCTTGGTGCCTTTGTTCAGGACCTCCTGGGGATCCAGATCAGGGTTGGCGGCCGCGATGTTGGGGGCCATCTGGGCCTGCCCGGTGTAGAAGGCGGCGATCATGGCCATGGTCTCCCGGCCCTTGACCTGGTGCATCACCCCCCGGTCCAAGGGGGTGGGAGGCAGCTCATCGGCCTTTTCCGTCCTGGCTATGGGCTGGAAGTTATTGATCACCTCCGGCCGGATGATCTCGGCCGGGATCCAGACCGGCGTCCCAGGGGGCAGGCGGCCGCCGAAGCTCAGCTCGGGGTTGGCCTCCTCGATGGTCTTCTGGTGGTCCAGCTTGCCGGTGTAGTAGATGGATAAAAAGGAGAGGGAGTCGTCCTCCTTCCAGCGATGAAGCACAAAGAGCGGGCCGTCGGATTTGGACCCCGGAGGCTGAACCTCCGCCTTGGTCTCCGGTTGGCCTTGTTGGGACGGGGAGGGCACAACCGTTTTGACGGCGTTGACCGCCTCCCCGGTGGGCTCCGCCTTACTGTAGAGGACCTGCTTTTTGGCGCAGCCGCCGCCGACCGCCAGGACCAGGACCAGGACCAACCCCCAGATCCATCTCATGGTAGACCCCCTCATTCCTCCAGGTAGGACGATCCCAGGAAGCTCTTCCAGCCCTGGAGGGCGGCCAGGACCTTAAACAGCTTTTTTAGGTAGACGATAGCCCAGGGATCCTCTGCCAGCCGGTCGATGAGCTCCTCGACCTGAACCGCGTGCTTGGCCTCGGCCTCGGGCTTCAGCCGGGACCAGATGGCCAGAGCCGCCTCACGCCTGGTGGCCGGGGTGGGGACCCGGCTCAGGCCCTCGACAAGGAGGCGGCCGGCCAGAGAGCCCGGGTCATCCTCCTTGGCCGGGTCCTTCAGAAGGGCCCTGATGCGCTGGTGATCCTTTGGGCTTCGCTCCAGAAGGAGATACTCCTCCCTCGCCCAGCGCTCCCTGAACTCTTCCAATTGCATGGTCCAATGCTGCCACAAGCTCGGCCCAATGCCAAGCTTTTGTGCGAGCACCCTGGCTCCCCCGTCTGGTCCGGGGCGGATCGCTCCTGGGGGCTTTGGTCTGATGGCCTTAAGAATCCAGGCTAGCCCTGGTACCCGTAAAAGACCCTGGGCAGGAAGAGGACCAGATCCGGCAGATAGGTCAGGATGGCCAGGATAAAGAGCTGAATCAGAATAAAGGGCATCACCGCCCGGGAGACATAGACCAGGTTGCGGTTGGTCAGGGCCCCGGTGATGTAAAGGCTGACCCCCATGGGCGGGGTGACGTAGCCGATCCCCAGGTTGACGGTCATGAGCAGCCCGAAGTGGAGGATGTCGATCCCGAACTCATAGAGGATGGGGATGAAGATGGGGGTCAGGATGAGGGTGGCCGAGATGATGTCGATGAACATCCCCACAAAGAGGAGGAGGATGTTCATGATCAGGAGGAAGACCCAGGGCTGGGAGATATTGGCCACCACGGCGCTGGTGATCTTCATGGGGATGGCTTCAAGGGTCAGATACTTGCCGAAAACCGTGGCCCCGGCGACGATGATCAACAAAGTGGCTGAAGTAATGGCTGAATTTACTGTAATTCTGAAAACATGGTTGAACTTCATGGAACGGTGGATAAAGACCTCGACCACAAAGGCGTAGACCGAGGCCACCACCGCCGCTTCGTTAGCGGTGAAGGCTCCGGAGAAGATCCCCCCGAAGATGATGACCGGCAGCATCAGGGCCCAGAAACCCTCCCGGAAGGCCCGCCTGACCTCCTTGAAGGTGGGCAGGGGGGTCCGGACGTAGTCGGTTCGCTTCCGGAAGTAGAAGAAGGAGTAGGCGGAGAAGAGGACGATGATCATTATCCCGGGCAGGAAACCGGTCAGGAAGAGGCTCTCCAGGGAGCAGTTGGTGACCATGGAGTAGAGGATCATGGAGATGGAGGGGGGGATGATTATCCCCAGGATGGGCGAGGTGGTCATTATCCCGATGGCGAACCGCTCCTCGTACTTGCTCTGTATCAGGGCCGGGATCATGAACCCGCCGATGGCCACCACCGTGGCCACGGTGGAGCCGGAGATGGCCCCGAACAGCCCGCAGGCGATGACCCCGGCCATGGCCAGGCCCCCGGAGAGCCAACCCACGGTCACGTTGGCCACCTTGATCAGCTTCTCCACGATGGAGCCGGAGGTCATGATGTTGCCGCAGAGGATGAAGAAGAGGACCACCACCAGGGCGAAATTGTCCATGGACCGGAAAAGCGCCTGGGCCTGGATCAAGAGGGGGATGTCGGTAAAGAAGGTCACGCCGAGGATGCCGGTGAAGAAGAGGGACATGAAGACCGGGACAGTGGTCGCCATTCCGCCCACGAGAATGAGGAGGAGGATCAGGTAGTACGGTTCCATGCCTTCTCCCTAATCCTCCGCCTTCCGGCCTTTGGACTCCAGCCAGTCCCAGTAGATTACCTGCAAGGTCCTGATGAACATCATCAGCCCCATCAGGGGCAGGATGGCATAGAGGAAGACCAGGGGGATCTGGAGGATGATGGTCTTTTGAAAGGTGGCCACCTGCAAGGCGGCCATCTTCCAGCCCAGGTAGAAGATCATGACGGCAAAGACCAGGGTCACCAGGTTGGAGAAAAGCTCCAGGTACAGCTTGAGCTTGGGAACAAGCTGGACCAGGGCGTCGATCTTGATCATGGACCTGTTCTTGATGGCTGCGGAGCAGCCGATGAAGGTGGTGTAGATGATGATCTCCCGGATCAGCTCCTCTGACCAGGCCAAGGAGTAGTTGAAGACGTAGCGGAGGATGACGTTGAAGAAGAGGGAGATGAGCCCGGCCATGACGGCCAAGAAAAGGGTCCATTCCTCAAAAAAGGTTAGGGCCCGGTCAAAAGATCTGACTAGCTTGCCCACCATCAACCGCCTCCAGGAGAAACACTATCTCAAGTATGCCTTGGGTCCCAACCCCGGGGTCAGGTCGGGGAGGCCAATCTTCCGATACGGGAGGGGGCCGCCAGCGGCGGCCCCCTGTCAGGCGTGGTTTACTTGAAGCCCATCAAGTCCTGGACCTTCTTAAGATAGTCGGGTCCGATCTCCTTGGCCCACTGGTCGTGAACCTCCTTGGACTGGCCGATGACCGCGGCCATGTCGGCCTCGGGCAGGTTCCAGAACTCGACCCCGGCCTTCTCCTGGGCCTCCTTGACGCTGCCCGCGTCCTGCTTGGGCTGCTCGGCCCTGGCCTTGGCCGCCTGCTCGTGGACCACCTCGACAAAGGTCTTCTGGAGGTCCTCGGGCAGGGAGTCGAACCAGGCCTTGTTGAAGATCCAGACGAACAGCCCCTGGGCGTAGTTGAGCGGGGTGAAGTTCTTGACGATCTCGAACTTCTTGGTCACGTAGCAGACGGTGGGGGTGTGGTCCAGCCCGGTGATGACCCCCTGCTTGAGGGCGGTGTGGACATCGGGCCAGGGCATGACCACCGGGTTCAGGCCCCAGGCCTTGTAGGAGGCCTGGTTGACTGCGGCCTCGGCGATCCGGAACTTGATCTTCTTGGCGTCGTCCATGGTCTTGACCGGGCTCTTGGTTGCCCAGCCGTACTGGCCGTAAGCGGTAATGTCCAGGCCCATGATCCCCTGGTGGGCCATTCCGTCCAGGTAATGCTGGAAGAGCTCACCGCTGTTGACGAACTTTTCCAGCTTCTCGGGGGTGTTGATCAGGAAGGGGAGGTTGACGATGCCCATCCTGGGGCCCAGGTTGGTGGAGGCCACCGAGGAGCAGGACATGCCCTGGATGGCTCCGGTCTGGAGAAGGTTGAGGACCTCCACCTCACCGCCCAGCTGGGAGAAGGGGCGGTAGTCCAGGTACATCTGGCCGCCGGTCTTCTCCCAGAGGGCGTCCCTGATCCAGAATCCGGCCCTGACCCCGATCAGCCCGGGGGTGGAGACGTTGGAGACGATCACCTTGTACTTGGCCCCGCTGGGGTCGAACTTGGGCTTCCAGGCCGCCATGGGGTCCTGCTGGGCCGCCACGGGGCCGGCGGCAATGATCAAGGCGAGTACCGCCACCAGCCCCACCAAGGTCACAAATCTAAACCTCATGCGTCCTCCCTCCTAAGTCTCCTCGTATGGTTTATCGTCCAACTAAAAAAACTACCTTTACTTGACAGTTATCCTTCTCTCGCGCCGGTCCGGCGGGCTAGACAGAATGCTTAACCAGAGTCACCGGAACCCGGCAGGCGTGGGTCACGGCGTCGACCACGCTCCCCCGCCTGATCTGCCCCCCCTCGGTCAGCCCGGCCTCGGTTATCAGAACCAGGTCGTACTTCTCCTCCGCGGCGATTCGGCAGATGGTGGGTCCCGGAAGACCATACTCGATCCGCTGCTCCACGGGGATGCCGGCCGCCTTAAAGGGCTTGACCGCCTCGGCCAGAACCCTGGCCGCATGGTCCCTTTGGCCTTGTTTGAGCTGCTCCATCAGGTTGGGCGCGATGCCCCGGTCGGCCAGGATGGACTCGTTGATGACGGTCAGTAAGGTGACCTCCAGGGGGGTCTTGCGATGGAACTCAAGGGCGTACTCTTCGGCCCGGATGGAGTTCCGGGACCGGTCGACCGGGAGAAGAACCTTCAGCGCCAATCCAAACCTCTATTTTTTGAGACCCTGACCCTCAAAGGCCGATCCGGCTGCTGGTCAATGTTAACCAAACCCCGGTCCCCCGGGCGAGTTGGGCGATTTCAAGTAGACCGGGTTTTGACCCAGAAAGGCTCCACCAGCAATCCCTTACGATTATGAATACAACTCGAGGTGTTTGAAGTCAACGAATTTCCAGGGTCCTTCCGGCTCAGGGCGGGGGTGGAGAAGGCCGGGCGGAAGATTAAAAAATAGTTTTTTTAACGAATGAAAGGCGGCCAGCGAAGTCCGAAGGCCCGGCCCTTGAACAGAGCAAATCCCCCGATCTTTATTCCTCCAGGCTGATCCATCAGGGAAACCAGGGGCCAAGGCAGGATTGGAGAATCCAATGGCCGCCGGACGTTTGGCCAGGCTGCCGGAGAGGCTCGGGCCCTGGCCCGGCACATGAAATTAAATACTAAATGGTCTCTAGTTAAAGGAATAAGCTTATTTTGACTGAAGATAAATTGGACCGCCGCCGTTAGAAATCAGGCTTGAATCACCTGACCATGCCTCTTTTTAGGATAAGGGTAAGAGGATTCTGAGGTCGTGGTTCACCCTTTTGTTTAAAAAAGCTAAAGCAGAAAGGCAATCCTGCCGTTAAGCAGATCGAAGGAGATGAATAGGAGAGGAAGACAAGGCAGGTTGAAGCGATGATGAGCCGGACGGAAAAAATAGTAGTGCCAGCGCCCGTACCCCGGCCTGCCGGCCTCAAGCCCATCCCGCCGGACCGCCCCCAAGCGGCCGCCCCTTCCACCGCTCCCGAGTCCCTCCAACCAGGGGCCCACCAGGAAGCCGATGCCCATGAGCTGCTCCTGAAAGTTGGTCAAATCCAGGAGAAGCTGGTCAACACCAACTACACCCTCAAGATCAAGGTCGATCCGGAAACCGGTAAGAACCTGGTCAAGGTCATCGATCGGGAGACGGGCGAAGTTTTACGGGAGATCCCCGACGAGGAGATGCTCAGGATCGAGGCCAGCATCCAGAGGATGATCGGACTTTTCTTCGATCGCCAGGTCTGATCCCCGGGCCCTGGTTTAAGTTGACTTTTTTGGTCTTGATCGTAAACTCTGCCTGATGATGTCCCATAAACGGTGGACGCGATGGAGGGGGATGAGCTCAAAATCCTGGTGGTTGATGACGAGCCCAACATCAGGGAGACCCTGAGGGAGTTCTTCCTGCAGTTGGGCGGCTTCCAGGTGGACACGGCTTCGGACGGCTTGGAGGCTCTGGCGATTGTCCGGGCCAACAAGTTCGATTGCGCCCTCATCGACCTCCAGATGCCCCGGATGAACGGCATTGAGCTTCTGGAGAACATCCAGAAGGTGGACAACACTCTTCCGGTCATCATCATGACCGGGCACGCCTCCCTGGAAGTGGCCATCGAAACCGTCCGTTTCGGGGCCAGCTACTTCCTCAACAAACCAGTCAGGTTGGGCCAGCTAAAAAGCGTCCTCGACCGGGTCATAAGAGAGCGCCAGCTTCTTATCGATAACTTGAGGCTTCAGGATCAGCTCAAGCAAAAGGAGGCCATCGAGGCCCTCAACGTCCGGCTCAACAGAAAGGTCAAGGAGCAGGCCCTTCTCTTCCAGGTGGCCGAGTCCATGGGCACCCTTCAGTCATCGGAGGATCTCTATCCCCAGATGGTGGCCCTGGCCTCGGACCTGGTCGGGGCGGAATCGGCCGCCTTTCTCTACTACGACAAGGGCCAGGATTTTCTCCTCCCCCTGGCCGGCAACGGCCGGTCCAACGGAAGGGGGCTGGAGGATCTGACCGTGGAGGCGGGGACCGGGCTGTTGGGTCGCTCGGCCTACAACGGTCAGCCGGTCATCTACAACTGCCCCCAGGAACCGATCCTGGTGGGCAAGACCTTCTCCGGCGCGGAGGTCCGGTCCGGATCGGTCCTGAGCGTTCCCATGAAAATTAGGGACGAGACCTTCGGGGTTCTGGTGGCTCTGGACAAGAAACAGCCCGGGTTCCAGGAGGAGGACCTCTTTCTCCTCCAGTTCCTGCTTAGCAAGGCCGCCCTGACCGTGGAGAACATCGCCCTCTACGAGACGGTGGTCCAGAACCTCCGCGACACCATGCGCTCCCTGGTCAAGGCCATCGAGGCCAAGGACGCCTACACCGAGCGCCACTCCTCCCGGGTGACCGAGCTTTCGGTCCTGGTGGCGGAGCGGCTGGGGCTTTCCGAGGAGGAGCTGGATTCGCTGAGATTCGCCGGTTATCTCCATGATATCGGTAAGATCGGAATAGCCGACCATATCCTGACCAAGCCCGGCCGGCTGACCGAGGAGGAGTTCGCCATCATGCGCTCCCATCCGGTCATAGGGGAGAACATCGTCCAGAACCTGGATCTCCTGCCCCGGGAGCGGGAGGTGATCCGCTCCCACCACGAGCGGTGGGACGGATCCGGCTACCCTGACGGCCTGGTAGGGGAGGATATCCCCCTCATGGCCCGGATTATTGCCGTTACCGACGCCTTTGACGCCATGACCTCCGATAGGCCCTACCGCAAGGCTCTCCCCACCGAGGTGGCCAGCCAGGAGTTGAAGGACAAAAGCTGGATCCAGTTCGACGGGCGGGTGGCGGAGGTTTTTCTGACCCTCCTGGAGGAAGAGGCCCACCACGCTGCCCTGACCACCCCCTCGAGCCAGGCAGATTGCTAGCCCAATTCCGCGGGGCAGCCCCGGGGCGAGGGCCTTTACCGCCAGGGCCGGGCTGGAAGCCACGCTCCCCTTGGAAGTTGGCCGGGGCTTTGAAGCCCGGACGGGGATCTCCTCGTCCCCCCGGCATGAACCTTGCTTGGCTCTTCTCCAGGCGGTCGCACCCCTGATACGGGAGGGGTCCGGAGGATGAAGGAGGAGGCGGAAGTGAATCCGGAAGAAGAAAAACGGAATTTCGCCCGGGTCCAGGTGCCGGGCCGGGTTCTTTTCAGGCCCCTGGATGAGGAGGAGGTCCAAGAGCTGGAAGAAAGGCTTAAATACCTGGAGATGGCCAGCCGTCTGGAACGTCCGGTGGAGGCCGGGACCCCGTTCGAGATCAAGGTCCTGGAAAAGCTGGACCAGATAGAGTCCAGGCTTGAGGCCGTCCTGGATCTGCTGACCCGGGAGGGGGAGGATGACCGGAGGGCCCCCCTGAAGAAGGCCGAGCTGATGAATCTTTCCGCCTCGGGACTCTTTTTCCTGACCAAGGAGAAGGGAGGGCTGACCCCGGAGGACAGGCTGGAGGTCC
>Ga0209164_1002749_pt1 | contig 17847 bp, 15 predicted proteins | sample MTBNYHSulfiMetaG_FD_187458 | JGI IMG/M metagenome (GOLD analysis project Ga0209164, IMG submission 187458) | Enrichment culture microbial communities from rom New York Harbor, USA that are MTBE-degrading - MTBE-NYH (New York Harbor Sulfidogenic)... | ecosystem: Environmental > Aquatic > Marine >...
CTTTACAAGCAGCGTGGCCCCCGGCCAAACCGTGGACGTCTCCGTAGACCTGACGGCGCCCAATTCCGGCGGCACCTACCGGGGCGATTGGAAACTGCGCAACGATAAAGGCCAGGATTTCGGCTCCGGACCCAACGCCCAGTACACCTTCTACGTACAGATCGTGGTCACCGAATCGGTCAGTTCGCTCAACCTGGGTGCTTCCGACTGGTCGGACACCTTCAATTCCTCCGACAACTGGTACATGCTGGATAGCGCCAACACCAAGTTCAGCGTTTCGGGCGGCGACCTTATCATGAAGGTCATCACCGCTGGTGGCGATGACGAGTGGGCGCTCTCACTGCGCCCGGCCATCGAGAACTTCTACTTGCAGATCACGGTGCGCACCGGCGCGACCTGCTCGGGTCTGGACCGCTACGGTGTGATCGTGCGCGCCCCAGACCCCAGCCAGGGCTACATCTTCGGCTTCTCCTGCGATGGGCGCTTCCGGCTATATCGCTGGGATGGGGCTTACAACGCCTTGCAAAACTGGACCGCCTCCCCCAACATCAATTCCGGCCCCAACCAGACCAATGAACTGGGCATCCTGGTCGATGGCGACACCATCAAACTGTACGCCAACGGCACCGTTCTGGGCACCTACACCGATGCTACCTTCAGCGAAGGGCGCTTCGGCCTGTACGTAGGCTCCAAGAACACCAACAACTTGCAGATCTATGTCGAGGAAGCAGCTTATTGGCTGTTGGACTAGATCCTTAGCTACAAAAAAGCCCCGCCGAGCACGGCGGGGCTTTTATTTTAACGAGACCTGTTCACGCCTTCGGAAAGACGAGCGCCTCTTTGCCGGCCAGCTTATCCTGGATGCGCTCGGTGATGAAATCGAGATGGCGCGGTTCGTGGACGAAATCCTCGTCGCTGGTGGAGATGGTGAGCACCGGGCAGATATCGAAATCCTCCATCCACTCCTGATAATACGATTCGAGCAGGCCCAGATAGTCAGCATCGATGCTGCTCTCGATGTCGCGCGCCCGGCTGTGAATGCGCTCCATCAGCACCTCCACCGGGGCTTTGAGGTACAGCAGCAGGTCAGGCGCCGGCAAACTGCGGACGACCTGTTCGTATATCTGGCTATAGGAGTGCAAATCGCGTTCGCGGAAAGCGCCCATGCTCACCAGGGCACGCGTGAAGATGTGGTAATCCTCGTAGATGCTGCGATCCAGGATGGCCGAGCGGGGGTCGGCGGCCGCTTCACGGTGCTGCTGGGCGCGATGGCCGAGGAAGTAGACCTGCAAGTGAAAGGCCCAGGCAGTCATGTCGGCGTAGAAATCGGGCAGATAAGGATTATCGGCCACCGATTCGTAGCTGGTGCGCCAGTTGAGGCGCTCGCCGAGCTTTTCGGTCAGGGAAGTCTTGCCGCTGCCGATATTGCCAGCGACAAGCACGAGATGTTTGGCCATCACGCTAACACTCGCTGTATCCACAGGCGTAGCACTTGCGGCAGCCTTCCTCATTGACCAGCGCGGCCTGGCCGCAATCAGGGCAGATATCGCCGATCTTCATCACGGCATGGTCGGGATGGGTGCCGTTGCCTCCAGCACCATTGATCGGGGGGTCAAACTGCTCCTGAGCTTCGCCGCTCGGCGCGCTCTTCTCATCTTGTTCGGGGGAACGCGAGTCGAGATACTCGCGCAAGGCCTGGGCGACCCCATCGGGCAGCGAGCGCACCCGATTGGGCCCAAAGCCCAGCGGCCGTCCCCCACCGATGCCCACCAACTGGCTGTAGATCTCTTTCAGGCGCAAGGTCGGCAAAATCGGCGAGGAGAGGCGCAGCACGTAGGAGATCAAGCGGCCGATGGCCTCCGAGACCGCGGCGGTCTCCGAGCCAGCCTTGGCGGTGTTGAGGAAGACCTCGAAGGGCTGCGTGTCGCCGTTCTCATTGATGGTCACGAAGGCCTTGCCCACGGGGGTATCTACCTGGTAGGTCTTGCCGGTGACCACGCGCGGGCGCGGCTTCTTGGTCGATTCCCACATCACCTTTTGCTGGGGCTGTTTGCCCTCAGCAGCGGCAGAGCGCGTCTCCAGCACCACCTTCTCGCGCGAGCCGGTCACATAAACGGTGATGCCCTTGCAGCCCAGCTTCCAGGCCAGTTCATAGGCCGTGGCCACATCTTCTTCGGTGGCATCACTGGGGAAATTGATGGTCTTCGAGAGGCTGTTGTCGACGAAAGCCTGCATGGCAGCCTGCATGCGCACGTGCTCTTCAGCGCTGATATCGCTGGAGACCACGAAGACGTCTTGGATCTGCCGGGGCAACTCTGATATACCCTGGCAACTGCCGCTCTCCAGCACCCGCCCGATCACCTGGGCGCGAGCGGCCTCATCCAACCCGGACTGGTACAAGGCGCGCTCAAACAGCGGGCTGGTGTAGGTCAGCTCCAAATCTTTCCCGTTGTCATCGACGTGGCGCACGTAAGCCAGGGCGAAGACCGGCTCGCAACCGTATCCCTCGCAGCCGGAGACGGTGGCGATGGTGCCGGTGGGGGCGATGGTGGTCTGGGCAGCGTTGCGGATGCCGTGCTGCTTGATGCCCTCAACGACCTTATCCCAATCGAGCGGTGGGCGACCCCAATCATGGCGGTAAGACTCGAGCGGCTGCGGCGGCTCCCAGGTAAGGTTCTCGGGGTCGTAGATGCTGCCCCGGATGGCTGGGAAAGGCTCGCGTTCCTTGGCCAGCTCGATGCTGGCAAGCATGCTGTGATAGCGCACGAACTCCATCACCTGCGCAGCAAACTCCTGCCCCTCCTTCGAGCCGTAGCGCACACCCACGTGGTAGAGTAAATCGCCCAGGCCCATGACCCCCAAACCGATGCGCCGGGCGCGCAGGGCGGCCTCGCGCAGTTGGGGCACAGCCGGAACGTAAGCGTTCTCCTCCACCACGTCATCCAGGAAGCGGGTGGCTAACTCGACGCTCTCCTGCAATTTCTCCCAATCCACGCCGCCGCCCGGGGCCGTGTGCTGCGCCAGATTGATCGAACCGAGGCAGCAATTCTCGTAAGGCCCCAGCCATTGCTCGCCGCAGGGGTTGGTGGCCTCCAGCTGATAGAGGTGGGGGACCGGATTGGAGCGGTTGGCAGTATCCAGGAAGAGCACGCCCGGCTCGCCATTGTGGTGAGCTTGTCGCACGATCTTGGCGAACAGGTCGCGGGCCTTTACCTTCTTAAAGACTCGGATCGGCAAGCCAGCCTGCTCGGCCTGTTCGAGCGTGCCATCGAAATCGTGGGTCTCGGGGGCCTGCAAATCGATAAAACGCAGCTCCCACTCCTCATCCCGCTCGACCGCTTGCATGAAGGCATCGGTGACGCCCACGGAGATGTTGAAGTTGGTGATGGCGTTCTCATCGGTCTTGCAAGTGATGAAATCTTCGATGTCGGGGTGATCGACGCGCAGCACCGCCATGTTGGCGCCCCGGCGAGTACCTCCCTGGGCAATCACACCGAAGGCCTGATCGTAGACTCGCAAGAAGCCCACCGGGCCGGTGGCCTGCCCGGCAGATGTCTTGACCAGGCTGCGCTTGGGGCGCAGCCGCGAAAAAGAGAAGCCGTTGCCGCCGCCGGTCTGCTGGATCAGGGCAGCGTGGCGCAAAGTCTGGAAGATGCCGGCAGCTTGGCGACCCATGTCGTCGCTGATAGGCAATACGAAGCAGGCCGCAAGTTGGCCGATAGGCGTACCCGCGCCGGTGAAGGTCGGCGAATTGGGAAAGAAGCGCTTGCTGCCCAATAAATGATAAAAGGCCCGGGCGACGTCCAGCGTCTCCCCAATCCACTGCTGCTCAGTCTTGGATACGTGATAGGCCACCCGCCAGAAGGTCTCCTCGACGGTCTCGGCAGGCTGGCCTTCCTTCCCGCGCCGAACGTAGCGACGCTCAAAAACGCGGAAAGCATTCTCAGTCAATTCGATCTGGGGTAATTCTTCGGGCCTGGGCGGGGTGGGCAACAAACCGGCCTTCTTCCGGGAAACGGGTGCCTTTTTCAACATCAGTAAATCCTCCTCAAACCTCTAACGTGGAAACCTTCGACTCGAGGCTTCCGTCGGTCAATAATTGCGTCGAACGCAATTAGCTTTCTATCAGTCGGTCGATCTCACTACGGATGGCGTGCAGGTCGTCCAGCCCGAGATAGACCAGTGCAAAGCGAATGTAAGCGATCTGATCGAGCTCTTTCAGGCCTGCAATCACCTTATCCCCCACCACACGCGAGGAAACCTCCGCCTGGCCCATCTCGATGAGCTGGGCTTCGACTTCCCCGGTGAGACGGTCGATATCGGCGGCCGAGACCGGGCGCTTGACGCAAGCCAGCCTCACGCCGCGTTCCAATTTATCGCGATCGAACTCCTCTCTGGTGCCGTCGCGCTTGACGATCAAGGGGGTGGAAATGATCGGGCGTTCGTAGGTGCTAAAGCGTTTGCCGCAGCGCTTGCATTCGCGGCGGCGACGAATTCCCCCGCGGCTATCATGGGTGGTATCAATCACCCGAGAACCTTCGTTCTCGTTATTTCGGCAGAGCGGACAGAGCATGAGTCCCTCTCGAATGATTGTTAAATGTACCCCAATTATGGGGGTTGAAGCGGAAATCACCCTTGTATATGGTGGAAACTGGGGCTATTCTAGCACACTGCCAAACTCCAGGCAAGCGTTTTGGGTAGGTGATAACCTTAAAATTTTCGACCGCCATTCCTCACCGCGCAAGGCGCTAAACGAGCAACCTCCCCGGAAAGGGGAGGTTGGGGGAAAATGACGAGACAGCCTGGCCCTCCGGAGGAGGAACCGGCGACCCCAGGCAGTCTCAAACCAGCACGACTCTCACTCACATCACCTCATACCCACAAGCGAAAACCTGCAGGAACAACACCGAGGGCATAACACCGGCACAGCGCTGGCTAGCGGCTGACGCGCTTGCGCAGGAAAGTCGGGATGTCGAGGTCCTCGGCGTTGAAGGTCTGCGGTTGTAGCTCGGCGTGAGCCATGACTTCACCATCGTCGCCTTGAGCGGCGGTCTCCAGCGGCTGGCTTGCCGGGCGAACGCGACTGCGCAGCATGCGGCGAGGCACGCCAGCCCTATCGAAGCCAGTAGCGATCACGGTGATGCGGATATCATCGCCCATGGTGGGATCAATCACCGCGCCGAAGATCAGGTTCACATCGGGGTGAGCGGTCTCCTTGATGATAGCAGCGGCTTGATTGACCTCGTACAGCGAGAGGTTGGTACCGCCAGTGACGTTGAACAGGATGCCACGCGCCCCATCGATGGTGATATCCAGCAGGCTGCTGGTGATGGCCTGCTCGGCGGCCACCCGAGCGCGGTCCTCGCCTGAGGCGCGTCCAACCGCCATCAAGGCTGCCCCGCCCTCCGACATGATGGCGCGCACGTCGGCGAAGTCGAGGTTGATCAAGCCCGGAATGGTGATCAGCTCGGAAATGCCCTGGATGCCCTGGCGCAGCACGTCATCAGCGACGGAGAAAGCCTCGTTGAGGCCCGAGCGCTTGTCGACGATCTGCAGCAAGCGGTCGTTGGGGATGACGATCAAGGTGTCGACCTGCTCCTTGAGCTGGGCGATGCCGGCATCGGCGGTCTGCGCCCGGCGGGCACCCTCAAAGGTGAAGGGGCGGGTGACCACGCCGATGGTCAGCGCGCCGATCTCGCGGGCGATCTGGGCCACGATCGGCGAAGCGCCGGTTCCTGTCCCGCCGCCAATGCCTGCGGTGACGAAGACCATATCGGAGCCTTTGAGCACCTCGTACAGATCGTCAGAGGATTCCTGGGCAGCCTTCTCGCCGAAAGTGGGATCGCCGCCTGCGCCCAGGCCGCGCGTCAGCTTATCGCCGATGCGCACCCGGGTGGAGGCATTCGACAGCACCAGGGCCTGGGCGTCGGTGTTCACAGCGATGAACTCGATGCCCTGCAAGCCCTCCTCGATCATGCGGTTGACAGCGTTGCAGCCCCCTCCGCCAACGCCCACCACTTTAATGCGGGCAAACGTCTCGATTTGATTCACGGGTTTCATAATGTACCTCCGGTGTTCCTCCTAGAACAAAGTGATGTGATAAACGATCATGATCGCCCCTAAGGAAGGAGACGCTTGATCCAATCTTTAAACTGCGCCCAACTGAAGCTTATCCCGGCGCCTTGGCCGGGGAGGGTGCCGAGCGCAGGGGAAAACTCATCCAAAAGCATAGCCCAGTAGATCAGGCCGACGCTGGTGGCGTAGGCTGGCGAGCCGAGCTTATCCACCATGCCGATCAGGTTTTCGGGCTGGGCGATGCGCACCGGCATTCCCAGGGTCTGCCCAGCCAGCTTGCGAATACCGGAAAGTGCGCTGGAACCACCGGTGAGCACCATTCCGGCCGGAAGCAAGCCGTCGTAGCCCGAGCGCTTGATCTCCTGCATCACCAGGCTGAAGATCTCTTCCACACGGGCTTCGATGATGTGGGCCAATTCCACCCGGCTGACCTCCACAGGCTCTTCAGCACCAAAAGCGCGCACGCTGAAGGTTTCGTCGGCGCCGACCTCGCTGGTCAGGGCGTGGCCGTGGTGAATTTTGACTTCTTCGGCTTGCGAGAAGGGCAAGCGCAGGCCGTGGGCGATATCTGAGGTGATGTGGTTGCCGCCCACCGCCAGCACCATGGTGTGCCAGATGTCGCCTTCGATGAAGATCGCCATGTCGGTGGTGCCGCCCCCGATGTCGCACACCACCACGCCCATCTCCCGGTCGGTGTCGTTGAGCACAACTTCGGCGGCGGCCAAGGGGTTGAGCACCAACTGGTTGACCTCCACGCCCGAGGCGGCCACGCACTGGCGGATGTTATCCACGGTGGAAGCAGCGGCGGTGATGATGTGCGCCTCGACCTCCATGCGGTAGCCGTGCATGCCGGTGGGCAAGCGAATGCCATCTTGCCCGTCGATAGTGAAGCCGCGCTGGATGACGTGGATCACCTCGCGGTTGTGGGGAATGGAAATGGCGCGGGCGGCATCCATCGCCCTGGAGATATCGTTCTGATCGACCACCTGCCGAGAAATACCCACCACGCCGCGGCTGTTGATGGCGGAAACGTGCGAACCCGCCAGACTGACCAGGGCCGAGGTGATCTCCAGGCCGGAAGTGCGCTCGGCCTTATCGATGGAGTGGGAGATGGCCTGCGAAGCGGCGCCCAGGTCCACGATGGTGCCCTTGCGAATGCCCTGGGACGGCTCAATTCCCACGCCCAAAATGCGCACGCGCCCTTCGTCTTCCACGCGCGCCACCAGCGTGCAGACTTTCGTGGTACCAATGTCAATGCCAACGATAATAGGCTTGCTCATCTTATGGCTCGATCCTGAAATACGGCGCGTGCAGATGCTCCACACTGATCAATGTGGGCGTCACGCGCATGGCTTCCAACTTCTCCACCATGCGATTGTAGACCGATATTCGTTCTTCCATATCGTTTGGAAGATGACCAAAATACACCTGCCAACCCCTCGAATCAGCCCAGCCCAGGCCGTGCTCGGCGTCGTAAACGATCACGGTATCAGCAGGGGCATGCGTCTGCAAGGTCAAGATGGCCACCACCATGTCGGCGCTCATCATGAGCTCCTGGCCATCGCTGCCCAGCGCGGCCAGTGGGGCATCCATCGCCTCCACCTGCACCAGATCGCCGGACTCGCCGCGCGGGGGAAAGCTCACGCCTTGCTCATCAACCCAGGTGACCAGACCGGCTTGCTGCCAGGCCAACACCGGCTGGCGCTCCTCAGCCTCTACGACCACCTTGGCCGGGAAGCCGACCTTCACCTGCAAATTCTCCAATTCCGAGAAGTTGGCCATCAGGGTATCCATCAGCAGCTGCGAATCCACGGAAAAGATGGAGGCGCCGGTCAAATCCAGAACGCCGTTGATCTCCTTGCTGGTCAGGCGCTCCAGCCCAGCCACCTCGGCGGCCAAAACCCGGAACTGCGGCTGGGTCCACAAGCTGTAGATCGCCGCCAACAATCCCACGACCATCACGGCGGAGAGCAGCCGCCAGCCGGTGCGCACCACCGGCAAGGCCGGTAAGCGCAGTTCCGCACCCAGGGTGCCCAGGCTGAGGTTATAGCGCCGCCGCGTCTTGGTTTGTCGCTTGCGCTGGACTGAGGTGTAAGTAGTATGCTGGCCGCGAGAGACCACCGGCGGGCTGTTTACCTTGGCGGCGCGGCTCGAGACCTGCTTCGGGGACTGCAAGCGGCGCTGGGCACGCCGTGCCCGAACCATATCCGAACGCTTGGACTTGTCCCCAGCCCTAATCATGGCTCACTCTTCTCTCCGGTATTCGCGCTTGCTGGCATCGCGCTCAGCTTTGCGCTCTAGCGCTAATTCGATCAATTTGTCCACCAGCTCATTGCTCGGCAGTCCGCTGGCTTCCCACAGCTTGGGGTACATGCTGATCTGGGTGAAGCCCGGCATGGTGTTCAATTCGTTGAGGTAGACATCGCCGCTGTTCTTTTCAATGAAGAAATCCACACGGGCCAGCCCGGCCAGGTCGACCGCCTTAAAGGCCCGCACGGCGAGATCGCGGATATGGTCGGAGACCTCCGGAGGAATATCAGCCGGGATGACAGTCTGCGAGCGCTCGTCGTGATACTTGGCCTCGTAGGAGTAGAACTCCTCGCCGGGAAGCACCTCGCCACAGACCGAGGCTTCCGGCCGGTCATTGCCCAGCACGCTGACCTCGATCTCGCGCACCTCCAGGCCCTTCTGCACCAGCACCCGCCGGTCGTACTGGGCGGCATCCATCAAGCCTTCCAGCAAATCGGAGCGGTTCTTGACCTTGCTCACGCCCACCGAGGAGCCCAGATTGGCCGGCTTGATGAACAGCGGGTAACCGCCGACCGCTTCCGCCCGGTCGAGGGCAGCGTCCATGTCCTCTTCGATCTCACTTCGCAGCAACACGATGTTGTCCACCGTCGGGATGCCGTGGGCGCGCATCACCTCGGCGAACACGCCCTTATCCATGCCCAGCGCGGAGCCAAGCACGCCAGCGCCGACGTAGGCGACACCGGCCATCTCGAACACGCCTTGCAGGGTGCCATCCTCGCCGAAGGTGCCGTGCAACACCGGGAAGAGCACGTCAAGCTCAGCGAGGGTTTCGAGCAATTCCCCACCCTCGACGGCGCGCAGACGCTGAAGCCCTGGGCGCGTGGGGTCGGGCAGCATGGTGACGGGGGACAATTGGCCGTAATCCCCTTCCAGGAAGGCATCGAGAACGCCCTCGCCCACCAGCCAAGCTCCTTCTTGGGTGATGCCGATCTGCGTGACCTCGTATTTCTCCGGCGACAACACGCTGAGCACGAAGCGCGCCGACATCAGCGAGACGGCATGCTCGCCGGAACGCCCTCCAAACAGTACGCCAACCTTCAAACGTGGTTTACTCACCATAATTCCTTACGGACAAATACACTCACTCAAACTGCTGCCAATCGCCTACCAACTCGATCTCCAATTCCAATTGCACGCCGAATTGTTCGTTCACCGCACGACGTGCGGTATCGATCAAGGCATACACATCACTCGCCGAGGCACCGCCTAGATTCACGAAGAAATTGGCGTGCAGCTCGCTGATCTGGGCCGCGCCGACCTGGTGGCCTTTCAAGCCCGCCGCCTCGATCAAGCGGCCAGCGTAGTCGCCGGGAGGGTTCTTGAACATCGAACCCATGCTGGCGCCGGGCGGCTGCGTCTGTCGGCGGTATGCCAGGAACGAATCCATCTTCTCCTCAATGGCCTCCGGCATCCCAGGAGCGAGCTTTAAAGTCGCTGAAAGCACCACCGCCCTCTCTGGGTCGCGCTTCAAGGCGCTGCTGCGGTATCCGAAAGCCAGCTGCTCGGCAGTCCACGGCTGCCGGCCCTCCCTATGATGCAAGATTTCTGCCAACACCAGGTTATCGGCCACTTCGCCGCCGTGTGCGCCAGCGTTGCCCACCACCGCCCCACCGAGCGTACCTGGAATACCGGCGGCCCATTCCAGCCCGCTCAAGCCCTTCTGCCCCGCCTGTCGGGCGATCCCGCCAAAGCTGGCGCCCGATTCGGCCCACACCGTCGGGGTGTCGCCAGACTCATCGAAACGCACACTCTTGGCGCGGTTGAGCACCACCACGGCCTGCACACCGGCATCGCTCACCAGCACGTTGGAGCCGCCACCCAGGATGAAATAGGGCGCATCCGTCTCCCACAGCCGCTGGATAGTGGCCGCAAGCTCGTCGGCCAAATGCACGGTCAGCAAAGCAGCCGCCGGGCCGCCGATGCGCGCCGAAGTGTAGCGCGCCAGGGGGACGCTTTCCTGCAATCCATCCCCGAAAGCGGCGCGCAAGGCTTGAAATGGCAGGCTGGTAGTCATCGCTTGCATCAAAGCGCTTTCACTCGTTCGATGATCTGCTCCACTTGCTCGACGGTGAAATCCTGCATCTGCAAGTAGGAGCCGCTCTTCGCCTGGCGCGGGTTGTCTGCCTCTTTCGGGGAGGACAGCCGCACCAGGAATTCCTCGAAGGTCATGGAAGTCTTTTCATCGGTTTGCTGGTCGGTACTGGGCTCAATCATGGTCTACCTCCAATGCAGAAACGTTCTGACTCTCTTTCTCTTTCAACGCTGCCAGCACGCCTTCACTGACCTGGATGGCATCTCCGGCAGATAACACCAGTAACACATCGCCCGCACGCAACTCGGAAGCCAGCATGGTGGTAGCAGCTTCCAGGCTCTCCACCGCCTGAACGGCGGGATGTTGCAGCACCTTGACCACCGTTTGCAGGCTGAAACCTTCAGGGGCACGCTCGCGGGCGGCATACACCGGGGTGACCACCACCTGATCGGCATCGCCAAAGGCACTGGAGAAGCCGGCAAGCAGGGTGAGGGTGCGCGAATAGGTGTGTGGCTGCCACACAGCCCAAACCCGGTGTTGGGGGAAACGCTCCCGCGCGGCTGCCAGGGTGGCAGCGATCTCGGTGGGATGGTGGCCGTAATCGTCGATCACGGTCACGCCAGCGGCTTCGCCACGCAGTTCGAAGCGGCGGCCAGCGCCGCGGAAATCCGCCAACGCCAGGGCAACGTCTTGCGCCGATAAGCCGAGCTGGTCGGCCACAGCCAGAGCAGCCAGGGCGTTGAGCACGTTGTGCTCGCCGGGCACCTGGGTGGTCACTTGGGCGAGGTGCACATCCTTCCGATAGGCCTCGAAAGTGAAGCCTCCTCCAGGTTTGGAGGCCAGATCGGCCGCTCGATAATCCCAAGACCTGTTCCCGTCTAGGCCATAAGAGAGCACGGCCTTACCAGCACCCGCCGCCCAAGCCAGCAAGTCGGCGGCCCCGGGGTCGCCCGCCCCGGCCAGCAGCACGCCTCCCTGCTTCAGGCGGGCGGCGAAATCGCGGAAGGCCTGCTGGAAATCCTCCGGCGTGGGGAAGCAATCGGGGTGGTCGTACTCCACGTTGGCGACCACGGCGATATTGGGGTTCATGCCCAGGAACATATAGTCATACTCGTCGGCCTCGATCACAAAATAACGGCCTTTTCCGGCGCTGGCGTTTGTCCCCAGGTTCTCGACCTCCCCGCCAACAATGAAGCTGGGGCGCTGGTTGAGCGCCGTCAGCACCCAGGCCAGCATGGCGGTGATGGTGGTCTTGCCGTGAGAGCCGGCCACGGCGATAACGAAGTGATCGGCCAGCAGCTCACCGAGGTAGTCGGCGCGCTTGAGCACTGGGATACCGGCCTGGCGGGCGGCCTGCACCTCGACGTTGTCATCCGGGATGGCCGAGGAGCGCAGCACGACCGCCGCGTCGCCCACATTCTCGGGGGCATGGCCCAGTGTGATGTGCGCGCCCAGCTCGCGCAGCCGCTCCAGGGCAGGAGAATCCTGGCGATCCGAGCCGCTCACGCTCTGCCCTCTCTCGAGCAGCAAGCGAGCGATCGCCGAAAGCCCTGTGCCGCCAATCCCAATAAAATGTACGTCAGCCATCAGATGAACACAATCACAATGAATGAGAAGGCAATCGCCACAGCGAAGTAGATCGCCGGGACGCCAAGCCACATCGGAGGCAGATAGGCGATCAAGGCCAGCCCCATCTCCTCAGTCGGAGGGATGATGAAATCGAAGGGGTAATTGACCATGTGCAGGTAGGCCCAGATCGAGCCGACGATCAGGTAGCCGTTGAGAGCGCCCGCCACAATACCAAGCAGAGAATCCTCCAATCGCTCGCGCATGACGCGGTCGGCCAGGCGCGGGATGCGGGGAGTCTGGTAGCCGAAGAAGGTCAGCAGCAGGATGATGCCCACCCGCAGCCAGAAAGCGGACATCTCGCCGCCTTCCTGCAGGAACTGCACGACCGAGTCGACGTAATTCTCCAGCACGCTGATGATGAAGATGCCCAGCATCACGCTGAAGGTCACCAGCAGCTCTTTGGCCCAGCCGCGCAAGAAGCCGATGACGGCGAAAATGACGATCAACATGAAGAAGACGAACTGCAATGTGATCATGATAGCCTCTGCCGCTCGTGTGCAGCGGCTCCGACCAGCAAATCGGCGACGCTCTCGGCCGCCTGGGGGCGCGCCAGCGCTCGCATGGCCGCCGCCATCGCCTCACGGCGGGCCTCATCGAGCATCAAGGCCTGCACGGTGGGCAGTAATTTCTCCGGCAATTCCTCATCGCGCACCACCAGGGCGGCGCCGCGGGTCGCCAGATGATCGGCGTTGACCTTCTGGTAGCGCCAGGCGAAGGGATAGGGAACCAGGACGGCGGGCAGGCCAAACTGGGGGAACTCGCCCAGGGTGGCAGCCCCAGCGCGCGAGACCACCAAATCGGCGATGGTGAAGGCAGCGCCCATCGGATCGTGCAGATAGGGGTATGCCCGGTAGCCGGCAGCCAGGTTTTCAGGCAACTCATCCCGCAGCCCCTCGAACTCCGGCCAGGTATGCTCCCCGCACACGTGCACCACCTGCATCTCCTCGAGCAATTGCGGCAAGACCTGCGCCACGGCTCGGTTGATCGAACGCGCCCCTTTGCTGCCGCCGAAAACCAATAGCGTGCGCCGATCCGGCGAGAGCTCAAAGTGGCGGTAGGCCGCCTCTGCATCCCAGTGCTGCAAATCAGCGCGCGCCGGGTAGCCGGTCTCGACCAGCGGCGCGTTCTTTGAGAAGAAGCGCCCCGTGGCCTGGCTGGTGACGGCGATCTGGTCGGCAAAGCGGCTGACCACCTTCAAAGCCAATCCAGGCTCGATATCGGGCACGAACACCACCGTGGGCACCTGGCGGCCTGCCAGGGCGGTGGGGATGGCAACAAAGCCGCCGGTGAAGAACATCACCTGGGGGTCGAATTGATCCACCACACGGCGCGCCGCCCGGTAGCCACGGGCAATCTGCAGCAGGTTGCCGGGCAGGTTCATCAATCCAACACCGTGCACGCCGGCCGCCGGGACGGAGGTGTAAGGCAAGCCGGCGCGGCCCACTAGCTCGGCCTCCATGCCGCCCTCTCCGCCAACCCAGAGGATCGCATCGGCGCGATCACCCAGCGCTTGGATCACTGCCAGGGCGGGGTACACGCCCCCCCCGCTGGCCCCTGCGCACACTAACAGCCGCATGAACCGTGTTTCCTTTCTTGAATCTTTGCGTCCGCGAAGCCCGAGCGACGTTCATGATCGTCCCGACCGCCACCAAGGAGACTACCAGGCTCGAGCCGCCAGCGCTGATAAAGGGCAAAGCGTTGCCAGCAAAGGGCAGCAGGCTGACCATAACGGCCATGTTGATGAAGGCCTCCATCGCCAGCCACAAGCTCATCCCGGCGGCGAGCAACGAGCCGAGCATATCGGGGGCATTGCGGGCGATCAGGATGCCCCGCCAGGTCAGGTAGGCGTAAAGCCCGACCAGCAGCGCCGAGCCGAGCACGCCAGTCTCCTCACCCACCACGGCGAAGATGCTGTCGGTGGGCGGCACCGGCAGCCCGGTGAGCTTGGTGTCGGCCTTGCCGATGCCCACGCCAAACCACCCGCCCTTCACAAAGGACTCCGCCGAGCGCTGCACGTGGTAGGACGCCTGGGTGAGGTCAGTCAGGCCCTGCATATAGCTGCCGACGCGCTCACGGCCGGTAGGCATGATCTGCACGAAAAGCCATCCGATCAGCACCACGACCAGCACGAAGAGGGCTATCTGGCGCAGTTCGCCGCCCGCCAGGAAGAACAGAATCACGCCTAGGAAGACGATGGTGGCGCTGGCGCTCAGGTCAGGCTGGAACAGAATCAGGCCGCTGACCAGGCCGATGATCACCGCCAGCGGAACCAGACCGAATCTCACATCACGCAAGGTGTTGCGCTTGGAATACAGCCACACCGCCAGATAGACTATAGTGACGAATTTCGCCAGCTCGGAGGGCATGACCGAGCCTTGGCTGAGCGAACGGGCGGCGTTCAAGCGCACCTCGTTGACGACCAAGACCGCCACCAGGAGGAAGATGGTGACCAGCATCGCAGGGAGCGCAAAGCGGCGCCAGTAGTGGTAATCGATCAAGGTGGCGGCCACGGCGGCCACCAGGCCGATGAACAGCCAGATCACCTGGCGAACGAACATGTGGGTGGGCGAGCGCTCCAGCACCACCAGGGAGAAATCCCAACTGGCGGAGTAGACCATCAGCAAGCCGAAGATCAGCAAGGTGCAGGTTACCAGCAGCAAGGGCACATCGATCTTCAGGTCGAGCGTCTGGGCGCGCGTTGCGGCGCGCGAGCGTCCTTTTCCGCTTTGCTTACTCATAGGGCCATCACCATCTCTTTAAAGCGTTCGCCACGCTCCTCGAAATCGATAAATTCGTCAAAACTCGTGCCGCCCGGCGAAAGTAACACCACGTCACCCGGCTCGACCACTTCAGCAGCCGCCTGGACAGCAGAGCGCAGATCCGGGCACTGCACCAGGCTGAAAGGACGCTGGCCGTCCTGGGTTTCGCCCACCGCCCGGTGAATGAGGTCAGCGGCCTCCCCGAAGAGAATGAGGTGATCGACGCGCCGCCGCACCAGGCTGGCAAAATCCTGCCAGGGCAAATCCTTGTCACGGCCGCCCGCCAGCAGCACCAGCGGCGCCTCAAAGGAGCGTATGGCAGCAATCGAACGCTCCGGGGCGGTGGCGATCGAGTCGTTGTACCACTCGGCGCCTTTCCATTTGCGCACCCATTCCAAGCGATGCGGCACGCCGGTGAAGCTCTCCACTGCCTCGCGCATGGCATCCACCGGCAGCCCGGCGGCCGAAGCGATGGCGCAAGCCGCCAGCACGTTCTGCAGGTTGTGCTCACCGCGCAAGCGCACCTCACCTCTCGGCATCACTAGCTGTTCCCCGCGTTCATCTCGCAGCCAAATCTGTTCATCACGCACGAAGCTGCCCTGCTGGCTAGCCCCCAATTCTTCCAGCCCAAAAGAGCGCAACTCGCCTTTCACCAGGCCGGAGAGCGCCCACGCGCCGGGGTCGTCGCGGCCCAACACGGCGAGATCATCGGCGCCCTGGAAATCAAGGATGCGCGCCTTGGCCGCCGTGTAAGCCTCCATCGTGCCGTGGCGGTCGAGGTGGTTGGGCGTGATGTTGAGGATGGCAGCGATTTGTGGGGAGCGAGTCATCAGCTCCAATTGGAAACTGGAAAGCTCCATCACTGCGAGGTCGTCAGCGGCCATCTGATCGACCACGGTAATCAACGGAACACCCAGGTTGCCGCCTACCCAAACCGAGCCAAAGCGTTTACCATTTTGGCTATGCGCACCAACGGCGACCTCAGCCATGCGCCCTGCCAGCACGGTAGTCGTGCTTTTGCCCGCCGAGCCAGTGATGCCAACCACCTTGCAGGGCACCACCTCCAGCAAAATCTGCGAATCGTTGCTCAGCGGGATGCCACGGGCGCGCGCTTCGGCCACCAGGGGGTTATCCAAGGGCACGCCGCCCGAGACACAAACCAGGTCGGTATCGTCTAACAATTCCAGCGGATGGTCGCCGAAGACCCACTCAACCTCCAATCCCGCCAAATCCTGGCGCTCAGCGGAAAAACTCTCAGCCGGACGGCGGTCGTTCACGGTGATGGTGCAGCCCCTGCTCGCCAGAAAGCGCGCCAAGGCCAAGCCCTGACGGGCGGCGCCGATAATGAGCACCTTGCGTCCGGCCAAATCCATCTCACACCACCGCCAGCGCCACGCCGATCATGGCAAACAATAGGCTAACCAGCCAGAAGCGTTGCACGATCTGGGTCTCACTCCAGCCCAGGAGCTCGAAATGCAAATGCAGGGGCGCCATCTTGAACACCCGGCGCCCACCGGTCAAGCGGAAAAAGATGATTTGAATGACCACGCTCAGCGCCTCGCTGGCCGGGATGACGGCGATGATCGGCAGCAGCACCCAGTGCCCGGTGATCAGGGCCACCACACCCAGGGTGGCCCCCAGAGCCATCGAGCCAGTATCCCCCATGATCAGCATGGCGGGGTGCACGTTGTACCACAGGAAGCCAAAAATGCTGCCGACCAGGATGAAGCAGAACTGCGCCAGGAAGGTCTGTCCCTGGATCAGGGCCACGCCGCCGTAAGTGGCGTAGGCCGTAGCGGCAATCAGCCCGGCCAAGCCGTCTAGGCCATCGGTGAAATTGACGGCATTGGCGGCGGAAAGGATGATGAAAACAGCGACGGGGATGAAGCCGATCCCCAAAGTGATCTCGCGGGCGACACCGGGGAAGAACATGTCCGGCACATCGAGCACGTACTTCAAGCCGAGGGCAATCACGGTCGCAAGGACGATCTGCAAGATGAATTTGGTGCGGATGCGCAGTCCCTCGCCTTTCTCCCGGCTACGCAACTTGCGCCAATCATCGACTGCCCCCAGCAGGCCGAAAAGCACCAGCGTGCCCAGCGGCGCCAAGACCGATAGCCCCACCTCACTCAAGCCGATCAAGGAGACGGCGTTCAGCAAAGCGGTCACCAGGATGGTGGGGATGATGAACATCACACCGCCCATCGTGGGGGTGCCAACCTTGGTGATGTGGCGCTCCGGGGCCTCAAGGCGGATGCTGTCACCAATCCTGAGCTGGCGCATGATGCGGATCAGCGGCCCACCCCAAATCACGGTGAGCATGAAGCTCACGCCCGCCAAAGCCAGAGAGATGGAGGATTCGGTCATCGCTGGCCCTCCAGGCTGGGAACGATGTCATCCATACGCATGCCGCGCGATCCTTTCACCAATACGACCGCCTCTCCGCTAATTCTTTCGCGTATATAAGCGACGGCCTCCTGCGAACTGCCCACCTCAAAGATGGCACCCTCCGCCAGGCCGGCCTTGCGGGCCGCCTCGGCGATGATGTGTGCCCGCTCGCCCACGGTGACGAGTTCGTCGGCCACTTTGGCGACCTGCATGCCGACCATCTCGTGACCCTGGCGTTCGTAAGGCCCCAGCTCGAGCATATCGCCCAACACGGCGATCCTGTGCCCGTCAAGCTCGGCCAGCAAGTTGAGCGCCGCCATCGTGGATTGGGGCGAAGCATTATAGGTATCATCCAGCAGTAGGGCGCCATTGGCGGCGCGCACCGCCATCAAGCGCAACTGGCTGTGGCCGAAACGCAACCCTTCCAAGACGTCTTGCCAGCTCAGCCCTTCCACCAAGCCCACTGCAGCGGCGATCAAAGCGGTGTGTACGGAGTGGCGCCCGATCATGGGCACTCGCAAGTGTAGTGCCTCGCTGCGGTAATGCAGCTTGAAACGGATGCCGTCCAGGCCCAGCCCCTCCACATCCTCCGCCCAGATATCGGCCTCAGGGCTGAGGCCGTAGAAGCAAACCCGGGCGTGAGTCTGTTCGGCC
>Ga0209164_1002750_pt1 | contig 17845 bp, 1 predicted proteins | sample MTBNYHSulfiMetaG_FD_187458 | JGI IMG/M metagenome (GOLD analysis project Ga0209164, IMG submission 187458) | Enrichment culture microbial communities from rom New York Harbor, USA that are MTBE-degrading - MTBE-NYH (New York Harbor Sulfidogenic)... | ecosystem: Environmental > Aquatic > Marine >...
ACCAATGGAAACGTCATCGAGTACTCCTACAGGAGCTTTTGGTGGTCGGATAATCAGAAGTATCTGACTGAGATCCGCTATGGGCCAGGCGCTGGTTCATGGACAGCATTTTATTTCGTTTATCTATTCTATGAGGACAGGGCCGACTGGCGCAGGGATTACAGGAGCGGTTTTCCCATCAGGACAGCCAAGCGGCTTAAACAGATCGACATCGGCATCCAGGGAGTCTTGCCCGAGAGGTGTGGGGAGGGGGATTGGAATCAGGATGGAACGGCGGACGCCCTGATCCGGCGCTACGTGCTTTCCTATGACGAAGCCCATCCCCATGCTTCCTACCTGTCCAAAGTCACCCGGGTCGGCGCAGACGGCACCAGTTATCTTCCGCCCATCTCTTTTTCCTATTCAACTTTCAGCCCCGAACCTTCAATATCTGCTTCAGGATCCCTTATCACCTCAACCACCGCACCGCCCAGCCTCATGGACAGCCAGCTTGTCGAGCTCATCGATCTGAACAGAGACGGTCTGCCGGATTTGTTGCAGACCGATCTCTACGGAGCCACGCACAGGTACTACTTGAATCTGGGCCAGGTAAGGGACCAAGGCGACCTTCAGATCAAATGGGATGAGGGACGGCATGTCTCCAGTCCGGACGGTCTGGCACTTCAACTTCACCTTGTGGACACGAAGGTCCACTTGGCCGACATGGACGGAAACGGCATCTCCGACCTGATTCACACCCCTTACTCGAAGGAAGTGTATTACTACCTCAACCGGGGGGACGGCTCCTGGGGTGAGCGAAAGAGGATGAGCATCCAGGACACGGCCCCGCCCGCCCCGTTTGCCTTCGATGACGTGAAAACGGCGGACCTGGACTTTGACAAGCGCATGGATGTGGTGCGGAGTTCGGATACCGGATACACCATCTGGTTCAATCTGGAAGAGGGAAAATACAGCAGTGAGGTCAGGACAAGCGGTGCCTCTTATAAAGGAAGGGTGATCCGGTTTTCCGACGAAGGCGTCCAGCTGGCCGATCTGAACGGCGACCGGCTGAGCGATGTGGCACAAATCAGGATGTCCCAGGTTATCTACTGCGCCAACATGGGGCACGGGCGGTTTGACGCCGCCGTGGTCATCCCCATTCCGGATACCGTGCTCACGGACGGAACGAACGGCCAGGTGGAAAAGGCGCGGCTGGAAGACATCAACGGTGACGGCCTGGCCGATCTCGTGGTGGAGCGGGCCCAGGCGAACGAACTCTGGTACTGGATCAACCTGGGAACCGACACTTTTTCGGGCAGACACATCATCACAGACATGCCTGCCATGTCCGCATCGACCATGGTCACCCGCTGGGCGGACATCAACGGAAACGGCACCACCGACCTCATCTATGCCGATTCCACCGCTCCCTCCCGCCTTGAGGCCCTGGACATCGGCGAGCTTGCAGGCGGCTCTGCCCACCCGAACCTGCTTACGGGCATTGACAACGGCCTGGGTGTCATAACCGAAATCAGTTACGAGAGCAGCACGGAGTATTGCGTCCAGGCAAGAGAGGACGACCACCCCTGGTCCGAAACCGTGCCGTTTCCCGTCTCCATCATCGCCCGGGTCAGGACCACCACCGGTCTGGATGTGGACCTGATTCGCGGAAAAGACGCAATCGTCAAGACGTATGATTATGGCGACGGGTTTTACGACGACCGGTTGAAGGCCTTTCGCGGTTTTGCCCGGGTCACCGTGAGGGAATTGGGGGACGACACAGCCCCCACCCTGGTCACCACCCATGGCTTCTTTACCGGCGGCCCGGACGGCGCGGACAATGACGGTGACGGCGAGATCGACGAGGTGTCTCACCAATGGTACCGGGAAGAGGACGCCTTGAAGGGTCTGGTTCGAAGCGTTTTGGTGGCCGCCGAAGACGGCTCGATCTTTTCCGAGGAAGAAAACGACTGGTGGGTGCGAAACCTGGCGCTCGGCATGGACAACCTGGAGGTGCGTTTTGCCTACAACCGGGAAACGCAGACAAGGGTCTATGAAGGGACGGACAGCCCGGAGACGATCCGGACCACGTTTACCTATGACGACTTCGGCAACGTCACGGAGGAGAGGAAGTACGGCGCCCTTTCCATAACAGGCGATGAATCCTTTGCCTTCACCGAATACATCAACGATACAAATTTGTGGATACTCGGGGCTGCCAAACGCAATTACGTTACGGATGCCGACGGGCAGAAGTTTTCTGAAACCGTGAGCTACTACGACGGACCGGACTACGAAGGCCTCCCACTCGGTGAGGTGACCAGGGGAAGACTCACCAGGAGGCAAGGATGGGTGGAAGGGGGCGCCTATATCGATGTTGCCAGAAGCGCATACGATCCGTACGGGAACATGACCGGCGCCAGAGACGGAAACGGAAACCTGAGGACCGTCGCCTATGACCCCACGCTGCATGTCTACCCCGTGACGGAGACCATCGAGGTGGGCGGCGGCAAGCCGGACCTTGTTCTCTCCGCGGAGTACAATTTCGGCCTCGGGGTCTTGACCCGAAGCACGGATTTTAACGGTCATGATACGCATTATGGCTACGACTGTTTCGGCAGGCTTACGAAGATCATAAGACCGGGCGATTCACCCCAGCTTCCCACACAGGGTTTCGCCTACACCATGGCCGACCCTCACAAAGGCCTTGTCTACGCCTATGACGATGCTGGCAACCTGACGCTTCAGATGGGGGTAACAACGCCAAGTTCGATCAAAACTTCTGCCCGGGAAGTTTCAGGCCAGGCAGGGACATTTGACGTCATGCAATACGTGGACGGGATGGGCCGGAAGCTTGCTGTTGTGGAGGAGGGTGAAACGGGTTTTGTGGTAAAAGAGGCGGTTCTTTTCAATAAAAAAGGAACCGCGCTGTTTTCTTTCCTGCCCTACGGGACCGACTCATGGAATTACTTGCCGCCGCAGCTCCTGCGCAGCGCAAAAACCGAGATCCATTATGACGGATCGGGCAGGGAGGTTTTGAGGATCAACGCGCCGGATAGGGACGGTGTGATCACCCAGGCCGGCACCCAGTACCTGCCTCTTTCAAAAACGGTTACCGATGAGAACGGGAATGCCAAAACATTTTACAGTGATGGTCTGGAAAGGCTCGTGGAGGTCCAGGAGCACAACCAGGGCCAAACTTACATCACCCGTTACACCTACGATTGCGTGGACAACATCACGCAAATCACGGATGCCCAGAACAACATCAAGAGCTTCGAATACGACGGTTTGAGCCGGAGAACGGCCCTGAACGATCCTGACCGCGGCCGCATGGCTTACGCTTACGATGATGCGGATAACCTCGTTAGGACCGTGGACAACAAGGGCCAGATGATCGCTTACACCTACGACAAGGCCAACAGGGTTCTCACCGAGGACTACCTGGATGCTGGAGGCATTTCACCGGACGTTTCTTTTTTCTACGACGAGCCGTCTCCGGACTACCCTCACACTTTGAATCTGAAAGGTAAGCTTTCCTGGGTCAAGGACCTTTCCGGGGCCCAGTTTTTTTCCTATGACGATCGCGGGAACACGAAACTGAGCGTCAAACGGATTCAAGGTGGCGGCATCTATAGGGATTACAGGACCGGCTTCTCTTACGATGCCATGAACCGCGTGGTGTCCGTGGTGTTTCCGGACGGGGAGCGGGTGACCTCCGCATACAACAACCGGGCCCTTCTCGAGTCGATCCGTGGCCTTATAGAGAGTATCGACTATGCTGTTTCAGGCCGGATCGCATCCATTGCGTATGCCAACGGGGTCTCGACCACATACGCCTACGACCCCCGCCAGAGGCTCACCGGTCTCGAGACGGTGAGCGCTCTTCAGGGAAATGCGGTGGTCCAGGACCTTGGCTACACCATGGACGGGGTGAGCAACATCACGGCCATCGCCGACGGCAGGTCTCTTCCGGCGGGTTCGCCCGGCAACGCAACACAAACTTTTCAGTATGACGGTCTCTACAGGCTGACCCATGCCGAAGGGCCCGGGTACGGGGCGATCGATTTTCAGTACGACAAGATCGGCAACATGATTTTCAGGAGCTCGCCTGCCGCCCCCGATCCTCAGCACATCGATGACCCCCTGATCAACCTCGGGACCATGAGCTGCGGGGGCACGGGGGGCACCAGCGGCCGTGGCACGAAAAATCCCGGCGATCCACCGGGCCCTCATGCCGTAACCGCCACCCAGAGCGGGCTGGTTTATGGTTACGACGACAACGGCAACATGACCAGCCATGCACAGGACGATGTCTACACGTGGGATTTCAAAGACAGGCTGATCCGGGTGCAGAAGGGCACCACGGACACCCGCTACACTTATGACTACAGTGGGCAGAGGGTGAGTAAGAAAGTCAATGAGGGAGGCACGGAAAAGACCACGTTTTATATCAGCAAGGCATTCGAGATCCGAGAAGGCAAAACGGTCAAATATGTATTTGCAGGCGACAGAAGGGTGGCGCGGATCGAGACGGAATCCACGGATATCAAACCCCCGCAGCAGACCCTCGGTTTTCAGCCCGGGTGGAATTTCTTCTCCCTACAAGTGGAGCCGGACAACCCGGCTGTTGATTCGGTACTGAGTGATATTGCCGGCAGTTACACCGATGTGTGGGCCTATGATCCCGCGACGCAGCAGTACGTCGGATACGTGCCCTCCGAATCGGTTAGGGATCTCTGCGAGCTTCACGCGCAGAGGGGTTACATCATCAGGGCCACGGCTCCTGTGTCCCTCACGGTCAAGGGCACTCCCGTCACGGGCGTTATCAGCCTCTCAGCAGGGTGGAACCTGGTGCCCTGCCCGGTTGAGGGGCCGGCGCCCGTTGCAGATGCCGTGTCGTCCATTTCGGGGCAGTATGAAGCGGTGTGGGGATATGACACGGCGGCCGGAACCTGGCGAAATCACGTGCCGGACCTGCCTGGATTTTTCAACACCCTGGACGCCGTGCAGCCCGTAAGGGCTTACTGGCTCAAAATGAACGCGCTTGCGGAGCTCTCCGGACCGCAACAAGTAAGGACGATACACTTCTATCACCCGGATCACCTGGGGAGCTCCAATGTGATCACCGATGCAAGCGGTGCGATCGTCGAGAGCACGGAGTTCTATCCCTACGGCAGGCCGCGGCACGAGGAGAGGACCGACTTCGACTCTGAGTACAAGTACACGGGCAAGGAGCTGGATAAGGAATCCGGGCTCATGTACTACGAGGCGCGGTACTACGATCCGGTGATCGGAAGGTTTGTGAGTGTCGATCCGTTGGGAATGAATGCGGAGGATCTGTCCCTCGACACCTCGCATTCGTTCAATCTGTACGCCTATGCCCTGGACAATCCATTAACGTATATGGACCCTGCGGGCCTTCAGCCGAAAAAAGATACGAAAAAAGATAGTTGGGAACCGGCAGCGTGGAAGGATTTTAGGGGCCTTCAGCCGAAAAAAGGGACTGCGATAGGGACCAAGGAAGAGCTTCTTCTCCGCTCTGCACCACGCCCAGTTGGGACCAGAGAAGAATTATTTGAACGAATGAGTATAGAAGAGAAGGGTGCGGCATGGTTGATGACTGTCGAACAATATTATCACTTCGTTGCGCCAAAGCTGGCGAGAAACGAACCGGTGGGGAGACCCACAGGGCAATTCGTAATTGCTCATTCTAGGATGGAAGAACTGTTAAAGCTAACTGGCGGAAGTACAAAAAAATTGGCCGAACTATTAGGCACGACTTGGCGACCAGAAGACCCCATGGTTCGGATACGAGTCGAGTTCGCTCAAAATATAAGAACCCCTCAAGCAAGCACGCCGGGGGCGAACCCTTTATTTAGACCAGGAGGTCGCACTATTGGGGGAATTCCAGAATTTATCATAGATCCTGCAGCAGACATAAAAGTTACTTTTATTCAATTAATGCAACCAGGTTTAGGGGGCCGGAATTAAACTCGGTAAAAATAGAGATTGGCGCATCTGAAAAAAATATGAAACAGAAATGTAGGGTGAGCTGTGCCCACCTGGTTCGCAAAAATCGATCCGTGTACATTTGTGTATATCTGGGTCCCGAAAAATCAGACAGGAGAAATCCGCCATGAAAGGCTACCTCAAAAACGCAATCATCACGCTGGGGGTGGTGCTTCTGCTCCTTTCAACGACCAAACCTTCCAAAGCAGAGACGGTCACTCAATCCATCACCCTCAACCCTGGATGGAATGCCGTCTTCCTTGAGGTACAGCCGGAGTCGACGGCTCCGGCCGAGGTCTTTGCAGGAGTAACAGGTCTCCAAAGCGTTTGGACATGGAATCCTCGAACCTCCACGGTGGAGTTTATCCAGGATCCGGACACCCTGGTCCCCGAGCAACCCCAGTGGATGGTCTACTACCCTGGCGAGCCTATTCTGAGCAATCTTTATGCGATTCAAGGGGAAAGGCCCTACCTGATCAAGCTGGGCGGCACGGAAAATGTCACGTGGACGGTTGCGGGTGAACCGGCCGTTCCGCAGATCGACTGGAAGGCCAACTCTTTCAACTTTGTGGGGTTCCACCTGGCTCCCGGCGAGGAGCCTCTTTTTGGCGACTTCTTCTCTTCCTCCTTGGCTCACAACGGCCAGGAGATCTATATCCTGAATCATGCCAGTGGAAATTGGGAGAAGGTCACTAACCCTGCGACTACGAAAATGCTTCGTGGCGAAGCCTTCTGGATTTACTGCAAGGGATCATCGGAGTTCACCGGACCGCTCTCGGTCCAGCTCGAGCAGAAAAGCGGCCTTTATTACGGAAAGACCCTTTCCGAGCAGGATGTCATTTTGCGGAACCACTCGGCGGCGCAAAAGAGTGTGACCCTATCGCTCTCGGCTCTGAATAACACCGTTTACTACTGGGTGTTTGACCCGGCCAACGAGGTGGCCGGGTGGACTGTATTTCCATTATCCCTTGATTTGACAATCCCTGCCGGGGAGTCCCAGAAGCTCCGTCTTGGCGTGAAACGGGCGGGCCTTGCGGGGGACACCGTGTACGGGGCGAACATGACTGTGACCGACGCAGCAGGCATGCAAATTCTTGTGCCCGTGAGTGTCACGGGCATCATCTATTCGGGCCTCTGGGTGGGCGATGCAACGATCACCAAGGTCAGCCAACCGGCGAATGACGCCGATACGCCGGTCAAGACCGGTTCCGAATTCTCATTCAGGCTCATCGTGCATGCTGAGGATTCCGGCACGGTGAGGCTTCTTAGCCAGGTCATCCAGATGTGGCAGGAGGGCACCTGGAAGCCGGACCCGAACGACCTGGGTAAACTCATTGTGGATGAGCCCGGGCATTTCGTGCTATTCGCCGATGACTCGCTGATTTCGAGCTATTCGGGTGCGGCCATGCGTGACGGCCAACTGGTGGGCAGAAGGATCAGCGCACCGGCCTTTCCCAACCTGACAGCCGCCCAGGGAGTTATGGACAGCTCAGCCGGCGGCCTCAATCCCTCCAACGGCAACACCTTGTCCGTAGTGGTCACCCTGGCAGCGAATGCCCCGACCAACCCGTTCAGACACCTGTACCACCCGGATCACAAGCTGCCCGAGCAGTACCAGCTTTCGCGCACCATCACGCTGACCTTCAGGGATAAGGACCCGGAGGGAAGACCGATCACCGGGGTCCCCACGCTCGGCTGGGGAAGCTCCGAGATCGGCGGCATATATAAAGAAGACATCACGGGTCTTCACAGGGACCCCTTGCATATCGAGGGTACGTTCCTGCTGCATAAGGCGAGCAATGTGGGGACGCTGACACAGTAGGGTGGGCAGCGGCCACCAATAAACAAAAGGTGGGCACAGCCCACCTACAAGACTGCAAAAAAATGGGCAATGATGTCCAACAAACCCAAAAAAGAGGGTTAGCCATGAAAACGATGGGATTTTCAAAGTGCTGGACGTTTAGATCAGTTCAAAGGAAGGTGCGAGAACGTTTTCTCCGCCTGCTTTTGTTCCTGGCACTCACGGCCATTGTTCCGCTGAGCTGGACGGGAGAGACATTGGCAGGAATCCCTGTTCGGCTGACAGATATTAATGACACAGAAGGCAGTTCACCCTCTAACTTGACAGTTGTCAATGGCATTCTTTATTTCACCGCCGATGACGGCAGTAGCGGGATTGAACTGTGGAGGAGCAACGGCACAGAAGCGGGGACCGCGATGGTGGCGGACATAAACCCCGGGTTGGGCCACAGTTCACCCTCTAACTTGACAGTTGTCAATGACATTCTTTATTTCACTGCCGATGACGGCAGTAGCGGGATTGAACTGTGGAAGAGCGACGGCACGGCAGCGGGTACCGTGATGGTGGCCGACATAAGCGAGACTCCTGGAGTAAGCAGTAATCCCAACTTTTTGATCAACCGAAATGGCACGCTGTTTTTTTTCGCCGATGACGGCATCTACGGGAGGGAACTGTGGAAGAGCGACGGCACGGCAGCGGGTACCGAGCGGGTAACGGACATAAACCCCGGTGCAGGTCACACCAATCCCATCGGATTGATCAGTGTGAACGACACGTTGGTTTTCGCCGCCACTGAAGGCAGTAGCGGGATTGAACTGTGGAGGAGCGACGGAACGGCAGCGGGTACCGTGATGGTGCGCGACATAAACCCCGGGCCAGGAAGCAGTGATCCCTCTTCATTTGCCAGTTTCAACGGCATCTTGTTTTTCGCCGCCACTGACGGCATCAACGGGAGGGAACTGTGGAAGAGCAACGGCACGGCAGCGGGTACCGTGATGGTGGCCGACATAAACCCCGGCGCAGGCGACAGTTCACCATCTTGCTTAACCGATGTGGATGGCACATTGTTCTTCGTTGCCGATCGCGATCCCAGCACCGTCGGGTTAGAGCTGTGGAAGAGTGACGGCACGCCATTCGGTACGGTACGGGTAAGGGAGGACGTAAACCCAGGGGCAGGAGACGCTAATGCAGCATATCTGACCAATTTGAACGGCAAATTGCTTTTCGGTGCCCGTGAGTTTGCTGCCACCGGAGATTATGAACTGTGGACGTATGATGTAAACAACGACATTATGCAGATGATAGACGTAAACCCGGGGGATTGGCACGCCAGTCCACGTTATCTAAAAGTCTGCGATGACTACGTTTTCTTCAGTGCCGACGAAGAAAGCACAGGATTCGAACTGTGGAAGAGCGACGGCACGCAAGCGGGTACCGTGATGGTGGCGGACATAAACTCCGGGTTGGGCCACAGTTCACCCTCTAACTTGACAGCCGTCAATGGCATTCTTTATCTCACCGCCGATGACGGAACCAGCGGGACTGAGCTGTGGAGAATAAGCCTTCCGACCATCTCTCCTATTGAAGACCAAACCACCGAAAAAAACGTCCCCATCGACGTTTCGTTCACCGTCAGCGAATTTGAAACTAATTCCGATGAGCTTGTGATAACGGCAACCTCGAGTAATCAGGCGCTCCTGCCAGATGCCAACATCCTGCTTGGGGGCAGCGGCGACAATCGGACAATCACACTCACCCCTGTGGTCGATCATTTAGGATCAACAGTGATTACAGTAACCGTCAGCGACGGGGTGTTGTCAACCGACGCCAACTTTGTGGCGGCATGGCGGATCGACAGTGTATTGGTGGCTACCGACCCGGGTATCGGAGACTGTACAAACATTCAAGATGCCGTTGATTGTGTGGCGAATGGTGGTGTCATTACTATCAAGGAGGGTGTGTACACAGGCGATAAAAACAAAAATATCGTTTTGGACGGTGGTAGGCAAATCACCATCAGATCTGAAAGCGGCCCGGAAAACACGAGTATCGATCTCGAACACAGCGGACGGGCATTTGCTTTCCAAGGCGGAAGCACTTCGAGACTGGACGGTCTCACAATAATGAACGGCATGGTAGAAGGCCGAGGCGGTGCAATTTATATTGATGACAGCTCACCAAATTCGCCAGTAATCACCAACTGTAAATTTCTTAACAACAGCGTCTATACAACGCAACAGTATTCTTACCCAATTGGAGGTGCAATCTTTGTCGGTCTAAATTCTTCTGCTAGCCCTCTGATCGATAAATGCACTTTTTCATGGAACAGTGGGCAAGTCATATATGTCCAACGCAACATTTCCGGCAATGGGTTCCCGGTCATCACCGACTGTATTTTCTCGTTAAATAGAGACCGAATAATTAATGTATCTGCAAATGGTACTATCATAAAAAACAGTTCATTTTACAAAAATAACGCAGCATCTTCTGGAAGTTTGATACGTATAGAAGCTCAAGACGTAATAGTCTCCAATTGCATTTTTTCTAATAACCAAAATACTGCTATTTCTGTAGGCGGTTTCAATACCAGCATTATAAATTCGAGTTTCTTCAAAAATAAAGCGCTTTATGGTGGAGCTATATCTATAGGCGGCGGTTTTTCGGGCGAAACCGTAGAGATAATCCATTGCACTTTTGCAAAGAATGAAGCCCTGTACTATGGAGGGGCGATTCTTACGTCATCTAATACAAACGTATACAATTCGATTTTATGGGGTAACGAAGCACCACACGGAGGTAATCAGATTTCTTTCTTTGCTGAGGATGCAACACTTAACATTGCTCATTCAGACTTGGAAGGTGGGTTGGCCGCTATATACAATGGAGGTTATTCACCTACGGTGAATAGCTTGGGTGGAAACATCGATTTCAACCCAAAATTTGCTTTTGAGGAGGATGTGCTTTTCAAGGAGGACCTACACCTGATGCCGGACTCTCCATGTATTGACGCGGGAGATAATACAAAGGTTCCCCCAGATCAAATCGATTTGGACGGCGATGGCGACAAGGCTGAACCGCTTCCCTATGACCCTGACGGCAAGAGTCGCATGCTTGATGGCAGGGGGGATGGAAATGCGATTGTGGACATGGGGGCCTACGAATTTGACCGAACAGATTTTCCGGTTCCTGCCATGTATCCGTCAGTGCTCGTTTTCACGGCAAGAGAGGGCGGTGCGCTGCCAGAAAGTCAGACGGTCTTCATTAGAAATAGGGATGTTGGTCCTCTTGCGTGGGAAATTAGTAAAGACATTGACTGGTTACGGGTTGAAGCTCCTGCGCAAGCTTCCACGGACAAACCAAACGCTGCAACGGTTTATGTAGATCACTCAAAATTGAAGCGTGGCAAATACAGTTGCAATATCCAGATCACGGACAGCACTAGCTCACGACTTCTTGGCACAGTGGGCGTTTTTCTGTACGTCACGACCGAACTTCGCGTTAACAACACCGTCTGCCTTAATCCAGAACCACCACCCGGTGTCTACTGTAAGATACAGGACGCTATCGATATGGCGATCGAGGGGGATGTTGTGGTTGTGGAAAATGGGACCTACACCGGGGCGGGTAACAAAAACCTCGACTTTCGCGGCAAGGCAATCACGGTGAAAAGTGAGAACGGTCCCGAGTATACAACGATCGACTGTGAAAACGACGGTAGAGCGTTTCTCTTTAACAAGGGAGAGAGTTCAGGAGCGATTGTTCAAGGTTTCACCATTACAGGGGGAAACGTAGAATCGCCGGACCTCTATAGGTATACCCAAGGAGGTGGGATTCTAATAGAGGAAGGATCGTCGCCTACCATCCTTGATTGCATCTTCAAAGGGAACTCCGTTTGTTCTGAGGGCGCACAGGGAGGAATCGGCGGCGCCATTTACAGCCTGGGTGCATCCGTTCGTATCTCGCGTTGCCGTTTTTTGGAAAACAAGGCGGCAGGCAGCTATGAAGGAAAGGCTGGAGCTCTTTTTATCTACGGGGACTTTACGACTGTTGAAGATTGTTACTTTTCCGGAAATTTGGCAAATACACCATATTTTTCGAGTACAAAAGGTGGAGCAATTTATGTAATGGGTGACCTTGTCACTATAAGAAATTGCACATTTACAGGAAATACGGCAAACGGGTATGGCGGCGCAATCTTTTCTTCTGTAGGTCCAGGTTCAATGTTGGAAGGTAAATTTATTGTTGCCGGGTGCATTTTTTCAAAGAATTCATCCATCGACGGTGGAGCCATCTATGGTGGCTTGATGGATGTATACAATTGTCTTTTTAATGAGAACGACGCAACAAATTATGGAGGTGGAATTCATAGCGCAAATGCTCATGTAACCCATTGCACTTTCCATTCGAACAAAAGAGGCCCCAGTGGCCTAGGAGGTGCGATTTACGTCTCTGGCGGAATCGCTACAATCACGAACAGCATCTTGTGGAATAACCAAGACGACATTGCGAAAGCGTCCGGTACGACAACCAATGTTTCGTACTGTTCTATATCGGACAAGGTCAACTGGCTGGCCGACCCAAAGAAACGCACCATAAATGACGACCCCCTGTTCCTTGATGCCGACGGCCCTGATGATGTCCCTGGAAACGAGGATGATGATTTTCGCCTTGATCCCATGTCCCCTTGCATTGACAAGGGAAAAGAGATCCCGTGGCTCTTTTCGGATGTTCGGGCCTCCCTGCGTCCTGTTGATATACCAAACATGCCCCGTGATGCAAACGGTGCTCCGGTGACCCAGGATTCGGCCTTTGACATGGGGGCGTACGAATACAGCGAATATTACGGCGGAGTTGCGCGCGACCTTCCGACAAAGGCCTTTAAGAGTTTGAAGATAGGCGGCTCTCTGGTTGTGACCAACTTCGAGTACCAGATCGAGTGGAAGGACAAGGACCCCTTTCCCTATGATGCGAGGATTCACGCCGGTGAATACGATGTGAACCTTGCGCTCGTGAGCGACCAGGGTCTCAGAATCGACCTTGGGACTCACACGGTTCAGGTGAGCCAACATGGGTATTCGATTCCGTATATTTTTGGACCTGAGCATATCGGTGTCTGGCGTCTCCGTCTCGAACTGGTCTCCGACCCCAACCAGTTCGTGCTTTCAGAGGAGATTTCCATACAATACAAGGAAGCCACGAGGTACGCCTTAAGCCAGTGGATTAAACCTCCCGAGGGAGCCGACCCGACGGTGGAGCCTGATGTGGCGGATGAGGAGACCTGTTACTGGAGCGTTGAAAGTAAAAGGCTTTACGCCATTGCGCCCAGGACCACGGTGATCACGTGGTACGCCGACGAAAACCGGGAAATACCCATTCCTACTGTGGCCTATGTGACCTACCCCGACAGGGAGAAATACCCTGATCCTGATGGCGATCCTGATGTGCAAATTCATATAGGGGATACCATGCCGGTGGATCTGCTCCCCCAGGGGAGCCCTTTCGATCTGGTGGAAGTGAAGTACGCGGGGAACGATGCGACGATTTCGGCGAGCCGGTTCACTGCCCGCCAGGAAGGGTGGAGCGTTCTGCTTTACCGGGACAGTCAGGCTGTCAATCCGGAGGAGATGGAAAAGTTCGATGTGGTCAGGACCTATGCGTGGGACCACGCACAGGACCAGAGCAAGGGCCCCAGCGCGGTCTTGAATCCCGATTTTCCCAGTGAAGAAACCTGGGACATTGGCACGGAGATCACGGACCCTGAACATTACACCGAATGTGGCGGCGGCTATGTTTTCTTTGTGGGCGCCCGGTATGACGGATACGGCGAGACCAGGGCCTACGACCGGGAAACCCGTGAGGGCCCAATTTTTGCGCTCAATGAGGATGATCCCGATAAAGATCAGGATGATCTCGTGGTGGTCTGGTACAAAAAAAGCGATGCATCGGGTGTGTGCTGGCCGTCGAAGCCTGTGCGCTACGAGGCTCGCTGGCCTGTTGATGCCAAAAAAATCGTCATTGCGAGCCAACTCGGTTCCGGGCCGCTTCCCCCGGAAAAATATGGTCCGACGAATACCATGCTCATCTATTCGCAGCCCGACAGGGCACAGACCGGCTACAACGCCAACGAGGAGCACGCCTCCTTTTTCACACCACCCTGGTCCGATTACCCCGTCATTTTCCCTCTTCGCACCGACTTGAACAAACCCTCAGTCTCTTACGATCCGGACGATCCCGACACATATTACCGGGCTGAAGACCGCTCGAGACCGTATGTGCTCCTCAAATACCTGGATCCGGATACGGCGGAATGGGCCTTTGAGGTCTTTGAGGTTGTGGCCCAGTCCGGAAGCTACATGGTCGAGGCGAACCAGGTCGTTCCGCAGAACGGCAGGGACGTGCGATACGACATCATGGAAAACGGTGTCTTGACCCTGCGCTCCGGAACCGTTCCTGAAACCGGCTATTACCTCAGCGCCCAGGGGCTGCTCGTGAAACACGGCGATACCGGGGAAGCATGGTATAACCTGGTCGGCGATTCCATCCAGCCCGTGGCCCAGGCAGGCGCGATCGTCTACTATCTCAACAACACTGGTGCGCTGGTCGATCACGGACTTCTTTCGAGCCAGCCCGGCCCGCCGCCCGCACCGAGCTATTCCCTCGATGCGCACGGGGTCATCGTGGAAAGCGATACCTACTACCGCTTCCACCACACAGGGGCGGCAGGGCAGGAGATAAATCCGCCTTATCCTCTCAGCCAGCCCGCTTTTGGTCCTTGCGCCGAGTCCTACACGAGCACACCCTCCTCCGTTCTCGAAGATAAGGATAACCGCTTCCACGCCAAGCACGGGGGCTTCGGAGGCAAACCGGCAGAGGACGGCCTGCTCCATTACTTCTACCGCCTGCAGCCCGGGTTCTTCTACGACCTGGACGACAATGGCGTTTCGGATGAAGTGGTGGGCACCTGTGTCCCCTGGCTGGGAGTTGTTGACGGAACCACGGAAGGGAAGCCGGAAGAAATCGCCTATGCCATCACCTGGCCTGACACGGTGCCGACTCTTCATGTGGGTGAAACCCTCACGGACGCAAAAACCCAGGAAGACGAGACGGTGGGTCTCCCGAACGTGGCGGATCAGTGCATCGTGGATGTGCTCTTTGACCAGGCTGTTGCAGAGGGCGGGGGTTCCAGCGCAAAGCTCATTGATCCCCTGGCGGAACACGCGGTGACTCTTGCTAAAGGGGAACTGCCTCAGAAACTCAACGCCGAGTTTGACCTCGGGATCAAACGGTGGGTGTTCAAGGCGTTGCCTGAATACCTGCGGGCCCGCCTGACCTACGATGATGGAGTGGTACCGGGAGAGCTCAAATTGAAGGGATTGTATCAAACCGGTACGGGAGAGCCGCTTCTCCTTCTAAACACCTTGACGGAAAGGGACATAATGGAGATTTCGCGGCCCTTCCTGCCGGATCCGGACAACCTCGATCCCCAGACCTGGACCGACACCGTAATACCCCTCACCTTCAGGGAATCCTTGTACGCCCTTAAAGAGGCAGGCGACGCCGGACTGGCCGGAGTCTCCACACTCAAGGATGCGGAAATGAAGGCTCTGACTGCCGGTGACGCCCAAGGCGCGCCCTCCTACGTGACCCTGGCCTTCAACAACCACGCGGACTGCCCCGGCCCTGTGACGCTCAGCGTGATCAAGGTGGACTGCCCCCTCTACAGGGGGGAGATTAAGGTGGTGGAATCCGATGACGCCTTTGAGGAAAAGGTCACCCTTCGCCACAACGGCGACTTTGGAGGCAACTCGGATGCCCGGTGGTTCCAGTGGAAGCAGTTGCCCGCCGATTTCTCCGGCATCCCCGTGGGACCGGGACAGCCTGGAGAGAACTGGCAGGACTACTTTGCCGTACTCCAGAAACCTGGAACGAGCCCCCGGGACGACCTCGACCCTTCCGGGAACTTCTACCAGGGTGCCGTGGACATCACAGTGCAGGGCACGGGAGAACAGCTTCTTCCCGACAGGTGGTTCTCCGTGCGCTATTACTACGACGGGCTTTGCGCCGAGAACGTCAGCGAATGGACCAAACCGCAACTCTATGAGGGCTGGGTCAAGCGGGTCATGAAGAAGATCAACCTCTTTGATCAGAAGGTCAAGGACTTCCACGAAAGCGAAGTGGATACCCTGGCCGGCATGATCAGCCTTGCCGGGAGGAGATACGAAGGGGACGTGGCGCTCAGTTCCGAGCAGGAAAACCTGAAAACCCTGGGGATCATTGAAGCGTATCACACGCTGCTCAGCAGGGCCAAGGGGCTCACCATCGACCAGGAGATCGGTTCCCAGGATTCCAACAAAAGCATCCTCTTTGCCGCCAACCGGCTCGCAGGTCTCTACCTGCTCCTTGGCAACGAGGCTTACGCGGACGCCGCGGATCCCACCATTGGCTTTTCGACGGAGGACGGACAGTACGGCACCGAGGCCCCGTCCATCTTCTGCTTTCAGAATCAGGTGGATTCCCTTTTGGAAGAGGAACTTGTGCTGCTGCGGGGCAGGGACGAGGTGGGCGAAAGCCCCTTCTATAACCGGCTTGTGTGGAACTTCACCCTGGCTGACGGGGAAGTGGCGTACAAGGAAAACTACAACATCACGGACCAGGAGACAGATACGGATGGCGATGGGACCCCCGATGCCCCGGACGGTGTGATTGACGAGAAGGACGCCATGGTGCTCTATCCCCAGGGCCATGGCGATGCGTGGGGCCATTATCTCACTGCTATAAAGTATTACTACGACCTGCTCAAGCACGAACACTTTACCTGGATCCCGCAGAGCGAGGCCATCCTGGTGGAGCAAACCCCGGTTGAAGTGGACTACAGGGACGAGCGCAGGTTTGCGGTGGCGGCAGCGGCCAGGGCCCGGACCGGTGCCGAGATCGTGAACCTCACGTACCGTCAATATTATCTGGAGGATCCCGAGGGACAGTGGCAGGGGTACAAAGACGTTAATGCTGTGAGGGCCTGGGGTGTTGACGGCTGGTCGAGGCGGGCAGGGCAGGGGGCCTTTTTCGACTGGGTGGTGGGAAATGCCTTGCTGCCGCCGGAGGACAGCCAGCATGAAGGGATCGCAAAGGTCGACCGCACCACGGTTGTGGAACTTCGGGAGGTGGCCAGCCAGTACGCTGCCGTCGAGGCGGAAGTGGACAAGGCGGACTTGGGCTTGAACCCCCTCGGGGTGGCAAAGAATGTGGTTCCCTTTGACATTGATCCGAGCAGGATCGCAAACGGCGAAACCCACTTCGAGCAGGTCTACGACAGGGCGGTCCAAGCCATGAACAATGCCATTGCGGTCTTCAACCACGCCAATCAGAGCAGCCTGCTTCTCCGCCGTCAACAGGACACCCTGGCTGCCTTCAAGCGGAACGTGGAAAACATGGAGGCCGATTACAACAACCGCCTGGTTGAGGTATTCGGGTACCCCTATCGGGATGACTGCGGTCCCGGGAAAACCTACCCCACGGATTACTGTGAGACGGGTCCGGATCTGTATCACTACATGTACGTGGAGCCTTCCGAGTTGATGGGCGTGGAAGCGCCGAAGGCCTATGAATTTCCGGTTACGCTGAAGTCGATCGAGGTGGACGCGAACGGAGCGCTGCAGGAGCAGGAAAAGGAGGTTCACTTTCACGTGGCCACGGACAGCCGGTTCGGTCTGATCAAGCCGCCGGAGTGGCAGGGAAGGAGGACGGCTCCGGGGGAAATCCAGCTGGCGCGCTCGGAGCTGTTGCAGGGCCGGGGTCGGTTTGAAAAGGCCGTGGAGGAATATAACAACCTGCTTGACCACATCGAGCATCAGGCAGACCTGATTGAAGCCCAGCACGATTTGAACAGGGAGGAGATCAAGATCCTCAACACGGCCAAGAACAGGCAAGAGGACCTCAACACGGCGATCACGGTCTCCAGGAGCCTTTTACTGGGTTTCAGGACCCTTGGTCAAATCGCGATTCACAAGGCGAACGCCACTGCGGAGGCTTTTCCATCCGTCTTGGGTGTCATTG
>Ga0209164_1002751_pt1 | contig 17843 bp, 15 predicted proteins | sample MTBNYHSulfiMetaG_FD_187458 | JGI IMG/M metagenome (GOLD analysis project Ga0209164, IMG submission 187458) | Enrichment culture microbial communities from rom New York Harbor, USA that are MTBE-degrading - MTBE-NYH (New York Harbor Sulfidogenic)... | ecosystem: Environmental > Aquatic > Marine >...
CCTGACATCCTCTATGGGAGCAAAGAAAAAAAAGGGGTTGTCGAGTTCCTGACCGTCCATGCAAAAAATAACCGGATCAACGTAAAAGCAGCGCCAAGAGAAGTTCTGCTCGCGGTCCCGGGCATGACGCCGGAGGCCGCGGATCAGCTCATAGAGTTGAGAGAGCGCAAAGAAATCGATATGAATGACATTATCGGAATCCTTGGCACCAATTCTCAGGAAGCATTAAAATACCTCATCATGACTGATTCCAACGTTTTCAGCATCGATGCATCCGGGAAGAAAACAGGGGAAAAGGGAGCATATGCAATACGGGCCACGGTCAGCCTTACGGGGATGGACCAGTATACCTTTCTCTATTACAAGAGCCCTGTTATAATAAAAGAATGAACAGAAGCGCAGTCATAAAAAGAATAACCGCTCTTGCCTCAGGCTCGTCAACATCTCTGAAACAGATAGGCGGTCCTCTCTGGAAAATACTCTCGTTCAGTCCCGCTGACGACAGAGTCTATCCTTCAAAAAACATTTCCGTCTCTCTCGAAAAAGGGACAGCATCCGTTGCATACGGTTCGCGGTTTCTCTCAAAAATTGCCGTGAAACAGACAAGAGAATTTTCCTTTGAAGAAGGAAAATACCCGCAACCTGAAGTGCTCGCATCGTCTGTCGCTCTTGCGCTCAATGAATTCGCAGCGTCAAAGACTGAGATTACCCTCTGCATTCCAAAAGCATGGGCTGTCTTCAAAACAGCGAAATTCCCCGCTGCAGTGAAGGAGAACCTTCCGAATGTCGTTTCGTACGAACTCGACAGGATAACGCCATTCAGCGCTGAAAATGCATATTACGACTTCAAGCTGCTTGGGGAGACCCCTGAAAAGATCACCCTGTTCATTGTCGCTGCCAGGTCTGATCTCATTGATCAGTACAGGGAAACATTCAGGGAAAAGGGGATCCACATATCACGGATAACCGTAAACCTCTCGTGCATGGAAGCGCTGAACTCTTACCGCGACGGGAAGGCAGATTCGCTTTTCCTGGACATAAGGAAGGAAGGCTTCGAGGGCGCCCTCTTCATCAAAGGTGCGGTGATGAACACCTTTGCAGGAAATTTCCAGACAGAGGATGAGAGAGTACAGGCCGATGTACTCATGTCAGAAATTCAGACTCATACGGATATTTTAAAACTGTCCGGCAAGCCAGAGCGGATACAGATACTCTTCAGAGACAGCACCGCAGGCCTGAGGGAGATCCTGAAATCCCGCATTACCCATCCGCTTACCATCGTGAATGAGACTTATCTGAAGTTCAAAACCCCGGAACAGACATCGGAGATCCCCTATGCAGCCGTCGGAGGAGTAATAGAATCATTGTGGCCGAAAAGAGAGAGCCTGAATCTCCTGAGCAGGGGAAGACATCCCGTGGAGAAGTCGCCGTTTGCGCTCACAATCATTCTTCTGGTTGCTCTCCTCGCACTCTGGGTTCTCTATATCATGGCTCCGCTCAGGGTTGAGGAGAAGAGAATTCAGGAGATTGACCTCCAGATTATGCAGAGGAAAGATGAGGTCAGGAAGGTCGAAGCACTCAAGAAAGAGGTGGAGAATATCCGCAAAGATATTGCTGCGATATATACTTTCAAGACCAGGAAACCGATGGCACTCAATATCCTCAAAGAGCTCACTACCGTCCTGCCGAAAACTGTATGGCTCACAAGGCTGCGCATAAGCGAGACAAAGGTAGAAATGGAGGGATATGCAACTTCTTCTTCAGGGCTTCTCGCAAAACTTGAATCATCGCCTTATTTCATCAAGGCTGAATTCGCCTCCCCTACCTTCCGTGATACCCGGCTGAATGCAGACCGCTTCAACATCAAGATGGAGATAGAAGGAATAAAAGAAGAACCCCAAAAACCCGCAAAGCAAGCAGAGGGAGGAGATGAAGAAGAGTAGAACGCTCATCCTTACGGTACCGCTCATGATTATCCTGTTCGGATTTCTCCTCTACGAGTATGTCTATGTCCGGATTCAGGAGGATGTTGCCTCGATCAAAGAAGGCGAGGAGATCAAGACAAAAACCCTGGAGAAATACGTCGCCCTAATTGCCGAAAAACCCGAGCTTGAGAAACAGCTTGATGCCCTGAAAGAAGAAAAGAAGGCCGAGGAAACGAAACTAGTCGAAGGCCAAACCCTTTCCCTTGCAGCCGCGTCTCTGCAGGAAATGGTGAAAGATACCATTACGAGGAGCGGAGCGACGATCACATCGGAACGGGTACAGAAACCGGAAGACCTCGATGCATTCAAAGTTATCGGAGTGAGCATCGATACCGTTGTCCCTGACACAAGATCGCTGAGTGATATTCTTTACGCTATCGAGACAAGAACTCCCTATCTGACGATTAAAGACCTCGATATAAGAATCAGAAATTACCGGGATCCGCGGGAACAGGTCGTCAAGATCGAAGTGAACGCCCTCACAAGCAGCAGATAACCGTGTCATGGAATTCCCCGGATTCATCCTGAACCCTCCGTCTGCGGGAGAAATTCGGAAACCGGAGAAACAATTCTTGCAGGAAATTTTGAAGACGCTGCAACAAGCGTAGAAAAACAATTTTAATCTATTCTTTTATCCCGTACGATGAGAGTTTCCGGTACAGGGTCTTCGGGTCGACACCGAGGATTTGCGCTGCCTTTCTCTTCTGACCGTTCACTTCCCGGTACACCTTCAGAATATGCTCCCGTTCAATATCTTCCAGCTTCCTTCCGGAGGTATTCTGTCCCACCAGCATGTCAGCAGGGAGTTCATCCTCATCAATGATCTGATTCCTGGAAAGGAACAGAGACCTGTGGACAACATTCTGGAGTTCCCGCACGTTGCCGGGCCAGGAATATCCTGCAAGGACCTTGAGCGCTTTTTTGCTTATGCCTCTGTTTTTGAATATCCCAGTGCTCTTTATGATATGTTCGACGAGAATCGGGATATCCTCTTTCCGTTCCCGCAGCGGAGGGATGGTTAAGGCCAGCGAGTTTATCCGGTAAAACAGGTCCTGCCGGAAGCGCCCTTCTTCGACTTCCTTGTTGATATCTTTATTGGTAGCCGACACAAATCTGACGTCCACCCCGACTTCTTTTATACCGCCGACCCGAAAGAAGTTCCCGTTCTCTATGACTCTGAGCAGCTTCCCCTGGAGGACAGGACTCAGTTCGCCGATCTCATCGAGGAAAACTGAACCATGGTTTGCGATCTCGAGCAATCCGGGTTTTTTTGCATAGGCGCCGGTAAAGGCCCCTTTTTCATGACCGAAAAGTTCGCTCTCGAGCATTGTATCGGGGATCGCTCCACAGTTTATGGGAATAAAGGGCCCTTCGCTGCGGGGGGAAGAATCATGGACCGTCTGCGCGACCAGTTCCTTCCCTACACCGCTTTCACCGCTTATCAGCACAGGGAGCACAGAGAGTGCGAATTTCTTTGCTGTTTCAAGAACCTCCAGCATGAGCGGGTGGTTTGTCACAATCTTCTTTCTCTCAGTCTGTCGTTTTAACTGTGATTTCAGCAGCAGGTTTTCACTGAGCAGCCTCTTCTTCTCGTACGCCCGCTCGACTGCAGTGATGAGCTCCTCTATCTGGAAGGGTTTCGTCAGGTAGTCATATGCGCCGTTCTTCATCGCCTCGACTGCCGTAGATACCGTTGCATACGCAGTGAGAATAACAACTTCCGTAGGGATATCGAGTTCCCTGAGTTGTTTCAGTATCTCCATGCCATTCATTCCCGGCATATTGAGGTCGAGGAGCAGGACATCCTGTTCTTCCTTCTCGATCAATTGAACCGCCTTTATCCCGTTGTCAGCCTCGGAGACTTCATATCCTGCATCAGAGAGCTCGTTCGCAAGCACCTTTCTCAGATTCTTGTCGTCATCGGCAATCAGTATCTTCATCTCCACATCCCCTGCATATTCTGATCCGTAAATCTTATCACACTTCTTTTATTTGTGTACACCCGGCTTCTTATATTTCCCTTTCCCCCAACATATTAACGGTCTCAAAATAGTATTCATATTTCACCCTCTCCCAACCCTCCCCCCTCAAGGGGGAGGAACTAACTATATATAATCCCCAATCTCCTAGAGGGAGAGGGTAAGGGTGAGGGGGTCATTTATGTGTTTACTATTATGAGACTGTTAACAATCCATGGAAGATACCGATTATTTTCTCATGCTCTGCGAAAGCAGCAGGTGACAGCTCAACAATACTTCTGGAAAACTACCGGGGACAAAGTAATAATGACTATCTTTATGGTAAAATTCATTGGATACAGGACAGATACGCCGAACATATGAAATCTCTTATTCGTAATATCAATATAGGCAATATCATTCTCGCCGCCGTGGTTGTTTTTTTTGTATTCTCTGACGTTTCTCCCCTCTTCACCGTACAAGCCAATTCTGTCCTTCCCTCCGCAAAAAAACACGTGCAGGAAACAGTTGGGGAAGCACAAGAAATCCAGATACCGTCCCCTGCAGAATTTATATCTGTCGCCGAACAGAACCTGTTCCATCCTGAAAGAAAAATCCCCGTTGAGAAAAAAGCGGAACAGCCGCTTCCAAAACCTGAATTCGTCCTCTATGGAACGATGATCGCCGATGGACTGAGTTACGCTTATGTAGAAGATCTGAAAGCGCCACGGAGCTCTCCGGGGAGGGGGAAAAGGCAGACTGCCCTGAAAAAAGGGGATGGAATAAGTGGCTTCACTCTCAAAGAGATTCACAGCGACGAAATTGTGCTGATGAGGGGAGATGAAAAATTTGTAGTTTCTATACAAGACCCGTCGCATCCAAAGGCACGGACAGAATTCGGAGTATCGGAATCAACCGCTGAATCTCCTCCCGCTTCAGCATCGAAACCTCGGCCTCAGCAGCAGGCACCCCAAAGCCTCCCGCAAAGAGTTATTCAACCGGCTAATCCTTCGTCCCAACAGGCCGTTCCTCCCAGACCGGAACGCCGGCTGGGTTCCCAGAAGACCTTTCGTCCACAGGTGCCGGGCAGATGAAAAAAGCGGGTATCATAGAATTCATCATCTACCTTCATCTGTGCAGCATACAACGCGTTTTCTCTTCCATTTCCTCAAGTTTGAGTCTATGTTAATAATCGGGATACCGAATCATCGTATATACTTATAAAATGCCTACAATTTCTCAGAACAATGCCCATGAAGGAATGCTCCTGCTATTCGTAACGATCTTTTTTGCGCTGCATCTTTTTTCCCCCCTTTTTGATATGCACGTCAGATATGCTTTGACCTCCGTACCAACCATACCAACTCTACCGGTCCAACCCACTAAGGCAGTTATACTACCAGTCCCAGTATTATTAAGTAAAACAGCGTGACAAAGGCAGCCATAATAAATGCATTCAATCCGGAAACCTATAAGGGCGGGATAGAGACTTTTTTGTTGAATCTAAAGAAACTTCTGGAAAATCAAAATTTATCCGTTGACTTTCATTACTTACTTCCAGAATCCACGTTAAAAATACCCCCATACCCTTTCACTTTCATGAGCAAAAAAATACCCCGCTGCCTATTGGACTGTTACATGATGGGGAGAGCTTTTACGAAAATTCAAAATAATTATTCTCTTGTTGTATCAAGCAACTTTTATGGATTAGGCTTTTTTTCACCAAAAGTAAAAAGTTTCAATATTTATCATAGTACTCATGCCGCATATGCCGATGCTCTCAAGGGGAATCTCTCAGGTGCAGGGTATCGTGATTTGAAGTATTTTTTTGGTCATACTGGCGACAGGATGAGCGGAAGGAGAAAAAATAAGATAGCCGTGAGTCAGTCAGTGAGTGAGGAACTCCAGAGATATTATGGATTTAATAACATAACCGTTGTAACTCATGGAATTGACACGGATTTTTTTAAGAAAATCGAAGAACCAACCTCTCTGAGGCAAAAATGGGATATCCCCTCTGCTGCCTTTGTAGGTATATTCGTCGGAAGATGGGAGACCGGTAAAGGTATAGATATTTTGGAAGAGGCAATAAGTATCCGCCATGATGTTGTATGGATTTTAGTTATAGGGGACTCTGAATGTCCTCTGCGCGGTGAAAATATCAAAATAGTAAAAAATGCGGACAGAGAAAGCCTCAGGGAACTCTATTCACTTTCTGACTTTATGCTTTTCCCAAGCTACTATGAAGGATTTGGATTGGTAATAATTGAGGCAATGGCATGTAAGCTGCCTGTCATATGCACAAAGGTTGGGGTAGCAAAAGACCTGTTCCGATTTGATTCCTTAAGGGAATTGATTCTGCCCGACTGTGCGGGCCAGGGAAAAATCGAGGAAATCCAAAAACGTATTTCTTTCTTAAAAAAAAGCAGCCATCGGACAAGAGAAATATCCAATATCGGAAGGGCGATTATTGAGGAGAGTTATACTCTGGATATATGGAGAAAAAATATGACTGCCGCATTCGGGCTTTTCAACTAACGTTTCGATATTGATCTTTTCACAATTCTTTCAAAAAATCTCCTTCTCTTCGTATTCAGGGGGAAAATACCGTCCTTTATTCTGTGAATTCCATGGAGAACTTTCATGGCAGCGCTCTTTTCTATTGCATTCAATTGTTCTTCACATTGGGCCAATTTCCTCTCCTTCTCCTTAAGTTCATCAATCTTCGCAAGACTTTGCTGATATGCAGAAAGTAATTGATCGACTTTCTTCAGTTGAGACAGAAATTTGTAAGAAGATGCCTCTTTACTCAGGCCGTGGGTTAACCACTCAATAATCGCATCCTCGCTGTCAGTTGCGGAAATAACATAAAATGCCTCAAAAAAACCTTTCTTGAGAAAATCAAAAGAGCGATAGGCATTCAACCCTTCCATCGCAAAGAGAATCTCTTCCGGCTTCTCAAGCAGACTGTAGTGGTAACACATGACCGCCTTCTTTTTTCTATCGATCACTTCCGTAATATCGATAATGCAGTTACATCTTACAGGGCTATAAATTTCATAGAAGGCTACCTGAAAAGAACCGAATTCCTTCAGGAGCGACAGGGTGATTCTCGATACAACCACATGGTCGTCATGGAAATCCATCGGAGATGGGGCAAAGACAATATCCGGCTGAAATGTCTGTATCAAGCCCCTGATAGCCTGCTTCACTTCATTATAGTGGATATTAAGCGCAGTATCCGGAAAGTCCATAAAAACCACTTGCCTGATCTGTAAGACCTCAGCTGCTTTGTACGTTTCCTTTCTCCTCAAATTAGCTACATCTTCCGCTTTTACATTTACCGCTTCCCCTTTTGAGATAATTGCAGCCCATACCTCTTTCCCCATGTCCGCATACAAGGCAATCGTCCCGCCACATCCCAAAGTTTCATCATCCGGATGAGGAGCCAACACAAGTATCCTGTTCCCTGAATTCAATATATGTTCAGTGAAGCTTCTCATAAGAGGAGGGCATCCTCCTGCAGTTTCTTCCACCGAGGGGAACCATTTGAATAAGCAATGCTCAGAAAAACATCCTCATAGCTCCTCACCATTTTCTCGGGAGTGAACTCCAGTAATCTTTGGTGTGCGTTCCTGACAAAACGATTGCGTGTCTCTTTATTCTCCAAAATAATTTTCAGCGCCTTCGCTAATGCCCCTTCGTCCGAAACAGGGACAAGTATTCCGTTCTCTCCGTTCTTGATAATTTCCCTCGGGCCAAAGGGGCAATCAGTTGCAATCACAGGCACTCCACAGGACATTGCCTCCAGAATAATATTCCCAAAACCCTCGAAGAGCGATGTATGCACAAAGACATCTGACTTCTGTATAAACTTATAAAGGTTCTCCTGAAATCCCCAAAAGACTATATCATCCATGAGATTGAGACTTGATGCAAGTGCTTCCAAATGAGGCCGTTCCGGTCCGTCACCAACAATCCAGAGTTTGGCCTTAAGATCTCTCTTCAGTAGTGCAAAGGCCTTCAGTAACACTGCCATATTTTTCTCTGCAGAAAGTCTTCCCGCAGTTGATATCAAAAAATGATCAGGAGAACTTTCTGCGTTAAAATACTCTACGGAATATCTCCCTACCGATTGTGCGTCTACACTGTTATGAATGGTCACCACCTTGTTTCTCTTCGCCTTATATTCAGCGATACACTCCTCCTTAATCCCTTCACTCGCAACAACAATCCGGTCTGAATACCTGCAGAAAAATCTAATCATACAATGCCACAGTGCCTTTTCTGCGGTCATCTGTCCGCAATAGAAACGAATGGCATCCTGAGAAGGTGTTCTGGGACTTATTATGATTTTTATATTGTCTTTCAAAAAGATTTTCGCGACTGACAACAGTATGCACGCATAGTGAAGCATTCCGAACACAATATCAGGCCTTTCTCTTTTTATCAACTCACGCATTCTCTTTGCGTCCCTTATGAGTGGTCCGATACCCTCAAACCCAGCATGGATCCCCAAATCATCAATATACATAACCCGCTCTGCTGGCAACGGATGGAATATGTCCTTCTTGGTGATAAAGAGCACGTCGAAGATTGTCTTGTCAAGTTTCTCCAGAAGTGTGGCCGTTGTACGCTCAGCTCCACCGAAAACTATCGTAGGATGAAAGTATAAGAGCCGGATTTTTTCTTGAGTGTTCATCGATTTATTCAGATCTCAAGCACAGATTCCATCTCTCTCTTCCATTGTTCAAGAGAAAATCTATCTTGCACAAGGTTAATTCCTTCCCTTACAACCTCGCTCCGAAATTTCCGGCCTTCTCTTACCATGCTGATCTTCTCATCTATCACGGCCAGAGCCTTTGCTTCACATTGGGATATGTCGGGCAAGAGCAACCTGTGAAATGGCGGCTCCTTATATATTGATTGCGCCACGCCGACATTTGTGGTAATGACGGGCAACCCGCATGCCATTGCTTCAATGATAACCAAGCCGAATCCTTCATAGGCAGACGGAAAGAACATGAAATCCGCAAGCGAATACATGAGAGGCATATCGTTATGCTGGACTTCTTCTTTTACTATTACATTGGGGTTCTCTCCTGCATCACATTCTTCGCCTCTCCTCCCCAATATAAGGAGCCAATAAATATCAGGGTACCGTGCAATAATACGTCTCATAACATCATTCCGTTTCTCAACTTCCCACCCTCCCACGAATATCCCTACAAAGGCATTTTCGGGTATTCCGAGTTTTTGTCTCAAAGGTCCTCTGCCTTCCCCTCCTTTTTTAAATACCGAGGTATCAATGCCATGGGATACCATTTTTACATCTCTAAATCCATACACTGATTCAAGCTCTCCCTTAACGCTGTCACTCACCGCAATTCTTGTCCTTCCATATCCCGATATATATTCACCCATCTCCTCGCAAAGCCATCTAAAATAAAAAGTGGGATCATCAGAATGTACATCTTTGTACTTTTCAGTAAAACCGCCATATACAGAATGGTATATCGTAAAGGTTCTTATCGACGGCGGGAAATAGCCCATACCATAAAAGGAATTTGCAATGATGAAATCATACTCTTTCTCTTTATGGAATAACTTTCTGCCAATCTGATAAATATTATTCAAAAAGGTGTTTGTCAACTCAGGGGGGTCAGTTGTACGTTCATTTCTTAACCATCCGGTATGATAGACCGTTACCTCTATGCCCTTCCTGTGTAGCAAATCCACTAGTTGAAGGGTATATGTCTCTATCCCGCCTCGGAATACAAACGGGTCAAATGCGGTAATTATCGCTGCTTTTTGAAACATATGGTATTATTGCGGAAAAATCAAAACAAGTAAACAAATCGTGAAGTCTTGCTATTTATAAAAAATGATTCATATAAAATCTGCGTCTCCCATAGTAAAATATAATTGGGTCCTCATTTCACTCGTCTCGCATCTTCTCACCCATATACAATTAGGAATATAGGTGCCTCTCCTAAAAGACTTAAACCCTAAAGATTGTAACAGCTTATTGAATCTGTCATTAAGCCAAAGTACTATCTCCTTCTTTCCTTCCGCATATGCCACAGACGATAATTTTTTCAGCATAGCTCCTAAATAATCATCCGAACAAATCATGTCCGTCAAAAGGAGTTCGCCCTCCTCTCCCTCTCTTACCACGACCCATCCCAGGATTTCATTCGAAAATCTTCTCCTTAGTCCGTATAGGCTGTAAGAATGCAAAGGATTACTCTCATATCTCCATTTGAGGAACTCCCGGTCGCGTACTATACTCCATCCGAGCCCCTTGTATACCTTGTTCCATAAAGAATCGATTTTGCGATTATCCCATTCCATCTGCTCAAGGGAATATGCCGGCATTATATGCGAAGCAGTATCTATTCTATGATTATTCACCACGATCGCATCTTCGTAAAAACCCAACAGCTTGCCCAGCCTGAAATGGTCATGATTGATGAACCCATATACAAATGAGGGCAGGTTTTCATAAAAAAACCTGCCCATTTCAAAATACAAACCCCTTTTATTGAGCGGACCACGGTAGTTTTTATGGAGCATAAGGTCAGTGCCCTGATAAGCGATTGTAAATTTATCCCTAAACCACATCCTGAGGGAAATACCTCCGAAGTGTCCGACGATTACCCCTTCATCATTCGCGGTAATGGCTGATTTATTATCATGTAGTCCCTGTCCGGTATATTTCCATTTCCACTGCTCAACAGTCATTGCTTGATGGAAGACCTCTTCGAATAGTTTGGCAATCTGAACTTCATCACCTTTCGTGTACTGTCGCGTAATCATTTTTAGTATCTGTTGACTTTATAAATCCTGGAATTCCCAATGATTCTCTAAATAACATACGCCTCTTTCAAGAGAATCTTTTTTCACCTCAAAAGGTGGGAGTATCTTCTCATGAAACACGACAAATCCACTCTCGTCAAGAACCCGTGCATGAATATAATAGTAACCTCCCAGGATTTGTATTTTGGGAAATGTCACAATTATTCTTTTCTTTTTCCCCTTCAGAGGTTCTTTGCCCGCGATATGAGTCCCTGTAAAATATACCCCCCAGCTCGGGTCGACCTTCAAACTAATGCTGAAATGATATTTAGTTTCTTCTCCTTTACTTTCCAGGAGAGCACTTAACTGCAAATCATCACCACGTTTCAAAGGCTGTGTATGCAGTAGGCTAAGCTCTCTTATGAGTACCGGAGCATACGCTTCTCTGTCAGCTTCACGAATCGTTCCTTCTTTTTGCAGTTGGTAATATTCATATGCCGGCAATACTTTTTCTGGTTCACCCGACATCTCTATCGCGCCGTCTTTTAACCAGATTACCTTATTACAGAGAACGTTTACATGGTAGGTGCTATGAGAACAAAAAATTATCGTCTTGCCATTGTTTTTAAAGTCCATGATTCTGTCTATGCATTTTTTTTGAAAATATATATCACCGACCGATAGCGCTTCATCTATGATTAAGATCTCAGGCTCTAATGATGAAACCAATGAAAAGGCAAGCCTCATCTGCATACCTGTAGAATAGGTCTTAAGGGGCATGTTCATGAAATCGCCGAGTCCCGAAAAATCGAGAATATCATTAAATTTTGACTGTACATAGCTCCTCGGAAGACCTAGCATATCACCATAAAAAAATATGTTTTCCCTGCCGGTAAAATCCGGATGGAACCCGATTCCGAGTTCTAAAAGGGCAAGGACTCTTCCTTTTACCGCCACCTCCCCGGAAGTAGGGGAAAGGGTCCCAGCAATGAGCTGGAGCAGGGTGCTTTTGCCCGCTCCATTTTCGCCAACAATACCGAGGGTTTCCCCTTTACGAATAGAGAAACTTACGTGGTCTAAGGCAACAAAGTCGGTATGTCTGTTGCCTTTCAAAAAATATTCTTTCAAGCGGTCGGTACTCTTATTGTAAAGCTTATAGATTTTTGATAATTCGTGTGCTCTCAAAACCTCTCCGACCGACTCTGTATTACCCAATGTGAAATACCCGGTCCTTTCCCTGATCGAAAAAAGTTTCTTTTATTGGTTTATTGATAAAAATAATTTTTCTACAATACATCGGCAAAACCACCCTTTAACTTTCTAAACATATAAATTCCTATATACGCTGCACCGATCGTGAGCACAAATAAATACAACATGCTGAGCGGTTCCGGATATCTCCCATAGAGGATGACATTGTGATACGACTCTGTCAGTGTCGTAAAAGGATTGAGAAGGATAACGATCTTGAACCCTTCCGGGACAGAGGTTATCGGATATAAAATGGGGGATACGTAAAAGAGTATCTGAAAAACGATCCCCAAAATCTGGGTGATATCACGAAGGTAAACGGACAGAGAGGAAAAAAGCAGGGATAACCCCGAGGCAAGCACTATCTGAAGCGAGAGTAATCCTGCAATAGCGAATAGTTGCATAGGAGAGACAGTACCCCTCCAGAAAAAATATACGACAAGGAAAATGATGATGCCAATACCATGATGGATAAATGCTGAGATAACAGATGCGAGAGGAAAAAGCTCGGCTGGGAAAATGACCTTTTTCAAGATATGCCTTTTTTCAACAATCGAGGATGCGCCTCTCACTACCCCTTCCTGAAGGGCTAACCAGGGGAGGAGACCCGAAAGGAGAAAGGCGAGGAAAGGAATCTCGCCTGTATCTGTCTTTATCCTGACCTTCATGATTTGTGAAAAGATTAACCAGTAGAGGAGGATAAATAAAAGAGGTTGCAGAAAAGTCCAGAACACCCCTAATGCAGAGCCTGCGTACCTCTCCTTGATGTCCCTCAACAGGAGCGGGGGAAGAAGTTTATAGAGTTTTTTTATTCGATCAAGAAGCATAGTGGCAATTCATTGCTCTCGCGGGACGAAATCATTACTGCGGACGGCAGGCTTCCTTTCTCACGGAACCCTTATAAACAGCATTTTCCCCTGAGTTCCGGGACCGTCGGGATAGAGAGCGTCAACAATATCTTTTTTCGGACTCATCTGGCCTCCTATTATTTCACAGGTGAAGCCGTCAGAGGTCTTGAAGAAACCTGAAATCCCCCCTTCATCAGTCAGGGAAAGCTTCCCATCGAGTAGTTCGCCAGCGTCATTAGTGTTAGTCATATACCCTATTCGACTCCAGGTGCCCTCAAGCACATTCCCCGCTTTATCCATCCTGAGCATACCGAACAGTGTTCCGCTATAGCCGGTCATCGAAACACGCCATAAGCCTTCCATGTCATCGATTGAGAAAGCTCCATCTCTTCTCATAAAAGTCATGGTCGTCCCCTCAAAATGTGTCGAATCGGACCCCACAAGAGCCATAAAATTCTTGCCGGAATTCAATTGACCGCCGACAGTGACAGGCGCTCTTTTAGAATCTGAAAAGAGCATGCTGGCCGAAACGGCGCCCCTAGGGTCAAGAGTAAATTTGCCTTCACAAATTCTCTTGCCGGCTTTACCATCAGAGGCAAGTAAACACTCCGTTATGGTTCCTTCCTTGTCGATATTTACAGAATAGATCCTATCATGAAGGAGTGCCCATACTCCCGCCAAGTCTGCCTGCGCAAAGGTCTTATTCTTTGAAATAAGCACCACGATCCCCCGCCTGTTAGTAGGAAACCTACCGGTAAAGACAGAGAGATCCTTTTCAGGAGTCATCCGGCCATCGAGAATTACATATTGTTCCTTTGTATCGGTGTCGGCAAGATACGTATCGATAAAACCGGAAAGAGAACCCTGGTCTGAGATAAGGATTTTCCCTCCTATAAACTTTTTTTTGTCTACTCCGAATTCCTGTGCAGTGCCTCCAATCACCTCACCGTTCGCGCCGAGAGTCAAAAATCCCAGGCTATTAAACTTTATCGCCCGCTCCCGTCCAAAACCGATCATACTCCATTCAGCATCAGAATCCGACTGGACAAAAGATGTTTTCCTTACCGCATTATCCCCGCATCCGGAGGCTGTAATGACAGCGATGAGGCAGAGAATACACGATCCAATCTTTAAAAACAATCTTCCTCCTCAAAATAATTCATGCAATGAAACCTTGCATATACTTACAGAGAACGTAAGAATCATCGGGAACAGGAAGCGCCCCCGCACGGTTCAGCAGGCTCTTCTGGAGTCCATTCTTCTCAATTGTGAGATTATTATAATGGTTATGAGGAGAGAACACAATCCATTTCCAGTGTCAATAAACTACCCCGCAGTCCCGAAGGCTTTCGGGACAAGGCATCAAAGATGTCCTTCCCCCTTCCTCTCTTTCCCTATGAGATTTCCAGGCTTCAGCCTTGGACCAGAATCATAAAGAAAAATATAAAGGCGTACAGGAATATAAAAATACGCAGCTTCCCTGACATATGCCGTGAACTATTTGTCACTTTTCAGCGAGAGTTTTTGACAGCCCGGGAAGATCATCCATATTGAAATAATTTTCGGGTATTTCTTGATGTTTTACATTTGAAAAGACCAGTTGCGATTCTTCTTCATTCCTAAGGTGGTCAATAAATTTTAGCCTCGTAGTCATGAGTTTTCCGGAAAATGACTCAAAGCCGGTGTAGTGTATGGTCTTGTATAATTTGCCTGACTGCAGATATGCCTTTGCTCTCAGGGGCTTAAATGATTGCTTCTCGATCAAAATCTCAATTCTATGGTACGTAGCGCGGTTGTTTTTAGAGATCAATTCCAGTTCATACGATTTCTCGTCTTCTCTTATTTGTTTCGCATCATAGTCTATCGACCATCGGAGCCGTGCCATATCTCCGTTGGATATGCCGCCAGTGAGCCTCATCGCCTCGACGATCCTGAATGGTCGTTGGGTGCCCGGCATATATATCCATAGAGCCTCTCCCTTCATCAGAAGTAGTTTGCCTTTTTCAGCAACAGGCTTGAGGAATTGAACAAGAATGCTCTCCCCCTTTTTTGAATAGACTTTAAAACTCTTATCACCTTGCGGAGACATAATGTCGGCATCCATTACAAAAGTTTCAAAAGGGCACCTTACAATATCTGTATTGTGAAGAATTTCCTCAGGAGTCAGCGCAAAGGCAACTGCACCGGAAAAAGTGATTACGAAACAGACCAAGACAAAATACACTGCCTTATCAACTTTCATTTTACCTCCAATGATTATGGGATTATGCATGGTATAGCGCTTTTACAATCTGCATTCTTGCAGCCCGGTAAGCTGGGATAAAGCACGCTGCTACTGTATTCAACATGATAAAAAAAACGACGGATAACCACCACCAGTGTACTGCATGGATCACGAGCGGATATCCGCGTGTTCCCCCCGGAGGAGGGGGCATTGTAATCCCTGCGTTGCTGATTATTTTTGCCATAATATAGGTGCCTCCGTACCCAAAGGCACCCCCTATAAGAGCGATAATTACCCCTTCAAGAAGGAATAATAAAAGGATATACCGCCGGGGAGTGCCGACCGCCATAAGTGTTCCGATCTCTTTAGTCCTCTCAAAGACAGCCATAAACATTGTGTTATATATACTGAGAATGACGACAACTGCCATCACGATACCAATAAATCCGAAGATAGTATTATATATGTTTTTCACAGAATCATAGTAACTGTTCAGTTGGCGCCATGATTCCATGGAATATTCCTTTTTATCGAGTATTTTGTCAAGAGCATCAGCGGCTTTTTCCATATCTGCCTCATTATAGAAGTTCAACTTTTTATAGGTGCCCTTCCGGTCTTTGACATCGCCCTCATGCAGCACGACGCCGATCTTCCTTACCCTGTCGCTTCTCACAAGATCCATTGCTGATCGCAGGTTCACTAGAATGAAGCGTTTGTCTCCTTCAGGGGTGCCTGTATTGATAGTCCCTGCAAATTGCAGGTCAATCGCATTCATGGCGCCATCCGTTGTGGTTGACAGAAGGGTAAGGTAGCTGGATTCCCTGGCATTCAAGGTCTTGGCAAGTTCCTTCCCGAGGATGATCCCGTCATTTACCATTTCAAGCTTGACATAGGGATCTGCGGAACCAAATATGCCGGGCAGATGTTTTTCTTTTGAAGGATCGACCGCAAAGCCAATAACTGGTTCTGCTTTTTCGCCGTTGCTGACAAGTCCCATAATATCTATCCTCGGGGCTGCAAATGATACCTCGGGGACAGATTCAATTTTCCTGATGAGAGCCTGCCAGTCCAAAATACCGTAATCGAGGAATCCGGGTTCTTCAGCTTTTAGATACCTCGCATCGAAGATCTGAAAATGGCAGGTGCCTTCCGGTGTGCCCATTCCGACATGGATAATATTCTCCTGAATCCCCCAGAAGCTAAAGTGCATGAAACCGCTGAAGATTCCGAGCCCCATCACACCGATCAAAAGAACGGAGATGCTTGTTAGGCTTCTCCTTTTATTTCTAAGGACATTCCTGAAAGCAAATTTTAACATCTTCACCGGGCACCTTCTTCGATCATGCCATCATGCAGGCAGATTATCCTTTCAACTGCGCTCAGCACTGTTGGATCGTGGCTTGCAAAAAGAAACGTAACATTTAGTTCTTTGTTCAGCCGTTTCATCTGCTCAAGTATCTCTGTACCAGTCCTGGAATCCAAGTTAGCCGTTGGTTCGTCAGCGAGCACAACCTCAGGGTTGTTCACGAGTGCCCGTGCAATGGCAATCCTCTGTCTCTGGCCGCCTGACATTTCGAAAGGCCGGTGCTGGGCCAGTTCTGAAATGCCGACGAGCCTCAAGAGATGGTCAACCCGATCTTTTTTTTCCTTTTTTGATATATCAGTAAAAATCAGGGGATACTCAACATTTTCAAAGGCATTGAAGACTGGAATAAGGTTAAATGTCTGAAAAACAAATCCTATTGTTTTCCTCCTGATGTCCGCCAGTTGGTTAAGCGGTATATGAGTTGTATCCTCACCCTTCAGAATGAAATTTCCGGTGTCAGGTTTGTCGATCAGTCCGATGATATTAAGCAGACTGGTCTTTCCTGAACCAGATGGACCGGCAATAGCGGTAAACTCACCTCTCTTGATCTCAATTTTTATCTTACTGAGGGCGTTTACTTCGGTTTTACCGAGCAAATATGATTTACTGATATCTGTCAGTTCTATAATATTCACTTGCTGTCAATATCCATATTCCATATAAACTACGAAAATTAGTGAGCCTTATCCATTGTAAAATACTTCATGATACATCTTACCATAAGAGGTGTCCCCCAATGGTTGGCTGCATATTTAAGAGGGAAATCCATGCTTCAGACCCCATGGAATTATTGAACAAGGGTTTTTAGGGGTCTCGTGTCGAAGATGGCCGGAGATAAAAAAGAGATAAAAGGATGGCAGGGAGAACATTGAACTGCCCGGAATGAGAATTGCGTCTAAAATGCAGATACTCTGAAAACGTGGATGCATATTAATAAAAAACTAAGCCAATAAGCATTTCCCTCCGTCTATCACCAGTGTCTGGCCAACAATCTGCGAAGCATGTTCGCTACAGAGATAGCTCACCAATGCGGCTACCTGATCGGGCCCCGTCAATTCATTGGTCGGTGTATATTCAAGAGTCTTTTCCAATATCTCCTGGATCTCCGGGAATACTCTTGTCATATCAGTCTTTACCATGCCCGGACAGACAAGGTTTACAATAATGCCTTCCTCTGCAAGCTCCTTTGCATAATGTCTGAAAAGGGCTTCTAAGGCTCCCTTGCTGGCTCCGATCGCCGCATAATAAGGGACCACACGAGTTCCTCCAGCCGATGTTATGCCGATAATACGACCGCCCTTTTTCATTTTTCCGATCAGCGCCAGAGTCAATTTATGGACAGCAAAAAAGTTTATCTCGAATGTCCAGCGCATGTGTTTGTCTGTAAGTTCCATAGCTTTCTTGAATACTCCG
>Ga0209164_1002752_pt1 | contig 17837 bp, 10 predicted proteins | sample MTBNYHSulfiMetaG_FD_187458 | JGI IMG/M metagenome (GOLD analysis project Ga0209164, IMG submission 187458) | Enrichment culture microbial communities from rom New York Harbor, USA that are MTBE-degrading - MTBE-NYH (New York Harbor Sulfidogenic)... | ecosystem: Environmental > Aquatic > Marine >...
GCAGGGCGGGATACGCCGCGGCCCGCAGGATCCCCATTGACCCTCCCTGGAGGCTTGATACGCTTCAGCCGCTTAACACTCTGCACGCAGCCGGCGACCGGCGCGCACGGAGGGATCTCCCAGATGAAGGGCATGGCTCATACCGGACTTGGCAGGCTGGCCCGGCGATCGCTTCCGCCAACCCACCTGTGGCGGGCGCTGGCGACGCTCGTTGTCCTGCTGGCTCCGGCGGCGGCGGTGAGCGCAGACCATAACCTCGAGGGTGATTCGCTCCCGGCGCCGGCGGGGAATCTCGCGCTCGCCGATGCCCTCGCGCTGGCGCTTCAGCGCAACCCGGCCCTGGCCGCTTGTGCGCACGAAGTGGCGGCGGCGGAGGCCCGCGCCGACCAAGCGGGTCTGTGGCGCAACCCCGAGCTTGACTTCCGTCGCGATCGGCTCTGGCCCACCGGCGACGAGGACACCACGGATGAACCGCGCACGCGAATCATCTTGAGCCAGGTGATCGAGCTGGGGCGCACACCTGCCCGGCGCAAGGCGGTCGGTCAGGCCGAGAGCAAGCTCACCGCGTGGGACTGCGAAGCAGAGCGCCTGGAAGTCGCCGCGGCAGTCGCGCGCGCGTTCGCGGCCACCCTCGGGGCGCAGGAGAAGCTGGCCCGGCTCGCGGAGACCCGGGATTACGTCCGCGAGGTGCAGCGCGGGATCGTCATTCGCGTCGCGGGCGGGGAGATGCCCGAGCGGCGGCTGCATCAGATGGTCCGCCACGTCGCTGCGGCCGACATCGAGGTGCAACGCGGCGAGGCCGAGCTCGCCGCCGCGCGCGAGATGCTGGCTGCTACCTGGGGCGGGCGGGCCGCGCGATTCGGAAGGCTGGTGGGCTGCCTGGAAGAGTTGCCGTCGCTGCCCGACACGCTGGCAGTCCGCGCGGCCGTGGATCAGAGCCCCACTGTGGCACGTTGCGAGAGCGAGATCGACCACGCCCGGGCCGTGGGGGGCCTGGCGTGCGCTGAGGCGTGGCCCGAGTTGCGTCTCGACGCCGGCATGCGTCATGAGGACAACTCCGGCGTGCGCACCTATCTCCTCGGTTTCGAGCTGCCGCTGCCCATCTTCGACCGCGCCCAGGGAGAACGAACCGCCGCCCGGCACGATCTGGCCGCCGCAGCGGCCCGCCATCAGGCAGCCCGCAGCGAGGTGTCCGCCGAGGCCATGGCAGTCTACCAGGAACTGGCCGCCGCGCACTTCACGGCGCGCACGCTACGCGAACAGGTCATCCCGGCGGCGACGGAGGAGCTCACCGCCCTGGAGCGAGGTTACGCGGAGAACGTGATCAGCGTCGCCGACCTCGTGGACGGCGCCCGCGACCTTACCCGCGCGAGGCTCGATTACATCGACGCGCTCGTCGCGTGCCATCAAGCGCTGGCCGATCTCGAAGGGCTCACCGGTCAGCGGCTGGCTCCTCCGGCGCCCCCACCCGAGCGGCCCTAGCGCTTGTGGGCACCGCACGGCCGGCCCTGGCGCCCGGGCCACCGCGCGGCCTACCCCGCCGCCTCGCGCAGCAGGATGGCGCTGGTCCGCATGCCGCCGCGGAAATTCCTGAGGTGGAACGTCTCGTTCGGGCTGTGGGCATTGTCGGTCGGCAGTCCGTATCCTAGCAGCAGAACCGGCGCTTTCAGGCAGTCCTGGAAGGTGCCCACGATCGGGATCGAACCCCCTTCGCGGATGAAGACCGGCTGGGCGCCGAAGCCTTGCTCGAGCGCGCGCAGCCCGGCCTGCAGCAGCGGCGAGTGGCGCGGCACCAGCACCGGCTCGGCGTTGTGCAGGTTGACCGCCTCGCAGCGGACGCCCGGCGGGCAGATCGACTCCACATAGCGGATGAAAGCCGCCGCGATCTTGTCGGGGTCTTGGTTCGGCACGAGCCGCATCGAGACCTTGGCGACCGCCTGCGCGGGGATGATCGTCTTGGCACCCTCGCCGCCGTAACCCGAGACAATTCCGTTGACGTCGCAGGTCGGCCGGGCCCACATACGTTCCAGGATCGTGTAGCCCTTCTCGCCGAAGCCGGCCGGCGCGCCGGTCTCCTTGCGAAGGACCTCCTCTGTATAATTCAGCGAGGCGAAGGCGGCGCGCTCCGCGGCGTCCAGCTCGAGCACATCGTCGTAGAAGCCGGGCACCAGGCAGCGGCCATCGGCGTCCTTGAGCTTCGCGATGATCGCCGCCAGCGCGTTGGCCGGATTCTGGACGACACCGCCGTAGCCGCCGGAGTGCAGGTCCATGGCGGGCCCGAACACCCGGATCTCCATGTACGCCAGGCCCCGCAGCGAGTAGCAGATCCCTGGCACCTGCTCGTTGTAGAGCGCCGTATCGCTGATCACGACCGCGTCACAGGCCAGCCGATCGGTGTGGCGCTCGGTGTAGTCGTAGACCGCGCGGCCGCCGGACTCTTCCTCGCCTTCGATGATGAACTTCACATTCACGGGCAGCTCAATGCCTTGCCGCACATAGGCCTCGAGGGCCTTGACATGGCAGTAGAGCTGGCCCTTGTCATCGCAAGCGCCGCGCGCAAAGATCTTGGCGTCCCGGATCGCTGGCTCGAACGGCGGGCTGATCCACAACTCCAGCGGGTCGACCGGCTGCACGTCGTAGTGACCGTAGAAGAGCAGGGTCCGGCGGCCGGGCTGCTGCGCGCCCTCGGCGTAGACGAGGGGATGGCCGGATGTGTCGATCACCTCGACCTGTAGACCCAGCCCGTCCAGCTCGTCGGCGATGAAGCGGGCGGCCGCGATGACATCCGACTTGTGCTCGCTCTCCGAGCTGATCGAGGGGATCCGCAGCCAGTCGCAGAGCTGCGCGATGTGGCGCTCCTCGTGTTCCGCGAGGTAAGCGAAGACCTTCTCCAGACTGACCAGACTCATGCCGGGCTCCCTTCTCAAGAATCCCGCTGCGCGGCCCACCGTCACCTCTTGTCGCCAGGCCTCACCCTACGGCGCGCCCCGGCAGGGTGTCGAGGCGATTCTGGCGCCGGCGACCCCCGTTGCGGCCCGAGCGAACCGCGCCGGCCCACGTTGTCCCCCTCGGCGCGGAACCCGGCACGTCCGACCGGGTTGCTGCAGACCAGACCCTCACCGCGGAAACCTGGAAGCTGGAGGTGACGATGAACTGTGCAATGAAGGCTGTCACGGCCCTGGCCATCGTTCTGGCCGGGTCCTGGCCTGCGGCTGCCAAGCTGGTGACCGAGATTGTCGCCTACGACCACGACGGCGTGGAGCTGGAATGCTATCTGGCCTACGACGATGCCACCGCGGGCCGCCGCCCCGGTGTGATTGTGGTGCACCAGTGGATGGGCCTGAGCGAGAACGAGCGCCTGCGCGCTCGGATGCTCGCCGAGCTGGGGTGCGTCGCGTTGGCCGTGGATGTCTACGGCCGCGGGATTCGTCCCGCCGATGTGAGCGGTGCCCGCGAGCAGGCCGGGAAGTACTATGGTGACCGGGCCACCTTTCGCAACCGACTCGCCGCGGGGCTCGCGCGGCTGAAGCAGCACCCGCTCGTCGACCCGGCCCGCGTTGCGGCCATCGGCTACTGCTTTGGCGGCAGCGGCGTGCTCGAGCTGGCGCGATCGGGCGCGGACCTCGCGGGCGTGGTCAGCTTTCACGGCAACCTGGACACGCCGAATCCCGAAGACGCGCGCGCCATCAAGGCGAAGGTCCTCGTCTGTCACGGGGCGATCGATCCCCACGTGAGCCAGGAGACTGTGGCCAGCTTCGTGGCGGAGATGGAAGCCGCTCGTATCGACTACCAGCTCGTCATGTACGCCGGCGCGGTTCACGCCTTCACGCAGAAGGAGGCCGGGGACGATCCGTCGCGCGGGGCTGCCTACCACGCCACGGCCGATCGTCGCTCCTGGCAGCACATGCAGCAGTTCTTCGCCGAGATCTTCGACTAGGGTCGGGCCGAATCTTCCTCCGCGCGCCAGACCACGGTGGTCAGCTCGGCGCGTGTCTGGCGCCTATACGGCGTGGTAAGCTGTCTCCATCGGCCGCCTGGCACAGGATCAGCGATGCGGCCGCTGATGGGGAGGACGCCATGCCGAGAAGTGAACCACCGCTCGGAACGCCCCCGAGCGATGACAAAGCTCGGCAAGTGATCGCGGCCTACGACGACGAGGCGGAAGCCACCGGATGGTTGGGGCCCGAGCTCGCGTTCGGTCTGGCTTACCCGCACATCCGGCCGGGGCAATCGATCCTGGACATCGGGATCGGCACCGGCTTGGGATCGGTCCTGTTTCGCACAGCCGGCCTGAAGGTGCACGGGATGGACATCTCGACGGAGATGCTCGCGGCGTGCCGCGTCAAGGGATTCACCAATCTCACGCGCCATGACCTGACCGAGGTGCCCTACCCCTACGACTCGGCGAGCATGGACCATGCAGTGTGCCTGGGTGTTCTGCAGTTCTTCAGCGACCTGGCACCGGTGTTTGGAGAATGCGAGCGGATTCTCCGCCCGGGAGGGGCATTCATCTTCGTCATCGCCGACCGGGCCAAAGGCGAAGCCCCGGAGCTTGTGGTGGGGCCGGAGCACACGAAGCTGGACTACAGTGTGACGATGTACCGCCACAGCGCCGAGCAGATCAGCCGCTGGATCGGTGGCGTAGGATTCTCACTCCGGCGGAGTCTTCCGTTCACGGTCTACATGGATCGCGAGAGGAGCGGTAGCATGCCGGCCACGGCCTGGCTGGTGGTAAGAACCTGACCCCGGCAGCCGTACGCCTAGCGGCCGCGCGCGGCGGTGGCCGCGGGCACGATCACCGCCACCGCGATCGCCGCCTGCATCGCCTGGATCGCCTCGCGCGTGGCCTTCCCCACCACGTCCCCGCTCGTCAGCTCCTTGATCCGCGCCTTGCGCGCGCGCAGCTCACCGCGCGGGAAGTGCGCTGCGAGCAGCTCGGCCGAATGCGCCAGGGCCACCAAGACGACCGTGGCGGCATCAACCTGGCGCGTGTCGGTGAAGATCGCCTTGCGCAGGCGCCCGAGGATCTCGCGCTCGGGCCGCGGATCGATCTCGGGGTAGATCTTCTGCCGGAAGATGAGCAGCACCGCCCGCTCCTCGACGCACAGGACGCCGCGCCGGCAGAGGCTGCCCGCCGCGCGGCCCTTGAGACTCTTGATCCGGGAGAAGCGCGACACCCAGTCGCGCAGCCTGGCCCGCCGGTTGGCGGTCTTGATGCGCGTCAGGCACTCGTCCAGGAGGGGATCGTCCAGGCGCTCCGCGCTGACCACCTCGACGAGTCGTTTCTTGCCATCCTCGACGCGGATCCGCCCCGTCAGGAGCAGCTCGGCCGCCAGCGCCCCGGCCACGGCGTAGGGATAGGTGCTCGATCCGATGACCGTGCCGGCCTCCTCGCGCAGGGCCAATAGCGTGATCTCCTCGTACAGGTGCAGGTTCGTGGACGCGGACATGGGCTCACCCCTCCTCGGTCGCCTTCCCCGGCCGACAGTCGTTGGGCTGGAACGCCTCCGTTGACGCTGGCGAACCACCCGCCGCCAAGGACGCGCCCATTGTGCCACAAGAAGCCAGCCACTGGTGACACATTGCCGCCCCAGCGCCCTTTCTGCTAGCATCTTCTGAACTTGTGCGCGAACCTCGGCCGTCGTGACTCGGCCGTCCCGACCCGGTCGACGCGACCTGGCGGGCGCGACACGGCCGCGCAGGCCCGCCCGTACGGCGTGGAATTCACAGGAGCAACATCGACATGGCCCCAGCGGCTCCGCAAGCGCAGGGAGCAGGCCCCCAGCAGGCCTGGTACGACGTTCCGGTCCTGGTGACAGGCGGCGCCGGGTTCATCGGCTCGCACGTGGTCGATCACCTCGTCGCCGCGGGCGCCGCGGTGCGCGTGCTCGACAATCTGCAGGCCGGCGACGAGGCCAATCTCGAGTCGAGCGCCGAGCGGATCGATCTGCGGATCGCCGATTTGCGCGACGCCGAGGCGGTCGCTGAGGCGGTCGCGGGCTGCCAGGTGGTCTATCACATCGGGGCCAATGCGTCGGTGCCCGCCTCGGTCGATGACCGCGACTACGACTTTCACACGAACACCGTGGGCACCTATAACGTCGCCGACGCCGTGGTGCGCCACGGTGTACGGCGCGTTGTCTACGCCTCTACTGCCGCGGTCTATGGCCCGCCGCAGTACACGCCCGTGGACGAGAAGCATCCGCTCAATCCCATCTCGCCCTACGGCGCCTCGAAGGTCGCCTCCGAACGGCTGCTGTGGGGATACGCCCACACCTTCGACTTCGAACTATGCGCCCTGCGCATCTTCAACACCTACGGTCCCCGCCAGCCACGCTACGTGGCCTACGACCTGATGATGAAGCTCGCGCGCGACCCGCGGCGCCTCGAGGTCCTCGGCGACGGCCGCCAGCAGCGCGACTACGCCTACGTCGACGACACCGCCCGCGCCCTGCTTCTGGCTGGGTCGATCCCGCTCGCGGGCCCGGAGGTGATCAACATCTCCGGCGGCCGCACGGTCACGATCCGCGAGCTGGTGGACCTCATCTTGCACACGCTGAGACTCACGGGCACCGAGGTCGTCTACGGGCTGCCGTCGTGGAAGGGCGACATCGAGGTGCTCTCGGGCGACATCGCCAAGCTGAGCGCCCTGGGCTGGAGCCCGCGCGTGCCGCTCGAGGAGGGTCTGCGGCGCCTGGCGGTTCACCTCGGGCTGATTCCCGGGGACAAGGCATGAGCTCGGCTCCCCCATCCGGCCCGCCTCCCGCCGCGCGCGCGGGGACGACCGCGTACGCGGGCCGGCGCCTGCGTGTCGCCCTGCTGGGCGAGTACCCGGTGCGCGAGGATGCGATTCACGGGGGCGGCGTCCAGTCGGTGACGCACGTGCTGGCCCATGCCCTGGCCCGGCGCGCTGACATCGAGTGTCACGTCGTCTGCGCGACGCGCAATCCCACCGAGCCCTACCGCCAAGTAGGCGCTCTCCACGTGCACTTCCTGCCCCGCCTGCCGCTCCCGCGCCTGGCCACTTGCCGCGCCCACGACGCCCCGCGCCTGGTGCGCGCGGTGCGCGCGCTGGCGCCCGACATCGTGCACGGGCAGGGTCAGGATCGCCACGGGCTGGCGGCGGTGCGCTCCGGGCGGCCGGCCGTCGTGACGCCGCACGGCGTCATCTTCGTCGAGAGCGCGCTGCTCCGGCGCCACGCGCTCGACGTGCCGGGCATGCTCCGCAAGACGCTGCTCGATCGCACGGAGCGCGAGATCTTCCGGCGCGCCACCGACATGATCGTGATTTCGCGCTACCTCACGTCGATCTACGGCGCGCTCCTCACCGCGCGCGCGCACTACATCGAGAACCCGATCGAGGAGCGCTTCTTCCGCATCGAGCGGCGGCCCGAGCGCGGCCGCCTGCTCTTCGCTGGGACCGTCGTGCCGCGCAAGCGGGTGGGCGATCTCGTCGCAGCGGTGGCGTTGCTGAAGGCGCACGGCCAAGGCGCCCAGGCGCGGCGTGGCAGCACCGAGGCGCCGCACGGAGGCACCACGGGACGACCGGGCTCACCCTGGCTGGAGAAGCTGCAGTTGCGCATCGTCGGCCCGCTCGTCGACCCTGTCAGCGAGGCGCAAGTGCGCGATCTCGTCGCCCGGCACCACCTGGGCGACACCGTGGTCCTGACCGGCGGGGTCGCTCAGGAGACGCTGCTCGACGAGTACGCGCGCGCCGAGCTGCTCGTCCTTTCCTCGCGCGAGGAAACCGCGCCGCAGATCATCGCCCAGGCGATGGCTTGCGGACTCCCCACCGTCTCCTCGGCCGCGGGCGGCGTGCCCCACATGGTGCGCGATGGCGAGACAGCGCTCTTGTTCCCGGTCGGTGACGTCGGGGCGTGCGCCGAGCAGGTCCGCCGCTTGCTCGCCGACGACGCCCGGCGCGGAGCGATGTCGGCGCGGATTGCGGAAGAAGCGCGTGAACGCTTCCACCCCGACGCGGTCGCGGCCAAGACCGTGGAGGTGTACCGCCAGGTTCTGGCAGATGCACCAGCGATAACTAATGCACCAGCAACACGCGCCGGCTCTCCGTCTTCCCCACCGCCGCGAGCCTGAGGATGTACAAGCCGGTCGCCAGAGGGTGCCCCGCGTCATTGCGCCCCTGCCATTCGACCGTGACCGGGCCGGGCGCGATGGCCTCGTCGAGCAGCGTTTGCACGAGCCGGCCTTGCACATCGAAGACGCGCAGCTCGACCGGCACCAGCGCCCCCGCGTCCGCGGGCAAATGAAACATGATCCGCTGCACGTTACCCGTCAGCGCCGGGTTGGGTCGCGCCCAGTCGAACGCGAAGCGGCCATCGCCCGCCGCCGTCCATTCGACGAGGACGCGGGCGCCGGATTGCTCGAGGCCATCGAGTCCGATCGGGTTGATGCAGTAGCTGTATACCCCCACCGTCTCCAGCGCGTCGACGATCGCATGCGGGCCCAGCCCACCGCCGGCTGAACCGGCCACGCGACCCACCCGCTGCATGGCACCGGGCAGGCCCTCTGTGCGCGGGCCCCAGCGCCGCACCTCGAAAGCCTGGGCGATCCCGTCGCTGGACCAGCGCAGATCCACATGCCCCTGGGCGTCCATCTGCGTGGACAGTTCCATGACGGCAACGGCCCGCGCCGGATCGACATAGCGGCCGCTGTTGCGGGCGTCGCGGTGCTGCATCGGCCAGGGATTCTGAGCCGGATCGAACGGCGCCTGGCTGAGGTTGTACACGCCCAGCTTCTGGACGCCCTCGGACTGGGCGACCAAGTTCTGATAGCCGTCGCCATCGACATCCCAGGCCGCCAGGGCCATCTTGCTGAAGTTGCCGCCGAATTCGATCGGGAAACCGCGCGCCAGCTCGCCCGCGGCCGTGTAGGCATAGATGCGCCCGTTGCTGTCGCCGAAGATAATCTCCGGCAGCGAATCGGCGTCGACGTTGGCCAGGATGCAGGAGCCGTACCTGACCGATGGGCCGCGCTCGAGGTCGACCGGGAAGCTCGCGAGCGCCGTGCCGTCGCGCGCGCGCCGGGCCCACAGCCGGCCGCCGGCCTCGGCCACCGCCAGGTCGATCTCGCCATCGCCGTCGATGTCGCCGAGGGCCGGTTCCGGATAGAGATCCGAGCTGCTGGTCAGCCCGAAGGGCGCCTCGAAGGCGGCCCGCCAGCGCAGGGTGCCGTACCCGTCGAACGACCAGAGGAATCCGGTCGTCACGAAGAAGATCTCATCCCCCGGTGCGCCGTCGACCTCGGCCAGGGTGGGGGATCCGCGACCGACCTGGCCGGCCTCCCACTGGCTGAGGTCGATGCCGTCCAGGCCCGGTAGAAACTCGCCCGTGGTCCCGGCGACGGCGAAGAGCTTGCCCGTGCGGGTCGGCAGCACGATGTCCAGTGAGCCATCGCCGTCGACGTCACCGACCGCCGGCGAGTGGTAGAGGTGCCGATCGCCCAGATCCGCGATCTGCCCGTCGGTCCCGTTCACGAAGGGCGCACCCGTGTGATCGAACACATAGATCCCCTCATGCTCGGCCTCGCCTCCCGTCACGATCACCTCCAGGAAGCCGTCGTCATCCAGGTCCGCCAGCACCGGGGCGCGCCAGGCGATACTGGTCGGGACGGATGTCGTCCAGCGTGGTTCGCCACCCGTTGGGTCCCAGCACAGGAGCTGCTTGTACTGCCGGGATACGGCGAGCACCTCGACGATGCCGTCGCCGTCGAGATCAGCCGCCGCCGCCTTGCCGCGGAATTCGTACTTGGGGGCTTGTCCCGCCGGATCGGGCGAGAAGGGCCCCGAGGTGATCACGTTGTCGTCGCCATCGGCCACTTCGGACCCCTGACCGTGGTAAGCGTGCAAGAGGTCGCCGCCGAAGAAGATCTCGCGCGAGTGGCCGCACCGCTCCGAGCCCGGCAGGCAGTCGAGCTCGCAGATCAGCGGCGCGGCCGGTAGAGAGCCATACTGGAAGTGCTGCGGCCAGCCTCGCGTCATCCCCGGCGAGGTCGACACCGACACCACCGCGGAGGCCGCGCCCGCATTCCCCCCCACGTCGATCGCGACCACGCGGTAGCGGTAGCGCGTCAGATCGGCCAGCTTTTCATCCAGGAAATAGCGGTGATCGCTGAGCAAACCCACGTGGGCCGCTGTGAAAGTCGCCTCCCCTTCCTCCGCCCGGAACACCGCGTAACCCGCCAGCAGGAATCCCGGTTTGTCCTCGGGCGCGCCCCAGCGCAGTTCCACCGCCTCGCGCATGCCCGTGGCCTGCAGATCGACGGGGGCCAAGGGCACCGTGGTGTCGATCGTGCGCTCGTGCAGGGGAAGCGCTGAGGCGTGCAGCGTGTCGATGACCGTGAAACGCAGGCGGCCAACCCCGCTCGTCCCGCGCGCGACCGTGAACGGTCCCGCGCTCAGACCATCCCCGGGTTCGAGATCCGGAACCGCGAGCAACCCGGGAACGACCGAGGAGCCGGCCGAGTCGTCTGGTGCCGGCGTCATCACGCACCGCAACCGGCTGGCGGTCGCCTGGCCCGTGTTCGCCAGCCCCACCCACAGGCGTGCGCTGTCCGTACTGATCGTTTCCCAGCGGTTGATGTTTAGCACCAACCTGGGTCGACTGATCGTCACCGGCATGGCAAAGGTCGTCTGCGCATCGCCCTGGGCGACGTCGACGGCCAGATTCACCGTCACGAGATCCGCGGCGCCGAAGTGAGCATCACCGGCGGACGGATCGACCGTCAGCAGAAAGGCCGCGTCATCGCGCCCGCTGCCGCCGGGCGCGATCGCGGCCAGCGTCGCGGTGGCATCGTCCACCGCCAGCAGCCCCGCGGGTGCCGCGACGATCCGCAGCGTGGCAGCCACCGGCGCGGAGGCGGACGAACCGAGGTTCTCCAGAACCAGCGCGAGCCGGACGGCCTCGCCGCGTTCGATGCGGCCATTGCCGTTGCCGAGCGTCCCGGGCTCCCCGCCGTCGACGACGGCGAGCTCGGCCAGGCGCAGCGCCGCGGCACTGCCTGTCCCCGTCACGGTGCCGGTGCGCTGCTCCGGCCGGTGGGTGGCTGACGTCACCGTCACCTGGAAGGGCCCCTCCGTCGGCGGCAAGAAGGGCAGCCGGGCGCTGCCGTCGGCCTCGGTCCGCGCCACCGCGTGGACCTCGCCCTGCTTCTGCAGACAGACGCGCACCCCTGCCAGCGGCTGGCCGCCGCCCGCGTCGGTCACCGTGACCGCCAACGAGTCGGTGCCCAGCGGGACCTGCGCGGGCAGCACGACGACCATGCGGCCCGGCGTTGCGCGCCAGATGAGCATGCCCGGCTCGCCGATCAGCGCCCGCCCGAAGACGATCCGATCGCCGCTGGTCGCATTGGCTGCCGCGGAGCCATAGAAGCCGTCACCCAGGGTGCCGCCTTCCTCGATGAACAGGTAGTGGAAGAAGTCCGACGCCAGCTCTGCGGCCCAGCTCGCGCTCGAGGCGTAGGTCGAGCCGATGTAGGCCAGGGCGCCCTGGTCCGGCAAGAGCACCAGTTGCTCGCCGAAGCTGTCCAAGTGGATGGAGGCCGAACTGCAGTTGACCCCGTAGGCCGTGAAGAATCGATCGTGCTCGCCATTGGCCAGCAGCGGAAAGTCGGCCGTCAGCAGGCGCCCGTCGCCCACCGCCCAGCGATCCCAGGCGCCGTGGCCCACGTGCAGCACGAAGTTGTAGCCGGCCGACAGATGCTCCAGCGTACTGGCGCGGCTCTCCACCTCCGAGACGTGGATCGGCTCGTGGGTGGCCCAGTACTCGGATCGTTCGAGGAGGAAGGTGAGCGCACCGGGGTAGCCGGCCGCGATCAGCGCCTGCTCCGCGCTGAAACAGTCCTGGGCGCCGTCCCATGCGACGCAGACCGTCTCGCCCTGATAGGTCCGGCAGCTCTCCGCGATGCACTCGTTGCAGTCGGGGATCCCGGGCCCGCGGCCGGAGCGCGACCACGCCGAGTGGAACAGGACCTCGCCCAGCATGAGCGCCCGATCGAGGTAGCCGTCCTCGGGCGGCGCTTGTACATACATGAAGTACTTGGCGAGGAAGCCCTCGACCTGAGCAGCGCTGCGCGCGCTCACCCGTCCGATGTGAAGCTCCGGCACGAGGTCGGGGGCATCGTACGGGCGCTCCCCGAAGATGCCGTTGCCGTTCGCGTCCCAACTGCCATCCAGACAGGCGTAATAGTAGTCGCTGGGCAGGTCGCTCGGGGCGCTGCCGACCATCCGGGTCGGAACGATCTCCACATCGCCGCCCAGCAGCGCCGCTCTGAGGCCCCAGTGCAGGTAGGCGTCGCGGAGGAACAGGCGGACCTTCTCGGCCAGGTCGGCACCCTGCTCGTAGTTCGTGCGGATCCAGTCGGTGGTGACCACCAGGGCCGGATCGCCCGTGGCGGTCTTCCAATCCGCCAGGGCCTGCCAGGCGGACACCATCTCGGGATCGTTGCCCGTGATGATGGCATAGTGCACCAGGTGCCCCGTGGCCAAGGGCGTTGCGCTCGGCGCGCCGGCGTCCGCGACCTGGGTGTCCGGGGTGCCCTGGCTCGGAGTCTCGATCTCAACCCGCAGCAGCGCCCGCCGCGCCACCGCCAGCTCGCCCGAATGCGGCCGCACGCGCATGGGGTGGACGCGCACGACCCCGAATCGCGCCCCGCTGGAGAGCGAGAAGCTCGCCACCGCTTGCGCGGCTGCCGCCGGGAAGAGCTCGTCGCTGGCGTAGATCGCGGGGTCGGGCTCCGCCTCGGGGGGCGCCTCGTCCACTGTCGAGCGCCCCCCTGCGTAGGGCCGCAGCGGCCGCGCGAGATGCAGCATCTCCTGCGCGACGATGTCGAGCGCAACGGACCGCACCGACTCGCCCGGTTCGAGCCGCAGGCGGACGCGCAGCGAGGGGATCTCGGGCTCGCCCGCAAAACCCGCCAGCTCGCCCTGCGGCAAGCTCAGCATCGACCAGCGCCCGTCGGACGAGCGCTCCACCACGGGCGCCGGAAACTCCAGGTCACGCACGACCACGCGCAGCGACGACGGCTCGGCGTCCCCCGGCGCGGCCGCGGGGAGGCTGCCGGCCAGCAGCAGCAGGGCCACGGCGCCGAATCGGTAGGATCTCTTGGATGGGACGACTCGGGGCCAGCGGGGCACATTCTGGTTCACGGATTCCTCCTCGACAGGGCCGCCTTCTGCCGCGGCCACCTCGGGCAGCCGCACCGAGTTCTACCTGCGGCCGCGAGCGGAGTTTCAAGCCGTCGATCCACCCGGAGCGCGCGCCGCGCCCGGATCCCGCCAAGCCAGATAGCGCTCGCGCGGCGGGTTGAAGTACCCGAAGCGCAGGCGCGGATGGCAGGCCTGCAACGACCTCAGGAAGGCCTCGAGACCCAGGCCAGGTCCGAGCGTGCCCGGGGGCAGACTCTCCCGATAGAGCTCCGGGTCGATGTTGAGGTTGCGCAGTTGGATCATCTCGAGCCCGGTCTCGGCGATCAGCCCAACCAGCGCGTCCACCTCAGCCGGTCGATCCGTGACGCCCGGGAAATAGAGCAGGTTCAGGCTCACGAAGCGACCGCGTCTCGTCATCCGGAGCATGGATGCGACGACATCCGGCCACCCATAGCCCCGTGGCCGGTAGTAGGCCTCGTAGAGCTGGGGCCGCGCGCTGTTGAGGCTCACCCGCATGCTGTCCAGTCCGGCCAGCGCCAGCTCTTCCACGACGTCGGGCAGGCTCGCGTTGGTGTTCAAGTTGATCGTCCCCTCGGGCGTCGCGGCGCGAATGCGTTGGATCGCCTCTTTGAGCAGCGCCCGCATCAGCAGCGGCTCGCCCTCGCAGCCCTGTCCGAAGCTGACTACCGCGTGGGGGACACGCCGAATGTGCGCGAGCGCCACGGCGGCCACATCGCCCGCCGGCGGCGGTTCGTTCAGCCGATCGTGCGCCGCCTTGAAGCTGCCGTCCGCCTGCAAGCTGATGCAGCCCAGGCAGCGCGCGTTGCAGGCGATGCTGGTCGGCAGCGGGGCCTCGTGGCGCGCGAGGAAGAAGTTCTGGGCCGCGCGGCAGTGGTACTCCAGCGCACACCGCCGGAGCTGCTGGAGCAGACGGTTGGCCGGCGCCTCCCGCAGGTGGCGCGCGACCGAGACTTCGATGGCGCGTCTGTCGAACCGCCACGGGTCCTGGCGCCGATCGGGATCGACGCGCCGGCCCGCCGCCCAGTAGCGCCCGCGCGCAAAACCTACCGCGCTGTAGGAGAAGAGCGGTAAGGTCGGTGCGCCCGGGCGGGTATGGTAGGCCGCGAGCAGCGTGCAGGTGTGGGCGGGGGCCAGAAACGCCGCTACCGCGTGGACGGGCCGGCCGTCCTCGTCGGTCGTCAGCGTCACGACCTGGCGGCGTTCGGCATCCCACCCGACGGCGCTGCGGCCCGGCAGCATGAACAGGTCGCTCCCGCGCGGCAGGGGCATGACCTCGGCCGCCGCCGCGGACAGCGCGAGGGGTTCCCCACCCCGATCCCCCAACGCCAGCAGATGGGGATGATCGCGAATGGCGCCGGCGTCATCGGCGTAGACCAGGCGGGGCCGCGCCGGCGCGGGGTTCCGGCGCGCGGGCGGCGTGGCACCCATCCGGGCCAACGGCGTCATCCTGCCTCCCTTGGCCGTCCGGTGTTCTCCGTCGATCGCGTGGCTCTCCCCCCATTCCTCGTGGCGGATCCCAGCCAGTACCCCGCAGAGCGCCCCCCGCGGCCAACCGGGTGGACACCCGCAACCGAAGGTATTTTCTGTCGTTTGCCCTGGGGGCGCAATGCTCGAGCTGGCTGTCGCAGGAGCCCGCGGGCCGGCCAGGACAGCGAGCATAAGCGCCGCGCTTCGCTTCGGGTCCGGGGATGTGGTAGACTCTTAGATGGTTGGCAGTTGTCTCAATTGTGGAAAGATGCCGCAGGATATCGGCTGCGGTGGAAGGAGCATCTTATGTTCAACAGCGCTCGCATCCGGAACTCATGGACGGTTCTTGGCCTGTTGGCCCTCCTCTTCTCAGCGATCCCGTTGGCCACAGCGGCCGGCGACTGGGACCCGGAGCAGGAGTTGGCCGACGTCCAGAAGTACGTAGAAGAGCAAGGCGGAACCTTCACGGTCGGCCTGAACGATTTCGTCCTCCTACCCCCCGAGGTGCGGCAAGCTGCGCTGTCCAATCGGAACCTTGTCGGGGATCGCAAGCCCGATGAGCCGGTCATGTCGGAGGGGCTGCGGGACCTGCCCGCATCCTGGGACTGGCGCACCCTCGGCATCTCCAGCCCGGTGCGCCAACAGGGCGGCTGCGGCTCGTGCTGGGCCTTCGCGGCGGTGGGGGCCCTCGAAGGTCTCTATCAGATCGAGACCGGCACCATGGTGATGTTCTCCGAGCAGCAGTGCCTCTCGTGCAATGAGTACGGCAGTAGCTGCAGCGGTGGGGACGATACCTCCTGCTACGATCTGTGGACCTGGTTCGGCGCGGTCGCCCGGAGCTGTTTCCCCTACTACGGCAGCAGCAACTACCCCTGCATCCACAGCAACTGCGACATCTACGTCAGGGTAACCGGATCGACCATCGTGGTGAACTTGCCCGATTACATCAAGGCCGCCTGCATGATCCATCCGGTGTATATACACTGCGACGGAAGCGGCGCGTTTCAGTACTACAGCGGCGGTTGCTACAACCTGCCCGGCGGCGCCACCAACCACGCCGTGTTGCTGATGGGTTGGGACGACGCCGCCTGCAGCGGCAACGGCGCGTGGCTGATCAAGAACAGCTGGGGCACCGGCTGGGGCGAAGCCGGCTATGGCTGGATCCAGTACGGCGCGGCTTCGCTGCGCGGTCCCACCCGGACCCTGCAGATCGAGGTGCCCTCGCCCACCCGCGTGGGCTACCGCAATCACGCCTGGCTTGACGGCGGCAACGGCGAGCTCGACCCCGGCGAGACCGCCACCCTGAGCGTCGATCTCACCAACTACGGCACTGGCCTGGCGACGGGCATCTCGGCGCAGCTCACCGCGCTCACCCCGGGCATCACGGTCATCGACGGCTCAGCCACCTTCCCCAACGCCGCCCGTTGGGAGACGGTCACCTCGGCATCACCGCACTTCACGGTCCAGGCCGGCGGCAGCGTCGCGCCCGGGACGAAGCTCGAGTTCGAGCTTACGGTCACCGATGCCGACACCTTCTTCACCTGGACGTTCTTCGACTTCCTCTCGCCCGTGAGCATCGTCTTCGAGGACAACTTCGAGAGTGGCGCTCCGGGCTGGACGCACGGGGCCACGGCGGGAGCAGACACCTGGCAGCTCGGCGATCCGGTCACTCGCGCCAATCACTGGGATCCTGAGCAGCCCTTCTCCGGCTCGAACGCATGGGCCACCGATCTCAACCTGGACTATTGGACCGTCGACGGGCTCTACAACAACGAATCGACCTGCCACCTGCAGTCACCGGTCATCAACTGCAGCAACTCTTCGCGCACCCACCTGCTCCTCCACCGCTCGCTCTGTTCGGAGCAGGGTCTCTACGACAAGGCGATCATCCAGGTCAACGGGGTGCAAGTCTGGACGAATGAGACCGCGACGCACCACCTCGACCGCGGGTGCTGGATCCCCATCGCCTATGACATCAGCGCGCTCGCCGACGGAAATCCTGCGGTTACCGTCAAGTTCATCATGCAAAGTGACCAGGCCTGGAAGTACGGTGGTTGGACCATCGATGACGTCCAGGTCGTTTCGCTGCAGGACCCGCAGGGCGTGGAGGTGCTGCCGGTCAACCCGGCCACCTTCGCTCTCTACTCGCGGCCCAACCCATTCGCCGTTTCCACCACGCTGCGCCTGGCCATCCCCAGCGACGCACCGCACGCCACGCTGCGCGTCTTTGACGCCTCCGGCCGCCTGGTGCGCACGCTGCATGACGGCGCGATCCCGGCCGGTATCCATCCCTTCGCCTGGGATGGTCAGGATGATGCCGGTCAGCCGGTGCCGGCCGGCACCTACTACTGCCGGGCTTTGGCGGGCAGCGAAGCTCAGCTCACCAAGCTGATTCGCGTTCAATAGCACCCCCCGGGAAGACCGGGCAACGACGAAGAGCCGGGGAGGCAGCGCCTCCCCGGCTCTTCGTCGTTGGGGCGGAAGACCCGGAGCTACACGGCATGCTCGGGAGACATCGTGAGGCAAACCACCGAGGAACACCGAGGAAAGGGAGAGCCGGGAAGGGAGGTCCGCCGACGGGCACTGCCAGTCAAGCTACGCTGCGGCGTAATCCTCGCTCGTGATGTGCGGCCGTCGCGATCGGCAAGCCCTGGGCGATTGGGTCGGCCCTGGGTTCTCATCAGCCGGTGCCCGCGACAACCTGCGGTGGGTGCCTTCTTCCCGGCTTCTCCACAACACGACCCAACCTAGCACACTGCCTCGCAGCCGTCTAGCAGCACCGGGCCGGTTCTCCCAACTTACTTGTGTGCAGGCAATTAGATGGTGGCCCCCCTGCAGGCACCACCGGCCAGCCACCCAGGCTGCGTTCCCTGGATCCTCCGGATCTTCTGGATCCTATGGGCCCGGTCGCAAGCTGTGGTATCCTCGTGGCGTACGAGTGTTATCCGGAATCGTCGGGGTTCCGTGTGAGGGAGGTCGCGGCGCCTTCCCCGGCAGCGTCCCGCCCCAGGGGGAGTCATTCGCAGGCGCCGGCGACAGGGTATCACCCGGTAGGAGGACGGCATCCATGAGATTCAACTCACGGTGCGCAGCCGCCGCAGGGATTCTGGCGGTGGTGGTCGCAAGTCTGCTCAGTCCGCCCGCGCTGGCGGAGGTGATCCACGTGGCCGGCAGCACGGGCCAGCCG
>Ga0209164_1002753_pt1 | contig 17832 bp, 15 predicted proteins | sample MTBNYHSulfiMetaG_FD_187458 | JGI IMG/M metagenome (GOLD analysis project Ga0209164, IMG submission 187458) | Enrichment culture microbial communities from rom New York Harbor, USA that are MTBE-degrading - MTBE-NYH (New York Harbor Sulfidogenic)... | ecosystem: Environmental > Aquatic > Marine >...
TCAGATGAACTTTACCAATTGTAATCATTAACGATTTTGTTCTAAGCGAAAGGCCATTGAGAGGATCGGGTGACGACCAAGGTCCATTAACCCAGCCGTAGGGAAGTCTTGAATCGACCAATTCGTTTTTCCGCAGAACAATGCAAACTGTAAACAAAACCTCGGCCTCGATTTCGATAAAATTGCCGCCCAACGCACCCTGAATTTTCTTGTTGACATCGGCAGAATTGTGATAAAAGGAAGCCAGTAATCCCATCAAGTAGTCTCCACTCCACCCATTTTTGAGGTAGCCGTGAACATGGAACGCCTCAAAATGCCGATAAGATGCCTCCCTGGGACTTTGGCCTGAGGGGAGGCTGCCAAAATCATTTGCAATTAGTACCAAAGCCCAACCCACCCTAAGATGGGGATGGAATGCCACGGGTCTAGCAGAAGCTGCCTCACGAAAAGCAAAAAACGCAATGGTGGTCATATGAAAGACGACGGCGGTTTTTCAATCCATGCGGACGCTCGAAAATTATCCCATTGCAAGAATGAAGAGCGATCTGATGAGTTGAGTTCTTGGCCTGGTGGATTCGGCGATAGAGCTCCTACCAGCCTGATTCTAGAAAGAACGAGTGACCTAGTCGCCATCACGAGTTTTTCTGTTTCGCCTAGATATGTCTACCTGAGTCCCTCACACAAGAGAATCCTTGGGTATGACGCCTCCGATCTTCACGACAAGTCCCCCTTCGATATCATTCATCCAGATGATGGGCAACAGCTTCTTCCAATTTTGGAAAAATACGTTATATCGTTGTCCAGGAAAAACGCTCGACCTAGTGATCTTAAACTGCCCACGGAGAGGTTGGTTTACCGGATCAGGGACAAGTGGGGAAATTGGCATTTTTTGGAGACGACAGGGGACTTGCTTGCTGATGATCTTATTCTTTTTATCTCAAGGGACGTGACGGAAAGGGTCAAGGCGGCAAAGGATCTGTTAGAATCGCGAACGGCCCTGCAAGCGAAGGTTGAGGAGCGTACCAAGGAGTTGAATGCAGCAAATAGAGAACTGCGCGAGGAGCTCATTCGCCGCCAGGAGAAGGAAGAGGAATTGCAGGAAAGTGAAAGAAAATACAGGAACATCCTTGAGAGCATAGAAGACGGATATTATGAAGTGGACTTGGAAGGCAACATAAGGTTCTTCAATGAGGCTTTATGCAGAATCACAGGGTATTCCCCTCAAGAGCTTCAGGGGATGAATAACAAGGACTACACAGAACCTGAGACAGCAAAGAAGATGTTCGAGGTATTCAACAGGATTTATAACACGGGAGAACCATCAAAGATAGATAATTTCGAGGTGATCAAGAAAGATGGGACCAAAGCCGTGATGGAGTTATCCACTTCTTTGATGAGAAACCGCGCAGGTGAAGCGATCGGGTTCCGTGGCATCTCGAGAGATGTGACCAAGCGAGAGAGGATAAAACGTGAGCTGAAAGAAAGCGAGGAAAAATACCGGACAATCCTTCACAGCATCGAAGACGGGTACTACGAAGTCGACATCAAAGGAAACTTCACTTTCTTCAATGAGTCCATGTGCAAGATTCTGGGTTATTCAGAACAGGAATTGAAGGGCATGAACAACAGGCAATTCATGAGCGAGGAGACGGCAAAGAGGGTCTTCGAAACGTTTAATCATGTCTATCGAACCGGAGAACCCGCCAAGGCCCTAGGCTGGGAGCTGATCAGAAAAGACGTGGAGACAAGGTATGTGGAGACATCCGTCTCCCGCATGCAAAATCCAGAGGGCGAGACTTCTGGGTTCAGGGGCATCGCCAGGGATATCAGTGAAAGGAAGCGCTTGGAGAAAGCAAAGGAAAGAGCCATCAACCATCTGGCTCATGAGCTGGGAACCCCCCTTTCCATTATTGGGCTCATATTGAGCAGAATCCCGGATGAACTCAAAAAGGGAAACTTGGAGAGAGTTTATGAATGGATTCAAAGGGGGAAACGAAATATTAAAAGGCTAAGCGACCTCAAAGCGAAGGTCGATGACATTCTTAGTGAAAAACCCGTGCACGAAAAAGAAAGGATCCTCAACATCATAGAGACCGCCATCGCATTCCTGGATGAACTGAAAGATGAATCCCTGAAGGAGGTCGGGGAAGCCATACGACAAAGCATTATCAAACGGCTGGAGTCTCTTCACAAAATCGAGGAATCCGGAAAAGAAACGATTGTCCTTGACGCTTTCATCGATCAAGTATGTCAGGAAGCCTGTCTTTCCATGCAAAAGAGGCAGCTGGAGATCGTACAGAAGGTCGAAGAGGGAATCTGTGTGGAAATGGATCCAAAGGTCTTGAAAAAAGTGTGTGAGGGATTTCTGAAGAATGCCATTGAAAACACCCCGGACGAGGGAAAGATTCAAATAGAGCTTAGGAGTGAAGGCAATCTGGCGAAGCTCTCTTTCCGCGATTTCGGAATGGGGATCACGCCGGAGAATCAACGGCTTATTTTCAGCGGTTTTTTTCACACCCAGGACACGAATCACTACGCTTCCAAGAAGCCCTATCTGTTTAACGCAGGCGGCTCCGGTTCTGATTTGCTCCGGGCAAGAGTGCTTTCTGAGAGGTTCGGTTTCTCAGTGGAATTCTCCAGCACGAGGTGCAGTTATTTGCCTTCGGATAGAGATGATTGTCCGGGCAGCATCTCTTTGTGCCCCCACATAAAAGGAAAGGAGGATTGTTTGATGTCGGGAGGAAGTATCTTTTCCATCTCTCTGCCTATGAAGAGACTTTAGCTCCCCTTTGCTGATTTGGACACATGATTGAAGCAATTCTGCCACGAAGTCCTTTCCTCTTGTTCTGTGACCTGGCGTGATGTATCGAAAGCCTGATGGGAAATCGCCTTTGGCCTGCCATGAGCGGAAGACACCTGGGTTTCTGTCAGGTTTCTGATTTGACCTGTAATCGCTTGGGAAGAAATACTGAAAAGGTGGGCTTTCAGTTATGATTTCGATACGTAGCTGAGCCTGAGCAGGCTGATCTGAAACACGGAATGGTGAGGGCACGCTGAGTTCACATTTTTTGGGAGCATGGTAACTGGAGCTTACACGGAGTTTCAGAAGATTTCATTCTGCCCTGCGAAGCACGACCAGACGAGTCTCAACTCAACCGCCAGTCCTTCTGCGCCAAACAATCGCCTACCTTGATTCAGCAGCTTGAAAGTGTGTAAAACTTTGCCATGAATTGGCGTTCGGCTGGACATGAATGTGGGTAGTTCTTTACATACATCTATGCTTTTTTTAATCATGTTTGCTTAACTAACTGAAATCAAACACATAAAGTTTCATTGGTACTCTGGCACGAGATTCGCAATATTTATTAGAAGTAAAAGGATGAGCGGCAATCAATCTAATCCTTAACAGGGGTTGATGAAAACGGTGGGAAGAACATTCCAACACTATTTGAATCCCGTTCACGTTTACTGTCGACTTAGAGACCTTGGTGTCCCAAAGGCAGCTGCTAGTTTTCTTTGCAGATTTTACGAACGCGCTGTCTTCAGGCGTTTGTGATTTAATCTGGAGACGCTGGGCCTAAAGTCTCCGGTTGAACTCGGATGTTTTCACCTGCTCTTTGGCAATATGGAACAAGGCTTATTAAGTGCCACCCAACTTCAGCATCCGAAGAAAAACCACAGGCTGGCCTATGACTGCCAAGGGTTATAACTGATCAAGGGAGTGTGCGGTGGCTCTTAGAGGGCTTCTCGAATGTGCGTGCATCTTTTCTCCAGGTCCCTCTCAAGATCTTTAACGCACGAATGTTGGAACCGAAGAGATAATAACGGCATTGCGGGAAGCCACTTTTATCACTGGAGGTGGGGTGAGATGCTGTGGATTGTTGGCACTGGAAGTCTTTTTGCAGTAGTGATGTTGCTGCTATTCCGTCGGAGGATCAAGAAAAATATTGAAAGAGACATAGCCTTTTGACAAATGACAGAAAGCTCCTTAATTCTTCACCACAGCCCTTGGACCCTTGTCGGCGTCATAGGTGAATAACCGAAGGACAGGCTCAACTGGAGGACAAGAATGGGCACACCTCGATCCATTGACGTTCTGCTATCAGTTTTTGATTTGCATGTTAATGAGGCCCTAGGGGAGAATGAATGGGCCTCAAGTCGCGTGATGTTCAGCTTTGATCGAAAAAGAGGAACCAAGGAGTTCAAATTGATAAACGCTGAACTCCCTAAGGATCTTAGTGATAGAATTGGGGAATGGCTCCATAGAAATATTGATGAAGAAAAGATTGCATCCGGCATCAAATCAAGCGGAATTTATCTACGACCATATAGAGATTCTTTCTGTGAAAAGTAGAGACCGTAAAGGCCTGCCATATGCGAGGAGTCAATATTGCGAGAGTTTCACTCAAGCGGGCATGCCGCTTCAGCGTGCTGCTGCGTTGGCGGCTTCAGGGTTGCGCAGAAAGAGCTCGACAACAAGATGACGAAGAGCAGATTTTCTTCTGTTTCGGAACTGCTTTGAAAACGCACGATTATTCAATGCGAAGGAACTGGCGATAATGGGTGAGATTTTGTGGGCCACTAATGGTGAAGGGGAGGTTTTCGTTGCTTGGAAAGCCATCAAAAAGCAGGATCACCTATTAGAGTTGCTACGAATGATCGAAGGCTATATTAAAGAAGACAAACGCTGCAGGGAGGTATATCGGACACAGAAAGGCGCGGAAGTCACTGTAGAAAGCGTGAAGATCCGATGACCATAAATCTCGATGCCGTTAGTGCCACGGTACCTGGGCTAGGGTTCTTGCGAGATGGCTAAACAAAAGCTTACAATAAGGGGAGGGACTATTGTCATGGATCTCAAAATGGCAAGGTTGTGTCTCGATTGTGAGGAAATCTTCCAGGGCAAGCTGAGGTGCCCCAGATGTGGCGGAAACTCTTGGCACCCGATCATGAGGTGGATCGAAACGATGGGCGAGGTGGACGGAACCTTTGTCAGGAGGAAAAATGTTTTGGTTCTGGCAAAACGGCCTCAAAGCGATCGGTTGATAGGTGCCGCGGCGTAAAGAGATTTTGAGGGTTCGATAGAAGGCAGTGGCGATATGAGGGAGCTTACAAGAACAAATCGCAAGTCGAAAATCACCGGTCGAATTTAACCATGCGATACTTATCGCTCATGGATTCAAACATCCCGGAGGTTCGCAGAATCTTGCTCCATTCTTTCTTCGCCTATCATCTTCTTCACTGCATCGACCAAAGCGTCGGCATCTCCTACATTGCCCGGGAAGACGACATAAGGGGTGCCGGGGAAGCGACTTTCAGGTCCGAGACGCCACACGGGCACGCCGGGCAGGATCTGCCCGAGAACCATGGCTCGCTTGACCTTCAACCCTTGCGTGGCAACGTCGCTCGCCGTGATGCCGCCCTTTGCGATGATGTACCGAGGATGGTTAGAGATGCGTTTTACGATCGATGTGATTGCTGCGGAAACCTGCTTTCCGATGGAGAGATTTTCTTCATCCCGGGCGGTAATCAATTTCCGGCTTGTGTACACGACCGCGTCACGACCCTTTTCCAAAAGCCTTAGCGTTCGGTTGAGCACCCTTTCTATTTCGGCATTTTTTTGGTGTCCGTCCAGGATTCTTTCTACGTCCAGTTCGATGCCGGTTATTCCCGGCAGGGACAAGAGCTTGTGAAGTTGTTGGGTGGACCTGGGGACATAGGAGCCCACAAGGATGAGCCCGCCGCCGTGACCCTGCAAACCCAGCTCTCCCGGCGAGAGAAGGGGGCGAGGGGAAAGGCCGGCCCGAACCTGCACAAAGGATGCCGCGGTCCTGTAAAGAAAGCGACGGCCCCGGGCTTCCGCCCTCAGCAAGCCGAGAACAAAGACCTCCAGGTCGCGGTAACTCGCGGCATTGACCACACACACCCGGCTGCCTTGAAGGTCCATCAGGTGTTCCGTAACCTGGTTCGGGCCGGCTTCCCGAAGATCCTCGATGGAGATTGAAAGGACGTCTTTGGCGGCGATCCGGCCATGGGTCTTCTCCTCCACCCACTCCCGCAAGTTGGAAGACGCGTATCCAAAGACTTTGTCCCTTGCGAACTCCGTCTCACCGGCAGGAACGAGCCGGCCTTTTTGCTCCACAAAGTGTGTGTCGTTGATGGTGTAACGACCCCCTTCGAGGAAAAAGGGGACGATAATGCATGCATCAAAGTTCTGTGAAAGGCCCTCGGCCAAGGCGTCCACCTCTCCGGGAAAGTGCCCGCGCAAGGTGGAATCGCTCCGGCTCACGGCCACGAAGGGGCGCCTGGATTTCCCGGCGGCCTCGCGAACACACCGGCCGATTTCCCTATTCATGGATCGGGCAAGAGAAAGGGGGAGGCTTCTGGAGTTGGTGAGCACGTAAAAGGCGGGTCCATCGTTCTCCATTTCAGTGCGGAGGATTTCCTCGGACCACTCGGTGAGAACCGGAACACCGTGAACGGTCTGCGTGCCCGTCGGGTCGTCATCCAGCACCACCATCTTGGTCCTGCTTGCCTCGACCTGTTCCCTGATCGCGAGTCGAAGATCCTGGGGCCATTCCTGCGGCAGCGTGCGAAGAAGATCCTCTTCCTTGATTTTCCTGTGCCTATCCATCTATCCGAACCCTAGGATACGCCACTATCGACAAGGGTTTCCCGAGTTTTTCCTGGCCACGACTTCTTCCACCGCCTGTGCGATATGGGCTGCCGACAGGCCGTATTTTTCGATCAGATCCAGATATGGACCGGATTCGGTGAAGGTGTTTCCCACACCGATGATCTTCATGGGGATCGGGTGGTGTTCGACCACCACCTCGGCCACGGCGCTTCCAAGGCCGCCGAAGCGGATGTTGTTCTCGGCCGTCACGATGGCGCCGGTTTCCCCGGCAGCCTGCAGGATGGTGTCCACGTCCAGGGGTTTGAGGGTATGACAATCGATCACCCGCACCTCCAGGCCCTTGGCTGCAAGGCTTTCGGCTGCGATGAGCGCCTGGGCGACAAGATCCCTGATGGCAATGATCGTGGCATCCATTCCTTCGCGGAGGGTGACCGCTTTGCCGATCTCAAAAGGGTAATTCATGTCAAAGAGGGCCGGAACAGGGTCCCGGGTGAAACTCAGGTAAACCGGCCCTTCCCATTCGGCGGCGGCCCACACGGCCAGCTTGGTCGTCGCAGGGTCCGAAGGAGCAATGACGGTTGAGTTTGCGATTGCGCGCATAATGGAGAGATCTTCCTGGCCCTGGTGGGTGACGCCGTCCGGGCCCGGCGTGATCCCGCTGTGGCTGGCTGCGATCTTTACATTCAGGCGGGGATAGTGAATGCTGTTTCGCACCTGGTCGAGGGCGCGCATGCTTGCAAAAACCGCATAGGTCGTGGCAAAAGGGATGAGTCCGGTGGTGGCCATGCCGGCTGCCGCGGCCATCATGTTTTGTTCGGCAATGCCGAAATTAAAAGAGCGCTCCGGGAACCGGGCTGCGAATTGATTCGTGCCCACCGACTTGGAAACGTCGGCATCCAGCACAACCACATGGGGGTTCCTTTCTCCCAGTTCCAGGACGGCTTCCGCGTAAGCGTAGCGGGTGGGTTGCTGAGCGGTCCCGGTGAACAGGTCTTTTGAATGGAGCAGAGAAAGGACCTCGGGGCGAACATAGTGATAGGGGGAACGAGGGCTAGAGTTCACAAGCACACCTCCTGATCTCCTCAAGAGCGCATTCGGCTTCTTCCTTGCAAGGGGCTTTGCCGTGCCATTCCACGATGTTCTCCATGTAAGACACGCCTTTGCCCTTGACCGTGTGCGCGATGATCATCGTGGGCGCTCCCTTGTTGGTCTTAGCGCCCTCCAGGGAACCCACGACTTGTTCCATGTCGTGGCCGTCGATTTCGACCACCTTCCAGCCGAAGGCGCGCCACTTGTCGGGAAGCGGCTCTATGGGCATCACGTCCGCCACACACGCGTCGTTTTGCAGCCGGTTGCGGTCCAGAATAGCCGTCAGGTTGTCCAGTTTCCATTTGGGGGCGGCCATGGCCGCCTCCCAGACCGAACCCTCCTGGGTCTCCCCGTCTCCGACGACGACCCAGACATGGTATGTTTTGTTGCGGAGCTTTCCGCTTAGAGCCATCCCCAAGCCTACGGACAATCCATGGCCGAGAGAGCCCGCCGTCATGTCGATGCCCGGCGTTTTTCGCATGTCCGGGTGGCCCTGCAGGATGCTGTCCATCTTGCGCAGGGTGGAGAGATGGGCTTTGTCGAAATACCCCCGCTCTGCAAGCGCCGCATACCAGACGGGACAGGCATGGCCCTTGGAAAGAATGAACCGGTCTCGGTCAGGCCAGCCCGGGTTTTCGGGGTCAACCTGCATGACCCGGAAGTATAGGGCCGTGACGATGTCCGCTGCGGACAGCGATCCGCCGGGATGGCCTGCGTGGGCCGTGGCGATCATGTCGATGATGTCGCAGCGGATCGTTGCGGCCATGCGTTTGAGCTCGGAAATGGTCATCGGTGTTTGATAGGCGTTCAATGTCGGCTCCTAAACCAGAGAAAAGATGTTGGATTCAATGAATTTCCACGTTTCCAGATAATCCCCCTTGGCCATGAGGCGAGCGATTTTGCCGCCGTCCACCTCTTCCAGCTTTTTCCAGATTTTGTTGGAAATCCGGCTGTTGGCCTCAAAGGTGCCTTTGATATCCCAGCGAGTGGGGGAAGTGTCGGAGGTCAGATAGTCCCGGTAACGGTATTTTTTCAGGTAATAGAGAAACTCCACGTATTCCAGGAAATGCTTGGTGCCGCAAAAGTAGTCCCAGTCCCACCGGCCGTCATTGTCGTTGATATGGATGTAGTAGGGGTAAGGGCTTTCAGCCAGGAGGACCAGCGCTTCGGCAGGGTTTTCGTTGCCGTAGGTGGAATGGCCGAAGTCGAGGGTCACGCCCATGTCTTTGACCTGCATGTCGTTGAGCAGGCACAAGGTCTTGGCCGCGGTGTCCACGAAGCACCGGCCCCTGGTTTCGCTGGGTTTGTACTCGATGAACAAGGGGATCTTCGTCTTGTAGGACCCCGCCCGGCCGAAGGTCTCCACAAGGTGCTTCCAGGCCTTGGCATAGTCGTATTGAAAGACGAATTCATAGCCGTCTCCAAGGGGGCAGCAGGTGACCTTGTCGGCCCCTGCTGCTTCTGCAAAATCTTTGGCTTCCTTGATGAATCGAACCGCCTTGTCCCGAATGGTCTTGTTGTTGGAAGTCAAACCGCCGTTTCGAAACTCCGGCTCGGCCTTGACGTTCACATTGACGGCGGCGATTTTCAGGTTGTACTTTTTCAACAAGGCCTTTGTCTCCTTGGCGTCGCTCACCTCGTATGGGTAGACAATCTCCACCCCGTCGCACCCCTCGATTCGGGACATGACCTGAAATTTCTCCTCAAGGGTGAGGGGCTCGTTGTATTCATGGAAGCGATCCTTGGTCCTGGACAGAAATCCCGTGATAATCCCCATTTTCAACATGGCATGCTCCTTCCCATCGCGGAACCCTCATGAGTGCAGGAGTGACTCAATGTAGGTTCGAGCTTTGCTGTACTCGTCAAAGGCCCGGGCAGGCGGGCAAATGATCTCGATGTCAAACGCGCCGTCGTAACCTGAAGCCCGTAAGGTGTTGACCAGCCTGGGCCAGTCGATAGACCCTCCCCCGGGGCAAAGGGAGAGGTTCTCGTTCCCGAAGTTGTCGCACAAGTGGGTGCCTGCAATGTGCGGCCCAAGCTTGGCAGGCACGAGATAGAGGTTCTCTTTGGAAGCCCAGGCATGGCCCGTGTCAAAATTGAAACCCAGACCGGCGGTCCCGAGGCGCTCACAAAGGCGCATAAACCCGTCCACCCCGCCGACGATGGCCGAAGGCAGGATTTCAAGGGCCAGGCGTCGTCCGGCCCTTTCCACAAGATCGAGCATCCGCCCGATCTTCTCCTCACACCGATCCATCCATTTCCGGTACTCTTTCCTGCCGGGAACGGGAGACGCCTCGAAAGCCCCGAGGGGCACGGTCACAATCCGGCACTCCTCAAAGGGACCGACAATCTCCAGCACGTTTTTCATTTCATCGATTCCCGAACTTGAAAGAAGGCTGTCAGGATCGGCAAAGGCTTCCAGCATGAAGTGGGCCACGAACTGGGATGCTTGGAGTCCTAAGCCCGCAGACGCCCGGCGAACGAGCCCTGCACCCGAATCGAGCCAGCTCCCCAAAGTCTCTCGGTGGAACACTTCGAGCTGGAACCCCTGAAATCCGATCTCGGCGACCTGCCTTAGGCCTTCTGCGACCTCTTCGGGGGTGAAGCGGTTACCGAAACAGGAAATGAAGTAGGCCGGTGAAACGCCGATGATCGGAAGCTTGCCGGGCATATCTCCACCCTTACGCTTTCGGTTTCTTTCGAAAAAGCTCTGCGATCTTTGCCACGGCTCTATTTTTCCAATTCCTGACAAAAGGAATTTGAATCAGAACCATCCAGACCATAATGAGCACAAGCGCCAGGGAAACCGGTCTTGTCAGAATGGGCCAGAAGCTCCCCTGGGTGACCATGAGGGCGCGCCTGAGATTCTCATCGGCCATGGGACCCAGGATCACGCCGATCACGAGGGGCGCAATCGGGTATCCCATTTCAATCATGAAATAGCTGATGATGCCTACGGGAAGCATGAGATAAAGGTTCCAGATATTGATTCCCAGGGAATAGGATCCGATGATGCAGAGCATCCCGACAATCGGCATAAAGATCGGTGCGGGAATGCGCAGCACCTTGACCACCTGTTTGGCCAGGGTCATCCCTGCCACCCACATGCACATGGAGGCGAGGAGCAGGATGGCGGCGCATTCAATAATAAAGGTGGGGTGCTCGAAGGTGATCATGGGTCCGGGTGTCACCCCGTGGAGCATCAGGGCCCCCAGCAGCATGGCGGCCGGCGGACTTCCGGGTATCCCGAGGTTCAGGAGCGGAATGATGGCGCCGCCCACGCACGCATTGTTGGCCACTTCCGTGGACAACACAGCGGTGATCTCTCCTTTGCCGAAGTTCTCAGGGTGCTTGGAGGTGTTCTTTGCCGCGCCGTACGATACCCAGGCCGCAATGTCTTCGCCGATACCGGGCACGCAGCCCACGCCCACGCCGATCAGGGCGGAACGCACGATCTTGGGGATGTTCCGGACAATGGTCTTGAATTCGGGAATGATTCGCTGCAGTCTTTGGACGTCTCCGATCTGAATCCGCTCCCTCAGGACCTGGATGATCTGAGGAATGCCGAAGGCCCCGATCAGGACAGGAACGACTTCGATCCCGCTGTCGAGCTCGGGGATCCCGAAGGTGAAGCGGGGATAGAACTGGAGGCGATCCCGGCCCACACAGGCCAGGAAAAGACCTAAGAAACCGGAAATCCAGCCCTTGATGACCAGGTCCGGCGTGGTCAGGGTGCCGCTGATGAGAATGCCGAAAAAGGCGAGCAGAAAGAATTCAAAGGAGGTGAACTGCAGGGCGAAGTGCAAAACGATCGGCGATACCGTCACAAGAAAGAGCATGCTGATGATGGTCCCGATGGCCGAGGAAGTCGTGCTGAGGCCGATGGCCCGACCTGCCTCGCCTTTGAGAGCCAGGGCATAGCCGTCCAGCGCGGTGGCGGCGGAAGCGGCCGTTCCCGGGATGTTGATCAGGATCGAGGAATAGGACCCGCCGTAGGTGCCGCCCACATAAATGGCCAGCAGGCAGAGCATGGCCGACCCTGTGTCCATGCCGTAGGTAATGGCGGTCAGGAGGGCGACGCCCAGGGTGGAGGTCAGGCCGGGGAGGGCCCCAAAGATGATACCCAGAAGAACGGAGCCGAAAAGGATGGCGAGGTGGACCGGGTTTGAGACATGGTAAACCAGCATCTCAAAGTAGGTGCCCAATTGTTCAAAAAAAATCATGGGTATCCCTTATTCCTTAGATCCGGGTTATCAAAATTCCAGGTACCAGAGGTAATCGAGCACTGCCACTATAAGGCCCTCCTTGGGCATGGGGACCATGAGAAAATACTTGAAGATCACTCCGATGAAGAAGGGGGCGACAATGGCCATGGTGATCGCGATTCGATACTTCCTGCGCCGGCTTGGATCGGGACGGATCCATTTCCAGGCATATAGGCCGTAAAGGATGAGAAAGCCGACGGCGAGCAGGTCCGTCCCAAAGGGGACAAGGGAAGCGGCAACGGCGTCGATGCCCAAGGAAAAATAGAGGATAAAAGCGGCCGCTCCCATGGCATAAAGGGCGAGGAGTTTCTTGAGCAGGAGATCATCATAGAAATAGAACATCGTGATAAAAGGAAACAAGAAGAAAACGGCGCTGACAAAAAAATCGATTCTTGGAAGGTTCAGAAAGACGAGGGTGAGAAAAAGGATTGAAGCCGCATAAAAGCGCATGGAGCCGTCGTTCGTCAGGAACCACAGCAGGCGTCTGCTCCCCAGCCACTGAAGCGTGTTTTTCAGTTCCCCGAAGCCTACGGTCTTCAGTCCGGTTCTGGAGAGCATGAAGCCCAAGAGCATGAGGATCCCGCCGATGAACAGGGGGAGCAGGGCAGGGGAAACATACCAAACGTTCATGACACCGCCGAAGCTGTCCTTCATCGGCATGCGCAAGGCCTGGCCGACGATCCACAGCCCGAGCAGAAAAACGACGGCTCCTGAGAAAATGTCGGCCTTTCTGAGGGTTGCTTTATCCAGCATGACCAAATTCCTTCACGGCCTCTTCCCTCCCCCTCATGGGTTGAGGGAGGGGGAAAGGCCGTTCCATGGGTTTTCTTATTTCCCGGGCTTGGGGATCTTGAGGGTCGCCGGGTCCACCTTGGCGGCGCCCAGTTCCCAGAGGGTCCAGGCAAAAAGGGATTCAAGCTGGTCGAATTCCTTTCTGGCCTCGGCCCCGGTCTTGCCGGAGAGGAGGTAGTAGTTCTCCTTGCCGAACTTCTGCATGGCCTCACTGGCCATGGCCTTCTTGAATGCGTCTTCGATCACGCTCTTGACCTCTTTCGGCACCGCAGCAGGCACTGCAAAGCCGATGGCCTGGGATATGGGCAGATAGTCCTTCAAAGCTGGGTAGTCGTCAAAGGCTGAAGGGATTTTTCCCACATCGGCCACCTCGAAGGCGGTCGGGATCAGCATGGCCAGGGGCCTCAGTTTTCCACCTCGAATGAGGGCCTGCTGTTCAGCCAGGGACGTGATCACCACCTGGACTTCGCCGGTCATGGCCGCGTTCTGAGCCGGTGCGGAGCCGGGGTAGGGGATGAAGTTCAACTTGGCGCCGCTTCCCTTTTCAAGAGCCAAGAGATTGAGATGGTGGATGGAACCGGAGGCACTGGCCCCTGATTTCACCGCGGCGGGGTCTTTCTTTGCGGCCTCAATGAGGTCCTTCAAGGTTTTGTAGGGAGTGCTCGGAGTCACCGAGACCAGATCCGGAGATCCGCCCACGATGAAGAAATCCCACACATTCATCCTCTTGTCCCAGCCGCCCTGCACCCCTGCGGTGACGCAGGATTCGGAAAGGCCGCACAGGGTGTAGCCGTCATGGGGTTGGGAGTAGGCAGCCGCCATTCCGATGGAGCCGCCCACACCGCCGGTCTTGTTGATCACATTGATGTTGACACCGAGGATTTTGCTCATTTCTGCGCTGATAATCCGGTTGCAGACGTCGGTTCCGCCGCCCGCCGACCAGACCACGATGTTGGTGATGTCTTTTCTCGGGAAGTCCTTGCTCGCCGCATTGGCCATAACGGCTCCTGCCAGAAGCACAATCATGCACATCAGGATGACTTTCTTCATAAAATTCCCTCCTATTGGGTTTGAACGTGGGTTGCTTGAAAAACTCCCTAAAAACACACACGCGTTGCCGACTCTTGATCCTCCCCTCCTTTCTATCTTGATGATGGAATTCACCTCGCCGAACTGGACGGCTTCCAGCCTGCCGAATTGAAATGATCGGACACATGGGCGCCCGGAGAGACCAGGGAATCACAGAAATCCAGGTCCGAGGAATCCAGGGAAACGTGGACGGCTCCGAGGAGATCTTCCAGGTGATCGAGCGTTCTGGGTCCGATAATGGTTCCGCTAATGCCGGGCTGATGAAGCAACCATGCCACGGCCAGTTGGGGCAGGCTGCATCTCTTGGCACCGGCTCTTTCAGCCAGCCTCCGGGCCACATCGATTCCCTGTTGGGTAATGCGATCCTCGTACACTTTTTTAAAGGCGCCGCGACTTCCCGGTGGAATTTGCCTTGCATCCCCGTATCGTCCTGCCAGAATACCCTGGGCCAGAGGGGACCAGCAGAGGATGCCGAGATCGTAAGCGAGACACATGGGAATGATTTCGGCTTCGGCCCTGCGATCCAGCAGGTTGTAAGGGGGTTGCTCACAGACAAACTTGGGGTAATGGTGTTTTTCGGCGATCCAGGATGCCTCTACCACCCGCCAGGGAGGGTGGGTGGAACAACCGATGTGGCGAACCTTGCCCTGGCGCACCAGGAGATCAAGGGCGGCCAGGGTTTCCTCCTGGGGGACATTCCAGTCCGTGCGGTGGAGAAAGTAGAGGTCGATATAATCCGTCTTGAGACGTCTCAAACTGCTCTCGCAAGCCGACAGGATATGGTGCTTGGAATTGCCCCCGTCATTCGGTCCATCTCCTGTGCGCATAAAGACCTTGGAGGTCAGAAAGACCTCTTTTCTCTTTCCGTTCCGGGACAAAGCCCGGCCGAGAATTCCTTCACTTTTACCTTCGGCATATACATCGGCGCAGTCCAGCATATTGACGCCCCGATCCAGGGCGGCGTCGATGATCCTTAAGGACTCCTCCTCCGGAGTAGGGTCTCCGAAATTCATCGTGCCCAGAACCAGTTCGGATACCATGACCCCGGTTCGGCCCAGCCGCCGGTATTTCATCATTGCTTCCCCTTTATGCCCGCTCATCATTCTCCGCAAGATTCCGCTTGAGAATATCAATGGACTTTTTCAAGTGGCGTCGCATCAGGTTTTCGGCCGATTCCCCATCGCGCCGGCTTATGGCATCGATCACGGCCAGGTGGTCCCGGATGCTTTCATTCGGAGACTGGATGAGGCCTTCCGGTGCGATGACCTGATAGCTGTAAATGATGATGTTGTAGGTTTCCAGGATGCTCTTGAGAAACTCTTTGGCGCCGATATCCAGGAGAAAATGATGGAACCGGCGGTCTTCCTTTGCGTAGGCCTTGATGTCTCGGATATCCGAAAGGCCTTTAAAGGCCTGGAAGAAGCCTTTGAGGTTCTTGATTTCTTTGTCGGAAATGTTCTGGGCCGCACGTCTTGCCGCGAGCCCTTCGAGGACCTCGCGGAGTTCAAAGATGGATATCATCTCCCGCCCGTTAAAGAGGCGGATGAAAAACCCTCTTCGAGGGATGGATTGAACCAGCTTTTCTCTTTCCAGAACCTTGAGGGCGCTGACCAGGGGCGTACGGCTGATGCCGAGCTCTTGGGCCAGCTTTTCCTGGGGGATTTTTTCTCCAGGGAGGAGTTTTCGGTCCAGGATCATAGCCTTCAAGCGGCTGTAAACCTTGGCATCGAGATTCTTGTGACTGATTCCCAGTTTTTGCACGGACTCTCCCTTGTCGAAAAGCCGGTGGAGAATTCCCTGGTGGTTCATCGCCTGTTGCGGGCACGGCGACTCAAAATCCAATTTTAAATTTTGTATGCAAAATTCAAAAACCGTTGTCAAGAAAAAAAGTCGGTGTGACGGTTTTTTGTTGGACCATCAACGACTGCTGCCGATCAAAGGAGTAGGACTGTGCAGCTTTGCGCTCAGGAGCTTTTTCGAATGCCCAGAATGTTCCTCGCTTCCGAAGGGGTGGCGATGTCAAAACCCATGGCAAGAACAAGGGAAACGATTTTTTCCACCAAGGCGAGATTCGTGGTCGCCGCTTCACCGGGGGCGAAATAGACGCTGTCTTCAAAACCCACGCGGATGTGGGAGGCGCCCATGGCCACGGCGCATGCAAGAAGCGCGAAGTCCTGCATCCCATGGTGGACTACTCCCCAGACCGCCCCGGGGGAGAGGAAGGAAAGGAGGAAGGAAAGACTGGCCGGCCGAGCAGGAAGAGCGCCCGGGAAGCCCAGGGCGAAATTGTAGTAGAAAGGTTGGGGCAGGAGATTTTCCTTGAGGAGAAGGGGAACATTTTCCATCATGCCGCCTTCAAAAACCTCCAGTTCGGGCACGACCTTTTCTTCCGCCATTCTTCGGGCCCAGTAGCGAATGTCCGGCAGGGTGTTGATGTAAACCTGCTCTCCGAAGTTTGCGGAGCCCATGTTCAGGGAAGCGACCTCCACCCGGGGATCGTTCAACGACACACAGCGTTCTTCCAGGGAAAGGGTGGAAAGACCGCCGGTTGATCCCTGGATGATGATGTCCGACGCCTCTCTGATCAGGTCCAGGGTCTTGGAAAAAACCGTGAGGTCCTCGGTCTGAGTTCCGGAGCGGTCTCTGACGTGAAGGTGAACCATGCCGGCCCCGGCCCTTGCGCAAGAAACGACCTCTCCGGCCACTTCTTCGGGGGAGAGGGGGTTGATGGAGGGAGGTTTTGTGCCCACCCCAACAGGCGCGACGGCCACGATGATTTTTCGTCTTCTGTCCGATTCCATGGCTCACCCTCCTTTATGATTCTGCGATTTTTGTAATGCGCACGATCCGGGGATCCGTGAATCCGTCCAGGCCGTCCCTTGCGATGGTGGAGAAACTGAACATGACCGCACCTTGCTCCAATGCCTGAAACCAGTGCTTCTCTCCGGGCGCCAGGGTAATCTGGTCCGACGGTTCGAGGATCACTTCGTGTTTCACGGTGTAGCACGATTCCTTGCCTTTCGGGACAAACCCTTTGCTTAGGGTGTCCGGCCCCGCGACGTAGAAATAAACCGTCCCTGCCACCACCCGGATGGTTTCTTCCTTGCCGGGGTCGTTTCCAACAGGAGGATGCCAGTGCTCAGGTTCGGTCTGAAAGGGGAAAAGAGCCAGCACCTTGACGCTGATCCTATCGGTTTGAACCAGCGTGAGAACCTGGACCCCTTCTTTTTCCAGGCGGCTGAGGCCGAAATCAACCACCTCGATGCTCTTTTCCTCCGGGAGCGAGATCCTCATTCCCGCACTTCTCATCAGATCGGCGGCCCGTGTGCGGGCCGATTCGCATTCTTTCCGTGTGATCATAAGAGACTCCGTGGCGCCTTGGGCAAGGGGAAAATGTGCCTTGGGGGTTGCATAGACCTTCACGAGGTTTTTGTCAACATTTGTTAGGTTGACATGCAGAAAGAAGCGTCTATTGTTGGACATCTGCATGAGCGTTGTTTTTTCCTCGGGAGATTTGAATCCTTGTCCAAGTTCCTTTTTTCCTTTGCGGTGATCGCTTTCGGCTTGTCGCTCGGGTACGCCATACAAAGGGCTTCGGCCCGAGGCTTTCTCAAGCTGCCGCTCGGCCTGGATCAGTTGAGAAAGCTTCTGCAAAGGGTTGCTCTTCTCATGGTTAATCCTGTGACCGTGGTGGGAGCCATCTGGATTGTGGATATCCAGGCGGTTTCTCTTGCTGCGCTTCCTGTCCTGGGAGGCTCCGCTCTGTTGCTGGGTGGTGCATTGGCCCTCGGCGCTTCCAAGGTCATGGGCCTGGAACCCAGAAAAACAGGCGCTTTTTTTGCCTGCGGCTCTTTCACCAACATCGGCTCCATCGGCGCCCTCATCTGCTTCATGTTCCTGGGAGAAAAGGGATTCGCCCTCGTGCCCATCTACAAGCTGTTTGAAGAGGTGACCTACTAT
>Ga0209164_1002754_pt1 | contig 17829 bp, 17 predicted proteins | sample MTBNYHSulfiMetaG_FD_187458 | JGI IMG/M metagenome (GOLD analysis project Ga0209164, IMG submission 187458) | Enrichment culture microbial communities from rom New York Harbor, USA that are MTBE-degrading - MTBE-NYH (New York Harbor Sulfidogenic)... | ecosystem: Environmental > Aquatic > Marine >...
GGAAACGATGAGCTTTATTTGGGAGGGGCGAGGGGGGATTACTGCCATATAAAATTACTTTGTACTGGATAGGTTTACCATGATCACTCAACACGATATCGTTATTGTGGGAACGGGTTTGGCGGGGCTTCGGGCGGCGGTGGAGTGCGTCGGCCAGGCCGATGTGGCGGTCGTGAGCAAGGTCTTTCCCACTCGTTCTCATTCAGGGGCAGCCCAGGGAGGGATTACGGCTTCTCTGGGGAATGAGGAAGAGGATCACTGGGAATGGCATCTCTTCGATACGGTCAAGGGAAGTGATTACCTCAGTGATCAGGATGCTGTCGAGATTATGGTTAAGGATGCTCCGCGAGTCATTTATGAATTGGAGCATATGGGCGTTCCATTCAGCCGAACGCAAGAGGGGAAAATTGCCCAGCGAAACTTTGGAGGCCATACTCGAGATTATGGGAAAAGGCCTGTCAGGAGGGCCTGCTATGCGGCGGATCGAACGGGAAGGGTTGTCCTCGATACCCTCTATGATCAGTGCCTCCGCCGTCAGGTAAATTTCTATTCAGAAAATTATGTCCTTTCCCTCGTCTCTGATGGGAAAAGATACGGTGGAGTGGTCACCTATGATTTGGCTACGGGTGAACTCCATCTTCTTCAAGCGAAGGCCATCCTTTTAGCCACGGGCGGATGCGGGAGAATCTACAAAACCACTTCCAATGGTTTTGCCTCCACAGGAGATGGCCTTCACCTGGCTTATCAATCAGGAATTCCTTTGGAGGATATGGAATTCATACAGTTTCATCCCACCGGACTTTACCCTTTAGGGATTTTGGTGAGCGAAGCCGCCAGAGGGGAAGGTGGATTTTTACGGAACCGATTGGGCGAGCGATTGATGGAGCGATATGCTCCCACTGTCAAAGACCTGGCAGCGAGAGATGTGGTTTCTCGCGCCATTCTCACTGAGATCAGGGAAGGGAAGGGGATTTCCGGGAAGGATTATGTCCATCTTGATCTTACCCACCTCGGAGAGGAAAAGATTCTGGAAAGGCTCTGGGAAATCACTTCCTTTGTGAGAATCTATTTGGGTATTGACCCCATCTACGATCCCATCCCTGTTCGACCCACTTGCCATTATGTCATGGGAGGCATCCCCACGGATTTGGATGGAAGAGTCCTGATGGATGAAAAAGGTACGATCGCGCGGGGGTTATTTGCGGCAGGGGAGTGCGCCTGTGTATCGGTCCACGGTGCAAACCGACTCGGGTGCAATTCTCTCCTCGACTTGCTTGTGTTTGGACGGAGAAGCGGATTGGCAATGAGGCAATCCATTTCAAAAGGGGATCATCAAACTCTCCCGGATCATTCCTTAAGGGTCATGGAAGAGAGGGTTAGAAAATTAATCAATATGGGAGGGAAAGAAAAGATCGGTGAAATACGAAAGAAGTTGCAATCTCTGATGACCGAGGAGGGCTCCGTATTTAGAAATGAAGAAGGGCTCAGGAGGGGGATTGAAGAAGTTCGATCCCTGAAAGAGCGTTATAAAAATATTGGGATCGGCGACAAAAGAAAGGCGTTCAATTTTGAATTGATGGAGGCAATGGAATTGGGCCACCAACTCGGCCTCTCGGAGGTGATCCTTTTCAGCGCCCTTCACCGGAGAGAAAGCCGGGGAGCCCACTACCGGGAAGATTTTCCCGGGCGGGCCGACCGATACTTTTTGAAACATACCCTTGTTTTTGAAACCCCGAAGGATCCGGAAGTCAGATATAAGCCCGTGAGGATCACACGATTCCAACCCGAGGCAAGGGTTTATTGAGAAAATTGCGGATTTCGGATTGTCGATTGCGGATTGAAAAATAATGATATCGAACAGCATCAACAACTTGACGTTTAACAGTTTGTCATTGCGAACGCCTGCCTGCCGGTAGGCAGGGAGTGAAGCCATCTCGGTGTAGGGCTATCATCGATGAATATTAAATTAAAAATCTTTCGCTTTGACCCGGAGAGGGACGAAAAACCTTACTACCAAACCTATGAGATCGAAGCTGATCCCACGGACCGGCTTCTCGATTGCCTCAACCGGATCCGATGGGAGCAAGACCCGACATTGTCCTTTCGGATGTCCTGCGGCCATGGCGTCTGTGGTTCCGACGGAATGAGGATCAATGGAGTCTGTGGTCTGGCCTGTCAAAAACTTGTTAAGAGTTTACAGGGAGAGGTTCTCATCGAACCTCTCCCTGTGTTCAAGGTGGTCAAGGACTTAATCGTGGATCTGGGCCCTTTTTTTGAAAAATATAACTCGATCAGACCTTATCTCATCACAAAGACTTCTCCCCCCGATCAGGAGAGGAAGCAATCTTCAGAGAAACACAAAATATTTGAAGAGGCAATTCGTTGCATCCTTTGCGCCTGTTGTACAGCCTCCTGTCCTGTCAATCAGAACAAAGAGACAGAGAGTTACGTCGGACCGGCTGCCCTGGTCCGGGCCTTTCGATATCTCTTTGACTCAAGGGACGAGGCAGCGGAGGAGAGGGTGACTCGGTTAGACCGGAAAGACGGTGCATGGGGGTGTCAGACCTTGTGGAAGTGCACGGAGGTCTGTCCGAAAGAAATTCCCGTGACCAAGCAGATTGGACGTATCAAGAAACGCCTCTACGATGCCAAACCACCAAAAGAGTAGATAAAAATTGGTCCTACCAAAAATTAGAGACGCGTTTGTGGCCATTCATGGTCACTTCTATCAACCCCCCCGTGAGAACCCCTGGTTTGAAGCGGTCGAGACCGAAGAAAGCGCATTTCCCTTCCATGACTGGAATGAGCGGATCGCTCTGGAATGCTATCGGCCCAATGCTTACGCCCGTCTCCTCGATGAAAAAGGGAAGATCTTAGAGATCATCAATAATTACTCTTCCATGAGTTTCAATTTCGGTCCCACGCTCCTTCCCTGGCTGGAAAAGAATTTCTCTTCTGTCTATCAGAAGATTCTTGAAGGAGACCGGGAGGGATTAAGAAAATTTGGTCATGGAAATGCCATCGCACAGGTTTATGATCATCTTATCATGCCTTTGGCCAACGAGAGAGATAAAGAGACAGAGGTTCTCTGGGGGATGGCTGACTTTGAAAAGAGATTTCATCGTAAACCAGAGGCGATGTGGCTTCCCGAAACCGCTGTCAACGCCTCCACCCTGCGAGTATTGGTTAAATATGGAATGCGCTATCTCATCCTGAGTCCCTTTCAGGCATTGAGGATGAGACCCTTCGGAGGGAAAAAGTGGACGGATGTCCCTCAAGGCCGGATTGATTCCACACAACCCTACCGATGTTTTATTAAAGACGCATCCGGGAAAAGGCTCTTAGACCAGTTCATCAACATCTTTTTTTACAATGGGATCATCTCAAAAGAGATCGCCTTTGGAGACCTTTTGAAAGATGGCAATGCCTTCTCCAACCGGTTTATACAGTTTTGTCAGGAGTCGAAGGGAAAGCCTCAGTTGGTCCACATCGCCACAGATGGTGAGACCTACGGTCATCACAAGAAATTCGGAGAGATGGCCTTGGCCTATGCATTGGATAAAGGGCTCCCAACCCGGGGACTGGAGGTTATCAATTACGGGGCTTTTCTGAAACGTTTCCCTCCTGTTTACGAAGTGGAGATTGATGAAGGGCCCAGGGGAGAAGGAACTTCGTGGAGCTGTGCCCATGGGGTTGGGAGATGGAAGGAGGATTGCGGGTGCAGCACCGGAGGGAAACCGGGATGGAATCAAAAATGGAGAAAACCCTTGCGGGAGACTCTCGACCTTTTACGGGATGAACTCAGCCTGATCTTTGAGAAAGAAGGGGAAAAGATATTTAAAGATGTTTGGGCGACCAGGAACGGGTATATTGAAGTCATTCTTGACCGTTCTCCGGAAAGAGTGAAGAGCTTTTTTGAACGATACGGGTTCAAAGACTTTGATGAAAAGGAAAAGGTGAAAGGGCTTAAACTCCTGGAGATGCAGAGGCACGCCTTACAGATGTATACGAGTTGCGGCTGGTTCTTTGCCGACTTGGCAGGACTGGAGACGGTTCTGATCCTTCAACATGCGGCAAGGGCCATCCAGTTAGCAGAAGAGCTGACAGGGCAGGAAATCGAGAAAAAATTTATTCAACATCTATCTCAAGCCAAAAGTAATCTTCCTGAGATGGGGAGCGGTGATCAAGTTTATCAATCTTTTGTAAAACCGAGAGGGGTCACCCCGGAGAAAGTGGTAAACCACTTTGCCATCTCTTCTCTATTCGATGGCGGGGATGGGGAGAAGAAAATCTTTTCCTGTCGAGTGAAGAAGATGGATTATGATAAGGTAGAGAAGAATGGAGATCTTCTGGTCACCGGGCAGGTAGAGGTTACCTCTGAGGTCATTCCCGAGTCAAAGGAGTTTCTCTTCGGATTGATCTCTTCCAAGGAAGAGGTTTTTCGGACGTGGGTTTCGGGAGTGAAGGACAATATTTCTTTCGGCACCTTGAGAGAGAAAGGGAGGGAGCATCTTGGAAGAGGCGAGGAAGAAATGACAAAGGTCCTCACCTCCTCCCTTGGGAATCAATTTTTTTCGATACGAGACACCTTTAAGGAAGAAAGGCAGACCCTCTTTCAAAAGCTCATCCGGAGAGAACTTGATGAACACTGTCAGATTTATGCTGATCTTTTTGACAGGACGAGACAGGTCGTTGAGGCCTTAGCCAGAGAGGGGTTGGAGATCCCTCATGAGATTCGTGTGGCCGCAGAAATTACGCTCGGCAATCGTTTATTTCAAGAGATCAATGAATTAAAAAAAGATTTTAAGAAGATGAAAGAGAAAGGAGAGATCGATCGGATCATAGAAGAGGCGAAGGAGCACGGATATAAGGTGAGAGGGGAGAAGTCTCTCTTCGTTTTGAGAGAGATATTAATGGAGAAGATGAACCTTCTTCAAGAAAGCAGGGGGGCTGATCTCCCTCGTCAGGCAGAGCAAATCGAGGAGGTGATGGCCTTCCTCAACGTGACGAAGAAGTGGGATTTTGAAATCCCCCTGGAGGAGGCTCAGATTTTAATGGGCCAGATACTGGACGAATGGGTCGGAGGCCTTGAGAAGGGTTGGTGGGAGGATGGAGCCACCCGGCCATTCCCACCGAATTTAATCACACTGGCAGAGAAGTTAGGGTTCAATGTAGAGAGATATGCAAAAATAACCGGTCCCAGTAATTCAGCCAAACAACCCTAATAAGCCGATTCATAAAGAAGTCCCTACCTGGTCCCCCTGATAAAAAATAGCTGACCGTCGATCCCTTTCATTGAAATAGGTTGCCGTATCGACAAGATAGGCCGGTCATGCGTTTCAGGAGGCGATCGGAACAGATGAACAGGCTTCCAGAGCCTTAGAAAGCGGTCGATGGATGGTATGGGAAACCTTCCTCGTCAAGGGAAAAAGGGCTTGAACGGGCATTGAACCTACGGTGCCAATCATTTAAAGGGGTCCGCCCTGCCTTCGCCGAAGCGGCTTCGCGCAGGCAGGTCTAAAGCCTTATCGACCTGTCCATCTGTTTTAAAAAGTGATCGACGGTCAGAAAAAATAGGGCTTGACAAATTCGCCATTTGGTGGCTAAATATTAGCCATGATACGGCGATATTTACAAGACCCGATCTTTGAATCCCTCAAACACTTTCCTGCGGTCCTTTTAACGGGTGCTCGGCAGGTGGGTAAATCAACCTTAGCCCAAGCACTGATCAACGCCTCATGGAATGCGACCTACTTTACGCTCGATGACCGCACTACCCTCGATGCAGCCCTCCGGGACCCCGACGGTTTTGTCAACGGGCTTCCGACGCCTGTGGTCATCGATGAAGTTCAGAAGACACCTGATTTATTGAGGGCTATTAAACGAGGTGTCGATCAAAATCGAAGGCCCGGACGATATCTTCTGACAGGGTCAGCCAATGTCATGACCCTGTCATCCGTCTCCGAGAGTTTGGCGGGGCGAATCTCTCTTCACACCCTTTACCCCTTCTGCTGGCCGGAATTTCTTGAAAAACCGAAGCCCATGATTTTGAAAGACCTTTTTGGCGGCATCGATTCAAAAAAATTGCTGAAAAATTATACCGGAACATCGCTGAAAGACTATAAGCCCCGTCTTATTGAGCGAATCTTAAGGGGGGGATACCCGCCCCCTGCGCTCGTGGAGTCTGATCAAGCGAGGGAACAGTGGTTTTCCTCTTACCGTCAAACCTATCTGGAAAGAGATCTGTTGAATATCAAATCGATTGAGAACCTTCCTGATTTTAATCGCCTCCTCAGCCTCGTCGCTATAAGAACAGGGAGGCTCCTCAACCTCTCCGACCTCTCCAGAGAAACAGGTCTGCCTTTTACAACGCTGCGCCGGTATATGAACCTGCTCGAGGTAACCTATCAAATTTCTCTCATAAGGCCTTATTTCACTCATCTGGGGAAGCGGCTGGTGAAGACACCCAAGCTCTATTTTAATGATACGGGAATGGCGACTCATCTGATAGGAGTCAACGAGTGGAAGGTCATGGAGAATCAAGGCCATGCCGGACCCATGGTCGAAACCTGGGTTGCTTGTGAACTGCTAAAGCTCATGCCTGTATTGGATCACCGATCCCGGCTCTATTTTTGGCGAACTCAGACAGGCCAGGAAGTCGATTTTCTAATTGAGAGAACCGGGAAATTGGTAGCCATTGAAGTGAAGTGGGGCCATCGGATCGACGAATCAGACACGAACAATTTGAACCGCTTAGCTGAAGATTTAAAGGAGAAGCTTCTCTTCTCCATTATCCTTTACTCTGGGATTGAGAGTGTCCCCTTGGGCCCTAAAATGGTTGCCATGCCTTTTCCTGTTTTCTTTGGAGTTTGAAAAAGGACCCTTTTCAAAATCAGTCACCTTCGCCAGTCAAAGGCTAAGTCCAGCCCCCGATTACTGCCCAAATCGGAGAGAAAATGAAGAAATAGCTAATTGCCAAATCTGTAAAGTGTTATTTTTCAACTATGTCCATAAGTTACGGGCTCGGAATGACGTGTATAGGTCATCTGTGAGACAGGAGGCTATGTGGTCTGTCCCCGGCTCTTTCTGGCCCAGGCTTCGTATTTCGCCGAGATTTCCAGGTATTGATCCCCCGTCACAATCGGACTGCTAATCTGTTCCAAAAGGGTTGGCTCCACTCTCTCATGGAGGGCAAGCATTTTCCCGGCCCGTTGAATCATTTCAAGGCGAGGTTCGAGAAGTTGCGGCGCCATTTGTAAGGCAATTGAGCCGGGGATACAGATTTCCCCGATGGATTCACAGCCAAAGTTCGCTGCCTGGGCTCTGAACGTCATGATCAGGGGCAGGAAATTCTCCATCTCCGGGAATCCCGAAGTTGAGACGAGGAAGAATTTTGAAGGCATGGTCCAATTGTAGGGATGCCTCACCCGGTTTGCAGGGTCGAGCCGCAAAAACGGATCCATACCGCAGATGCAGCGGTCCATTGCGGTTTTCATCTGGGCGCTCATATTGTCTGTATACACGGGCGTACCCATAACAAAGAGATCCGACTCCCTCAGCAACGGATAGAGCTGGTCCATATCATCCCGTTGAGCACATTGACCGGGTGTTTTATGCATACACGTAAGGCAGGCCCGGCAGGATGAGATATTCATTTCCTTCAACTGAATATCTCTTACGGTCGCCCCTCCTTCCGAGAGCCCCTTCAATAGCGAATCCAGCATTTTCCACGTTACCCCTTTCTTTCCCCTCGCGCTTCCATTTAATGCAATAACGTTCATGATTCCCCCTCTCTTATGTGGCCTTTTTTGACAGCCCGTATCTTTTTGAGTTAGAGAAAGCATGCTCATAAAATAGGCCTAACCCCGTCCACTCTCATTCGTAATGATATTGAGAAAAAAATGGAGAGTCGCCTGGAATCTTTTTGACCGGATGGTCCGCATTGGCGGCGGCGTGCTCCAGCAATTTGAAAACCATCTCCACTTCTTCCGGGGCGCCGATGGCTGAGGCAATTTCTTCTGCCGTGAAAGATTTCCCTCTTTCTTTTTTGAGAAAGGCAAGGGATTTGGCCTGGAGCTCAATGACCAATCCTGCTGCTTTTTTGCCCGCCTCCACCCCGGGCTGATCATAGGCATTGACATTGATCAGCGATGCATAAAAACCTACGGCTCGCTCGTAAAGAGCAATCAAGGTGCCGATGGAACGGGCGTCTATCTGTTCAATCGTAAGGGTGATGGATTCGCGATCCTTTTCGCTGAGCGCCCTTCGCGTCCCCTGGAGAAAGGCATTGAGATAATCACCGCTGGTGGCCTTCCCATTTATCATGAAAGAACGACCTTCGCGGTCCTTGAGCACTTCAATAAAAGTGATAAAACAGTTGTTCACCCCTTCGCAAAGCTGCTGGACATAGGCGTGCTGGTCGGTAGAGCCCTTATTCCCATAAACTGAAATCCCTTGATTGACTCTCTGGCCGTTGAGATCTCTTTCTTTTCCGAGGGATTCCATGATGAGCTGCTGGAGATATTTCGGAAAGAGCTGGAGCCTATCCTTATAGGGAAGGATCACCATATCTTTTTTCCCTTGACCTCCTGTAGCGTGATACCACGCGAGGGCCAAAAGGGCCGAAGGATTGGTTCGCAGATCTTTTTTTCGGGTCACCTCATCACAGAGGCGGGCACCTTCTAAGAGCTCGTCAATATCAATTCCCTGGAGTGCTGCGGGGAGAAGGCCTACCGCCGAGGCCTCTGAAGTACGCCCACCCACCCAATCCCACATCGGGAACCTTGCGATCCATCCCTCCTTTTTTGCCATACGATCCAAGTCGCTATTTGCTCTGGTAATCGCCACGGCATGTTGATCAAAACGGAGTCCTTTCGAACGATAGGCAGCCTTTGCTTCAAGCATTCCATTTCGAGTTTCTATGGTGCCTCCACTTTTTGAAATGACAATGGTCAGGGTCTCCGATAAACCACCTTTTATTTCTTTTAAAACCCGGTCGAATCCATCCGGGTCGGTGTTATCGAAAAAATAGGGTTTGACCGGATCTCCGGAGGTTTTCAGGGCATCGGATACAAATTGAGGCCCCAGGGCCGATCCGCCAATGCCAATGATCAGCATGCGAGAAAAGGGCTTGCCCTTTTGAGATGTTATCTTCCCGGCATGGACCTTTTTGGAAAAATCTTTGATGGCCTGGAGGGTCTTCTGAATCTCACGGGCGATCATCCGACCCGGGGCCAATTCCGGGGCACGAAGCCAGTAGTGGCCGACCATCCTTTTTTCATCAGGGTTTGCAATCGCCCCCGATTCAAGGGTATTCATGTCCTCGTGGGCCCTTTGCATTTTGGGCTCCATTTGATCAAAATAGTTTTCCGGGAATTTCATCCGGCTGATATCCACCATCAGCCCGATCTCGGGATTGAAATTGAGATACTTCTTATATCGTTCCCATTCTTCGATGCCCATTGTCACTTACTCCTCGGGGTTTCGGGTGCCTTGCCGATAGATATTTTTGAGCAGCCCGGGACATATCACTTTTTCACCAGCCTTCTAATCCTTTAAGAGAGCCATCGCACGAGAAGCGGCACCCAGAAGAGCCGTTCTCTCATTCATAATCACCTTCACAGGGATATGAGCCACAATGTGAGATAACCTTCCCTTGTCTTTGAAAGCTTTCATGAATATTCCATCTTTCAGTTTCCAGATGATTTTGGGAGCGATTCCCCCTCCTATGAAAACTCCTCCTACTGCCATGACCTGGAGGGCGAGATTTCCAGCCGCCGCACCGTAGATGGAGGTGAAGAGATCCAATGCCTTCATACATAACTTATTCTTCTTGAGCCGGGCCATCTCTGAGATCACTTCAGCCGGGTCTTCTCCTTTTATCTTTAGGGAAAGCCACGATGGTTCAGTGCCAAACCTTTTTGAATCCTTCAGGAATTGGTAGATATGGGAAAGGCCTCCTCCTGAAAGGACTCTTTCATAACTGACATGATCATAGGTGTCGGATAGATGATGAAACAGTTCCAACTCTAAATGGTTTCTGGGGCCGAATTCAGCATGTCCCCCTTCAGAGGGGGAGGGCACATATTGTTTGCCATCCCAAAAAAGAATTGCTTCCCCGAGGCCTGTCCCGGCAGAGATGAGGGCTTGATTCCCTTTTTTTATTTTGCCAACACTCAACATTTCAAAATCACTCTTCTTCAAAACAGAGATGCCATAAGCATTGGCGACGAGATCGTTGATCACCTCCACCTTGACAACAGGAAGCGTTGTTTGAAGGGATTGGATGTCTATCCACCATGGAAGGTTTGTCGCGATAATCACTTCCTGGGTGACGGGTCCAGCCACACCAAAACAGGCGGAAGCGATTCCTTTCCGGCCCTTCAGGAAATCGATGAGGATATTCTCCAGCCCCTTGTAATTTTTGCTTAAGTAGATTTTCTCGATGAGGAGGCGAAGCCGACCCCTCGCTGCTTCAAAAAGACCAAGACGAGTCTTCGTCCCTCCGACATCCCCTGCCAGAACGATTTCGGATTTTTTCTTTTTCATGGTAAAGCCTCTGTCCTCTGTAAGAGTGGGATGATTATAGCTTATACATACACCCCCGTTGCATGTCAACCCTGTTGTTATAAAGGGGGGCGGGTTATTTAGGCGTTAAGACAGGGAGAGGATTTTACCAGTATGGAGGGAAAAAATGATAAGGGCCGATGTGAGAATAGAGATCAACATAAACCCAATCCCCTATCCTCTCCATTGAGGATCCTTATTCCTTTAGGAGAGAATATTTAAGGCTGTCTTCCGTTGACCCTATTGGTAACGATGAAAAGTGGTGACGAACCGAGCAGGTATATTATTCGATAATAATTGCTTCCACAGGGCAGTTTTTTGCTGCCTCGTTGACTTTTTCCTCAAGGTCTTTAGGAACATCCTCCATTTTGGCCACTGCGACATCTCCCTGCATTTCAAAAACCTCAGGGCACTCGTCGACACATGTTTCATCTCCTACACACGTTTCCTTATCCACACGGACCTTCATTTTTTTCTCCTTTCTAACCCGTGGTCTAAAATATGGTATGTAAATTTGCACTTTCAGCCCGAGTTGTCAACAAAATTTTTTTAGATTTTTTGAGATTTCCGAAAATATTTTAAAATCTCTGATCCCCTCCCTTAATACCCGATGATACAGATCCGAAAGTCACTGAAAAATCTACTAAAACATCGTGACGAAAAGAGCATGTTGTAATTTTTCAAGGCCTTCTTTTTTTCCCTAAAGAAGGGATTCAGACAGGGAAGGAGTTTTAAAAAGGTAAATGTTGGGTTTAATAAATTCAAGGTGAATAGCAAGGAAACTTATGGTATAAAAATAGGTAGGGGGTCCGCTGATGAAAAGGATTCTCAGTGATGGTGGACTGGCCGAGCATGTGGAGAAGTATAAAGACCTGAAGCTGGTATAAGTGGAAGGGGTCAAGCCTGCCTGCCGGCAGGCTTGAATCCCAGGGCCTTAAAACCATTTTTGAGAACGGGGGTGCTTTATGGAATGGGTAAAGGCTTTTGGTAGTTTGGTTGGGAGAGTTCTTCTTATTTTAATTTTTCTAAATTCAGGGATCGGAAAGATTGGAAATTTTGAAGGGACCGCCCAGTACATGGCCAAATTTGGCATGTCGAATACGTCCTTTTTCCTGTTCGGTGCTATCGTTTTTGAACTGGTGGGCAGCGTCACGGTCATCTTAGGGTACTTTGCCCGCCTCGGGGCTCTCTTGATCCTGATCTTCTTAATTCCCACCACTCTCATTTTTCATGCCGATTTTGCCGATCAGATTCAGATGATCATGTTCTTGAAGAACGTGAGCATGTTCGGAGGATGTCTGCTTCTTCTCTCTGCAGGACCGGGACGGCTGAGTTTGGATTATTTGGTCAGGAAGAAAAAGGGGTAAGATGCGAGTTAAAACCTGGAAAATCTGGTGGAAGGCCGTCCGATTTCATTTCACCTCAGCCAGTTTTATGCCAGGGATCCTGGGGGGAATGATCGCATGGACCACCGATGAAAAATTTCTACCCGGATATTTCCTGCTGGTGATCCTGGGCCTTGTCCTCAATCATATGGCTTTGAATATGACGGATGATTATTATGACTTCCGCCATCTGGTTGATGTCTTTGCGACGAATGGGAAAAATCCTTATACCGGTGGAAGTGGGCTCCTCTCTTCAGGTCTTATTCAACCCCGGAAGATGAGAGATGTTTTTATCCTTTTTTACATCATTGCCATTGGGATTGGGGTTTTTCTTGGGATAACAAGAGGAGCCTTTATTATCCTCCTTCTGGTCATCGGTTTTTTCTGTGCCTTTTTTTATACCGCTCCTCCCATCCGGTTTGGTTACCGGGGTTTTGGTGAAATGGCACAGCTTCTCTGTTTTGGCCCGGGCATCGGCGTTGGCGCCTATTATGTGCAAGCCCAAAGAATCTCCTGGGAGGCTTTCTGGGGGACCCTCCCCTTTGGAATCATGCTCTTTTCCATGATAACGATTAATGAGATCCCCGATTATTTTGAGGACCGAAAAGGAGGAAAGCTGAACCTGGTGGCCCGCTTCGGAAGGGAAGCAGGCGTCTGGTTATTTATCATCAGCCTCTTTTCTGCTTATGGGGCGATCGTGGCAGGAGCGATCTTGGGAAGGATTCCCGTTCTGGGATTGATCTCTTTGTTGACCCTTCCGATTGCTTACAAGACCATTTCCATTTTAAGAGCCTATTATCGTGAGCCCATCAAAATGGCTCCTGCGAATCTGGGAATGATCTGTACCCATAATTTCACTGCCATCTTACTCATTCTCGCTTATTTCATCGAAGGATTTAAATCGGGTGCGCTGATCGCATCTTTTTTACCGTTGATCGTTTTAATCATTCTTTACATTCCTATAGCAAGACTAATTGGAAAAACATTATTTTCGAAAAAGGCAGAGAAAATCCAAGGCGTTGTAATTCAAACATAAAAGGAGGAAGAAACATGACCACAGAAGAATTTTATCTCTTGGAATTCACTGGAGCAGAGTGACCCCACTGCCACAAGATGGATCCTCTCGTGGAGAGGCTCGAAGACGAAGAAAGTGTCAAGGTTGCGCGCCTTGAAGTTTGGCATAATGAAGCCAATGCCAAGCTGATGAGGGACTATGACAAAGGGTATTGTGGTGGCGTCCCGTTTTTCTTTAATAAGAAGACGGGAAAGTGGATCTGTGGTTCGGCCGATTATGAACGATTGAAAAAATGGGCCCTCGAATAATTGAGGATTGCGAATTGCGGATTGCGAATTGAGAAATTCCTAAATTCGAAATTCCTGAATTCCTAAATACAAAAGGAGAAGTCATGAGCTTGTTCGAGGATTACTATCCACTGAAGGGGAAGATGTTCCAGATAATGAAACCTGATGGAACGCTTTTGTCAGAGGCAACACCCCCCCTTACCGATCAGGAAACATTCGACCTCTACCAGAAGATGCTCTTCGTCCGGTTAGCGGATCAGAGAGCGTTGATGCTTCAGAGACAGGGTCGGATGGGAACTTATGCTCCCGTCTGGGGTCAGGAGGCATGTCAGGTCGGGAGTGCTGCGGTTCTTCAAAAAGGGGATTGGGTCTTTCCTGCCTTTAGAGAATTAGGAGCGGCCCTGATCATGGGGCTTCCGTTGAAAGCCATTTTCCTTTACTGGATGGGCTACGAAGAAGGCAGCCGGGCTCCGGAAGGGATAAACGTTCTCCCTGTCTCAATTCCTGTGGGGACTCATCCGCTTCATGCGGTAGGAGTGGCTTGGGCAGGGAAACTCAAGGGTGATAAAATCGTCACCGTTGCTTACTTTGGAGATGGTGCGACCTCCACAGGTGATTTTCATGAGGCGATGAATTTCGCCGGTGTCTTCAAGGTCCCAGCCATCTTCTTCTGTCAAAATAATCAATTTGCGATTTCCGTGCCGAGAAAAATTCAGACGGCATCCCAGACGATTGCTCAGAAGGCGATCGCCTATGGGATGGATGGAATTCAGGTGGATGGGAACGACCTCTTTGCCGTCTTTGCAGCGACTAAGGAAGCGGCGGAAAAAGCCCGCTCCGGGAAAGGTCCCACCCTGATTGAGGGAGTGACCTATCGTTTTGGGCCTCATACCACAGCAGACGATCCGACCAAATACCGGAAGGATCAGGAGATAGAGCCCTGGAAGCCGCTCGATCCAATGGTCCGGTTGAGGCTTTATCTCAAAGAGAAGGGGCTCTGGAACGAGGAGATTGAGCAACGACTCAATGAAGAAGCCAAGAAAGAGATTGATCAGGTTGTCAAAGGGGCTGAAGCTGTTGCCCCCCCCGATGTGGAAGAAATTTTTAAATATGTCTATTCGGAGATGACACCGCAATTGAAGGAACAATTGGAATATTTGAAAACAACTCTTTAATAGAAACGTAAACGCGTAAGCCGCAAGGGGTAAGGTGTAAGATCTATCATCTGCAATCCGAAATTAATTGAAGAGGTTCTGCGATGGCAAAACTCAATATGGTGGAGGCAATCAACTCCGCTCTTCGCGAGGAGATGGAGAGAGATCACCGAGTGGTTTTATTGGGCGAAGATGTGGGAAGGGAAGGGGGCGTCTTTCGTGTTACGGATGGGCTCCAAGAAAAATTTGGAGTTGATCGGGTCATGGATACACCTTTAGCAGAGTCAGGGATTGTCGGGACAGCCCTCGGAATGGCCATCTATGGACTTCTCCCGGTTGCGGAAATTCAATTTGACGGATTTCTCTACCCCTGTCTTGACCAGATCACCAACCACATTGGCCGGATGCGAAACCGATCAAGAGGGAGGTTTACCTGCCCTTTAGTCATCAGGGTTCCTTATGGAGGCGGAATCCATGCCCCCGAACATCACTCCGAAAGCCCTGAAGCTATTTTAGCTCATACGCCGGGGATAAAAGTCGTTATTCCTTCGACTCCCTACGAAGCCAAAGGACTTTTATTTTCTTCCATTCGTGATCCTGACCCTGTGCTCTTTTTGGAACCTAAGCGTATCTACCGGGCGATTCGCGAGGAGGTTCCTGAAGGAGAATACACCATTCCCCTTGGAAAGGCGAGAATGGTTCAAGAGGGAGGGGATGTGACCGTTATCGTTTGGGGGGCAATGGTTCGGGAGGCGTTGAATGCAGCAGAACAGTTAAGGGGAGATAAAATTGAGATCGAAGTGATTGATCTTAGGACCATCTCGCCCATGGATGTTGAAGGCATCATGACTTCGATTCAAAAAACCGGAAGAGGAGTTATTGTTCATGAGGCCCCCAAGACCTGCGGCTTAGGGGCGGAGATCATTGCCCTCATCAACGAGAAAGCTCTCCTGTCTCTTCAGGCACCCATTGAAAGGGTGACAGGGTTTGATATTCCTGTCCCCCTGCTGAAATCGGAGCACTATTATCTTCCCAATCCCAAAAGGATTGTGATGGCTGTGAAGAAGGTGATGAGCTTCTAAAAAAAACAGATGGAATGATGGAACGATGGAATTTTGGAATAGCGGGTTTAACGGAACACATCATTCCCTGCCTACCGGCAGGCAGGCATTATTCCAGTATTCCAAATTTCCAGTTAGACTTAATTGGAGGACTTTATGGCATTCGAGTTCAAATTTCCTGATATCGGAGAAGGCTTGACCGAAGGTGAGATTGTGCGATGGCTGGTTAAAGAAGGAGATGAGATCCAAGAGGGACAGCCCCTTGTTGAAGTGGAAACCGATAAGGCCCTCGCAGAGATTCCTTCTCCTAAAACCGGGGTCGTTCTAAAGATACTGGCTCGTGAAAAGGAGATTGTGAAAGTTGGCCAGGTGATCGTGGTTTTTGGAGAGAAGGGGGAAGCATTGACAACTCCGCCTCCGCAACCAAAATCGGTGGGTGTTGTGGGGGAACTGGAAGAGGCCCCTGAGGAAGCCCCTGCCGTTGCAGTGAAGACCGAATCCGTTAAGCCTGCCTTCATCAGTGAACATGCCCTGGCGACCCCGGCGGTTCGCGCTCTGGCAAAAGAACTGGGGGTTGATATCAATAAACTGCAAGGTACGGGACCCGAAGGTAGGGTTTTGGAAAAGGATGTGAGGCGGTTCGCAGAGGGGAAAGAAAGACCGGTCGAGGAGGTAAAGAAGCCTACGAAGGTCAAAAAATATGATCTCTATGGATATGTCGAGCGAATTCCGTTGAAAGGCGTCAGGCGATCCATTGCAAAGGCAATGGTGAAATCGATGTATACCGCACCTCATGTGACGGCCATGGATGAAGCCGACGTCACGGCATTATGGAAGATCAGGGAGAAGGAAAAAAAAGCGGCCGAAAAGAAAGGAACCAAACTGACCATATTGCCTTTTATTATCAAGGGGGTGATTGCAGGGTTGAGCGAACATCCCTATCTCAATGCTTCCTTGGATGATGAAAACGAAGAGATCATTCTGAAAAAGTATTTTAACATTGGTGTCGCTACCGATACTCCCGAAGGTCTGATGGTTCCCGTGGTGAAAAATGCGAAAGATAAGTCCATCCTCCAGCTGGCACAAGAGTTGACCCAGTTGGCCGAGAAGGCACGGAACCGAACCATCGATCTCGCTGACTTAAAGGGGGGGACTTTTACCGTCTCAAACTACGGCGCATTAGGAGGAATTTATGCCACTCCGATCATCAACTACCCCGAAGTGGCAATTCTGGGTGTCGGAAAAATCAAAGATACCCCTGTGGTGAGAAATGGGAAGTTAGTGGTTCGAAAAATTCTTAGTTTGGCTCTCTCTTTCGACCACCGAGTGGTCGATGGTGGAGAGGGAGCCAGGTTTCTTAATACGGTGATCGCCCGCCTCGAAGATCCGGATCTGATTCTGTTGGAAACTTAAGTCTCCGAACTCATCCGATGGCAGGGTTTTCGCCCTGCCGTTGCCCCATTTTTTAATTTCCAATGAAATGAGGATCCGTCCCCAAATTTCTTTATTGCGCGATTCCATGACCGGGCTTTAATTTTTCCGATCCTGAGATCTCCATTTTTTGATTTGGATAAATGGTTTGAACTCCCACTTCTTGATGGATCGCAGAAGCGGATGAGACAGGAAACAACCGGGTCGTGTCGGCCTTCTGTTCCGTCAGATGGGTGACGGGATAGGAGATGTAAAGGACCACGAAGAGAATCACTGCAAAAATCAAGGATAAAAAAAACCATGGTCGCACATTCTTCCTCGGAGGAGGAGCCGGCTGAGGCAGCTCGATCGGCTCAGGAGGAATAAGGCTTTTCAGATAATTCTCATATTGGAGAATAATATCCTTCGGATTAAGGGAAAGATATTTGGCGTAATCCTTCAGATACCCTTTAACATAAAAAGTATGGGGGAGAAGTTCATACCGGTCTTCTTCAATGGCCTTAAGGTGATGCTCCTTGATTTTGGTGAAATTTGAGATTTCTTCCAGCAGGATGTTTCGTGTCTCCCTTTCTTTCTTTAAAAATTTTCCTGGAGACTCCATCATGACTTCTTCCGGATAAAGGTCCATATTTATTTCATAGATTGCATTATTTAAGCATAAGCGATGATGTGAGAAGAATTTATCTATGGCAAAAGCAATTGTCGTGCCAAAGAATCATAATTATAACATATTGAAAATAAATAATATTTTTGAATGAAGGGATTGATGGGATGGGGTTTTGTGCCAAAAATTGACCCTGTAGTGACATTTTATCACGTTGTTCTTAATGTCCAACCTTTTTTGAATGAGGCCACAGGTTGTAACAGACGATATCTTTCGTAATTTTATGGCCGGATGTATTTTGACTCGGAGAGGAAGGGGACACCTGA
>Ga0209164_1002758_pt1 | contig 17794 bp, 10 predicted proteins | sample MTBNYHSulfiMetaG_FD_187458 | JGI IMG/M metagenome (GOLD analysis project Ga0209164, IMG submission 187458) | Enrichment culture microbial communities from rom New York Harbor, USA that are MTBE-degrading - MTBE-NYH (New York Harbor Sulfidogenic)... | ecosystem: Environmental > Aquatic > Marine >...
CCCCGACACTGCAGGCAGCGGGTGGAAGCCTTCCGGCCGTTGAAGGCCGCTTCCCTGACATCCAGCAGCTTGCGGGGCGCCGTCTTCATGTGCTGTACAATGAGCGGGAGATAAAAAGGTTTATCCCTCGGATGCGACAAAGCGTCGCTATCCCTCGGAAAAGCGACAGAACCCAAGTGTGTAACCTTTATAACAAGTACTTACCTGTATGTACCCAGTATACACAGGTGATACAGTACATCTCAGTTACTATTAAATAGGTGGTCGATGGCTAGATATATAATGAGTGAAAAAGAATTAGGTCATATAAGGTCAGAGGTTATATCAAATTTTTTAGAGGTGGAACGGCTCGTGAACGTGATCATAACCCAGCACTACTTTGGGATGCTTTATGCAAATTTTATGATGGAGGTCCTCTATGATCCCGGTTGCCGTTTTAGTTTCAAATTAAATATTCTGGAAAAAACAGGGCAAGTCACAGAGGGCACAATGCTCCTGCTGAGGCGTTTATACGAGCTAAAAAAAATTTTTAGTTCTGATCATTTCGAATTTGCATTGGATAATGAGGGCGAACAGCAATATGTCATAGTAGATGGCAAAACTGGTAATGTACTTGATTATGATGTATGTTACGAGGAGTTCAGTGATATCTACCCTCAGATTATGAATGGTCTTGACGATGTTCTCAAGGACTTAGAGTATACCAATTGATAGAATTCACTTGTGAGTTTTATATTTCTAGGTGCCTACTTCATAAATTTTGCTGAAAAATCCAAATCAAAGTTTGCAAAATGAATAGCACGAATTAGAGTTCTTGGAAATTGATGACTGGCTCTTTTTTCTTGAGAATGAAGGTCCAGGTAACACCCTTTTTTCTTTCCGCGAGTTTTAAATGTTCTGGGTGGTGTTCAAAATAATCTTTATATTGGTCGTTTGTTATGATGACGGGAGGATGTTGTGGATCTTGTTTCATGAGCTCCCAAGCTTTGGCGAGTATGGTGCTATCTGCTTTTTCGCCAGCTGGAGCTAAGCAATATCGATTATCGTTTTCCAACAGGCGATCAAATGCTTCAATGCCGATATCTGCTTGGTAGCGAAAGGCGGCATCGAAGATGAAGCTGATGTTTTCTTTTTGAAAACCCTTGTCTTGGAGGTATTTATCAATGAGGTAAACGTTTTCCATGGAGGGTACATTTTTAATGTAAGCAATGTTGGCTCCATCCACGAGTGCCGGGCATTCAGCAATGTCGCCAGACAATTTGTCTATGGGTTGGTCTCCACTGCTGGTGATGCGCCTTAGGTGTTTGCAGCGGGTTTCTAAATCGTTACAGAGGTACATTTCGATGATGGAATCCATAAGTGCTTTATTTTCTGGATAGCCGATCCTATCTGCCTTGTGGCGAGGTATCTCCACATAGGATAACAGTGCTTCATATGTGCCAAACAGCAGGAGTGTATCATTATAGATATCAAAATAGGGTGAGTTTTTGAGGCCATGTGCCGATATGTCGATGCCTTTTTCATGCATGTATTTGACGAGCTGCGCCAGATATTCCCGCTGGTTCCATTCATCATAAAAGGTCCACCAGTCGATTTTATGTCCGTAGTCGCTCTTTATGATATCATCCTGAAGGCTGATGCCTGCTTCTTTTAAGGCTTCGTGAAAGGTGCCCCAGTATCGCCGGGCATTACAATACAGCCAATATGTGTCCCCCTGCAGCATCAGGGTATTAAAGTTGAATTCTTCTTTATTGAGTTCAACCAGTTTCTTCTTGACATCATCTTGGCTGGCATTTTTAAATTTGGAAGCCATTTTTTAATTTATATATGTGCCAGCGGGTTTAAGAGTCTTCCGAAAAAAATTGGTTAGGCTGAAGGCACTGTAGCATTGTAAGTATTCTTAAAATTTAATTATTTAGAAACACTATAAAAACATATAAATTTTTTTAGAATATCTAAAAAATTGGGTGACTAAGGCGTAATGACATGCTCTAATTTGTGGAGAAAAGTTTGTCCTTGGTTTTCGAGGTCTCCTCCCAATCCAAAGGTCATGCTTTTTATCCGAATATCCCCTATATATTCGTCTAGGGGGTCTGAGAGATGTTGGGGGTAGATTAGGATGGCTGTGGTGCATTCTTTTAGTTTAGCGTATGTGACTGCCTGGGAAATATCGGTGTTTGATGGTTTATCGGGGATTTTGTATTTTGTATCAAGCACACATAGGGTCCTGTTGGAATGGGTTTCATTGATGACTAGGTCGATGCTGAAGGATAACATATTGTTTTTTCCTACATCGATTTTTTCCTGGATTCTCAGCGATAAATGGTCAGAGAGATGCATCTTTAGCCATCTGGCGACAAAGAGTTCGTAGAGTCGTTCCATGTTGACTAGAAAAGGCAGCATGGTTCGATCACCTATTTTATGGCTGGGGCCGCTATGTTCTAAGAAGAAGCGACAGAGGGCATGGAGTGGCTGGTAGTCATCGTTGAGTCGGTTGTAGAGTCGTCCCAGGCAGTCTCGGGGTCGGAAGGGCTTTATGATGACGGTTGTTTTGAGTGTTCGGTATGCTTGGCGGATCAATGGTAGTGTTTGTGGCTGGCACATACCGCTTTTGGTTATTTGTTGCAGGGTCCATGCCAGTATTTGGTTTTCTTCGATATCTGCGGTGTGGTCCTCATACTGGCATTGGAATCGTATGTTGTTTGGGCGATGAATCATGTGCTGGAGATCTATCCGCCCTCTGATGTAGGGTAGTTGTTCTTGTTCTATGACATAGGAGCGATAGAAGCCTTTGCGTGCCCGGTCAAGGATGCGGCGGGCAAGTATTTTTGCTAACCGGTCATAGAATTCGTCTAATGAGCTGCAATGGGTGAGGCCCTCATAAAACTTGAAGCTTTCCAGGTCGTAGGCGTACTCCAGCATCCTGAAGATGTTGTCGAGATCGACTTTGGGCTGTAGTTGTATCCCCCATTCCTTGGTGAGAGGGATGTAGCCTACCCAGCCTAGTGAGGTGATCTCCCATTGCTGGTTGGTTTTTGGTGAAGGAAACTCGATTTGGAGCTGATTGCGGTAGTTTCGCCATATCATCTCTCCCATGTCGGACTGAATCTCATTTTTGTCTATGAGCTTTGGTACATATTCAATAAGGGTGATAGCAGGTTGTATGGTCATTCTAGTTCGGGAAAGATTTCCTGTTTTATTTTCTCCCAACGGAACGATTCCACTTTGTCTGGTTGGTCAAAAAAGTATTCCTCGAGATAGGGCTCGATTTCCATGTGCCAGATATCTTCCAGTTCATCTTCCAGGTTTTCCCGGAGGAAAAAAGTTTGACCGATCTCATAATGACGATCCGCAATTTGGGTGTTTAATCGTTTTAGTAGATTTATCAGTCTGCTGACCTGAAATCCCGTGGAATGTTTGTTATGATAATCTACAATGATATCATAGTTGGGATACAACGCGATGAAGGCAAAACGTCGACGCAGGGCATGGTCCACCAGGGCTATGGACCGATCAGCGGTGTTCATAGTTCCAATGATTCTCACATTGTCGGGTATACTCAGCGTAGCTCCGGCGGCCAGAGGGATGTTTTCGTTTCTATATTCCAGCAGATACATCAATTCGCCAAACACCCTGGATAAATTTGCCCGATTGATTTCATCGATAATCAATACACAAATTCCTTCACGTTGTTGAGCCTTGTTGACAAAATCCAAGAAACGACCAGCGACCAGATTATATTCAAGTTGACCATTCTTTATTTTTTGTGGCCGTAGCCCCTGAATAAAGTCCTCGTAGGCATAGGCTGGATGAAACTGAATGATGTCCATAAACCCATCCTGGCCGCCGATCAGGTGTCGTGCCAGGTGCTGTGCCAGAAAGGTTTTAGAGGTCCCCGGCGGCCCATATAAAATCGCCTGTTTTTTACGCTCAATGGCACGAATATATTTTTTTAGAAGAGACGTCGGTATCCCCGTATTCTGTGAACACTCTGTAAGAGGATATTTAGGATTTGTGTATGGAATACTTGTCGTGGCTTCCCCATCATCTCCGGGGTAAAGGGATTGCGGATTTTTCATCCCCAGGGTTAAGAGTTCTGGGCGTTTGTTTTTATCCAAAATTGCTTCGACGATTTCTGGTTGGTTGTATTTCCGATAAGGACTTGATTTCCAGTCTGTAAACCGCTCTGCAATGTAGTTTAGCGACTGTTCAAAGAGTTCCCACAGTTCTTCATTCAACGGTAGAACTGAGAATGGAAGTTCTGTCAACCTGGCATCAGAATCGGCGAAGAAATCCCATTGTTCTAGAATTAAGTCTGGATCGGTCTCATCCCTCAGAGCCATACCGACACGATAATCATTTTTTCTCTTGTTGTAAAAGTGGAGGACGGCCCAGTTGCCATAATTGAGACGAAGTATCTGTTTGTTTTTTGTAATGGTGACAGCGAACCGATTATCATCCTGCTGCGTGATTCCCAACACGTTAAATGTTTTCTCCAGCAGGTCAAAAGCGAGTTCGGCATCCTGTCTGTTTCTGAAAATGTTGGCAAATGGTTCTGCGAGCTGTCTACGAGCGATTTCTTCGAATTGTTGTTCATTTAGTTCGATAAGGGTCCGTCGCCAACCTGGCTCATTCACTTCCTTTGATGTCGTATCTATCCATTCTACGGGATACCGGTGGCCATGGCGTTTATTGTCCACGAAATAATAGTTCCCTGCGACTTGACCAATACCTAGCACCTGGGTTGTTCCCTGATTAGCCACGATGTAATCACCTGGTTTGATTTCTTTCGCAAATTTCCAGAGTTGTTCCATACCCTCAGTGGTATAGTCTTCCACTGAGGCAACTAGACTATCGCGGCGTTCATCGAATTCCTCTCGATTTATGCTGGAGAGATCCCCCGTTTTGTCCCATCCAATGGCAATATATCCTCCATCCCGGCAGGCCTCCCAGTTCCAGGCGTTTTCACCCGGCGCGATCTTCCAATAGCGATGGGAGTCCACGGCATTTATTTCTTTGAATGCTGGATACACAGATTCAAACTTTTGCAGCAATGCCCCCAATTGAAAACTCTCAGCATTGGGAACACTATTCAGGTCGTTGTTGTATTTGTCACTGGATAAATTATCGCCAATACGGAGGCCATATTTCAAGCCGTCATCATAGATTCCAAAGAAGAGTTGCGCAGCGTCTTTATGGCTGTCTTTTAGATCTGGGTATAATGCAATCCAACAGGAGGTGGCACCAAACTGTTGGTTCCATGAAAAATCATTAATGGTTTTTGTTTCGTTGAAGGCTGTATCCTTGAAAGCATTGTGGGATCTCAAGTATGAATGCAGATATGTTAGCATATACTTTACCTGATTTTTGTAGTAATCGAAATATATCTGAAACAAAATATGGAACTCATTCCAACTTTTGATAATATCTTTGCTATATTTTGCGTTTTCTTCTTCCATTGCTTCTTGAACATGCTCAAGGGTGATGGGCTCATCTGAGAGAATTTTTTTAAGTATCTTATGCCGGATATTTTTTATCTTTTCACTGTCACGATATTTTTTTTCCAAATCTATCAAATAGTGTTTATCCATCTGAGAGATAGTGTTTAAAAACTCACTCGGATTATCCTGGAATCTTTTAAGGCGTTGAGCAAAATCAAAAAGATAGCATACATAAATCTTAACCCTCAATGAATCAATTCTTGCGATAGTGTACAAAAAGTCCTGTCCATCCATTACATCGGCTGACTCAACTACGCCTTGGTCTTGGATATAGCTAGCCAGCTGTTCGCATAATCTCGCATAGGCTTCATATTTACTTCCAACCTCGTTGCCAAAGGCCCATTTTATCCCAAAAAAATCATAGAAATGGCGGAATATTTCATCTTTGTAGAGGGGGTACCGGTGTCTATCATGGGCTGCAAGGAGATATCCCATAAAGGGTGTCCCGAAATTACTATCCACCAGTGGTTTTAGGGTTTCTCGAGCTTCATCAATCCTGGCTGCCAAGGATTTTGTTTCATCGGTGAGCACATGGAAAAATTTCACCACCTCTTCTGGATGTTTTTGAGCTGCCTTATGTAAGCCATCTAGGTCTGACCAATGGACAAAGGATCCCCGCGAGGGGTTACGCTGCTGCAGTATTTCTACCTGCTGAAGGACGTTTTCTGTATTGATATCCTGTAGCGACAAGGTATTGTTCAATTCCGTGAGAATGTCCCATTTGTATTGTTCATCCCACGCAGGGGTCCCCCGAACGTTTTTGTATTCATGGACAGCAATACTCAGGAAAGTATCGGATTCAGTTGCGTCTATGTTCCTGGCCATAGGGAGACATTTAACAAAACACTTATAAAATTTTTGTTGTCGTTTTGCTTTTTTAATCTTATGGTTCTGGAGACAAAAATTCTATATAACATTAACCAATTTAACACAAAGCTGTCCGATTGAGGGAACAATATGAGTGAAAACCTGCCATCGGTTAGAGACATTTGTGAGCCACGAGATGATGTTTTGAAGGGGACGGGTGACCGGTTTACCGCCAATTTGAGTCAGGTTGTTCATAATGAGGGGCCTGAAGTATACAAGAACCCCGTTATGTTTTTTGAAAATACGTATCCCACCGAGGGTTTATTGGGAACCATTCAGCAGGTTTTTTCGCGTTTATCTCAGCAGGGTACGGGCACTCCCGTGATTAAGCTGGAAACCAGTTTGGGAGGGGGTAAAACACATGTGCTTATTGCCCTGTATCATCTAGCAAAGCATGGTTCCAGTGTTATCAAAAAAAATCCCTTTGTGAAGGATTTAACCTTTGACCCTGTCAATGTGGCAGCTATTGTCGGAACCGATATCCAAACCACGCTTTGGGGTGATCTTGCACGGCAGCTAAAAGGTGAGGAGGGTTACAAGCTTGTAAAGAAAAACGATGAAACTCAAACCTCCCCCAATGAAACACAGCTCCGGCAGCTCTTTGGAGATGAAAAATGTCTTATTCTCATCGACGAAATAGCGCTTTATCTTGCCCTAGCTAGTGGCATCCCTGTGAAAAAATCCACGCTGGCGGAACAAACAAAGGTTTTTCTGCAAACTCTGACCCAAGTAGCCGACGCTATGGATAATGTTAGCCTTGTTATAACCAGCCTGAGTAAGACGGATGTCTTCGGTGAAAGAACCCAGGAGTTGGCAGAAATACTCGGTGATGATGTGAGGAAGGCGAAAGCCGCTGCGGCCATTCAGGAGGCAGACAGAGTCTTGTCACGCATCGGTATCAATCTTACACCCACCAAGGGAGAGGAATTTCCTGCTATCATGCGTAAACGCCTATTTAAGTCATATAACCGAACGGCGGCCTTGGAGGTCTGTAAAGCCTACCATAACAGCCTCAATAGTGATGGGGTCAAGGAATATATGCCCAAGTATGCGACAGAGGCAAAATACTACACGTTTTTCCAGGAGGCCTATCCCTTTCATCCGGAGTTCATTCAGATATTACGCACTAAAACCACTAGCATTAGTAATTTTAATCAAACACGGGGGGTGCTTCGACTCCTAGGATTAGTGATTAAATATATGTGGGATCACGACATTGATGCCCCCCTGATTCATCCCTACCATATTGATTTTGCTGAGGCAGCCTTTACCAATGAGTTGATTTCTCGTCTGGACCGGGGAGAATACATGGCTGCTATCACGGCTGATATTGCTGACAACCGTGGGACTCCACGGGCAACGGTGATTGATCAAAATTTTTCTGAACCACTAGGGACACGGATTTGTACCACGGTGTTTCTCCATAGCTTGACGGGCGTGATTGTGAGTGCAGATGTGCGACGGGGGGCCACTGAGGCTGAGATCCAGTTGGCGCTGCATGTGCCTGGTCTTGATCCGAAGACTGTTGAGAATGCCCTCCGGGATGTGGAGGACAAGTGTTTCTACTTGGTCAAACATGGGTCCATGTATGCGTTTAGCAATGAGCCTGGTTTGAACAAGATCATCGAGGAGGTGAAGACCACTGTTGAGGGGACGCATGTGTTGCGGGAATGTGAAAAGAGAATTGAAACCATCTTTGGGGGGCGGAAATATTTTGATCCACGGCTTTTTGCCAATAGTCCTGCAGATGTGCCCGATGACACGGGGAAACCGAAACTGGTTATTCCCCATTTTAATGAATGTTTTACCACGGGTGGTACCACCAAGATCCCGGACCTGGTGGAGAGACTGTTTCATGAGGCTGGAACGCAGGGGAAGCCGCGGACCTTTGCCAACAATGTCCTGTTTTTGGTGGCAGATAGTGGGGAGAGGGATAAAATGGAGGTGAGGGCACGGGAGTATCTTGCCCTGCAGAAGCTGTGTGATGACATAGAGGAGGGGGCGCCTAGTTTGCAGGCGTTGTCTAAAAATCAGCGGGATAAGTTGAAGGAGAAGCGGCAGGAGGCGGAGTTGTTTTTTAAGGTGGCGGTTATTCTGGTGTTTAAGCATTATTTTTTGCCGACTACGCAGAAGAGTATTGATGATGTGCAGGCGAAGCGGCCCATGCGGAAAATCTCTGCCCGGATGCAGGACACCAAGGTGGAGGAATGGGTGCGAACCAACAAGTCCCAGGAAGAAACTATCTTGGAGTTCTTGAAAGAACATGAGGCGGTGCGAACCGCGGATGACAAGCCCTGGGCGGCAGAGCTGGTGATTGAGAAGTTTTGGCCGAAAAAGACGGAGTCGGTGACGGGCGATGAGTTCAAAAAGCTTTTTTATAAAAACCCGGATGCCCGCCTCATCATGTCGGAGGACCTGATCCTGAGGACGCAGCAGGAGGGAGTAAAATCCGGTCACTGGATGGTGGTGCGAGACGGCCAATTGTATGATAAGGGCAATGCATCGGTGTTTTCCGGGGCCTTTACCCCTCAGACCCAGATCATACTGATGGGTACGGCGTCTGCTCGTGATGTGGTTTCCCAGTTTTACTGCGACAAGTGTGGCAAAAAGAAGACGGAGTGCCAGTGTGGCCAACAGGTGTGTCCTCACTGTGGGAAAACCCTTGATGAATGCATCTGTCAAAAAGATAGAATCTGTCCGGTGTGCGGCAAACCCATCGCGGTGTGTGGCGGAGTCCATGGACCCACGACTATTCCCCCGATAGTTGATAAAACACTGCCCGGTATCGTGGGGGAACTGGTACCTCTCTTGGAGGACAACCAGGTCGAGGTTGTCGACCGAATTGAAATAAGGGCAAAGGGGAGGGATGACCTCTCTCGTCTCCTACTAGCACTTCCACAGTTCCAGGGCGCCCAGGTACGCTACGATATTGCGGCTACCCTAAATGAGGAACATCGTGGTGGCAATTTTATGCAGGTGCAGTACCGGGGAGACGACACCGGTTTCAAGACGGTGAAACCCCTGCTGATGAATTATGCATCTAAGGAACAGTTTAGCAGCTGCAATCTCCTGGTCACCTTTGTGTGGAGGGAGGGCATTGCACGGAAGGATCTCATCGCTATTCTGCGAGACAAGGTGGCCCAGTTTACCGGTGACTCGCTCTATTCGGTGACGGTAGCCCCCAGGGAGGAGGACACATGAGGAAATATTCCTTTGAACTAAAAGTGGTGCCCACATCCTCTGGCGACTACAAGCTGGAGTTATTTGAGCCACCACCAACAGACACCCGGCCCAAAAAGGGGAGAAGATCAAAACCTCTCTCTAGCGTCCAGGGCTGGTATCTGGAACTGGCAGCTATCAATATCCGTCGGGCGCTGGAGGCAAATGGCTACAAGTACTCGGATCTGAAGCGAACACGAAGGGTGCCCTTCCGTCTATCTGAGGAAGATGGCATAAAGCTTGACCTAGCATTTCGGAGTATGCAGGGGCTCCGTAAACGCACCCGGCTGGAGGACATCCTATACGGGATCCAGGAAATGAGCCGGGAAGAAGCCCTGTATTGGCATGCCAAAATCTCGAGAAATAATGGCGCACAGGCCACCAATGCCCTGGTTGCCCTGCGGGTGCTGCTGGGGGGTGATACACGATGACTGACATTCCCCATGATAAATATGGACGACCAAGAGTCTATCTGGAGGAAGATTGTCCCGTCGAGGAACTTGGAATCGAGTGCCAAAGAGAGGGGGGAGCAGGGCTCCATCCTCCTGTAAACCGCCTGCATGTCTGGTGGGCTCGTCGACCTCTTACAGTCAGCAGAGCTAGTGTACTGGGCTCGCTTCTCCCTGCGAACTTTGATCGCAAAGACTTCTTGGCACTTATGGGGATACCCAGGGATGCAGACCCCGTTGCTGGTAAGAAAAAAATCGAAGAGGTAAAGGCAGGTATAAGAAAAGAACGAGTCAAGGATCCTTACGGATACCCCCGAGCTTTCAGCAATAACATTCCAGAGAGAGACAGAGCTATGATGGAGACTAATTTGGTAAAAGTATGGGGCACAAAAACACCTACTGTGTTGGATTCCTTTGCTGGCGGGGGGAGCATACCTTTTGAAGCGGTAAGAATGGGGTTGAACGTCATCCTCAACGAACTGAATCCTGTTGCCAGCATTATAGAGCGGGCAACCATCGAATATCCTTCTCAATTTGGAAAAGAGTTGGCCAAAGACATAGAAAATTGGGGGGAGCGAATAGCCGAGGGTATCGAGAAAAAAATGGGTTCCTGTTTTCCTAGGAAACAAGGTGAAACCGATCTCTGTTATATATGGGTTCGAACCGTGGAGTGCCCCAGTTGTGGACTGCAGGTCCCCCTTTCTCCCAACTGGTGGCTGGACAAGAAAGGAAGGCTTGGCTATCAGTGTATAGTCCCCAAAAAAGCAGAGGGTAACACTTGTAGTTTTGAAATAAAAACTGTTTCCAGTGACTTTGACCCAGACAACGGGACTGTAACCCGGGGAGTGGGCCGCTGTCCCCGATGTGCCTCCCCCATAGAGGGAGATGATATCAAGCGGCAGGCACAGGCGGGCACCATGGGCCATCAACTTGCAGCTGTTGGATTCAAGATGACTGGGAAGACAGGCCGGTATTTCCGTGAGGTCACACCTGAAGACCTTCAGGGTGTGCAGCGTGCTGAACAGATGCTGGCAGAAAAACTGCCGGAATGGGAAGCAACCGATTTAGTACCAACAGAGAATATTCCAGAAGGCAACAAAACGAGAGAGCCAAGGAGCAGAGGAATAGAAAAATGGTCATACCTCTTTAATCCTCGTCAGCTTTTAGTCCATCTAACAACTCTTGAAGCTATAATCAAGCAGCCTTGGGATGAAATAGCAAATGAGAAAAAACGCGAAGCCTTACTGGTTTATACGCAAATGGCCTTTGATAAAGGTATTGATTATAATGCAGTTTTAAATACGTGGGAATCTACCCGGGTTATAGTAAAACATGTGTTTCAGAGGCACGATTTTGCTTTTACATGGTCCTATGGAGAGATAGATGGGTCTGGGCAATTGTTTGACTGGTGTGTAAGTCAAATAGTTGACGCATATAAAGGATTGGCTGAATTGATAGGCAATACAGATGGAACATCAAGGTATATGACTAGAGACGCTGCATGTTTATCTCAAATAAAAGATACATCAATTGATGCCATAGTTATTGATCCACCATATTATGACAACGTCATGTATGCTGAATTAGCCGACTTCTTTTATGTCTGGATGAAACGGGGGCTGGGTGACTTGTTTCCTGAATTATTTGTTTCAGAATTGACCAATAAGGACGATGAAGCTGTCGCCAATAATGCCCGATTTAAAAAAGCTGGCAGGGGCAAGGCCAGCAAGCTGGCGGATCAGGACTATACCGCCAAGATGCAGGCGGCATTCAATGAATGCCATCGAGTCTTAAAGGATGACGGCGTGCTCACAATCATGTTTACACATAAACGGGTGGAGGCATGGGATTCCCTTGCCCGGGCACTACTTGATGCAGGATTTGAGATCACGGCCACTTGGCCGATTCATACCGAGAGTGAGCATAGTCTTCATCAGGCGAAGAAAAATGCAGCGGCATCCACGATACTGTTGGTGTGCCGAAAGAGGGCAGAGGACTCGGGTGATGCCTGGTGGGATGACATCAAGGATGAACTGAAAAGTCATGTGCGGGCAAAGGCAGCAAAGTTTGCAGCTATGGGACTCAGGGGACAGGATACCAGTATTGCCTGCTTTGGTCCAGCTCTGCAGGTGATTTCACGGAAATGGCCCGTTAAAACCCATAGCGGCGAGGCTATAAGACCCGATGATGCACTGGATCTTGCACGGAAAGAGGTCAACGACTGGTTCTTTGAACATATCGTGGAAGGGAAGGTGCGAGCCGTGGACAAATGGACCAAGTTTTACATCCTGGCATGGTTCCACTTCCAGGCGAGAGAGTTTCCCTATGATGAGGCACGGAAGTTGGCCTTCTCGGTAGATATTGATATCGATAGGGATCTTATCCCCCACAAGATACTGCAGAAAAAGGGCACCAATGTACGGATACTGAAACCAAAAGAGCGGTTCCAAAAGGGGGGACTGAAGCCCACGGCGCAGGCGTACAACTGGGATATCGACTATGTCCAGGCGGCTATCCATGCCTATGAGGTAGGGCAGAGTAGCGAACTGGCACGCTACCACCAACGAACCGGGGCCTTGACCCGGGAGGGCTACAAACATGCCATTGGCTACCTGCTGGATGTCCTCCCCCGGACCCAGGAAGTAACCGAGTATCACACCCTTGATAGCCTCTGGGAGGCAAACTTCAAGGATAGTATCACAAGGAAGGCTCCCCGAAAGACGGATCCAACGTTTGAGAAACAGCAGAGACTCGATGGATATCCTGCAGATGAGTAACATGAAAAAAAGAACGGGATACTGGGTGGCGATAACCTCACGTGGCTATTGGGAAAAAATCATTGAGATGGGCACCTGGGGGTTTTCCGAGAAACATTCAAAACGGGTGGAAACAGTCAAAGATGGCGACAAAGCCATTGTATATCTCACAGCAGATGGGAGACGATACCCTAGCTCGATTGGCGGTGTTGCGCAATTTGTAGGAAAACCATGGAGGAAAAGAGAACAGGCCACCCTCTTCGATACTTTTTATCCCATAAGGTTGAAAATCAGTATCCAAGAAATATGCGAACCACCACTTGACTTCAAACCATTCATGGGGAACGTCTCCTTTGTCAGCCCAGGAAAAAACTGGGGTGCAGCTCTACAGGGTCAGCCCATTAAACCAATCTCCAAGCAGGACTACCATTTTCTTACAAAAGAACTTGAGAGGGCCCTGGTATGAGTCTCAGAGACGTAAACTACAAAGAAGTCTATGTGTCTGGTGTCGATAACCTCGTCAAGGATTTTTATATCCCCAGCCTTGAACAGAGTGTTCTCTACCAGCGCCGAACGGGCTATTTTAATTCCCGTGCCCTGGCCATGGCTGCCCGGGGCCTATCGGGACTGCTGAGAAATAATGGGAAAATGGAGCTGCTGTGTGGCGTCCAGATGGACAAGGAGGAGGCCGAGGTCATCAGAGACCCCGTGAGCTACCTGGAGAGACGAGCCATTGATGTCCTCAAAGCCCTGGAGCAGCCCTATGATGAGCTGGAAAAACAACGGCTGGGACTCCTGGCCCATCTCCTCTCAACTGGTAAACTAGAGATAAAAATCGGCTACCGAAAGGGGGGAATCTATCACGAAAAAGCCGGTATTTTCAGGGATGCTGAGGGAAACATCGTAGCCTTCAATGGCTCAGGCAACGAGACCCCGGGTGGATGGCTGAACAACACGGAATCATTCCATGCATTTACCTCCTGGCAGGACGACCGGCACATACGTCCCGAGATAGAAACCTTTGAGCGGCTATGGAACAACCGGGATACAAAAACCACCGTCATACCGCTTCCCTACGCCGTCGTACGGGGCATCATCGAGTTCAAAGACTATTTCGAAGCAGGCATGGATGAACCCATTGACCCCATGGATATCCAAACACAGGTCGATATACCCGACTGGAAGTGGACACCACAACTAGCCTACATTTTTGAGGCCCCCCGGCTCTGGAACCATCATGATTTCGCCTACGCCCAGACCGCCATCACCCCCTATGAACACCAGGACTACATCGCCTCCACCGTGCTGAACAGCTGGCCCCCCCGGTACCTATTTGCAGACGAAGTAGGCTTAGGTAAAACCATCGAGGCCGGCCTGGTCATAAAGGGCTTCAAGGCAGCGGGGCGAATAGAGCGCCTCCTCATCCTTGCCCCTAAAAACGTCATGCCACAGTGGCAGGAAGAACTGTACACCAAATTCGGCTTTGAAGCCTGGCGCCTGGATGGCGACCATGTCTATCCTCCCCACCTCGATCCCTCCCAGCCAAGGGACAAGGAACGGGTGGATGCCGCCAATCCCTTCCGTTCAAAACACCATCTCATAGTGAGCAGTCAACTTATCCGCAGTGAGGAACGACTTGCACAAGCACTGGGCCTCGAATATGACCTCGTAATTCTTGATGAGGCGCATCATGCACGAGCCAGTGGCTCCGGGGGACGACGGGAGCCGAACAAGTTGTTGCAGGCCATGGAGCAACTCCGCTACCACACGCAGGGATTAATCATGATGACTGCCACCCCTATCCAGTTGAGCCGTATGGACCTCTGGGACCTCCTCAGTATATTGGAATTGCCGGGGAAATGGCAGGACCGGCATTTGTTTGACCGTTTCTTCGCAGATATTAACGCTCCGGATGTCGACTGGGCGTTTCTTCTCGATATGGTTCAGAGCAGCCTACAGCTCATGGATTTTGATGAGAATGAAGAGGCCCATCGACTGCAGGAGGACTACCCAGAGGTCGACGTGTATCGCCTGATTCATATTGTCAAAGAAAACGAAGTATCTGCGATACGTGACCTGTCAGAAAAAGAACAGGAAGCACTGAAGGTCCTCCTGTATCGATTTACACCGGTCCGACAGATGATCTTCAGACATACCAGAGAGCTTTTGAAGCAATACAAAAAAGAAGGCAAGTTTAGCGGGAAGATAGCTGACAGGAACCCTACGAAACAGCAGATAGACCTTCAGGGAGACGACGATGATCCGAGGAGTGAACGAGGCCTGTACAAACAAATCGACCTGTATGTACGGGAATACTATGCCAAGTACAACAGCATCAGAAAAGGCATGGGGTTTTTAATGGAAACCTATCGAAAGCGATTAACCTCAAGCCTCTACGCCATCAAACGTAGTCTCGAAAAAAGACACCTGCGTTTAAAGCAAGCCCTGGAAACCGGCGATTACGGTATCCTGTTCAAAGAACTGGAAGAAGAGGATTATATGGATATCCCCGATTATATCCTGGATGGCCTAATCGACGAACTTGGAGTAGGCCAGCAGTCATTCTCGACCCATCGCTCAGTCCTTCACCACATCATCGAAAAAGAATATGAGTATCTCGACGAATTCATCGCCAGTCTACAGTCGCTACCCTATGACACCAAAGCTGACCATCTCGACCGTCTCCTCGCTGACATCTTTGGAAAGGGCAAGCGACAAATAATCATTTTCTCCCAATTTAAGGACACCGTTGATTTCTTGCTAGACTACTTTAAACCAAAATATGGCACCCGCCTCGGGTCCTACACGGGACAGGGGGGCCAATACTGGGATGGCCACCAGTGGATCATGTGCTCAAAGCAGGACATCCAAAGAAAATTTGCAGATCCCTCCGACAGGATGGACCTCCTGATCTGTACAGATGCGGCCAGTGAAGGCCTCAACCTGCAAACATGTGACACCATGATCAACTACGACATCCCCTGGAATCCCATGAGAATCGAACAAAGAATCGGACGAATCGACCGCATCGGTCAGCAATCCCCAATTGTAGACATCTATACCCTCTTCTACAGGGATTCCGTGGAAGAAAAAGCATACAACCGATGCTTACAGCGGATAAATTTCTTCAAAAGTGCCCTTGGCCATCTACAACCCATTCTACAAGCCACCGAACAAGCCATCCGAGATGCCGCTCTTGCCTCATCAGTAGAAGAAGAAAACAAAATATTTGAACGCATGCAAACGGAATTCGAGGAAACCATCGCCCAGACCGAGGAAAACCTCCGAATCGAACGCCTACTAAACCATTACACACCCCAACTACCCATGATGACCTCTCGAGCACCCATAACCCAACATGAACTCGAAGAAATCCTTCAGCCATACATCGAATCCCAGGGATGGAAAAAAGAGGGAGAACTCTGGAAAAAGAATGGAAAAACCATTACATTTGACCAAACCTACATGGACAGACTAGGCGGCCAGACAGAACTAGTCACCCCCCATTCAAACCTTTCAAAACTCATTGGAACACTCCCAGAAATCCCCGAAGTCATAGAGAATGACCACACCATCCATCGAATAGAGGTAACCGGATTAACCGGATTTGTCGTCGAAAAAAACAATCGCTACTACATCGCAAAAAACCTGACAGAGTTAACAAACCCCCAAGGCACACAGTACTCCTCCCTCACTGAAGCCAAACTGGGTCTTATACACTTAATCCGAGCACAAAAAATCGAGTATTTGAACGCCGAAAAAAAGGCCTGGGAGAACAGGAGATACAATTGGCAAGTCAGAGTAAAAATGTATCTAGAAACCGTGGCTAAATGGAGATGGAACACAGCCACCAAAATAGAAGGAATATTTGAGTTCTCCAAAGAAGCACTGTTTAGGGAATGGAACAACTACCTCCAATCACCAGAAAGAGAAAACCTGCGCCAACTGGCAGACATCATAAACTACAAACCCTCATTCAATCCTGCAGAGCGAACCAAGGGACGACCATCTAAGCGAAGTCCACGAGATTCCAGAAAAGAACAACTCTTTTTAGATGACCTTGTACGGATAACAAAGCGATTGCATATCATCCATGAACAACTAGAACACTTTATGGAAACATAGATGCAGAAAGAGCAGGTCAGAGAACAGTATAAAACGTTTCAAACCGTTTGGTTCATCGCCCTAGTTGCTCTAGCGGCCGCCGTTATTGTGGGTGACATTCTTTTGCGACTCCCGAGGAACAGTATATGGCGTCCGCCGTTGTATGCTGTAGTCATCATACCGCTTGCTTTAATACTGCTGTACCTGGTCACGATTCGTCCTGAGCGCGCCACATGGTCCTACTATGGCATCACCGCTCACCATAGCCTAAAGCATGCGGGGGTCGGCATTGTGTTGGGATTGGGTGCCGTTATCGTCGCCCTAGTAGTCACAATTTTCCAGTTTGGTTATTTTCCCAACCCAAGGGAGGATGTACTAATGCATATGATCGCTTCAGGCATCGCTGCGCCTCTCTGGGAGGAATTGCTATTCCGGGGGATGCTGTTCGCCTCGCTGCTGGGGCTGATACAGGTCAGGTGGCAGGGTAAAGAGCGGTTGGTGGCTTTACTGTTGGCCTATGTGGTAATCAATGTGCTGTTTCTGACTACGCATATCGGCACGTCGAATTTACCGGTCATATATCTCACCGGGTTTTTTTACCTCGTAGCATTTCATATGACGGGTAGTCTTTTTGCAGCGATAGCCGCACATTCAACATATAACCTGATATTGGAAGCAGTAGCTCTTTTCCTGGATAGCTTCTAATTGCTCGAAAGACTAGGCTGCATAGGCGGTCTTGCCGTCTTATATCAGGTCTTGGAGGGTGACAATCCACATTTTATTTGACCAATAAGTTAACTATTTGTTTTGTTTAAATGGATAAGATGGCAAAAATAAAAATATACATACTCATTTACATAATTAGGTAGATGAATATGGGAATTACTCGGAAGGTCCG
>Ga0209164_1002760_pt1 | contig 17782 bp, 16 predicted proteins | sample MTBNYHSulfiMetaG_FD_187458 | JGI IMG/M metagenome (GOLD analysis project Ga0209164, IMG submission 187458) | Enrichment culture microbial communities from rom New York Harbor, USA that are MTBE-degrading - MTBE-NYH (New York Harbor Sulfidogenic)... | ecosystem: Environmental > Aquatic > Marine >...
GGGCAGGCCATCGGTGAGGAAGATCAGGTAGGTGGGGCGCTCGCCCCCGCCGAGCGAAGCTGCTTCCAGCAGGGCACGGTTGATGTCCGTGCTGCCAGCGGCCGAGAGATTTTCAGCCCAGCGAACCGCGTCCGCGGCACGGGAGGCGGGCTGCAATTCGGCCGCGTAGCTCTCGATGCCGGTGCTGAAGGAGATCAGGTTGAAGCGGTCCTCGGGGTTGAGGTGCTCGAGGATGTAGCTCAGGGCGGCTTGGGCCTGGCGGAACTTCTCGCCATCCATACTGCCGGACTTATCCAGCACCAGGATCAAGTCCTTGGGCAGGGCCTCCGGGTTCAGGTCGGGGCGAGGCGCCAGCAGCAGCATGAAGAAGCCATCGCTGTCCTGGGGGTCGCTGGGGTCGCGGTAGGTGAGCAGGTGGAAGGCCTCGCTCTCGCCCACCGAATAGTACAGGGCGAAATCGCTATCCGGGGTGACGTCGTACTCCTCGTAGCCCACGTCGAAGTAGGTGCTGCTCAGACGGTCGACGGCGATGGCGTGGGAGGGCGAGTAGACCGCCCGGATTGGCTGGCTGGAGCGCAGCTCGACGCTTACACTGACCTCCTCCAGGGGCTGGAGGGAGAACTTCTCGGTGTTGAGCGGGTAGACGTAGCGCACCAGGCCGTTCTCGGCGGTGAGTACCTGACTGTATTCCAGCTCGACGCGGCGCTCGCCGCCCGCCGGGATGGGGAAGATCGAGGCTTTCACTGCCCCACGGTCGAGGTATTCGAGCAAGGCCGGGTCTTGCAGGTCGCGTACGATCTGCTCGTAGATATCCCGTGCCTGCCCGGCCGCCAGCACCTCCCCCTCCACCGGCTGGCCATCTACCCACAGGGTGAACTCGGTCACCGTGGCGCCATCAGGCAGAGGGAAGATGTAGGTGCCCTCCACATCCCAGTCGTTGGGGTTGTAGAAGACCTGATCGACGCGCGTCACCGCCACCTGGTCCTCAATGGTGACCTCGACGTGGTGATAGCGGATGACGAGCTGGGTGATCGGGATCGGGCCGATGCCGGGGGGCGGGTCGGGAATGATGATGCCATCGGCCAGGGCGGTGGTCGGCGGGATCAGCAGGGTGACGAGCAACAGGGCGAAAATGAGCGATTTAAGCGTGCGGCGTTTCATGGCGTTCTCCTCGAGTGATAACGGTCGGGATTAGGACTAAGACGCTCGAGGGCGCCGAGAAGTTCCCCCTTTGAATCATCCCCTCGTAGGGGCGGGTTTGAAACCCGACCCTGCACTTTAGCCAAATCCACCTCTTGTGCCAATGGTATAATCCCCCCGCCATGGAAATGTTAGACAAGATCGCCGGAATCGAAGAGCGCTTCGAGGAGATCAACCGCGAGCTGCTCGAGGTCGGAGAGGACTACCAGCGGGCGACGGAGCTGTCCATCGAGCGCGCCGACCTGGAGCCGATCGTGGAGAAGGCCGCCGCTTACCGCCAGGCGCTGCAGCAGCTCGACGAGGCCCGCCAACTGGCCGATGGCGAGGACACCGAGCTGGCCGAACTGGCGGGAGCAGAGATCGAAAGCCTGGAAAGTCAGATCGAGAAGCTCGAAAGCCAGCTCAAGGGGCTGCTGCTGCCCCAGGACTCGCGCGACAAGCGCAACGTGATCGTGGAGATCCGCGCCGGCACGGGGGGCGACGAGGCCGGGCTGTTCGGGGCCGACCTCTTCCGAATGTACACGCGCTACGCCGAGCGCCAGGGCTGGAGCACGGAGATCCTGTCGCAGAACGAGACCGGCGTGGGGGGCTTCAAGGAGATCACCTTCCTCATCAAAGGTAAGGGAGCCTTCTCGCGGCTGAAGTACGAATCCGGCGTGCATCGCGTGCAGCGCGTGCCGGTGACCGAATCCCAGGGGCGCATCCACACCTCCACGGCGACCGTGGCCGTGCTGGCGGAGGTCGACGAGGTCGAGATCGACATCCCGGAGAAAGACATCCGCATGGACGTGTATAAGTCGGCCGGAGCGGGGGGGCAGAGCGTGCAGAAGAACGCCACCGCCGTGCGATTGACCCACATTCCCACCGGCATGGTGGTGCAGTGCCAGGACGAGCGCTCGCAGTTGCAGAACCGCACGCGGGCGATGAGCATCCTGCGCGCCCGGCTGTACGAGCTGGAGGAGGAGAAGCGCCAGGCCGAGATCGACGCCACGCGCCGCTCGCAGGTGGGCACCGGGGAGCGCTCGGAGAAGATCCGCACCTACAACTTCCCCCAATCGCGCATCACCGACCACCGCATCGGCTACACCACCCACAACCTGGAAGGCTTCCTGGACGGCGAGATCACGGCCTTGATCGACGAGCTGGCTACCCACGACGAGGCCGAGCGATTAGCGGCGGCGGGATTGGATTCGCAGAACGGCCATTGAACGGCAAGCTGAAAGCCCCCTCAACCATCGAGATCAACGTGAACGAAACATTTGCCACCGTGGGAGACGCCCTGGCGGCGGCCCGCGGGAGGCTGGCAGCCCACAGCGACACCCCCGCGCAGGACGGCCAGGTGCTGCTGGCCCACCTGCTCGAGCAGCCGCGCAGCTGGGTGCTGGCGCACCCTGATGCGACGTTGAGCCATGCGCAGCAGGAAGCCCTGGCGGCCGCGATGGCGCGCCTGGAAAGCGGGGAGCCGCTGCCCTACGTGCTCGGGGAGTGGGATTTCTTCGGGCTGCGCTTCCTAATCAGCCCGGCGGCCCTGATCCCCCGCCCGGAGACCGAGCTGCTGTTGGGTACCGCCCTCGATTGGCTGGGTGCCCATCCCGACCAACGCCGAGGCCTGGAGGTCGGCACCGGGTCAGGCTGCATCGCCGCCGCCTTAGCGACCCACATCCCGGACCTCGAGCTGGTCGCCACCGACATTTCCCCGGCCGCCTTGCAGGTCGCCAGAGAGAACACCGAGCGATTGGGCCTCGCCGAGCGGGTGCAGTTGGTGAAGGCCGATTTGCTGGCCGGGCTGAGCGGGCCCTACGACCTGATTTGCGCCAACCTGCCCTACATCCCCAGCCAGAGGCTGCGCGGCCTGGCGGTTTACAGCCACGAGCCTACCCTGGCGCTGGATGGCGGCCCCGATGGGCTGGATTACATCGCCCGCCTGTTAGAAGATGCCCCCTCCCTGCTGGCCCCCGGCGGGCTGGTGCTGCTGGAGATCGATGCTGAACAGGAAGAAAGCGCTCAAGCCTTGGCGCGGGCAGCCTTCCCGCAGGCCAAAATCGCCATCCAACACGACCTGGCGGGCCTGCCGCGCCTGCTGGTGATAGAGAGCAAGGAATGAGCGACACCGTTCAAACCGAAGTAATTCCCGCCAACGACCCCCAGGCCATCCCCCAAGCCCTGGCGACCCTGCGCGCTGGCGGCGTGGTGGCTTTCCCCACCGACACGGTCTACGGCGTGGGCGCCCTGGTTCACGACGCCCAGGCCGTCTCGCGGCTATACAAAATCAAGGGGCGCCAGGCGGGCAAGGCCATCCCGGTGCTGATCGGCTCGCGCCAGGCGCTGGAAACGGTGGCGGTCCATCCAAGCGAACGGGCGCTGGCCCTGGCGGAACGCTTCTGGCCAGGGGCGCTCACCCTGGTGCTGCCGCGCCATCCTTCCCTGCCCGAGGCCCTCTCCCCCCTGCCGACCGTGGGCGTGCGCGTGCCCGATCACCCCGTAGCCCTGGCGCTGCTGGATGCCGCCGGCCCGCTGGCGGTCACCTCCGCCAACCGCTCCGGCCAACCCGAGACGAACACCGCCCAGGATGTGCTGGAGCAACTGGGCGGGAGCATTGAGTTGCTACTGGATGGTGGTCGTACGCCCGGCGGCCAGCCCTCCACGGTAGTGGCGCTGCAAGAGGGCCAGGCGGTGGTCCTGCGCCCCGGCCCGATCACGCTGGAGCAGGTCGAGGCAGCCCTGGGGGAGTGAGCAAGGGGCCGGGATTTTCTAACAAAGCTCTTATCCCCTACTTATCTTCCCTTCATCTTGATGTATATAATAAAGCTGAGAGACAAGTCGGTTCCCTTTACGAATGAATTCGCGCCCATGGAAGAGAGTGGGCGCGAGTTCGTTTAAAGGGGAAGGCCGAGTGTGGGTCAGTCGGGTTGGGAAGCCTTCAGGCGACGCCAGACCAGCAGGAAGAGCAGGCCGATCAGCAGGAAGGGTCCACCAGAAACCAAGATAGCGAAGGCCTGGTTGTGGCCGGCGGCGATGTAGGCGAAGGCGCAGTGCGCCAGGCCGACCAGCACCAGCACAGCCCCACCGGGCCCCTCACGGAACCAGGCCAGTATCACGCCGGCTACCGAGAACAGGATCAGCACCGCCAGGATAGCGGATTCCACATCCAGAGGGCCGGGCTCGTAGAGCACGGACATGACCACAATGAATAGCCAGAAAGCGGCCATCAGGGTACCCAGGGCGCGGGCGATGGTGCGGAGCAGCTTGGTGGTTTTATCGGGGGAGGAGGGATGTGTGGACATATTATTTCCTTATAACTAGTGAAGTGCCTATGTAATAAACGAATCTAACCGAGGTCAATATTACCTTCAAGCTCTTTACTAGTTTGAACGCTTAGGTACCTCCTGTTCTTCATAGGTACTTAGAAATTCATCTACGGCAAATTGCTCAGCTTGCGACCAATCGGGAAAATCCTTGTGAGCCGAAGCGACCGCATAAAGCTCGTGCACATCAAAGCGGCCTGCGATGTCGGAGTAACTTAGTTCCGCAGGCTCACCCGAGGCAAGATAGGATAGACCATATAGTCGCAGGAGTTGTCCAATTCCCTTGGGGTAGTTTCGTAGTTGAGCATACACATATTCATCAGCCTCTTTTTGCTCACCCAAATAAACCTCAGAATGCCAGATGGCTAAGATTCTGGCAAAGGAGTCAGGATACTCAATGAAGATGTTCTGTTCTGCCTGTATGATTTCACTCCGAATTCTATCGCTAATAATCTCGAGAAGAGGGGCAATTTCTAACTCAGCAGGTAGCTCGCCTTTTTTCTTGTGTGATCCAATCCCCTCAATTACCAGGCTAGCAAAGGAAAGAGAAGTTGCACTCCTAACAACTTCCCCCACTCGCTCTTCAAGCGCTCTTGGGTCTTCCCCTTGAGATAGGCAGCTAAACAACAACCTTCTTGCAACCCATGCCTCTGATTGTACGAAAAACCCCTTCTCGCTCCAGTCAAGTCTTTTACTGTATTGACTAATTGAGATGACTACTCGCTCTTTCCCTTCAGGGGATACTTCATCAATGTACAAAATTAGCTTCTTAAAGAGATTCCGAAGTTGATTCCTCTCTCTAAATTCATTCCAGATATTGCCAGTTTCATCTTCAGCAGCATCATGCTCTTCAGAATTAATCGTAGCGATAATCCCTCGAACAATAGTGGAGGGAATATCATCTCTGGGAACTTGAAATCTGAAATATCGATCAAAGTGAGTAGGCGCCGTTATTCTCTGCTCTTTCTCATAGATACTGCCATATTCATGCGTAATATAGGTTGGATTTTGGGGATTGGCAATGAAAGCACCCAAAGTTGGGAAGAGGAAACCAAGCAATCCTTCAATGATTTCCACCTCTTTACTATTATGTAAAGTGTCTCCAAGCCACGCTTGAAGTTTCCTAAAGACTTCGTGTCGTTGTCTCCTATCTAAATCACCACCTGCACTAGATATAAGCAAATCCAACTCAGTAAATTCACTCTTATAACTCGGTAACTCGCGGTATACAACCGGGAAGAACACCCTTACCATTTCACTCACCAGAAAATCGGCGAAATTTACTTCACCCTTCACCAATGGCATTGAAAAGGCGATCGCATTGAGATAGCGCTTAGCGGATCGAAGATCGCAAATCAAGTGTTCGCTTACATACCGTTGATACAGAGGCGCGAACCTCTCTGCGACATTCTCCTCAAATTCAATCTCATGGAGGGATGTAATTTCGTTAACACCTTTGTAGACAAATTCGTCGATCTGCTCTTGGTCAATCTGTGGCAGATCAATAGTGACCTGAACAATCTTTGAAAGAAACTCGGGGTCAATTCCTCTTTCATCCCCTAATGTAGCTAAAACTTGTTTCTTGCTAAATGCCAAAAGATAGATAAATTTCGGGAAATCACTGCAAAGCCTTATAAGCTTAAACACCAACAATAATTCCTTTTGATCCAATCGATCCAGATTGTCAATTAGCACCACAACACTACCATCAATGTTTTTCAACAATTCTCTTAACTCTTTTCTAAGTGATTCAGGGGAGGAAACATCCTCGCGAGGCTTTGTAGGCATCTTCACCCGGAGCAGGCCGAAAGATATCTCAGGCGCAAACGATAGCATTTTGGTGTATTTTCGAATGGTTGAAGCAAGTTTATCGAATTCTTTCTTCTCTATTAGTTGGGACACTACTCTGTTGATCTCCGAAAAATACGTCTGAAGCAACTCCTCAGTTGAGTTGAAAAACCACGGATCGAATCGAACAACTTTGATGTTCTTTTTTGCAGCATCCGGTGTTTGATCCGTTTGCTTGACCAGTTGAAGCTCAAGCAAATTCAGAATCGAGCTTTTCCCCGTTCCCCATGGGCCACAAAGTGCCATAACCAAGCTATCTTCCTGGGAGCGCCAGTCCAAAATCGACTCAGAAAGCCTCTCAACAAAGGCTCCTCGGCTAAACTCGTCATCCTCAGGTTTCGTAATTGGTTCATCTGAGAAATACATATTTCCTCCATCGCCAATCAAACTTAGTTACTTCAAATCACAATTGTCCCTGTTCTCTCACCCTTCCCCCAGCGGCCAGGTGGGCAGGGCGTCGATAGCTAGGTCGTCGCGGTGGCCGAGGGAATAGCGGTAATAACCGGCGGCGGCGATCATGGCAGCGTTGTCGGTGCACAGCTCGATAGGTGGGATGTGCAGATGGGCGTGGATCTCGCTCTCGACTCGCTCCCGCAGGGCGCGGTTGGCCGAAACGCCCCCAGCGATGAGCACCTCCGAGACCTCGTGCTGCTGCGCGGCGTAACGCAGCTTGGTGACCAGCACGTCCACCACAGCCTCCTGGAAGCTGGCGGCCAGGTCGGCGAGGGGTAGTTCGGCATCCTCACCGCGCTCGGCGCGCAGGTCGCGCACCACGTGCAGCACGGCGGTCTTGAGGCCGCTGAAGGAGAAATCCCAGCTACCCTCCAGCCAGGCGCGCGGGAACTTGAAGGCCTCCGGGTCGCCGCCCTGGGCAGCATCCTGGATGGCCGGGCCGCCGGGATAGCCCAGTTCGAGCAGGCGGGCGATCTTATCGAAAGCCTCCCCAGCCGCATCGTCGAGCGTGCCCCCCAGGCGTTCGTACTGCAAATGGTCGCGCATCAGCGCCAGTTCGGTGTGCCCGCCGGAAACGATCAGCGCCAGCAAAGGGAAATCCGGTTCGCCAGGCGGCCCCTCCCCGCCCTCCGTATCCACCCAGGCCGAGTACAGGTGCCCTTCGAGGTGGTTGACGCCGATCAAAGGCTTGCCGCTCCCTAGGGCTAACCCTTTGGCCATATTGAGGCCGACCACCAGTGAGCCGGGCAGCCCCGGCCCGCGCGTGACGGCGATGGCGTCGACGTCGTTCAGCTCCAGATGGGCGGCCGCCAGCGCCTCTTCGACCACCGTGTGAATCACGCGGATGTGCTGGCGAGAAGCGACCTCCGGGAAGACCCCGCCATACTTGGCGTGCAGCTCGGCCTGGGAGGCCACCACGTTAGAGAGCATGCGGCAGCCGTCCTCGACCACCGCCGCGCCGGTCTCGTCGCAGGATGTTTCGATGCCCAGGATGCGGGCGGAGGGGAATTCGCCCTCACTCATCAATTCAGCGCGCTTTCTACCCGCCGCTAGGCCTTGACCGGCAGCAGCAGGTCGTAGGGGTAATCCACCAGCACCTTGATCTCGCCGTCGGGGCGCACGTAAACGGTATCCTCCAGGCGGCAACCCATGCCGCGCTCCGGGTAGTACAGCCCCGGCTCGATGGTGACCACCGCGCCGGGTTCCAGGCGATCCCGCTCGGTGGCGCCGGCCCCAACGCGAGGCCGCTCGTGGATGTACAGGCCGACGCCGTGCCCCAGCCCGTGCACGAAACCCTCGGTGAGTTTGGGATCGTCATCGATGACGGGATGCCCACGCGCCTTGAAAAGTTCGCAAGTGCGCTTGTGGTACTCGCCACCCAGGCCACCAACCTTCAACTCAGACATCACCTGCTGGTAGACGGCGTAAACGTCGTCGTAGAGCGCCTGGACCTCATCGGGAACGTAGCCCAGGCACCAGGTGCGGGTGAAATCGTAGAAATAGCCGCTGCCGGCCTCGGTGGGGAAGATATCAAAGATGATGGTCTGGCCCAGGCGCAGCAGGTCGCCGTCGCTGCCGACGCTGTGGGGCACACCGGCATCGCGCCCGATGGCGAAGATCGTGCCCTCGGGATTCTCGGCGCCGCGCTCCGCCAGCCACAGGTCGATCAGGCGCTTGACCTCCCCGATGGTGAGCGGCTCGCCATCGGACTTGACCAGCACCTCGTCTTTGACCCGCTGCGAGGTGAGTAGGTCGGCCACCTTGCCCACCACCTCGATGGTGATCTCGCCCATCTTCCGGATGCGAGCGACCTCGTGCTCATCTTTGGTGGCCATAGCCGCCAGCAGCACTTCGCCTTTGGCATCGCCCACCACCTCAAGATCAGGCATCAGCGCTTGCAGGTGGGAAAACACATCCAGCACCGTGCCGCTTTCGCCGCGCCCGTACAGCGCCATGCACCCGGAGGTCAGCTCCAGGTCGGTGAGCATCTGCTGGTAGCGCAAGGCCAGGGCCTGGGTCATGTCGCCGCCGGTCTGCTTGAGCAGGGCGAGGATGTCGTAATCGCTGAGGCTCTTGATCTGCAAGCCCGAGCGGGCAGCTTCATCGCGCTCCATCGGGTGGCAGAACAGCACCGGCGGCTGGCCACGCTTCTTGATCAGGTCGGCGTTGGTGACGTGGGCTTTGCCGATGAAATAAGCCATCGGTGGGTTGTGGATGGCTGAACCGACGACCAGCATCGCATCCAACCCCTGGGCTTCCATCAAACGGTCGAGATCGGCTTTCATGAATACACTCCTAGGGGATAGTCCAGATAATTATACATCCCCCTACGCACTGCGGTCACACCCCGAGCAGCACCTTTCGCAAGGTGCTGAATTTGATCATGTCGGCGGCTTCCTGGTGGCTCATCATCACGTTGACCAGCATGCCCTTGAGGTCATCGAAGCGCTCGGCGGCCTTGATGGCGCGATCCATCAGCAGGGGGTTGAGGTACAAACTACGAATGTAGCCCAGGAAAAGGAACAAGCGCTGGAAGCGATCGCGCAGCAGCTTATCGTAGCCCGCCAGGACGCGGGTGGAGAGGTCGCCGCGCTGGAAGGCTCCGAGGAGGAACTCGGCCGCCATCTTGCCGGATTCGAGGGCGAAATCAATGCCCTCCCCGGTGAGCGGGCTAACCAGGCCGGCAGCCTCGCCGACCAGCAGCACCCCGTCGCTGTAAGTCGGGGCGCTGGCAAAGTCGATGCGCAGTGGGAAGCCCTTGACCGGCCCAACCGCCTCGGCGCCATTCATCATCGCCCGCAGCTTGCCGTTGCACAGGAAATCGTTCATGGCGACGCCCCCGGAAGCGGGCAGCTTGCGCCAGGGGACGCGGCTCTGCCAGAAGCCCACCCCCACGTTGGCGGAGGTCTCGGAGAGGGGGAAAACCCAGCCATAGCCTGGCAGGGGCACGTTCTCGAAGTGCGCCTGGACGCGATCCGTCAGGCCGTTCATCCCCTCATAATAGGCACGCGCCGCCAAGATCATGCGCGGGGTGCGCTTGAGGAGGCCCAGGCGCTGCAGCAGGCGCAGGTTGGCACCCACCGCCAGGATCACCACCCGCCCTGGATAGGCCCGGCTTTTCCCTCCCTGAATCCCGCGCACCACCACGTGGCCGTTCTCCCGCTCCACCCCGGTGACGCGCACCGAGCCGTGGAAGGAAGCCCCGGCAGCCAGGGCGCGGCGGCGGATGGTATCGTCGAGACGCAGGCGCGGGGCGATCAGCAGGTGGTTGGGGTAGCCGTCTTTCTCCGGGATTGGCGCCCGCATGACCTCCCCACGGGCGGCATGCAATTCCAGCCCGTTGATGCGCCAGGCGAAGCCCGCCACTTCCTCCAGCACGCCCATGTCTTCCAGCACGTACAGGGCGCGCGGCGTAAGGCCGTCACCGCAGGTCTTGTCGCGGGGAAAGTCGGATTTATCCAGCAGCAGCACGTCCAGGCCCTGCCGGGCGAGGTAATAGGCGGCGGCGGAACCACCTGGGCCGGCCCCCACTATCACAACGTCGTGCATCGCGCCGGTCCTCCCGTCTACAATACTGAAAGGTGCTTAACCGGTCTCCAATTGCCCCACAATGCGGAAGACATCCTGACGGCTGAGCTTCTCCTCGCCGCGCGCCAGGGCTTCCAGAGTGGCGAAGGCTAGGGCACGCGGGATGCTCACGAAAAGTTTGAAGGTCGTGCGTGAAAGCGTCTTGGCGTAATCGTCGAAATCGAGCAAGTTCTGGCGGGCATATTCGTAAAGCTGCTCGTCGGTCCAGCCGTCGGGGTAGAAATCCACCCCGCGCTTGAGATCCTCCGCCCGGTTGCGCAGGATGTTGACCAGTTGCAGGCCGCGCCCGAACTGGATCGCCCGGCCGCGGTCGATCTGGATCTTCTCGAACCAGGCCCACAGGTCACACAGCAGCAGCCCAACCGTGCCAGCCACGCTGTAGGTATAGCGATCGAGGTCGGCCTGGGTGATGACCTTGAAGCCGTTGACCGCCCAATGGGCCATGCGCTCGGCCATGGCAGCGGTGGCCTCCCAGATGCGCGGGGCGATGAACCTGGGGGCGTAGCACGCCCACTCCGAGAGCCGCGTGGTGACCTCAGGCAGCAGTTCACGATAGGGGGCGAACAGCTCAACAAAACGCTCGTGAGCGAAGTTCTCCACGCTGGTCTGGGCCTGCAGGATCCAGCTGATGGCTCTCAGCAGGCGAGCCTTGAGCTCGCCTTCCAGGTTGGGGGCATCTTCGATCTCGTCGATGGCGCGCATGCTCAAGTAGGCCGAAGCCACAGCCTCTTGCAACTCAGCGGGCAAGCGCACAATGGGGATGAAAAACGTCCGGCTGGTCTCTTCTAATACCCGTAATGCGTCGGTCTGCAAAACCATCAGCGATTCCTATCTTCTCCTCCACACCGGCAGCGGCGTCCTGGCGATGTGCTGTACAGCTTATAAGTTTAACCCATTCTGGCCGGGTTGGTTGTGAATCTTCTGTTAACCAAAGATGGCCTCGCCCGGCTCAAGGGGAAAGGACGCTCTTCAGAGCCGACAGCAAGGCCTCGTCCTGACCCGGCAGCACGGTGCGGGGGTCAAGCAGCACGCGGTCATCCTGCAAGCGGGCGATCAGCGGGGGATCGTTTCGCCGCAGGGCCTCCAGGAAAGCGCCCGGTTTGGGCATCTGCAAGGCCAGCAGATGGGTCGGCAAGGTCTCGCCCGGCAAGCTGCCGCCCCCCACGGTGGACTCACCGGCGAGCACCTCCCCCTGCCCCAGAGCTTCCGCCCAGCTTTGGGCGCGGGTGCGCAGTTTCTCAGCCGGTGCAGCGATCATCTGCCAGACGGGCACATGGCTCTCGGCTTCGTCGCGCAAATAGTGCAGCAAGGTGGCCGAAAGGGCCGCCAGGCACAGCTTGTCGGCGCGAATGGCGCGCGCCAGCTGGTGTTTTTTGAGCTTCTTGAGCAGGTCGGCGCGCCCAACGATGATCCCCGCCTGAGGGCCGCCCAGCAGCTTATCGCCGGAGAAGCACACCAGGTCGGCGCCGGCCGCCAGGGATTCCCCTACGGTAGGCTCGTGGCCCAGGCCGAAGCGTTCGGTCTGCAGCAGGGCGCCGGAGCCCAGGTCATCCACCAGAGGAATCTCGTGCTCCCTGGCTAGAATGGCCAACTGCTCCAGGGACGGCTCGCTGGTGAAGCCCTCGATGCGGAAATTGGAGCGGTGGGCGCGCAAGATCATGACGATGGGCTGCTCTTCCAGGGCGGTCTGGTAATCGGCCAGGTGGACGCGGTTGGTGGTGCCGATCTCGACCAGCTTGGCGCCGGACTGCTTCATGACCTCGGGCACACGGAAGCCACCGCCGATCTCCACCAACTGGGTGCGGGCGATGACCACCCGGCGGCGGCGCGCCAGGGCGGTGAGCGCCAGCATGACGGCAGCGGCGTTGTTGTTGACCACCAGGGCAGCCTCGGCGCCGGTCAGGCGCTTCAGCAACTCCTCGGCGTGGAGCAGACGCGTGCCGCGGCGGCCCTTCTCGAGGTCGTATTCCAGGTTGGAGTAGCCTTGGGAGACGGTCTGCATGGCCTGGATGGCGGCTTCGCTAAGGGGGGCGCGGCCGAGGTTGGTGTGCAGGATCACACCGGTGGCGTTGATCACCGGATGCAGGGTGGAGGTTGTCCAGGCGGCCAGCAGGGCTTGGGCGCCCTCTAAGATAGCCTCGCCGGTGGGAAGCTCTCCATCAGGAGAATGTGCGGCGCGAATCTCATCCAGGCGCTGGCGCAGGGCCTGCAAGAGCAGCGGGCGGCCGTAGGCGGCCAGCAGTTCAGCGGCCGCGGGGGCACGCAACAGGGCATCAACGGAGGGGAGATCACGCAGGTCGGCGGAAGTCATCATTCAACCAGATAGAGTCAAGGCTTCCACTGGCTGCGCTCGCGCAGGCGCAGCAGCCATTCCACGGCAACGAAGCCCAGCAGCAAGACGAAGGCCAGGGTGTAGGTCAGCACCCGCCCATACATCAGCCAGGCCACGGTGGCGCCGTAAATGCCGAACCACAAAGCCTGGCGCACGATCACGTTCTGGCCAGCGGGGGAATCGCTGGGGAAGCGATAGTTAAGGTAAGCGGTGAAGGGCAGTGCCGTGCCGGTGAAAGCCAGGACGATCAGGAAAAAGAACAGCCAGCGCGGCCCGAGGGTGGGCAGGGCCAGATTCCACAGCAGGAGCAGGCCGCCCCACCCCACCCCGATGAGTAGCAGGGCGGCGGGCAAATAGGCAGTAGGTTTCGGCGAAGACATCAAACAATACCCTATCCGTCCAGATTATATCCCATCCGTGAGGCTAAAAATGGAGCTTGGCCACACGCTGGACAGCCATAAGGACAGTGCTATAATCACGCGCCTCAATATCAAACTTATAGTAGAGGTGACCCCTTTGAAAACAACCAGATTACTGAAGTTCGCTTTTCTCATCCTATCTGCAGCGACGATAAGCGCCTGCGGCGCCGCGGGCGAGACAGCCACCCAGGAGCCATCGCCAACCGCGACCTCCCAGCCCGAGCCAACGCTCGAGCCTACCGCCACGCCCACACAAGCCGGGCCGTCCTTCGAGGCCCTTGCCTACCGGGACGAGAACGCCGGCTTCGAACTCGAGTACCCCGCCTCCTGGACACTGGACGAATCGGGGGCGCAGGGCGGAGACCGGGGCTACTACGTGCAGTTTTCTTCCTGGGCCCACGCGCCAGGCGACATCGAAGAGGTCCCCACAGGCGAGTCGATCCTGACCGTTTCCGTGCTCCTGTGGGAGCCGCTCGACCTGGACGCCTACATGGAAGTCAGGAGACAAGCCTGGGATGTCTCAGGGATGACCATTTTGTCGGAAGAAGAAGTGCAGCTCGCCGGAAACCTACGGGCGTTCAAGGTGCTCATCCAGGCGCAGGACCAGCAGTCCATTTTCGTGACCACCTTGCTGGGGGAGCGTTTCCTGGTGCTGAGCGGCTCGGGAGATCTGGACCTGCTGAGCGAGATCGCCCTGACCTTGCGTCCCTTGAACTAAGCGCCATCGAGTATTGCCTCAACTGGCTTTGTAACTGCCCGCGATTCGTGAGTCGCGGGCAGTATGCCATTTGGCTCACCCAGCAAGGCAAGGTCATCCAGAGTGCTATCCCCGGGATTAGAATTCGATGATAGAAGCAACCAAAGGGCATGTGGTCTGCTATGATTTGGTTAACCAGAAAAACCTGAGGAGGGCACCATGCGTTACAAATTACTGGGCCGAAGCGGATTGCGAGTGGCCGAGCTGGCCCTGGGCACGATGACCTTCGGTGAGGATTGGGGCTGGGGAGCCTCCAAGAAGGAGAGCCAGAAGATCTTCGACCTCTACGCCGAGGCAGGGGGAAACTTCATCGATACGTCGATCAACTACACCAACGGCACCAGCGAGAGATATGTGGGCGAATTCATCGCCGCCGACCGAGATCACTTCGTAGTAGCCACCAAGTACACCCTGCGGGATAACAACGCCAATCGCGCCGATCCCAACGCCGGCGGCAACCAGCGCAAGAACATGATGCGCTCTATCGAGACCAGCCTGCAGAACCTGAACAGCGATTACATCGACCTGTACTACCTGCACATGTGGGATTTCATGACCCCGGTCGAGGAGGTGATGCGCGGCTTGGACGACCTGGTGCGCTCTGGGAAGGTGCGCTACGTGGGCATCTCCGACACGCCCGCCTGGGTGATCGCCAAGGCCAATATGCTGGCCTACCTGCGTGGCTGGTCGCCATTCGTGGCGGTGCAGCTGCCCTACAGTCTGGTCAACCGTGACGCCGAGCGCGACCTGCTACCGATGGCGCGCAGCGAAGACCTGGCCGTGACCGCCTGGGAGATCCTGGGGGGTGGCGTGCTGACCGGCAAATACCGCGACGAGGAGGCCACCAAGCGCTACAGCAAGGTCAGCCAGGAAGCCATCGAGATGGGCGATGCGGTGGTGAAGATGGCCGAGGAGGTCGGCTGCACGCCCTCGCAATTGGCGATCAACTGGGTGCGCCAGCGGCCGTGGGGCGGCGCGCCGACCATCCCCATCCTGGGCGCCCGCAGCGCCGAGCAGATCAAGGACAACCTGGGGGCGCTGGAATTCGAGCTCAGCCCCGAGCAGGTCGGCAAACTGGACGAGTTGGCGCCCGTCGAACGGGGCTTCCCCCACGATTTCTTAGAGCTTAAACACGTGCGAACCTTGATCTACGGCGACACCTACGACCTGACCGATAATCACAGGAAGCGATAGCCAGAGAGGGAGGGCGGAAAGCCCCAGCCTGGTCTGTGGTCGTCGAGAACGCCGGACACGGCTTCTCCCACGGGCGCGATGTGCCCATCTGCCCCTCCCGTGAAGAGGTCATTGCCATGATGGTGGAGTTCTTCGACCAGTATCTGAAGTGATTCGCAGCACCGTGCCGAGGCAATTCGCGGTTCACAAATCCCATCCCTGCTTGACAGCACAATCATTGCGTGCTACACTGTTCGCCGTCATCTTTGACAAATCTTCGAAAGGAGGCGCACCTAATGAGCAACCTGCTCACCAACATCACCGTGCAACTGCCCAGCTTTATCGGCGGAAGCGCTGTCATTCCTTGTCGTAGTGCGCCTACTGGTCGAACCTAGGCACATGCCTTAGATACGTTCCAGGCCACGGGTGCGCTACATCCCCGTGGCCTGTTTGTTTAATACGCCATCCATGAAAGGCCGCGGGAGACCGCGGTCTTTTTAGTTAGGTAGGTTGCTATGCAGAAAGCCATCATCGACCGCTCGAACAGGCTAGCCATATCGGAGGAGAACATCATGACCACACAAAACAATGACGCCATTATCGTCGATCAGGCCCTCAAGCAGTTCGGCAAGCCGGTCCCCAACGGCTGGCGAGGGCGGCTGAGAGCGCGGCGCAAAGGCAAGAACGCCGTCAAGTCGCAGGTCACGGCTGTCGATCACGTCAGCTTCAGCGTGCAGGAAGGCGAGATCTTCGGCGTGCTGGGTCCCAACGGCTCCGGCAAGTCGACGCTCATCCGTCTGCTGGCCACCCTGCTGCTGCCCGATGGGGGCAGCATCCAGATCCTCGGGCACGACGTGGTCAAGGAGCCTATGCAGGTGCAGCAGCTCATCAACCGGGTGTCGGTGGAGGCCAGCTTCTTCAAGAAGCTCTCCCCGATGGAGAACCTGGTCTACGGGGCACGGCTGTACGGCATCAGCGGCAGCCAGACCCGCAAGCAGGTGGTCGAGATCCTGCTGCGCCTGGGGTTGGAGCAGCGTGACATCTACAACCCCATGGACGAGATGTCCCGCGGCATGCAGCAGAAAGTCGCCATCGCCCGGGCGCTGCTCTCCCGGCCGCGCGTGCTGCTGCTCGACGAGCCGACCACCGGCTTGGACCCACGCTCCAAGCGCGAGGTGCAGGCGGTCGTGCGCGAGCTTCAGCAGGAGGACGGCGCCACGATCATCTTGACCACCCACGACATGGCCGAGGCCGACACGCTCTGTGGCCGCGTGGCCATCATGGACAAGGGCAAGGTGGTGGCACTGGATACGCCTGAGAAGCTGAAGGCGCTGGCCCCGCGCGTGAACGGGCACGCCCCCACGCTGGAGGACGTCTTCCTCGAGCTGACCGGCCGCAAGCTGACCAGCGATGAAGTCCACCAGGACGCCTGATCCATCAATGGGCGGGTCTAAAGCTCAAAGCCCGCCCTCAACCAAGTATTCATCAAGGAGCACATCATGACCTCCGCAATCAGACAAATACAAGCCAGCTACGCCTTCATGGAGCGCAACGCCAACCTGGTCAAGCGCTACTGGACCTGGGAACTGGTCTGGCTGGTGTATTCGATCGCCAACAGCCTCTCAGTGAGCTTCATCGGCCTGGGCATGGAAAACCTGGCCGGGAGCGAAGCCAACGTGGACGGCCGCTACCTGGTGCTGTACCTGGTGATCGGAACGCTGGTGTGGCGCTACCTCTCGACGATCTTCTACTGGATCACGGAGGTGATCAGCATCGAGCGCTGGGAGGGCACCATCGAATACACCCTGATGGCCCCCATCCGCCGCATCGTGCACATGGCCGGGCAGACCTTGTTCGCCGTGATTTACGGCTTGCTGTTCACCGCCGTGGTGCTGGCCGTCACCGTGGTGATCTTCGATGTCGACCTGGAAAACGCCAACCTGCTCGGCGGCACCCTGATGCTACTGGCCGGCAGCCTTTCCTTCATCGGCATCAGCGTGAGCGTCTCGATCCTGCCGCTGCTCTTCCCCGAGCGGGGCGCGCAGATGACCCACATCGTGATCGCCGTGCTGCTGCTCATCTCCGGCGTCTACTATCCCGTCGAGGTGCTGCCCGGCTTCCTGCAGAAGCTGGCGGTTGTCAGTCCAGCCACCTACGTGCTGGATGGCGTGCGCCAGGCATTGCTGGAGAATACCTCTTCCAGCCAGCTGTGGCCCAATATCTGGCCGGTGCTGCTGATGGGCGTTGTCGCCATCCCGGCCGGGCTGTGGGTGTTCGACCAGGCCGAGCGCTACGCCAAGCGCACCGGTAAGCTGGCTCGCAACGGCTAACCGCTCAGGAAGAAGGCCAGGAACCCACCAGATCGTTCTGAACTTCATCTGAACTTCAAAGGAGACCGACATGCATAACGATGCCAACATTTGCACGCTCACTCAGCGTGACGATCTGTTGGCTATCGCAGAGAAGGAGCGACGCTTGCGGCGCAACCCGGACCCCCAAACGGTGCAAGCCCAGGCGCCCTCCCTCTCACCACCGGCGCGACGCGCAGCAGACCGGCGTGCCAGCCAGATCGGCGCCGATTTGCGGCGCGACGCCCGCAGCGAGATCGCCAACGCGGTCGCCCGCCTGAATGAAAGAAAGACCCAGGGAGAGCCTTCCGAAGATGGGGCGCTCCCCCTCGGGTCGTAGCCAATCTGCATTGAAAAAA
>Ga0209164_1002761_pt1 | contig 17782 bp, 15 predicted proteins | sample MTBNYHSulfiMetaG_FD_187458 | JGI IMG/M metagenome (GOLD analysis project Ga0209164, IMG submission 187458) | Enrichment culture microbial communities from rom New York Harbor, USA that are MTBE-degrading - MTBE-NYH (New York Harbor Sulfidogenic)... | ecosystem: Environmental > Aquatic > Marine >...
TCCTTTCCAGAAAGGAACGCCACTCGTTTTGCACCAAGTTCTTCAGCCTCATCCACGCATGCCACCATTTGTGTGATAGCTTTTAGTCGTTCGCTCTCCTCCAAACTGTTTAAATCCAGTTTTTGCAGCAGTAAAGCTGATTGAGCTGCATAGGCAACATCCAAATGACTGCATTCGATGATTTCACGTACTGCATTACGCACTTTCGCATCTTTAATCCAACCGATCTCTATCGCCCCAAAAAACGGATCTTCTGCGATCTTGGTAATAGTCTCGATAATTGGACCATCTCCACTAATTGTGTTGGGGAAAGCCATGAAATGTACTATGCTCATTTTGCAGAAATTGTTCCAAGTAGTGTTCATCTTTTTTACTCCTTAATAAAATAATCCTTTAATTTTCCAATTGAGATCAAGAATGCTTGATGCAGACTGCTAAAAACCTGAGATCGGATTCGCCATCATTCGTCACTGCATGCACGCCTCCAGGGAGCGTGAGAACGATACAGCCAGAGGTTACCTTTTGTTTTTCTCCATCCACAGTGACGCTGCCTGTACCGGATATAAAATAGAAAATTTCTTCTTCGTGTGCATGCGAATGGGGTGCAATCATCGTGCCCGCTGGAATAACAATATCACGGGTGTATTTCACAACACTGTCTTCGATATCTTCAAAAAGTGTCCTTCTTGTAAATGGGCCCGTTCCACCGTGATATCCTTCGCCTGTTTCCAGCTGCACATCCTCTGGTCGAATTAAGATCATTTCATACTCCTCATCTCAATATTTTTTCATAATTCCAAATTGGCAATATTACAAATGAAGGATTCAATTGGTCATGGTGGACAGTCTGAACTGCCACTTCTACCTTTGAAAAATCATCTTTCATCGGAATATTCCCAGAATTCGTGTTTCGATCCCACTGTGGAAAATCACTACTGGAAATCTCAATCCTAATCCGATGTCCTTTCTCAAACATAAAACATGTATTACCTAATGTAAAACGAATTTTCACTATTTGCTCTAATTTAGTTTCTAAAACCTTCAAACTACTAGCTTCATTCTTCAACCGCCAAATTCCCTCTAAAATGTTTATAGCCTTCCCATCAGGATAAACATCAATCAACTTTGCTGTAAAATCAGTGCTTTTTACTGAGCTGGAAACATATAATTCAACTTCAACATTCCCTGCAATAAATATTCGTTCTGTCAATGGTTTTCCTGAATAAACAAGGATTTGATTTTGATTCTCGTTTTGTTGTTGATCGAATGGGCCCATAGGCGCATTAGCAGGGAAACAACATGAATGACCACCTATACTAATCACTGGGGATCTGGGGTCATATACAAAAACATCTGGTGCTTCATCACCTGGGAGAGTATCATTTAACGAACCATCTCCAAAACAGGAATTTGCTCCTTCTATGCTATGGAGAAATAGTTTCTCTTGATGGATCTCCTTTGGTGGCCAGACTTCAGCCTCACACCATTTGTTTAATCCCATTAAAAAATATTTGATTTGGGATTCATTTAATAATTCAGAAGGAATTCCCTTCAACCAATAATCAAACCATTTCAAGTGATAATCTACAAGAATATTATTTCCATTTTCTCCAAAATCTATATCACCCATCTTTTGTACCCATGGAACGTGATACCAAGGCCCCATGATTAACTTCTTCATTATTGAATTTTCAGTCTTGTCATAATTCAACAATGTTCCATCTCGGAAAACATCGTACCATCCACCTATGAACATGCTGGGAATTTCTATTCTTTTGCATTGAGCTGCAAAATCAAAATCGTTCCAATATGGATCGTATTGGAAATGATTGATCCAATCAAAATAATAAGGGGCAAGTTGATTGTCTTTCAGTATTTGAATTTCATCAAGCGGTAATTGAGAATAAATTTTTTTTATGCTCGAGGACGCTTCCCATAGATCTCTTTCGAGGTTTGGTTTTTTCCAACGATGAGCATCACTAATAGCTAATTCCATTGCCCAAGAAAGATTGAAAGCTAATGCAAAAGCGCCATTTTTATAGGTCCAACCCTCATAGAAATGAGATCCGGTCATCGCTGGGCAAATACATTTCAGATGAGGTGGATTAGATGCTGCAGCAAGCAATTGACTAACCCCCACATATGAAAAACCATACATTCCAATCTTACCATTACATTGAGGTAATGATGCGACCCATTCAATGGTATCGTATCCATCCTCCATTTCATGTCGAAATGGGTAGAATTCTCCCTCTGATTTCCATCGACCTCTTGTATCTTGGACTACCACTAAATATCCATGCATTGCAAATCGTTTAGGGTGAGGATATACATAATCTTGTCCATGTGTTTTATCGTAAGGTAAACGCATAACCAATGCGGGTAGGGGTTCATCTATTTCGGGATAATAAAGGTCCGCGTATAATTTAATTCCATCGCGCATCATCGCAGGTTGATCTTTTTTTATTAATATTTTTTTGTATATTTTTTGACGATTCACTGGATTTCCATTTATTAAGAATTTGCTAAAATTATTTTTTTAATGTTCGAAAAAAGCATAAAAAAGTGCTGATAAGAATAAATAAAGTAATAAGAAACATATTTTGAATTCCAAAAAGATCTGATAGAATTCCGCATAGAAATGGACCAGTGAACATACCCACCGCATAAACTGTTTGATGGAAACCCATCGCATTCGGGCGATCTGAGATCGAAAGTGTTTGTATGCTCATGGCCATCAATAGAGGTTCACAGATGCCAATCCCCAAACCAACACAGGCTTGAGAAAAATATATAGCCATCATGTTATGAGCAATGGCAGCAAATATCAAACCACAGGCTAATGCAATAAAACCGATGGTCACCAATGTTTTTTGTCGAATAATTTTTGTTAAGGCAGTAACCAGATAGCTTCCGATTAAAAAGAAAACAAAGAACAATGTCACCAGTAAGGCAACTGTTTTATCGCTGGCTCCAGCGAATTTAGCCAAAATAGGCAAAAATCCGAATGTCACTCCCCAATTTACATGCTGGGCTAGCATGCTAAGGATTGATGGGGAGAGCACTTCTTTTTTTGTAATGAGTTCCACAAATTGTTTGATCGAAATATTGTTCGGGGGAAGTGTTTCTTCTCTCACAGGCAGGATTATGAATACAGCAATTGCGGATACTGTTGCAGAGATTAAAAAAGGAAGCAGGAATCCGCCAGCTTGAAATGAAAGCGTTGAGAGGCTTGCTCCGGTTAACCTAGCCGCTGCTGAGACAAAAGCAACCAAGGCAGTTGCTTTGACTTGTTCTTCGATCGAATATGACTTATTAAAGAGCAGAACCAGCGGTACCCAAGTCCCTGCAGCGATCCCCGTTATTCCTCTGCCAAGGATTAATTGGTTTACATCTTTTGATAATGCCATGATGATTGATCCTAAGGCTAATAGAACTAATCCGATTTGAATTAGCGTTTTGTTCTTTCCAAGTTTGCTGACAAAAAAACCCGCCGGTATTCGAATGAAGATATGTCCCAACCCATAGATCGAGAGTGCCAAACCAATCAGTTTCAAATCCTCTGTCATGCTTTTTACATACAGAGGTAGGATAGGGACGAAGATATATTGTCCAATCCAATAGCAAAAAGCAATGCCGGAAATCAGAAAAATATTGAGATTGGCACTCTCCTTTTTCTTTGTAAATAAAATACCATCAAGTTCTGGCTTCACGAATTATTTTTGTTCTTTTTCAATTTGTTTTTGTTTCAGATGGGTCAAATTTAGCGTTTTCTCGTGCGTGAAAACTAAAGCAAAGCAAAACCATCTTCCAGCAGAACCTTAACTCGCTGAAGGAACTTTGCTGCCTCCACACCATCAGTAGCGCGATGGTCTGCTGAGATCGTTAAATTAACAATCTGAGCTGATTTAAGGTTGCCATTGCTGTCAAAAACTGGCAATTGCTGCACTCGGCCAATTGCCAGAATGGCTACTTGGGGTGGGTTGATGATTGCAGTAAATTCTTTCACCCCAAACATGCCTAGGTTGCTGATCGTGAAGGTGCCGACATCAATATCCTCACCAGAAAGAGCTCCGCTTCTCGCTCGATCAACCATTGCTTTCGTTTTCTGTGCTAATTCGACCAAAGAGAATTGGTCACAGCCTTTTATTACTGGAGTGATTAGACCTTCATTGACGCTGACCGCAATAGCCATATCCACATGCGAGTGTTGAATCACCTGGTTTTCATAGAAAGTGGAATTCAGATTCTGGAATTCCTGCAATGCCAAAACTGCGCCCCTGATAATTAAATCATTTATGGTCACTTCCGTGCCGTTCCGTTTGAGTGATTCACGCAGTTTTAATGCGCTTTCGAGGTCGACATCTATGGTCACATAAAAATGCGGTATAGATTGTTTGCTCTGCGTCAATCGCTCAGCTATAACAAGTTTCATTTTTGTAAGAGGTATGTTTTTTTTTGTTTCCGTTTCGGCGGAAGCAAAAGGAACTTTGGAGATCTGATCTGCAAACCTTAGAACATCCTCTTTCGAGATCATTCCTCCTGGTCTCGAGCCTATTACTTTTAAGAGGTCCACCCCCATTTCGTGAGCCAAGCGCTTGGCCAAAGGTGAAGCATTAGCCCGGCTTGTTTTTGATGGAAGGTTATTGTTAAATGTCGATGAATCCGCTGGCGTCACTGATTCATTATTACTTTTTTCTTTCTTTTCAACATTCTTGAGTGTTGAGGTATCGGTAACTTTTGTTGCACCTTCTTTTCCATCTTCGATGAGTGATAAAGTTGTACCAACTGGTACAACCACCCCTTCGTTTACAACCAATTCTTTAATGGTTCCGTCAGTGCTGGATTCAAAAGTAATGACAGCTTTATCGGTTTCGATCTCTGCCAGGGGATCTCCTTTTTTAATAGGATCTCCTTCTTTGACCAGCCATTTTATGACGGTACCTTCTTCCATGCTTTGCCCCATGCGGGGCATTTGAATCTCCACCAACATTGTTTATTCCTTTCCCATGGTGGTTTTTACCGCTTTGATGATGTCAGCCTTGCTTGGCAGCACAAATTTTTCCAAATCAGGCTGGAAGGGTAAAACAGTGTTTCGCGTACAAACCCGCTCAATAGGCGCATCCAGATCAGAAAAACCACGTTTCTGAACCATCGCAACGACTTCTGCTGCCCATCCGCAACGTTCTACACCCTCATTGACAACCACTAAGCGATTGGTTTTATGTACAGATTCCAGGATCTTTTCGGTATCCAATGGCACCAATGTTCTCGGGTCAACAATCTCCACCGAAATATTCTCATTTTGAAGATCCTCTGCCGCTTCTAAAGCCAATAAAACCATACGTGAATTTGCCACGATCGTGACATCAGTTCCGCTTCGTTTTACATCAGCCACACCAAACGGGATAAGATATTCGTCTTCAGGAATAATTTGTTTGGTCATGTATAACGCTTTATGTTCAATGTAAAATACTGGGTCGTCCATGCGAATGGCAGTTTTTAACAAGCCCTTAGCATCATAAGGTGTGGCAGGTGTAGCCACAAACATACCCGGCACATGACAGAACCATGCCTCCAAACTATTCCCATGATGGGCTCCAGAAGCCAAGTATCCGCCACCCTGCGTTCGAATTACAAGCGGTACGGTAATCTGCCCGCCAGTCATGTAACGGATCTTTGCAACCTGCAGACAGATTGCATCCATTGCACGCGTGGAAAATTCGATATACATCAATTCCGTCACAGGGCGTAACCCTGCCATAGCCGCACCTAGAGAGAGGCCAATTAAAGATTCTTCCGCAATGGGTGTGTTCACAACCCGGTCTAATCCAAATTCAGTTGAGAGTCCATCAGTAGCCTTATAGGTACCACGCCAAGGATCGCGAACATCCTCTCCAATGACAAATACATTTTTATCCCTCAGCATCTCTTCACGCTGAGCATCGCGTACCGCTTCGCGAAACATCACTTCTCGTTCACTCATCATCGATCTCCTTGGATTGCTTTTTTGCCCAGAACAGTGTCAACATACAAACCCTCAAAAACGGAATCAAGAGCAGGCGCTGCCGCCTTTTCAGCTCTTTCAATAGATTTTTCGGTTAATTCCCGTTCCTGGTTGTCAATCGCTTCAATTTCAGATAAAGATGCCAATTTGTTATCAATCAGATATTCTTGATATTGCTTTATTGGGTCTTTTGCTTTCCAGGCTTCTATCTCATCCTTCGGTCGATCTGTGCCCGGATCACCAATATTATGTCCATACCAGCGGTAAGTTCGGCAGTTAAGAAATGATGGACCATTTCCTGCACGTGCATGTGCCACAGCTTTCACGGTTGTTTCATAAACCTCCAGCACATTGTTTCCATCCACTGAATATGACGGCATACCATATCCTGCCGCCCATTGCACAATATCAGGGATACCTTGAAAATCTGCCTGCGGTGTGGACTCGGCGTAAAGGTTGTTGGTGCGGACGAATATGATCGGCAGTTTCCAGATCATAGCCATGTTCATGCTTTCATGCAGCGGTCCTGAAGCTGAAGCCCCATCTCCGAAGAAGGATATAGTTACCCGGTCATTCTTGCGGTAATGCGCTGAAAATGCCGCCCCTAATGCAATTGGGATTCCTGCTGCAACAATTCCATTCGCGCCAAATATATTTTTGCTTACATCCGCAATGTGCATGGAACCGCCTTTGGCTTTGCATATTCCAGTAGATTTTCCGAATAATTCCGCCATGGCAGCTTCAAATGAAACCCCTTTTGCCAACACGTCACCATGTCCGCGATGGGTAGTGGTGATGTAATCATCGTCTCTTAATGCATTGCACGCGCCCACAGAGGTTGCTTCCTGTCCTACCGATAAGTGCATAAATCCCGGCAGCTTGCCTGAAGTATATAAGCGATGTGCCGCTTGCTCGAAATTTCGGATGCGTACCATCTTTTGATACATTTCCAACAATTTTTCTTTCGGCAGCATCTTTTCTGCATTTTTATTCACCAACGAACACCTCCAAATCTTTTTTCAAATTTTAGGAAAAAATCCTAGATAATTTCAGAGAATTCTTTTTTCAAGACAGAGTATCCTCTAACGAAGGTTGTGATTATTCCAGGATACCCTGTCTATTTATCAACTATAAATCGTCTTGGTTGAGATTACTTACATAGCCGAAGCTAAATCAATCCATTTCTGGACTTCATCTTTCGGGATTCTGCTCGGATACCAAGTCGCTGGTGCTCCAGGAATGAGATATTCATCAATGTTTTCAGGAGTGATCATGACCACTGGCAAACGCCAGACTTTTGGTACCGCCTGTCCGCTCAAGATTCGTATTGCTGCATACAGCGCATCCACTGAACAGTCAGCCCATCCAACATACCCTGCTCCAGGTAAGCCATCTTTAATCATCTGCAAGAAACCTTGCTCGTCTGCGCCAATCCAGATTTTTACTTCATCATATCGACCAGCTTCCTGGGCAGCTTCTACAGCTCCTTGGATCTCACTACCTGTCCAGGATAGAACACCATCGATCTTGGGGAAATTCTGTAACCAAGCTTCCATTAGCTCTTTTCCAACTGATCGGGAAACCATACCATAATCAAAAGCTAATGGATTGATGCCTGGATTTTCTGCAAAAACGGCTTTCACAGCAGTTTCTTGCCATTCTGAAAGAGTAATTCCAGGGATAACGCCATACCAAACTACGTTGCCCTCTCCTCCCAGAGCGTCTACTAAATACTGGGCAGTTCCTCTAGCAACCGATGGTGGATCAACATCGATGAAAGTGGCATAGTTATCAGAATTGATGCCCCGTTCAAGAATGATCACGGGAATATCTGCTTCCATAGCCTTGTCGATTACAGGAACTAAACCATCACCGCTGGTTGTTGCCAGTATAATGGCATCAACATCCTTTACGATTAGATCTTCCATGTCAGCAATCTGCTTTGGAATTGAATCATTCGCATTCAAGTGAATGACTTCTTCGATCAAATCGGGATATTGCTCAGCAGCCCATAGAAGAGCGCCAACAGTGAAAATACGCCAGCTGTTACTGGTAGACGCATTGGCATAAGCTATCGTCCATGGCGGATCTTTCTTGAAACGGGCTGTATCCACCATCTCAGTTCCTTCTGGTGGTTCAGGATAATCGGGCATTTCAAAACCGAATTCCTCTTCAGCGGGTGCTGCTTCTTCGGCAGGTGCTGCTTCTTCAGCGGGTGCTGCTTCTTCAGCAGGCGCTGCGGCTGGTGCGCATGCGCCAATCAAACCTGCAAAAACCAGCAATGTCACAAAAACAATCAAGCTCTTTTTCATTTCATTATCTCCTTATTAGATTTTTTTCTAACAACAAAAATATTATGCTTATACCACCTCCTCTTTCTCAAATTAGTTACAACGGATAATATCCATATTCCATCACGGCTTCATACATAGCAACAATATTTCTTAATGGCACATCTGGTTGTATATTGTGTACAGATGTAAATATATATCCACCAGATCTTGCCAAGTCTTTCAATGTTGATTTCACCGCCAAATGCACATCCTCAATACTTCCATATGGGAGAATGTTTTGTGAATCTATAGCACCCCGAAAGCAAATCTTATCGCCAAAATCAGATTTCAAACGAGCAGGTATCATACCTTTTGCGCTCACCTGAATGGGATCTAGAATATCGACACCCATTTCAATGAAATCAGGTATAAAGGAAACTACACTCCCGCAAGAATGGAAGGCAATTTTGACACCATAAGCTTTATAGGCATTAATTGCTTTCTGTATCAGTGGTTTGATATATTGGCGCCAGGTATAAGGATTAAACATTGGTCCATGTTGCATTCCATAATCATCATTGATGGTAAATATATCGATTCCTCCGTCGGCAGCCTTCAATATTGATGTACCTAATTCGATCCAATATTCCACCACTCGAGCTAAAATTGACTGAGCTAGGATAGGATTAGAACTAAAATCCATCATCAATTGTTGCATACCTCTTAATGGTTGGCAAAATTGCAATAACACTGCTCCGTCGAATACCACTGCATATTCTTGATTTTCTTCAGTTTGGAATTTGATTGTAGAAAAATCCCAAATCTCCTGCACATTCGGTGAAGGAAAGTTATTCAATTCTTCCACACATTGAATATTGGCCAATGGACTTTGATCACATTCATAATAAACACCCAAACCATAATCAATCTTACGAAATTGAATACCCCAGATGTCTTCATATCTACCATCTCCGTAATCCTTAATTAAAGGATCTCCAAAAAAACTTCCGTAAGTCGGAACTTTACAACTGGGTTCAACAAATCGAAAATCCACACAAAATTTTTGTAAAAGATCTTCATGACCAAGAAGATTCAACGATTCACATAGCATTTCATTCGTCTCAGGTGTGGCTGCAAAATCAATTGGCACCCGGTCCGGTTCCTTGTGATCAAGAGCAGTCAATACACGGTCTTTCGGTTTCATAAAGCATTTACCCTGTTTCTTACATCCCTAAAGAATCTCTAAAGGTGTATTTGGGAATTGTGTCAAGCTAACACCACCGTCTTCAGTAATATGCACCATTTCCTCTATTCCAAACAAAAAAGTATTGTTAAGCAAAATTCTGGGTTCTATTGCTATTACCATATCTTTTTTTAATCTCGTCGCTTCAACAACAAGGTCAGGGCGTTCATGAGTATCCATTCCTAAGCCATGTCCGAGAAAATTGAGCCATAATTCAAAACCACTTTCTTGAGCAACTTTATCTGCTAGAATAACCAAGTCGCACGCTTTCGTTCCAGGTTTAGCAGATTCAAGAACTTTTTCGAGCATCCTACAATTAACATCATAAGCACGCTTTTGTTCATCACTTGCTTTGCCTAATACCCTCGTACGTGATGTATCAATAGGATATCCGTTATATCGTTGGCAGATATCCCAATGGATCCAATCTCCCTCTCGAATCTTTTTGTCAGCATCCGGCAGATGCAATATGGAACCACCGTACAAAGAACCGGACCCGATCAGGCTGGGTGAGCCAGTGCAGGAATCTTCATAGATCGGGTCTTTTAATCGCATGGCATTTTCTGCTGCACGAATGAGTTCAAGCTCGGAGTCATTGAAACCATTTTTCAACATCTCAAATATGGTTTTGCTCCCAATGTCTCCTATAGCGGCAGCAGCTTTAAACATCTCTAGTTCCCAAGGGCTTTTCACCATGCGCAGTTCTTCAACAATGGTGGACCGCACAACCTCTGTGGTCGGGAGTTCATTTCGAATTTCTTGAAAGAGTGAAACAGTAAAGCGATCAAAGCTTTCTATTCCAATCCTTGCTGGTTTGCTTCTCTTCATTAGCAAACCAGCGATGTTTTTTCCTGATAATCCTGAACCAGGTTCAGAGGATAGTCCACCGACATTAATTTCTTTTGTATGAATATCTCTCCCTGGAAACAAACCGGGGTCAATCATCAATACTGGATCTCCTTCTGCAGGGATAACAAATGCAGCTCCTTCAAATAAGAAAGTGGTGTCTGGTCCTAAGCTTGTCCAACCTGCACGATCCGGGAAATAATCAGTTAAATAACGTAGGCTTCCATTGACTTTATTCGTTCCATATACAATCAAACCATCATACCTACGCTTTCGCATCTCTTCTTTGGTTTTTTCGATGCGCTGATCAATCTCTTGGTATAGCGTTTCTTTTTGGGGATTCATTGTCCCTCTCCTCAAATTTTTCCTTATAAATCTATTTCCAATGGCATATTAGGGAATTTTGTTAAGGGAACTCCACCATTCGTAGTGATATGCACCATTTCCTCAATTCCGAATAAGTCCTTTTCATGCAAGGAGACTCTCGGTTCAATTGCCATAACCATATTTTCTTTCATTACTGTTTCTTCAACTACAAGATCCGGTCTCTCATGTGTATCCATTCCCAAACCATGACCAAGGAATTTATCCCAAAGTTCAAAACCACCCTCGCGTGCTACTTTATCCGCTAAAACCACCAGATCGTGAGCTTTCACACCCGGTCTTGCTGCTTTGAGCACAGCGTCTAGCATTTTTAGAGTGACATCATATGCATGTTTCTGTTCATCTGTCGCTTTGCCTACCACGCGGGTTCGTGATGTATCAATCGGGTATCCAAAGTAGCGTAATGCTATATCCCAGTGCACCACATCGCCATTATGGATCCTTTTTTCTGGATCTGGTAAATGCAGCATTGCACCACGAATTGATGTTCCAGAACATATCAGACTTGGTGAACCCGTACAGGAATCTTCATATATGGGATCTTCGGATCGCATCGCATGTTCAGCAGCACGAATTAACTCTAACTCAGTACCTTCAAAACCATTTTTTAACATATTAAAAACGGTTTGGCTGCCCAAATCCGCAGTTGCCGCTGCTGCTCTAAAAATCTCAATTTCTAAGGGACTTTTGATCATTCGCATCTCTTCGACAATTGTTGATCGCGCAATTTCGAGGTTAGGTATCTCATCTTTCAACTGCAGATATAGTGGCAGCGGGAAACGATCATAGCTCTCAATACCAATTTTGACTGGATTTTTTCCATTACTCAGTAATTGGATAATATTCTTGCCAGACAAACCAGCACCTTCGGAGATCGAAAAACCACCCGCATTCATTTTCTTTGAGTGAATTTCCTTGCCTGGCAACAGTCCAGGATCTAACATCAACACAGGCTCCCCTTGCAAAGGAATGACAAATGCGGCACCCTCAAATAGATAGGTCTTGTCAGGCCCCAAACTGATCCACCCAGCTCGATCTGGAAAATAATCTGTCAGATAACGTAGGCTGCCGCACACTTTATTATCGCCGTAGACAACCAAACCGTCATAGCCTCGTTTTTTCATTTCTTCTTTTGATTTTTCAATTCTTTCATCTATCTCTTTATACAAAGCTGCTCTTTTATCTAACATTTTTCACCTCATCTAATCAAAAATTTTTAAATTTCTTTTATTGATTCTTTTCATTCATAGCCCTGAGAACAACCACAATAATAATGATTAGTCCCTTGATGACTATCTGCATGAAAGTAGATATTCCAATTAAATTGAAAATATTATTTAGACTGCTTAGGATGAGAACTCCCGCAACTGTTCCAAGTAGATTACCACGCCCGCCATTTAGGCTAGTTCCACCGATAACGACTGCGATGATTGAATCTAATTGAAGTTCTTTTCCTGAAAGAGGGTATCCAACTCCCAAACGGGAAAGTAAAACCAAACCGCTTATCGCAGCCATTACGCCGCAAATAATATACGATACAACTCTAACTAGGCTTGTGTTTATGCCAGATAATCTTGCGCTCTCAGGATTTCCACCCACTTCATAAATCATCCGCCCGAATTTTGTGTATTGCAAAAAAATAACCGCAAAAATGGTCAAACCCATCCAAATATACATGGTGATTGGTATCGAAAAGATATCTTTCGATCCAAATGCCATAAATTTGCCGGAAACAGATCCAACTTCTCGTCCTGTTGTAAATACGAACATAAGACCGTTCACGACACTATAGATTGCTAGTGTTACCACAAAATCGGGTAAGCTAAACTTTGTAATAAAAAATCCATTCAAAAATCCAACGATTATTCCTGCTAATAAAGCGACAAGGATAGCTGGAAGAATATTTTCATCTTTTCCCATCATTAAAACAGCGGCGATTACATTCGAAACGGTCGCAACTGCACTGACAGACAAATCGGTTCCCGCCAAGAGAATTACAATTGTCTGGCCAATTGCCACAATACCCAATGAGGCAGCTTGTCGCATAACATTAGTCAGATTCGCTGGTTTAAGGAATAAGGGAGTGGATTTCGCAGCAACAAATACCATCAGAATTAAAAAGAAAAAAACCACTATTTCGCTATGACGATTTAGAAAACGGGTTGCATTTTTCTTTTGAAAAATCTCTTTAAAAGTACTTTCCATTTATTGGTCTCCTTAAAAATCCTGAAAGTGGAAAAATCAGATGCAAATTCCTGTTGCTGCTTGCATTATTGTTTCTTCCGTAAGGGACTCACCCTCGTAAATGCCAATTACCTCGCCTTCACACATAACGACGATTCGATCACTCATTCCAAGAATTTCTGGCAATTCCGAAGAGATCATGAGAATACCCGCTCCCTTATTGGCTAATTCACGCATAAAACGATGAATTTCAGCTTTTGCCCCAACATCGATGCCGCGAGTTGGTTCATCAAAAATGATCAGTTGTGGATTTACAGCCAACCATTTTGAAAGTACTACTTTCTGTTGGTTACCACCACTCAGTAATTCAACCTCAACTTCTGAAGAGTGTGTTTTTATTTCCAATTGCCTGATTAAATCACTGCAAATTTCTTTCTCTTTTATTCGATTTGTAAATAAAAATCGTTTGATTCTATTTAATATTGATAGAACAATATTATTGCGGATGGAAAGGCAAAGCACTAAACCATGCTGTCGTCGATCTTCGGGGATTAGTCCAATTCCATGAGTAACTGCATCTTTAGGATTTTTGATCTTGATAATACTTTCGTCAAACTTGATTGTTCCTTCATCAATTTGGTCAGCACCAAAAATTGCACGAGCAACTTCTGTGCGCCCTGCCCCAACTAACCCGGCCAAACCGATAATTTCTCCTCGATGAATATCAAAAGAAATATCTTTAAATACACCTGAACGGGTTAAATTTCTTACTGATAATAACAACTCCCCTTTTTTTCCATTTTTTTCTGGGTAGAGCTTGCTTAATTCTCTCCCAACCATCAATCGCACTAATCCTGTCTCGTCTAAATTATTGATGTCCTTTGATACAACAGTTTTTCCATCTTTAATGACTGTAACTCTATCAGCAATCTCGAAAATTTCTTTTATTCGATGGCTGATGAAAATTATAGTGATATCTTGGGTTTGTAGTTTTCGGATGATCTGAAAAAGACGTTGTGTTTCTTCTTCACTGAGCGCCGAGGTAGGTTCATCCATTATTACTATTTTTGCAGCAAAAGATACTGCTTTGATAATTTCAACAATTTGCTGTTCAGCCACAGTGAGCTCGCAAATCCATTTTTTTACATCAATATTGACTCCAATCTGCTCCATTAATTGTTGGGCTTTGCGATACATCTGCTTATAATCTACTAATCCCAGATTGTTCAACGGCTTTCGGCCAATAAAAATATTCTCTGCAACATCTGTATAAGGAATTAGATTGAACTCTTGGTAGATAATATTGATACCTAATTCCTGACCTTGGTGAGGATTCTCAATTCTTACTTCGTTTCCTTCAATTAAAATGTTTCCGGAGTCGGGGATATAAGCACCGCTTAATATCTTCATCAATGTAGATTTTCCAGCTCCATTTTCGCCCACAATTGCATGCACTTCCCCACGCATGCATGAAAAAGACACATTGTCCAATGCCTGAACACCAGGAAATCTTTTACAGACATTTTTCATTTCTAAAACTATCTCGGTTTCTTTCATTCAAAAACTCCGCTAAATAATTAATCGAAAATTGCAGAAATTTAAGATTATCGATTCTTTCCACGAATGTATACAATTACACCTATGAGGATTACGATTCCTTTTACTACTTCCTGCCAGAAATAAACTACTCCTTCAAGTAAGAGGAGGTTATAAAGTATGCTCAGGATGAGCACGCCAGCTAGTGTAGTAATAACACCCCCTCTCCCTCCCGAAAAACTAGTTCCTCCAATTACAACAGCCGCAACTGATTCTAAGTTCATTCCTTCACCGACCCAATTGTCTCCAACTCCAATACGGGCTGCAAGAATAAAACCGGCAATTACAGCACAAATTCCACAGATTACATATGTCATCATTGTTACAAATTGAATATTGATTCCAGATAATCTCGATGCTTCTGGATTTCCTCCCACTGCATAGATATACTTACCCAAATTTGTGTAATTTAGAATAATTAATGCAACAACAAATACTCCGGCAAAGAAGATTACAGGAATAGGCACGATCCAAATTTTCCCTAATCCCAAGTTCCTAAATAGAGGAGTTAGGGTATTTTGGGGCACTCCTTTTGTATAAATTAATCCCAACCCTTGAAGGAGTGTTAACATTCCTAAAGTCATCACCAAGGGCGGGATTCGAAACTTCGTAACAAAAAAACCGTTTGTAACCCCAACTAATGCACCAATTCCAAGAATTGTGGTAACAACTGGTATCAACTGAGAGTCATTAAATTGATACATGCTGGTTACCATTACTACCGTCAAGGAAACCAAAGAACCCACCGAAAGGTCAATCCCACCTGCCAAGATGACAAAAGTCTGCCCGATAGCCAGAATACCCAAAGCTGTCGCTTGCCGCAACATTGTAAAAATGTTGGTCTCGGTTAAAAATACTGGTGACAAAATGCTAGCCACGCCAAATAGGATTAGAAGAGTGGCATAACTTCCATATTTCTGGAAAAATAATTTGAATTGATTATTATTGTTATTACCAGTAATCCCTGCTAGCTTAATTGGAAAGTTGTGCATTTTTTCTAATCCTTATCTTTTTTATCTGCAATTCTTTCTTCTTTTAAGATTTAATTAATTTGGATTCATTGTATGGTTTATTGTATTACAACATACATAGTATAATGTGTATCATACAGGATTTCTTTTCATAAAGCAAGATTTTTTAAGATTCGGTTTTTGATTTTCAATAATCCTTATAATTCTCGATCATTCTGCCCTGCTGACTTTTTAAAAAAGCCTTCGAATCGGATACTTTTCCAAATACACCGTTTTGCATTTGGATAATCTCTAAGCAGACCTGATGAAATTCTGGTTGATAAGATCCTACACAATCCTCAAGAACCAAGCAAGCATACCCACGATCCTTTGCTTCGCGGATGGTTGAATGAACACATACTTCAGTGATTACTCCACAGATCACTAGATGGGTTATATGATTTTTCTGCAAGACAAGTTCTAATTCGGTGGCATAAAATGCACCATGGCCAGGTTTATCTATCACTACTTCTTCTGGCAGTGGCTTCAAGTCATCAATTATTTCATGACCTTTTTCACCCCGAATCAATGCCTTTCCTAAAGAGCCAAGATAACCTATTCCAACCTGGTTAAACTTCCGACTTCCTTTAATGCTTGCCAAATCAGCCAGATTCGAGAAAAAACCTTCTCTTGTATGAATAATCAGCATGTCTATTTTACGAGCGAAGTTGAGGACTTGTTTGCATGGATCAATGCATTTTTGTGCGAGAGAAATATCATAGCCCATCTGATCGCCGAATCCCCCTTCGTCTAAAAAATCTCGCTGCATATCGATGATCAATAATGCCGTTGTGTCAATTTCAAACTCAAATGGAGAAGGTTTTGCTTTTGTTAGCATTTTGCCTATTTTTTCCTTAAATCATTTATTACTATTAATTCAACACAGGGTACTACTTTGCCTGTCTAAGGTCATTTCGATACCCTGTGTTTTATTTACTTCAGCTCTTTTCGAAAAAATCAAGCTTTGAAGTACTGTTTGTTAACTTATTTAGTTGCTGCGAGGTCAAGATATTTCTGGACTTCATCAGCCGGGATTCTGCTGGGGAACCAGTTATCCGGCGCACCTTCGATATAGTAATCGTCGATGTTGTCCGCATTGATTTCCTGGGGTGGCAGACGCCAGAAGAACGGAACAGGTTCGCCGCTCAGAATTCTGACAGCTGCGTTGAAGGCATCGATTGTGCAGTCGGCATAACCAACCACGCCTACCGCGGGCAGACCATTCTTCAGCAATCCTAAGAATCCCATTTCATCCTTGGCTGCCCAGGCTTTGATTTCCTCAAACCGGCCGGCTTCTTTGGCGGCTTCAACTGCTCCGCGGATATCCGCACCGTTCCAGCCCAATACGCCATCGATATCGGGATAAGTCTGCAGCCAGGCTTCCATTAACTCTTTACTCTTTGCCAATTGGGCTAATCCATAATCAAAAGCCAATTGTTTAATACCTGGATTTTCTGCAAGAACTGCGGCAATGGCACCTTCCTGATCTTTCGAAATCGTTGTGCCTGGGATAATGCCGAAGGTCACAATATTTCCTTCGCCGCCCAAGAGATCAACGATCCCTTGTGCTTGGTAGGTGGCAATGCCAACCGGGTTGACATCAATATAAGTTGCATAGTTGGTGCCTTCCACACCGCGCTCCAAGATGATAACCGGGATGCCGGCTTCCATGGCTGCGTCCACTGCCGGAACCAAAGCGGTGGCGCTTTCAGAAGCCAGGATGATCACATCCACGCCTTGCACGATGAGGTCTTCCACATCAGCAACCTGTTTGGGAATATCCTGGTTAGCATTGGTGTGGATAATTTCTTTGACCAATTCTGGATGCTGATCTGCGATCCAGTAGAGGGCGGCTACCGTGAACTGGCGGAAGCTGTTAGCTGTGGAAGCATTAGCGTAACCAATGGTCCATGGCGGGTCTTTTTTCCACTTGGTTGTGTCCACCATCTCAGTGCCCTCGGGTGGTTCGGGGTAATCGGGCATGTATACTTCTGCTTCTTCTTCCGCAGGCGCTGCTTCTTCGGCGGGTGCCGCTTCTTCGGCCGGGGCTACTTCCTCAGCAGGTGCGGCGGCTGGAGCGCAGGACATCAGCATTCCAACCACGAACAATGCGGAAACAGCTATCATTATTGTTTTTTTCATTTTCTTTATCTCCTTGTTAGATTGTTGAACAACTAAAACCTCGATACTCAAATAGTGGAATTACCACCTCCTTTCCTTGTTACAAAGGAATACAAAT
>Ga0209164_1002762_pt1 | contig 17780 bp, 16 predicted proteins | sample MTBNYHSulfiMetaG_FD_187458 | JGI IMG/M metagenome (GOLD analysis project Ga0209164, IMG submission 187458) | Enrichment culture microbial communities from rom New York Harbor, USA that are MTBE-degrading - MTBE-NYH (New York Harbor Sulfidogenic)... | ecosystem: Environmental > Aquatic > Marine >...
AAGACATCTGCTACTAGAACTAAAAATATGCAATGAGGAGGTGCTGGATGACTTGAGTTTTCTCAAAGGTTGTCTTAACGAAGCTGCCATTCAAAGTGGCGCTACCGTAGTGGGCGAGTCCTTTTATCACTTCTCCCCTTGCGGAGTGAGCGGAGTGGTCAATATCGCTGAGTCACATATTGCCATTCATACCTGGCCGGAATACCGGTACGCTGCCGTAGACGTCTTTACCTGTGGAAACGATGTAGACCCGGAAAAGGCTGCCAGGTGGATAACAGAGAAGCTGGGGTCCAAGAATCACTCCCTAATCGAGCTTCGCAGGGGGATTATGGAGGATAGCCAGGTCGGGTGTGCAAAATGAAAGATAGCGACCCTGATAAACATAGATGGTTCTCTGACTATATAAGTCCTGACCTCACTATGCTGCATAGCATTAAGGAGAGGATATATTCAGGGCGAAGTAAGTTTCAGTCCATCGATATTGTCAACACGGGCAGCTTCGGCGTCTGTCTCGTTCTCGATGGCAAGATTCAATCCAGCGAGGCAGATGAATTTATTTATCATGAAGCACTGGTGCACCCAGCTATGCTTACCCATCCCCAGCCAGAGAAGGTATTTATCGCTGGGGGAGGTGAGGGTGCGACCTTGAGGGAAGTCCTGGCGCATAAGACGGTAAAAAGGGCTGTCATGGTAGATATTGATGAAGAGGTTGTAAGCCTTTGTCGCCGCTTCTTGCCCTCCTGGCACCAAAATGCATTCGATGACCCCAGGGCAGAGCTTCATTTCGTCGACGCCAGAAAATACCTGGCTGAAAGTAGCGACAAATTCGATGTCATCATCATTGACCTGGCTGACCCTTTAGAGCAGGGGCCAGCACGCTTGCTATACACCCGGGAATTCTACCAAATAGTCGAACAAAAGCTAGGGCCCGCTGGCATTATGTCAGTGCAGGCTGAATCTGCTGAATGGACGAACTTAGATAATTTCATCGCTATTGCCAATACCTTGAGAAACGTTTTCCCGATAGCCCGCCCCTACCAGGTCCATGTACCTTCCTTTCTGGGCTTATGGGGCTTTGTCGCGGCTTCTCAAAGTCTTGACCCCTCTGAATTGACTCCGGAGGAAATTGATACCAGAATTTCAACAAGAATATCAAAAAAGCTAAAATCCTATGATGGCCTTACCCATCAAGCCATGTTTACCATCCCCAAGCATATTCGCCAGCAGTTAGCTGCAAGCAAAAGAATCATCACCGACAAACAACCTATCTCCGCCTATTGACTTGCCCGCACAAATTACTTCCCAGCCGTTTCTAAAATCTTTTTCTAATTCCAACTAAAAAGTAGCTGCTCACCCTGATGACATTATCAGGCCTTCGCTTTCCGTGCACCTCAATCCTCCGGACTTTTTTCTTCTTCCTCGTCGCAACTTGCCACTAGCTCTTCTCCTTTTGTGAGATACAGCTGGCTTGTGCTTGATTTCACACATGGCACTATTTTCCCACCACAATGAGGGCAAAGCATCCCAGTAGTTTGTCTCGAAGTAGAGATGATGCTGACAATTCCTACGACCGCCAGCGCTATTCCTACGCCCATCACCACCCACCAAACTGCTTCCCCGAAGTCTGGCCTCCTTAGAAAAACGCCCAGGACTATCAGCGCAGCACCCAGCACCACCCACACCAGCACGGTTAGCATATCATATCTTTTATATGTCATTCTGCCACCTCCTATTCTAGACTATAACAGAGTAGCATCTATCGCCTGCGTTGTCTAGCCTCCACCAGCTTCTCCAAAGACCTGGGCACAGGACCACGATTGCCATATAATCAAGTATTCCTCCTCGGGACCATAGCTAAAAGTCCTCTCATCAGGGGTGGTTACCGAACCTCGAGAGGTGTTGGGGATGGTGAGAGCATATTATGGCGCTGCCTCGATGTGGTTCAATTTGGCAAGCTTGATCTCAATGCTTGCGGAGACCATGGTGCGGTCGTCCTTAAGCCCTACCAGTCGCCGACCTCGCACTGCCCGGCGCTATTCAAGCCCATGGCGACAACGCTGCCGTTGAACGAAAGCCCTACTGTGTGACCAAGGCCTGCGGCAACCCGGGTGATGTCCGTCCAGCCGCCGACATCGCACTGCCCGCAGCTGTTATATCCCGTGGCGACCACAGTGCCGTCGGACTTAACTCCTACTGTGTGCAAGCTGCCTGCGGCTACTTGAGTGATGTCCGTCCAGCCGCCGACATCGCACTGCCCGAAGCCATCATATCCAACGGCAACCACGGTTCCGTCGGACTTGAGCCCCACCGTGTGACTGTAGCCTGCGGCGACCTGGATAATGTCCGTCCAGCCGCCGACCTCGCACTGACCATCATAGTTCAATCCCGTGGCGACCACAGTGCCGTCGGACTTAACCCCCACCGTGTGACCGTAGCCTGCAGCGACCTGGGTGATGCCCTTCCAGCTGCCCACATCGCACTGACCGGCGCTGTTCCAACCCGTGGCGACCACGGTGCCGTCCATCTTAACCCCCACCGTATGACCGTAGCCTGCAGCGACCTGGGTGATGCCCATCCAGCGGCGAGTTTCGCACTGCCTGTAGAAGTTCCATCCCCTGGTGACCACCGTGCCGTCAGCCTTAAGCCCTACCGTGTGTAAGTAGCCCGCCGCGACACCGATGATGTTCGTCCAGCCGTCGACATTGCACTGATAGTAGGAGTTCAAGCCCACTGCGACTACGGTGCCGTCAGGCTTAATCCCCACCGTGTGTTGCTCGCCGCAGGCGAAGTGGATGATAGGGTATTCAGGAGCTCCAAGTGGAGAAGGAGACTGAGAACAGCCTACCATCCCGGCAACTAAGGCTACCACAACCAAAGAGATGATAACTCTTGCCAAGTATAATAATTTACTCATGCTTTTTCTCCTTTGTGCATCTTAATTTCATACTATATCAACCCCCTCGCACAGTCAAGATTACTATGGTACCAGTACTAAAGGATTGTCGTTCATTCGAGATTACCTACGAAAGCTTGGATAACATTAGCGGCACCCATGTTAGCTGAACCGATGTTCCGAATATCTATGCCTTTCCTCATGTGAGACACAATGTAGGCTGTAGGGATGGAGCCTGAAAGATACCACTGTCATTAGTGCATCAAGCCTGATATGTCTATCGGGGCTCTTGCTCGGGATAACGAAGGGGTGACCAGCACTGAGCGATTCAAAAGTTCATAGAGATATCAGAAGAAAAACCCCGGAGCTGTGGAAACTCCAATTACATGGTTTAAAGACTAGCCTCCACCAGTTTCTCCAAAGACTTAGGCACAGGATCACGATTGTGCACAATAGGGTGGAGATAAGTTCGGGTGCTCCATCTCACATCATAAGCATCGCGCGCAAAGTAATCACTTGGTAAGGTGTCCCCTTAATATTTAATTTTCATCCCATGGAAACGACTCATCGTAGTAATAGGAGTCATTGAAGCCCAGAATAATCTCATAATCACGGAGCAGTTTGAAATCGGCTAGACTGTAGTCCTTGAAGCGGCGCCCTGGGGGAAAGGTCTGAGTTCCAGCCTGGGGTTCTATCGCCCGCCATTCTCCGTCAAGATACCAATTCTCTATCAGGAAGGCATGTCCGTACCCCTCATTATCAACACCAACGGCGACATATATCTGCTCTTCACTAATGCCATAGGCTCTGAGGAGGGTACACAGTAGAATGGCGAAGTCCTCGCAGTCCCCGGCGCGCAGGGACATCGTTTCCTCCGGAGTTTGCCAGTACTCGTCAACACCCCACTGCTCTTCATCAGTCTTGTACTCGATATTAGCAGCAACCCAGTCTCGGATGGCGTTAAAGCCATCCTGGGTAGGTTGGTCGGGGGGGTCACCTTCGTAAGGAGGGTCAATGTCTTGTAAACATTCTACAATGCATGGGCTATCAGGCGTGATAAAATCCTTGAATTTCTCCTTATCCCACGAAGACCAATCGTCACCAGTCGTGCCGGGGTAGTAACCGACGCAGCTCAACCCGGGCACGATGAGTAAGCAAAGCGCCGCTCCACAGACTACAAGCATCAGGAAGTACTTTTTCATACACAAGCCCCGCTCATTTCGAGTAATATTTTGCCTCTTCTCAAAATCCAAATATAGTTTGCCATACACCTTATCAGTCCGGCAGGTACAGATTTTAGAAAAACTCACCCGTTGCGGATATTGAGCTTTGGTTCCTGTATCCGCAACGGGTAAATTCGGCAATAATCAATTACTAATTACATGGTTTAAAGGCTAGCCTCCAAAGTGTCAGTGTTTATATCCTGCTTTGTGGTTTTGTTGCTTTCCACTACTACGTCGGATACGAAACCCAGTACCTCTCCAAAATCCGCGCCGTTATATCCGGCGATAGCCAGGTCGTAAGTTCCGGCAGCCAGTAAGGGTATTGTGTAACGGCCGTCGTCACACATCTTCCCGCTGTTGACTGCATTGGGAAATCTGGATGCCGGATACACCGGCTCATCGTCTTCCGTGTCAGCCCAGGTTCCATCTGCGTAGGCAAAGACCATTATGTCCGCGTAGGTAGAATTATTTGCAATTGAACCAGAGATGCGCCCAGCTTCATTATTGACTACCAACCTGATCGTTGGCCATAAGATGTAGTGAGAACTTGCCAGATGGACAGCCTTACGAACATCAAAGTCGGCAGTAACCTCCACAGTCCCATTGATAGGCACTACAAATTCTCCTACCGCCTTATAACCTGTCGTATTACCACTGGGGACGAAGAGAGTCTCGATAGAGTTATCGGCAAATTCGATATAGCAGCTCGGATTGCTCGCATTCTGCCCCATTACTGGAGCATCGAGCATAAAGCGGATTTGATTGTAATGCCCGCCAGGTAATACCAAGTCACCTAATAAAGTGGAATTTCCCCCGGTTAACTCCAACAAGTTATATGTTTTGGGGCCTTCAAATTCTTCGCACGTTATCCACTGGTCGTTTATATGATATTGGATTTCATTAATGGTGATATAAACTCCTGTAACGTTTTCAGCATCTATCGGCGCATCGGAAAGATAGAGTTCCAAGGTCCCTGTTCCTGATGCTTCTCCACAACTTACTCCCGACGCAGCCAGCACCGCCAGAATAACCACAATTGCCAATACAAATTTTTTCATTCTTGTCCTCCTTTGTAGCAGTTTAGTTCTTCCAAAATCCAGATATACGCTACCATACTGATAATAAAATCTTCTTCATATTTGTCTTCCTTATCTTTTACAGTCAACTCCTTTCCCTTTAGTGAGAGTGTGTTTTCTATTTACGTCTCTAAGTTGCACCATATCCGTTCTGCTGCCATACATCAGCAGGAACACCCTGCTCAGGGGGCGTTGTTCCATCTGGTCCCCATTGTTCCTGCTCCCGTATTCTTTCCTCCACCCTTTCTTGTATCCTTCCCGGTATAACTGGCGGTTGAGGAACCTCAACACCCCACTGCTCTAATTCCTGTACTCTCCTTTGATGACGTATTTGCAAATTAGCCATCACTCTTTCTATGGCGGGTTGGGCTTGTTCTGGTACCTTATCCCAGACCCCTGCTAGCACTTCCAAGTGCTTGGAGGTCGCCACGGCAACAAGCTCTTCCACCTCGGTTATGTTCAAGCCTGTCTCCTGGACAATTTGGGAAATCTCTTCATTAAAATCGGCCATAGCCTCGAACTGCTGAAGGGCAATTTGCACTGCCTCGGCATTCTGGACCCTAGCCCTGACCCTGTTCAACCTTCCTTCCATAGCGGCCAAGTTGATCTGAGCTCCCATTATAGTGTTATTCTTGGCCAGAGCCGCCAGGGCATAAAAATACCCCATCTGTGATACGTTTCTGGCGTGTGCTATGGCTGCCTTTGCTTCGCCCGGCACGATATCCCAGACCTCGTCAAGTACCAAGAGATGTCTTGCCGTAGCCTCGGCCACCCGTGCTGTTATATTTCCTGTTGCCGGTTCTCCATCGCCGGCCCGATCCATCATGGTCAGCGCCATATTCAAGGCATAACCATATTTCTCCACGGCCAGGTCCAGATCCTGCGGACGCCCTTTTTCAGCCAGGGCTTCCATCTCTCCCATTCGCCGTTCGGCGAAGCTCAGTGCTCGTTCTGCCCTAGCAGCATCGTCTCGCACCAGCATCATTCCCGCTTGCTCGGTAGCGAGTTTTACCGAGTAGAGGGCATCCCCGGGCAAACTATCCTGTGCGGCATAAACTGTGCCCGCGCCCAGAGCAGAGAGAGCTAATACAATTACAAGAATGACACTTGCCATGCTCATGCTAAACCTCTTTATGTAGGGTATCGGCTTTACCTGACTATCATAACGAGACCATGGCCATTTTGTTATGGCCCGCCTGCCATGAATCTGGTCCATAAGCCAGACTCGAGCCTTTACTTTAAAGGCGGAAGATGGCTTTACATCCGGCGGCTCTCGAATTTCAAGAGCAATCCTCAGTAGCGGCTCCAGTTGCTCACGCACAGACGGATACCTGTCCAGGCAGCCCTCGATGCTAGACCTGCCCGCCTTGATGTCCTCAATACACTGGACAAGTATGTCTTCAAACTTCTTCAACTCTGTTTCTTCTCCCTTTCTAGAACATTACGGAGCAGGAACCTTCACTGCCCCACTTCGGCAAGTCCCGCTTCCGCACTTTCCTGTATCCATTGCTCTACTCGCTCCCGTATCGTTGCCGGTATGGTTGCCAGTCCAGAAACCTGAAGCCCGAGTTGCTCCCGCACCTGAATCGCCCTTTGATAGCATTTTAGTGCTTCCACCATTGCCCTTGCTATAGCTGGTTTAGCCTCTTCCGGCACCATATCATAGAGCCCATTCAATATAGAGAGGTGCTGTGCTGTAACCTCGGCCACGAGCACTGCTATGTCTCCTGCAACTGATCCTCCCTTATTGACAGCCTCCTCCATTCTGGCCAGTGTCACATTCAGAGCGTAACAATACTTTTCCACGGCGATGCCTAAGTCCTCCGGACGTCCCTCTTCATTCAGGGCTAGCATCTCCCTCACCCGTTTGTCGGCGAAGTTCAGGGCTCGTTCTGCCCTGGAAACATCGTCTCCCCGTAACATCATTGTTACCCCCTCGGCACCCAGCTTTACGGAGTAGAGAGCGTCACCGGGCAGACTATCCTGGGCGGCGTAAGCAGTGCCCCCCAGGGCGGAAAGAGTCAGTACAATTGCCAGAATAACTGCTACCTTTTTCATATCAACTTCCTTCTCTGTGGTATTGTCTTTATCTGATTGTTATAACGAAAGCAAGGTCATTTTGTTACAGTCCCCTTCGCCATGAACCGGCTCCATAAGCCGCAACCGGGCCCCCGCCCTTAAGGTGGAAAGGAGGCTTGACGCCCCGTGGTTCCCGAATAGCAATCTTCAGCAGCGGTTCTAATTGCCCACGCATAGACGGATACCTGTCCAGACAATCCTCGATGCTAGACCTGTCTACCTTGATGTCCTCAATATACTTAACGAATATATCTTCAAACTTCTTCAACTCTGTTTCTTCTCCCTTTCCAGGATATTACGGAGTTTGACCAGTGCCCGGTGCAGGATAACCCTGATATTTCCCTCTTTTTTCTTCAAGAGAGAGGCGATTTCACTGAACTCGAAACCTTCTATGAAACGCAGAATGACCACCTGCTGCTCGTCGCTGCCTAGCTGCAAAATCGCCCTCCGCAAACGTTGCTGCTCGAAACTGACTTCGGTTGCCCGCTCGGGGCTCGATGCTGGATCGCTAGCCAGAACTTCGGCTTCGAGATATGCCTTGTCTTTTTTAGTCCGGTAAAAATCTACCACCAGGTTGTGGCTGACGGTCATCAGCCAGGCAACAAATGGGCTTGCCGTTTTTTTGTATCTGTGGATGGCCTGCCAGGCCTTGAGGAAGACTTGCTGGGTCAAGTCCTCAGCGTCTTGTTCATTGCCTACCCGGTAATAAATGTGTCTGTAAACCCTGTCGACATGCATGTCATACAGCCTCCCGAAAGCCTCGGCATCGTGACCGACAGCTCTCTGGACCAACATAGCCTCATCTGATGTTTGTCCTTCAGAACGGTTTTGGTTCAATCCTTTCCCCTTTTAACGAACAGGCCACTCAAATGTTACAGCAATCCTATTATCCCACGGCTTTCGTTGGAGTCTGTAGATAAATATGCCATGCCGGAGAGAGTACAATCAAGTCTGAAACGGTCGAATACGCAATACGTACTACAGAGTTAACTCTATTCTTCTTTGCGGCTCATCACTACGAGATCAAGGAAATTAACCGCAGTAATCCCAGTGCGTAGGGAGTGGCAGTTGAGAATATCGCTAACCCCGTCTTAGACCTGCCAGCTCAGAAAGGGATGGGTCTGGCCGGTAACGATATTCCAGATATACGCAGGGTTGGTCTGGCCAGAAGCGACTTCAATTATGTTCCACCCCTCTGTTGAGAATGTGGCGATGTCGTTCATTTCCGCCGTGGTCTTGCCCGTTCCCCCGTCACTCTCGTTCATTCCGGAAGCGTCAGTATCCCAGAAGGAATTGCTCACGGTGCCCCAATTCGATCCCACCAGACCGCCAACAAACGAGTAACCAGTCACACTACCGCTCGCATAGGAATTGCTCACAATGCCTAGGGAATCATTATCCCCCACCAGGCCGCCGACATACCATTCACCAGTCACGCTGCCGATGGAATAGGAGTTGCTCACGGTGCCCTGATTATCTCCTACCAGACCCCCGACGTAGTCATCTCCGATCACGCCACTGGTGGAAAAAGACTTGGTAACAACTCCTCCTAAATTGCCTCCCACCAGACCTCCAACTGCCCACTCCCCAGTCACGTTGCCAACCGAATAGGAGTTACTCACTGTACCATAGGAATCACTACATCCCACCAAACCACCAATGTCCCAATGGCCAGTCACATCAGCGGCGGAATAAGAATTGCTCACACCGCCTGAATTACCTCCGACCAAACCACCAATGCAGTCCTCGCCACTCAGAGTGCCGCCCGAATAAGAGTTGCTCACATCGCCCCAATTTTTTCCCACCAGGCAACCAACTGCCCACTCGCCTGTCACATCGGCGTTCAGCACCTTGACATTCTGGATAACCCCTCCCACATCAACAGCACCGAAAAGCCCCACTGAATATTCGTCAGGACGGTTAATAAACATACCACTAATCTCATAACCCTGCCCGTTGAAACTCCCTGTAAATGGGTCATCAGAAGTCCCAATCGGCTGCCAACCCTTTCCTTGATTGGCTGCTCCGCTGGCGAGCTCTCCATAACCAGCAGTGGTGGAATCGAGGTTGTTCATCAGAAGGTAATGGCCGCCCAAATTATCTCTGATCGCATACAGGTCATACCAATTCCATATTTCTGAATAGGCAGGTGCAGACTCACACCCAATCATCCCTGCCAGCAAGGCTATGGTAATCAACAAGATGCAAAGCCGTGCGAGGCAATCGTGTTTCGTCCGCCCGCGTACTACTTCCATGTTCCACCTTGCGACATCTTGCTTCTTCTAAAATAATAGTTGGCAGCTTCTATGATGCCACTCTGCACTGCAACGCGGTTTGGCGCCGTAATCCGACAGTCATTCATCAGAAGTTTGTAGATAACTATGCCACGCCAGAGAAAGCACAATCAAGTTTGAAGTTGCCGAATATACATTATAGACGATTGTTCAGCCGGGACTATTTTTGAAAGCTCGGATAATACACGACTGATGGCATCATTTTACTTTCTTCCGATGTCTATCGTATATCATATCTTTCATGACGCCTTTAGACAGGACTTGCTTAATACCGGACAGATTGCGAATTAGCATGAAACCGTCAATAACCAAGGCATAGCGTACCAGAGCCAGCGAGCCTTCCAACAACCAGACAAACAGAGGTAACAAGGCAAATCCAACAAGTATGGCAGCCAAAAACTTACGGGTAGTAAAGAACGGAATAGCTACTACTGCCAGCGTAACAAGTATTGACTCGGGGGCTAGCACGAGAAAGATACCTATAATGGTGGCTGAACCTCGGCCACCCCGGAAACGTGCGAACACTGGGAAATTATGCCCTACCAGAGCCGCAAAACCAGTCCCAAAGACCCAGAGTTCCGGAATATCTAGAGCCTGGGCAATGAGCATAGCGCCCGCCCCTTTCGCGATATCAATGAGACCGACAAAAATGCCTTCATGAGTACCAATTTCGCGCATGACATTAGCGCCACCCATGTTACGTGAACCGACGTTCCGAATGTCTATGCCTTTCCTTATGCGAGACACAATGTAGGCTGTAGGAATGGAACCTAAAAGATACCCGATGATTATGCTTAGAATACCTGGTAGCAGCATGCCTTCACCCAGCTAGGTGGCGGATTGTCTGTCTCCAAGCACGCTAACGAGAATGAGACCAGGCCCTGTGTGCGTGCCTATAACGGGGCTTGCACGCGAGAGGTAAATAGGGACTTGAGGATACTTTGAGTGAAGCCTCCGGACTAACTTGTTGGCCTCATCTAAGTCAGTGGCGTACTCCACAGCTAACCCTTCAACGTTGCTAAAGCCCGCGGCAAAGTTGTACAGGTGGTCTATCGCCTTAGTACGGGAGCGTTCCCGGGCACAGGGATACGTCTCGCCATCCTTAAGGCCGATGATCGGGTTTACCTTGAGTAATGAACCGAGAAAGGCTTGCGCTTTGCCGATGCGCCCGCCGCGTTCCAGGTATTCCAGGGTATCAAAGGCAGCACGCATATCTACCCGCTTCATGGTGTGACGGGCTACATCCAGCACTTCATCAAGGCTAGCCCCACTTTGGGCTGCTTTGGCAGCAGCAATTGCTATGAAACCCTGTGCCATAACCCCCCATTGCGAGTCCAGGACCTCTACACGACATCGCTTCTTCATCAACCCGGCGGCTTGTAACGCCACCTGATAGGTGGCACTGAGCTTGGAAGTCAAACAGATAACCACGATCTCGTTTGTTTTTTCGGCAAGCTTATCGTAGGCATCGGCAAAAGCCGCTGGTGTCGGCACAGATGTCGCAGGCAAAACCTTGCTGGTCTTCAGCTTTCCATAGAACTGGTCAGGACTCAGGTCGATACCATCGCGGTAGAGGTCTGTACCAAAGCGAACAACGAGCGGAACTACGGTGATCCCGAACTCCTCAGCTACCTGAGGAGGCAGGTCAGCAACACTATCAGTCACTATAGCTACATTAGGCACGGATATTATCCTCTCCTCCACCAAACAACCCTGGCAATATCATTATTGCGGCCACACGCGACTAGAATAGTCCGGGCCGTCTGTAGATGTAATACTGCTTGCTCATAAATTAAGCGAGGAACTGAAATCAAACTGGGGCGGGCTACCAGGGCAAAAGGAGCCATTAGTCCAGCTACGATGATTATCTCCAGTCAGTTAATTCGGCCTTTGCCAGCATGCTTCCAAGTGCTACCAACCATAGCGAAAAAGCAATTCCCACGCCTAAAACCCACCAGCTTAACGTATCCTCCTGCTGGATATCCCCTATGACCATTTTGGACAATAAATAAAGAAGACCAATCCCAGCCGCTGCTAGCATAGAGTGTGCCACTACACGCCAGCCCTTTCGTGTTAGAAACTTCTTTATAATCATCGCTCCCTCCTTGCCCTTCTATTGATATTATACTCCATGGAGAACATCCTGAAAAGTGGGGGAAGTTGCTCATTTCAAAATTGACAGGCCATGGTTCGAGGGATAGGATTCAATAGACAGAGAAAATCAAGACAGAAATGAGAATCCGATGCAGGCTGAGTTGATATACAATCCTTCCGGTGGCCAGGTGGTCGTCAGACACGAACTTGATAATGTGGTTGCCTTTTTGAACAGCTACGGGTGGTCTGTCACCTTACGAGAAACCAGCAAGCCATTGGAAGCGACCGAACTAGCCCGCCATGCTGTCAATAGAGATGCTAGGGTAGTCATTGCCGCCGGTGGCGATGGCACCGTCAACGAGGTAGCAAATGGACTGGTGAACACTGATGTAGCGCTGGGGGTGCTTCCTGTGGGAACGACCAACGCATGGGCATTACAGATGGGCATCCCGGCCCTAAACCCTATGCTTCCAGGCATACAAGCGGTCAAGCTGATTGCTGCTCTGGAGGAAAGAATTGCACGTCCATTACCTGCCAGCTACTATCGAAAGGTGCTGTTGGATGCTGCTCGAGTGCTCGTAGAAGGACAAACCGTTGCCGTCGATATGGGCGAGCTTTCCGGTCGCCACTTTCTAATGTGGGCAGGTATGGGATTTGATGCCGCTATCGCCCAAAGCATACCGCCGAAAGAAAAAAGGGTATTAGGTTCCTGGGCATACGTGCTCCCGGCAATCGAGTCAGCTTATAGATACTCCGGTACTGATGTTTGTCTCAATCTGGACGGAAAGGTCGTAAAGGTCAGCACGCCGCTAATTGTTGTCAGCAATATTCAACTTTACGGGGGCATGATAGCGATTGGGGCTAAGGCCTGTGTGAACGACGCCAGGTTGGACGTGTGTATTTTCAAGGGAGGCGGTTTCTTGACTTTTGTGCAGCAAGCTGCAAAGGTGTTCGCACATAAACATCTCCAGGACCCGAAGGTAGAGTACTACCAATGCCGTGAAATAGTTGTCGAGTCAGCGCGCTCATTGCCAGTTCATATAGACGGTGAGTCTTTCACCACGACCCCGGTCGCTATTCATACCGTGCCCTCATCGCTAAAGGTGATAGTGCCGAAAACTGTGCCGGCTAACTTATTTAGCCCGCTAACCTGACCTGCTCTTCGTAAATGAGTTCTAATCCCCTTTGTTGGAGTCTACGGGACAGTCCGAACTTTTACTTGAGAAGATAAATCTAATTCCAGAGGTACAGCGGATTATCCTTTATTTGTGGATATCTCAATGGAAAACTTTACCGGGCCATTTGCTCAGGTTAAAACTATCCCCCTATCTATTCAACTCCCCTGAAGGTGTTTGCAGAAGTCTGACAACTTTATTAATATTCCGCATAGAACCAAGAGGGATCTTTCGTGGGCATTACGGACAAGAAAACAGAATTGAATTATATCCTCTCATAAGGAATGAGCAATGTCTGAGATAGAGCCGGCCCCGATTGAAGTCAAAGAAATGGAGTTGAATTAGATAGGAGGTTCACCATGAAGATCGAGTATTTTCATGCCTCGAAGCATGGAAACGGAGCTAATGTCGCAGAGGAGTTCCAGAGGCAGATGGCCGACAAGGGCGTCACCGTCAATGTCCATCACGTTAAAAAAGTCAAGCCAAAGGAGATACCGCCTGCCGACCTGTACGTTTTTAGCTCACCGGGTCGCTTCGGCAAGCCCATCGGAGATATGCGCGGTTTCCTGAAGAAGGCTAACCTACCATCAGGAATGAAGTATGCTGTTCTAGTCACCGAGCTCGCACCTGAGCCAGAAAAGGCCATACGAATACCCGCCACAGAAGAGGAGATGGGCAAGTGCCAGCGCGTCATTCCCGTAATGAACGAAATGCTGCAGAAAAAGGGCTTGGTCAAGGTCGCCGAGGGCAAGATTTTTGTGACCGGCATCAAGGGGCCATTGGAGGAGAATTGGCAGAAAGAGGTGGAAGCCTTTGCATCACAGATCCCCATCCCGCCTTAATACGCAACAGAGAGGCAATGTCAGTCTCGATGATAATGTTGCCCCCCTATTGTGCCGATCAGCAAAACACAAAAGCAGTGAGGAGAACGGATGGTTAAATCAATAATAATTATCGGAGCCGGTATGGGTGGTATGGCTGCCGGTATCTACGGTCAGATAAACGGATACGAAACGCAGATTTTTGAGATGCATACCAAACCAGGCGGGCAATGTACATCGTGGAAACGCAAGGGCTACACCTTCGACGCTTGTATTCACCACTTTTTCGGCTGCAAACCGGGGTCCAGTGTTAACCAGATGTGGCACGAGCTTGGCGCATTGCCTCGAGAACTCGTAAATATCGAAGCTTGTACGGCAGTCGCCTCGCCTGATGAGAAAATGTTCGTAGATTATTATGATCTAGAGAGGCTAAAAAACACGTTACTCAAATTGTCTCCGGCAGACTCAAAGGCGATCGAACAATATATCGGGGCTATCAAGGTATTTGCCGATGACAAAGTAGATGATGCGATAAACAGTGGCTCATTCTGGAAAATGATCCCGATTTTCCTTTGGAAGCCATCGATCCTGAAATGGATGAGGATGAATATGCGCGCTTATGCCGAACGGTTCTCCGATTCGTTTCTCAGGAAAGCATTTGCTGAGCTCATATATTCAAATCCGGATGCTCCTCTCTTCTTTCATCTGATGAGGCATGCCGGCGGATTGAACGGCAACATCCAGTGGCCGGTGGGTGGAGCGGGCGAATTTGCCAAATCTATTGAGAGGCGCTACCTGGCTCTGGGCGGAAAGGCACATTATCGCAGCAAAGTGGAAAAAATATTGGTCGAGAACGATAGAGCGGTCGGTATTAAGCTCGCTGACGGGAGCGAGTACAGGGCGGACATCATCATTTCGAACGCAGACGGGCGCAAGACGATTTTCGATATGCTGGATGGCAAGTACATAAACGAGACCGTGCGCAGCTACTGCACTCCACTTTCGGACGAGACCCCCTTTGCCGTTAATGTCTGTCTGGGGATTAACCGGGATCTGTCCGGCGAGCCTTCGTCACTGGTATTGCTGCTTGACCAGCCTGTGACCATAGCTAACTACCAATATGAGAACATAGAGACGCAGCTATATGGTTCCGATAAAACCATGGCTCCTCCGGGTAAAGGCACCATAAAAGTAGAGCTATGGGCAAGCTATTCCTACTGGAAACAACTCTACAATGCGGATCGAGAAAAATACAAACAGGAAAAACAGAGGGTCGCCGAACAGGTTATCGAGATCCTTGAAAGTCACTTCCACGGCATAAAGAACCAGGTTGAGGTTATCGACGTCTATACTTTGATGACATGGGAGCGTTACATGGGAGGAACTCAGGGTTGGTTCAATTTTCCAAATCGTAAGCTTGATTTCAGCATGAAAGAAGATCTTTCGGACAAGAAATTCAAAACAACGCTGCCGGGGCTAGCCAACTTTTACTTCGTTGGGGTGTGGGCAAGCATGATGGGAGCTCTGGCCAGTAATGCCAACTCGGGAAAGGCAATCATACGGCGCATCTGCAAAAAGGACGGCAAGAGATTTAAAGCACAGCCATAGCTAGTCAGAATTTCTTCTTGGCAGCCTGGCACGTCGGTTAGATAGGTGACGAAACACGCAATCAAATGGCAGTGTCACATTCCATCTTCACAATCAGGTATCGCCTTCCTTGCCGCACGGGAAAGCGGGGTTCTAGAAAGCAAGCTGCACCAACCTTCATCCAGATATAAAAAGCGCCAGCAGTGAAAAGCTGGCGCTTCTAAATTTCTTGGTGGAGGCGGGGGAGAGTTGAACTCCCCGTCCAAAAGAAGTTGTCAGTAAAATATGTTAACTTTGGTTTTCAATCATCAGGTCCACATGGCCACCTACAATACACAAGACAATCCACAGGGTAGGGGTCTGGACTAATATATCCATGATCCGGCAAATGATCCTCGTAAGTGTTAGTCAGTGGATTAAATCTCTCAGCTCGTAGATATGCTCCCCAAGCCCAATATTCTGTTGCCTGAGTAGCCCTAATCCATGCTAGCCTTATCGTCCAGCCTTGCTTCATATATTGAGCAAATATTCTACCCCTATCCGAATCGTCACCGCATTCAGTATCAAAGCCAAGCACGTAATGAAGCCCATCAAACGCCTGATCCCATCGGTCAAAAACATAAGAACTTGTATGCCAGGAGTACCATTTTAAAGCAAGACATGAATCTAGAACTATCCATTCCAGATCCCCTTCCTCTCCCGGTGTACCTTCCGCATCACCTCCCCATCTTGCATCTTCGAAATAGAATTTATAGTCATCTACACTGCTTTCAAATCTAATATATATTGAATACCCATGGCCTGAGAAGAAAGCGAAATCAACTGCATCTATCCACTCAAAATCCGTCCCACCTTCCGGCGCGTTCCGAAACTTGAAATCCTCCTCCCATGCCCACCAATCATAGCAATCAAAGCTCGGATACCATCCATCTGCAACAAGTTCGTCCCTAAATCCTCTGGCATTCAAATCGTTATTATATAAGGGGTTTACAGTGTAATCATTAACCCACTCTATTCCTACTTCTTTATCATTCGTATCATCGGCAGGCGAACCAGTTGACAAAGTTTGAATTCCTTCAGGCACTGAGCCCATAGGAGAGCTTGGAGTAACCTTTATTGAGACAAGATCTATACTTTGGTTGTCATTTTGGTCTTTGACATTAAGCTTAATAGTATGCGGTAAAACCCTCCCATCTCTTTGACCAACGGAAAGATTACTAGAAAAAGAAGCCCCTGTCCCGATCACACCATCTATATTTGATTCCCAAGTATAGTCATATGGAGGCTCCCCCCCGGAGACCGAAGCTGTAAAGTTTATTATTGTTCCTTCAGAGAATTCTGCACCATTATCTGGCGATACTATTGTAGCTGTAGGGGAGAAGGTGGTAGCCGGTATTAATTGAGTCTTGAACGGTACTTCTTCTTCCTCTATCATAACTGTGCCGTCAAATATATAGTAGGGCTGCAAGAAATCTTGCTCGATGAACTCTGATTCGGCATAATATCCCAACTTTACTTCAAGCTCTTCAGGTTCTCCGCCCAAATTTTCCTTGAATATCTCTATTGCCTCGTCCTGTGTTATAGCTGGGTAGGTGGTTTCAAGAGGCTCTACTTCCCTCCAAACGTAATGAAACCCTATTATCTCTTCGTTATCGCCAATTGAAACCCTTATTTTTGCTCCAGGACCATACACAGGAAGAGTTTCTTGTTGTTCACACGATGGTAATCTAGAACTAAACATCACATCCAGGTGACAAATCGTTGTTTCTGTCTGGTTAGTCCCAGTATTGAAGACTGCACACTGTCCGAAGAAAATGTCATGAAATGGGAATTCCACTAGTAATAACCCCAGATCGCTTAGGAATCCCTCTGCTATAACTACGGCAGTCTCTTCATCAGGGGGGAATTCGTCTCCGTCCCCTTTACATTGTTCGCAATATAGCTTAGAGAAGTCGGCATACCAGATAGAACCGCTATTTTTGCAACACTCCAGATGTAAAGAACCTACATCGATATAATATAGCTCGGGAGTTTGATTTAGCGCGGGAGTTTCATTGAGTGCAAACAGCGTTAATGCTAAGTTTTGTACATCTGCGGGGAGAACTGTAACTGGATTGACTTCGTAAATCATAAATTCCAGCTCCGGCTCCACTTCGCCTTCACAGCCGATGAGGCCCACGCTAATGGCGAGCATCACCGCTAACGAGATAAAAAGTATTCTATTCCTTATTGTTTTTCTCCTCTTTTTTGATTTTAATTTTCTATCTAGTTTCTAGTTTCGCAAGTCAGTTCCTATCCGGTAATGGCAGATAAATTTTTATATCTGCATTGTTGATATAAATACCTCTGGGTGAATTACCTCATACTCTCACCGTCTTTCCTTACGGAACCAGCTATCAACCATAACCAAAGTGGACGTTCGATATCAGCGTTTAAATTCAAATAAAAAAAACACCAATCACCGCAATATTCCCTCGCGGTTCCAGTGCCCCCTTAAGCACTTCTATCTTCCACGACCCAGTTACTACTTATGTTATC
>Ga0209164_1002768_pt1 | contig 17749 bp, 19 predicted proteins | sample MTBNYHSulfiMetaG_FD_187458 | JGI IMG/M metagenome (GOLD analysis project Ga0209164, IMG submission 187458) | Enrichment culture microbial communities from rom New York Harbor, USA that are MTBE-degrading - MTBE-NYH (New York Harbor Sulfidogenic)... | ecosystem: Environmental > Aquatic > Marine >...
TGTTGTACCATGCTGTGAGAAGGTCTCGTCCGTACATCAGGTAGGAGTTGTAATCCTTGCCATCGGCATATTTGATATCGGTGCGTCCCTTGGCAATCTCCAACCATTTGAAAACGAAAAACTCATGAACGTCCTTTAACAGCATCCGATCACCGATCATTCTTGCGCTGTAATACTCTTCAAGCACCCGATGAATGCAGGTGCCAAACAACAGGGCATCTGACTGGAACTCCATTTGCAGTTTATCGATGCGCCCAAATTTATACAGCAGCGAGCACTCCACATATTCGTTGATGCTCGATGCCGACAGGTGGGGTGATTCCCGAAGCTCACTTAAAACCATTATAAGTCACCTCCGTGCAGCCTCCCCGATACGCAGGATGCTGCGTTTTTTTAAAATGAAAGGGCGACAGGATCTTGTCTGACAACGAGGCACGACATCCTATCGCCCTTGTGATGGGTATAGTTTGATTCTCGATCCCAAAATCACACATACCCAGACCCATCGTGAGATTTGCCAGTTTCGATCCAGTGCAAACGAGATGGGTTCTCAATCATTTCATGGGCCGCAAGATTGCAACTCAATACCCGGTTTGAATCTGACCACAGCAAGGGTAATGTTCCAGAACGATTCTGATCGAGACGATTGATCAAGTTTCATTCTCAAAATTACCGGTTTCATTCTGGGCATTTCCAGTTTCATTCTGGGAAATACCCAGTTTGGTTCTTGGGATCTCTGGGATTTGGGAATCGAACTGATAACGGGAAGAGTTTTGATCTTAGGCGGCCTGCTGCAGATTGCGGATAAAAGACGATGCATCCTTGGAAGACAGATTATCAAGGGACACCCCATAGGATTCTTCGACCATGCACTCGACTTCATCCACGCTGATGCCACGACGACGGGACAGATTGAATATGGCTCGACGCTGCGCTTCACTCATTCCGGCAACGGCAGTACCCTTTGAAGCAGCGTTTGAAGAAGGCTCCTGTTGATTTTGATTTTCATCGGCAGGGGGAACTTGCTCTGCATCTGCTTTCGGTTGGTCATTTTCAGGTGCACTCTTTTTCGGCGCCTTTGCAGCAGCTTTCCTCGCCGGTTTGGATTGCGCTTTGGGATGATCATGGTTTCCCCCTTCATTGACGGCTTCATTGATATCGGCAAGTTCTTCCAAAGCGGTCATCCCCACATTGGTATAAGACCTGAGTGCTCTTGCAATGGCACGGGTACTGGCCATCCTAAGCAAATGTTTCGATACTTTGCTGCTGCAATTAGACGGATTTGCGTCTCCGATGTCAGAATAGGTCTCACCCAGCTTTGACATCACGGTTGCCCTGCAGACGGCAAAGTTCGCATTGTCACCGGTGGGCATCTGAACGATCTCAACTTCGATACTCGATATTCCCTTTTGATGTCCCAGGTCGAGCAGGCCCGGATATTTGACAAATTCCTTTCCCTCGATCTTGGTGATCCATCGTTCATCGAGCTTTGGGGCTTGCCGTTCAAGAAAGGTGGCTCCTTCGACCTGTTTTTGGGGAATGGCGTTGTACACGGCCAGGATATGCTTGCACTTGAAATTGGGCTCTTTTTTCACATTCTTGGCAAAATCCCCACAGGTGCAGGTATCTCCCTCATCATCGATGATCACATTGTAAAGGATCTTTCCCTCCCCACTTTCCACAAAGTATTGACCATCATCGGTTTGAAGGACTTTTAACTGTTCGGACTTCTGGTTTCGTTTTTGGATCTCCTTGGCTGTCATGGTTCCTCCTGTTGATTTTATGATGGGTGGTATGAATCAGGTGAGACGATTACTCGGGGTGGTTTGAATCATCAAAGCCCCTGCCGTCTGTTTTTATGAACTCAATCGTATTGGCAATGACTTGAAACGAGCTTCGATTGACGCCCTCATCGGTCTCCCATTTTTGCTGGTCCAATGTGCCGATGACGGCAATGCGGGCGCCTTTGTGAAGATGACGCTCCGAGATTTCTGCCAGTTTGTTAAAGCAGGTGATCTTGATCCAGCCGGTCTTTTTTTTCGATGACCGGAAGGCCAGGTTAAATGTCGCTACCGGGTCGCCCTCTGATCCATAGAACACTTCAGGATCGGCACCCAGGTTGCCGGTTAATACGCAGTTGTTGAGCATATTGATTACTCCTTCATTGATTGTGGTTGTGGGGTCATGTGCTTTGTTTGATACGGAAGGCACAGTATGCGAGCACGACGATGAACAAGATCCAGATGATCTCTTGTGGCAAGATGGACAGCACGAAGGCAACCGAGATGATTGCCAGGACCAGGACGATGAACCAGACCGAGAGCTTGTAAAAGTTCAATAGGCGTTCCTCCTTATTGGGTTGGGTGAGATTGAAATGAAATTGGGGTTATGGTTTCGTCAATTTATATATATAGAAGACCGGGGATATGATGGATTTGCAGGGTGTTTGGATGGATGCTGATAGGTGGATGAACCCGAGATCTTTTTCAAAATTGGATTTTTAGAACTGTCGGAAGTGTAGGTTTAAATCAGAAATCGACGGTTCTGGGGGATATGAAATGGGGAACTGTAGTTCGATGGTAAGAGGTTTTGAATTAGAAAGTGCTCAAATATGAGAATGGAACAGGTTTATGGGTCAACACACATCCATTATTTAAAGAGTCTGCTCTCAGTGCACATAAATCAGGTGGTAAAGTGGGAATTAAATTTATGCTTGTTAAATCAAGCTATCCTTGTCTATAGTACGAGCAGGTCACGAATAAGCCTTCAAATCGATTGTCAAAATACCAGTAAGGATCGCCGCAGACACAGGGGGATATTACCAGTTTGGAACCTGCAAAGGCTTTCCGAAGGGAATTAATTATATGCAATCTGAAAAGTTCGAAGGCAACATCACAATTGAATTCGACGCCAGGATTTATTCTGAACAGGCGGTGAAATCAGCTATTTATGATTTTAATATAGCTGCTCGAATTTCCCTAAAGGAAGATGATAAGGAAATAATCCTCGTAATACTACAATCGCCAGTGGATAGCCGCTCATCTATTGAAGAACAAATTTACAAATCCGTATTGGACCACCAGGTCAGAATAGATGTCGAAAAGGAGTTGCTGGGCTCTGAAGCCAGACGCACAGCCTCAATTTTAAACTCTTTATCGTACCGTTTTCCCATAATGACAAGCCTCCTTCAGCTTCAAACATCTTAGCTGTTCGGTGTGTCTATGTTTTTGGGAAAACCCAAATAAACCCCGGTGGTTTTTCTCAACGCCGTCATCAGATTGATTTGAAAAATCCATTGTGCGAACTGATGGAAATATTAGAAATCTCCTAAAGCAAACTTAAGAAAAATCCGAATAGAAGTCTAGATTTTCATCAGCCTGTTTGAGCCTGGAAAGTTCTCGGATATCAACTCGCAAAGGAAAAATTGTCTATTCATGTAACTATAATGAAAAGGTAAGAAGGGTGTTAACGGGATCAGAGTCCTTGATTATAGCGGATAAACCCGATTCATAATTTAAAATATTTAACAAGTTTTGTTTCCAAACATACTTCTATTCCCGTTTTTCCCATGGGGTTAACATGACAAAAAAGAGATTCCGAAATCTCCATAAAGCCGGATAACACCGATGGATCAAATTGTTTACTTTGTTTTTTGAAAATTTTCATCGCATCACCATATGACGCCGCAGGTTTGTATGGTCTCCTGGAGATCAGGGCATCAAATACGTCCGCTACTGCAAAAACTCGGGCAACGATGGGTATCTGTTCTCCTACTAAGCCAAGAGGATAACCACTTCCATCATATCTTTCATGATGGAATCGGATTACATCCTTAGAATCCTGCAGCCATGGGATGTCATCGACAATTTTAACGCCTTGATCCACATGGGTTTTCATAATGGCAAACTCTTCGCTTGTAAGCTCTTTTGGTTTTAGTAAAATATGGTCACGAATGCCGATTTTTCCTATATCGTGAAGAAACGCCCCCTTTACAAGAGCCTGTATCGATTGTTCTGACAGGCTCAAATGTTCGGCCAAACAAAGGCTGAGATAGGTGACTCGATAATTGTGTATATCGGTATCACTGTCTCGTTCGGCAATAGCATTCCCAAGGCCTTTAATCGTGTAAAGATGGCTTTCCAACAGCTCATGGCGGCTTCGCTGAAGTTTGCGATATGAAGCATGAATCAGCGGGTATAAGATCAGTGCCATAGTAGAAATTGTGCCGATTACATGGAGCACAGCAAAGATCAGCGCTTTTCTGAATTGACGCACTATTCTCTGGCCAATTCTAACCGTCATCCCAACAGATCCGAGGTATTCTTGATCATCGTAGACAGGACTGAGTATCTGGTAATAGATATCGTCATGAATTTTAAAAAAAGAGTGTGCATCTTGATCGCTAACGGAAGACGATTTCAAGATAGTCTTCTTGTCTTTAATTAATTCAGTAGCCTCCGAACCGCTATCATAGTGAAAAATACCATGGTGGTCGGTATCGTAAATATCCAACCTTATAATTCGAAAATCTGTAAGTTTGCGTCTGGATTGCTTGATAAAGTTATCAAATACCTGAACATCCATTGTGTTGAAAGGCACAAACTGACCGTTAGTGATGTTTCGACTTGCTTTCTCCAACTGAAGGAACAATTCTTTTTTTACCTGATGAGTTTGATATACATAGATTGCCGTCCCCCAAAACACGGACAGTAAGACTCCAATGGCCACCATCCGCAAAAAAAAGTTTGAAATCAAATTGCGCCAACAATTTTTGACTTCGGGCGCCTTCAAGTATTTTATCTTTCTTAACTTATCGAACATGTCAGAGACACCACTGCGCCACTTTTTATTCGAGATATCTCAAGCCCATGCCGAATCGAATGGCGTTCTCATCAGTTAGCCTCCGTCGCCATTTGATCTCCGCCAGGCAGATGGAGCGAGGCCATTTCGTGTCGGTCGCTGATGAAGGTGTGCATCCGTATTTTTCAACCCGTACAAGAAGTATAGTCCCGGTTTCGAATGCACAGGAGGTTTCAATATAGCACCCTCGTTTCGAAAAGTTGCACATAACGCCATCAACTGGGTCAGCGGCTCCGCAGATCGAGTATGCGAAACATTTGATAGTCACACCAGTAGAAATACGAAGAGAGGAACGCTCAACAATTATTTCCTCCTTTTTATCCCCCATGGTTTCACCGGGGTGTTTATCGGTATCATCCGACGGTCTATTCCTCTTCATCGTGCCTCTTTCCTTCCTAAAGATAAAGAAAGACAAAATCCAGGGTCTCAGAACAAACATCAAATTCAATTTATAAAAAAGTATTCTGCTCACCGTTGTTCTTAATAGGATTGTGGCTTTGTTATGTAATCAAGGACGCCTGGATTGCCACCTCCTGAGGAACACAGCGGTGATCTGAAAGTATACGTTACAGGTTGATCACAGAATTAAAACTGTCTCCAAAATGTGTCCGAGCATCGTCATCCGCATCGGGGTCGTTTTCCCAAATGGATTCCCCCAAGAAATATCGAAACTGATAAGACCGACCTGTTTTAAGTTCCACTGTAGCGCTAAATGACCCATTTTTTAAACGTTTCATAGGGGTGGCCGTGGTTGACCAGTTGTTAAACGCCCCCACCACATATGCCCGTGTGGCTGCTCCTGCCTGCTGCTTCGTAATTTTAAAAGTGACCATGCAAACGGGTTTTGTCTTCAAATACCTTTTCTGAATACTCATTGTGCGCTCCCTTTGTTGATGCGTGATGCAACGTTGATTTATCTGACAATGGAAAATCCCATCCTGAAGGCATTTTGGCGCTCTGTGTAGTGTAGCAATGTTTCGGCGTACCCGTTGAAGTACTGCGCATGCATATAGAGGTTAAAACTTTTGCTCAGCAACTTCGTCATGGGATAAGTAAGGTCCAATTGCACGGAGGTCCCCTTGCTGGCCCACCACAGATGAGATGTCAGCGCCAGGCTCTCTGAGTCAAAGATGCCTACCTTGAGGTCGACATATCCCCTGTAATCCATCAAGTCTTCGTTCGTGCTGTCGGTATTGTTGACATAGGTAAATAGTTGGGGGGCGATTTTAAGATAGATATTATTCACCACATGAATACCCACAATGGGTCTTAAATATAAACGGTTGGTGCTGCGGGATTCTTCACCACCTTTGCCGTTGGATTCGTGCTCGAACCCAGCCTGGACGCCGAAGGCGGCGATGCGTTCCACATTTATGTCGATCTTTGGTATCTCGTAGAAGAGTTCCGGCATATAACTCGTATCGTCAAATGGCTTGGAGTCGTCGGCCAGATCCCAGATCGAGCGTTGGGTATATGCCATGTGGAACCCCGTCAACCAAGGCGCTTTTTCTGTCAGATACCCCCTGGGGTTGAACATGCGGTATTTGAAACTGAACTGAAACTTGCTCTGATCCAGGCCGGGATCCACTCCCAGCAGGAAATACATGGGCTTGTGAACGGAGAAGGCCTCCAGAAAAGATTGGGCCAGTGTCTCCCCATAATCCAGTGGGACCTGCTGTCCACGCCACGCTTGCGACAGAGCTTTGGATACCTCGAAGGAGATGGGGTCAGCCCCGACTATTTCCAGTTTGATCCGCACCACATTTTGAGCATAGACAGGAATTGCGAGGGTATATTGCCTTTTCAAAAATCTCCCGGACGGAATTGACACCTGGGACATCGCTGCCTGTCCGACCAGATCGGCGTGGGTTGTGACGCTGGTTTGTCCCAGGTCGATCCGGCAGGGGAGTGAGAGCGGCAGTTCCCGGGTTATTGATTTGTCGGCGGGATTGTGCAAGTAAAGATCCAGAGTGACCGTATCACCCCCGTGGACCTCGCCGTGTGGCGCTTTTATGACTGTTACGAGGTCTGCCATGACGGTAGTGGTGAGCATCAGCGCCATCAGGTGCATGGTGATGTGTTTCATGAACTTGAGCATCGCAGATAAAGTAATTGACCGGCCTTGCCTTCCTTGAACAGCCATTTCTGGTTTATGTCGTTGAACTGAGGCCGAATTTGTACCACCCCATGAACAGGTGTTCGTCCCGTAAACTCTGTGGTAAGTTTGGCAGGTAGCGACTGGAGAATTACCGTCAAGACCTCTGGAACATCTCCATGTCCAATTTTTGATTGCAGCGACCATCGCAACCGGCTATCCACATCATAGTCGTCAAAAGCGATATAAAGGCCGTCCATCGAACCGGTTCGTGTTAGTGCATGTTCGACCCCATTTAGCAATCCTATCAAAACAGAATGATTTAATCGTATGTGTGTCTTTCATCCCGTCTTGCGGCCAGCTTTTTGCCAGAGCGAGTGTCTTACCTGCCCATAATGGCTTAAGTCTTCGGCCAACTGTAACCCGACTTGGGAATAAGCTCTATAGCGTGTTGGTTTTCTCCAGCAAAGAAATAGACTGATATCTGAATCCAGATTTGAACGGATCCACAGCACTATCTCGGTCAGATTTTTGAGTTTGCAACGATCGGATAGTTCCTGCACTTGCGTTAGTGCATTGTTTTTGCTTTTCTTGTTAAAGGCACGCAGGTGGATGATTTCGATCCATTGCATAGCGACCTCGTTTGACAAGGGGTAGCTCGAATGCACGCTTATTGCGCTAAGGTCTGGTGAATGTTGTTTGAAATAATTGCTTCTTGCACAATTGGTGCCGACATAAAATAATGTATAAATACAGTATTTTAAAATTTCAACAGTCCGGGCGAGTGTCAAATATGACCGATTTTGCGCCATATTTGACCTTTTGTGGAGTATGTGTCAAATATGACCGATGCCCTTTTGTCAGTAAAAGGTCATGAGCATATGGGACAAAATATATTTTTCTGAGAAGCTACCTTGAAGATATGCCGCAGTTTGAATTTGAGGGGAGCTTTATTCCAGACACTTGAATATTTCAACAGCGTCCTTCCGGCTGAAGGTCTGTATATTATTAACCTGGCAACAATTCGGAGGAGATGATTTTTTCATGGGGGTGAAAGGTGAAGCGCCGGATGCAGTGGTAAATGAGATCGAAAGGATCGGGAAAAAATTTGCCTCCCGGGTGGAGAGTTTTTAATGATTTACTACTGTCAAACACGGGTGTAACTTTATGAACGGTCATGGCAAGGACCCCTCATATGAAACAGGGGCCGACCATTTCGCCCTGTGGCCTTTGGCTTGGCTTCTGGTTTTCTTGGGTCGTCCCCACTATCGGCTACTATTTGTCATATTGACGACCACCTGCACCTTAAATCAGACTTGGGTCAGGGTGATGCTTTTGCGGAAGCGGAGCAAGGCGATGATAAAAAAGACCGACCCGATGGCGATGATGGCGATCAGGTTCAACCACACTGCTTCCAGGCCGGCTCCCCGATAGAGAATTGCCTGAGCAAAGGCCACAAAGTGGGTGGTGGGAGCGAACTGCATCACCATCTGCACGATTTGGGGCATGCTCTCCCGTGGAGTGATCCCGCCGGACAGTATTTGAAGCGGTAGCAAAACCAGGATCATCAGCAATCCCAACTGAGGCATGGAGCGTGCCAGCGTACCCAGAAAGATACCAATGGACGTTGTGGAAAATAAGTGAAAAGCGGTTCCGACCAGAAAAAGCACAACAGACCCGGCAATGGGAACGCCCAGCACCTTTTGCACTATTAGCCACAAAGACAGACCTGCTCCTGTAAGCACAACCAAACCACTGGACCATACCTTGGCCGCCATAATTTCAAGAGGGGTCAACGGCATGACCAACAAGTGCTCGATGGTTCCGTGCTCCCGTTCTCGAATCAGCGCCGCCCCGGTTAAAATAATGGACAGCATGGTAATGTTGTTGATAATCTCCATGACGCTGCCGAACCAGTAGCTGGTCAAATTAGGATTGAATTTGATGCAGATCTGCTGTTTGATGGCTGAGACAACATCGCCGCGGTAGCCTTTAAGGAATTCGCCAATGGCGCTAAGGGTGATGCTGTTGATGTATCCGGCACCGATAAACGCCTGACTCATACGGGTGGCGTCGATGTTAACCTGAATTTCAGGCTGACGACCTTCAATCACATCCTTTTCAAATCCATAAGGAATAACCATCACAAAGGTATACAGGCCACTGTCGAGACCGGGATCTACTTGCGTCTGTTCGATTCGTTCGGGCGTTTTGAAATAAGGCCCGTAAAAACTATCGATAATTCGGCCCGAAAGTTGAGAGCGGTCTTCATCCACAATGGCCAGGGGCGCATTGTGCAGTTCCTGAGAAGTGGCGGTGGCAGCGGTGTATATGCCTCCTGAAAACACCCATATTACAAATAAGAAAAGAACCTTGTCATGCCACAGGCTGCGAAGCTCCTTGGCACCCAAATGGAAAATATTTTTAATTCCGGGCATAGCTACCTTCCCTGTTTTCGCAATGCCAGGGTGCTCAACACCGTCAAGACGGGGATGAAAGCCGAAAGGGCGATAAAGCTAGGATAAAGCTCCGCAAACCCCAAGGCCTTGGTAAAAATACCGCGACTGATGATCAGAAAATAAGTGGTGGGAAATATCTTACCGATAAAAGAACCAACCCCTTCAAGGGAAGAGACCGGATGGGTAATGCCGCAAAAATTGACGGCAGCCAGCAATGTTACGATAGCAGTGCCGGCAAGCGCCGCAATTTGCGTATGGGTAAACGCGGACATCAGCAGACCGATCCCAGTGGTGGCAGTGACGTAAAGCAGGGCTCCAGCAGCCAGCGCTATGAAGCTGCCCTTCACCGGTACCTGAAAAACCACCACCGCCAAGGCTGACAACCCTAAAAAACTGATCAGCCCGATGCCGATATAGGGAAGCTGTTTGCCTATCAGGAACTCCAGGCGCGTAACCGGAGTTACATAGAGGTTGATGATAGAACCCAACTCCTTTTCCCGGACTACTCCCAGGGCCATCAGAATGGCCGGGATAAACACCAACAGAAGAGGAATCACGGCCGGTACCATAGCATAAATACTCTTGAAATCCTGATTATAGCGATACCGCATCTGCAGATTGGCCGGAGCCGCCTGGGAAGTCCATCCTTGATTGTCGTGGAGCTGGTCGGCAAGGTATTGGGCGTGAAGCCCCTGTATATACCCTTTTATGGTCTCGGCTCGAAAAGGCATGGCGCCGTCCACCCAAACACCCACTTCCGGATGGCGACCTCTTTTAAGATCACGTCCGAAATCAGGCGGGATGGCAACAGCCAAGCTCAATTCACCGTTGCGCATGCGCCGTTCCAGATCTACGAAATCAACCAACTGATGTTGCTCTATAAAGTAGCGGGATCCGCAAATATTCAACGCATAATCGATACTTTGAGGCGTTCCGTCCTGGTCAAGCACGGCAAAGGAGAGATCCTCCACGTCCATGGTGATGCCGTATCCTAGAATGAACATCAGAAGAACCGAACCCAAAGCTGCGACAGTCAAACGGATTGGGTCGCGGCGGATTTCCATGGCCTCCCGGTGGGCGTAACCCAGAAACCGTAGCAGGCTGAACATCCTGGAAACACCGTGGACATTGCTGGGCGGCATGGAATCGAATGCTGTCTGCTCCTGGACATCCTGTGCCTGAACTGAAACGCTCATGGCGGACTCCAGATAACCGATAAAGGCTTCCTCAAGGCTCGATGCGCCGCGCCTGCGTTTCAGATCCTCTGGGGTTCCGTCTGCCAACACTCGCCCCGCGTGCATCAGCGAAATACGGTCGCAGCGCTCGGCCTCATTCATGAAATGGGTGGAGATAAAAATGGTAACGCCATCGTTGCGAGAAAGATCTACCAGCAATTCCCAGAACTGATCTCTAGCCACCGGATCCACACCAGAGGTGGGCTCATCCAGAATCAGTATCTCTGGATTATGCACCAGGGCCACTGCCAGCGAGAGGCGTTGCCTGATACCCAGCGGTAAATCGGCCGCCGGCACATCTCCATAAGATGCAAGACCGAATCGTTGCATCAACTCCATAACCCGTTTGGGCGTCTTGGCCGGCGCTACATGAAACAACCGGGCGTGAAGATCTAAATTTTGTTTTACGGAAAGCTCCGCGTAAAGAGAAAATCCCTGGGACATGTAACCCACCCGCCGGCGCGTCGCCAGATCGTTGGCGTCCAACGCCTCCCCGAACAGGCCGGCATATCCTTCAGAAGGTGGCAAAAGCCCAGTCAACATCTTCATCGTGGTGGTTTTGCCGCAACCGTTGGAACCCAAAAAGCCGAAGATTTCACCCTGCTCTATACGGAAGCTGACCCTATCCACTGCGGTAAAATCATCGAACCGTTTGGTCAGGTCCCGAGCATCAATGGCACACATCCCTTCGCCTTGCCGGCGGGGGGGGATGACAGGGAACCCGTGCCCTTTGCGCTGATCTTCCGGGAGCAGACTGATAAATGCCGCTTCCAGCGAGTACTGCCTGGTTTGTGCTTTGAGTCTATCGCAGTGGCCCGTTGCCAATACGCTTCCGGCGTTCATAGCCACCAGCCAGTCAAACCGTTCGGCTTCTTCCATGTAAGCTGTGGCCACCAGAACACTCATACCCGCTCTGCACAATCGAATACGCTCGATAAGTTCCCAGAATTGCCTCCGGGAAAGAGGATCCACCCCGGTGGTGGGTTCGTCCAGGATCAGCAGGTCGGGATTGTGAATCAGGGCGCAACACAAGCCGAGTTTTTGTTTCATGCCGCCGGAAAGTTTACCTGCTGGGCGATCGGCAAAATGGTCCATTCCGGTGCTCTTCAACAGCTCTTTAATGCGCCGACGGCGCTCGCTTTTTCCCAGTCCGAAGAGACGGCCAAAAAAGTCCACATTCTCAAATACCGACAAGGTAGCATAAAGATTTTTCCCCAACCCCTGGGGCATATAGGCGATCCGAGGACTAACAAACGTCCGATGGCGCCTGGAGCGCATATCCCCGCCCAGTAAACATAGGGATCCGACCTGGATAGCTCGCGCCCCGGCAATGAGACCCAACAAAGTGGATTTGCCCACTCCGTCAGGCCCGATGAATCCTACCATGCAACCTGTCGGAATCTCTAAATTCACGTTGTCCAGGGCCACTATATCACCGTAACGATGGGTCAAACCCACGATGCGCGCGACAAAATTCGTCATCTATTGTACCTTGCCCAGTGAATCCTGCAAATGCGGCGGCCACTGCACATCCGGGTCCAAGCACACATATGCCAGCCCGGGGAGACCGGTTTTAACCTTTTCTGCGTGAGCACGTAAAAGATCGACATCAATTTTGACCTTGATACGGAACATCAGTTTTTCACGCTCCGTGCGAGTCTCCACCTCCTTGGGAGTGAATTGCGCCTTAGCGGCGACAAAAGAGACTTTGGCCGGGATAGCGGTATCGGGTAATGCATCAAGAACGATCCGTGCATCACAACCCACGAAGACACGCCCTGCCTCATGGGTCGGCAAAAAAATGGTCATGTAAACATCGGTGACATCTAGTACCGAGAGAATTTTTCCCCCTGGGGAAAGCACTTCTCCAGGTTCGGCCAACCTGTAGATGACGCGACCACCGAGAGGGGTTTTTAGGCTGCTGTCGTCCACATAGGTCTGAATCTCGTCGGCCCTGGCCCTAGCGGCATCGATCGCCGCAATCGTATTGGCCAATCGAGCCTCGGCTGCCACCAGGGCTGCTTGAGCGGACTGTGTTGCTGTTTCCTGACGCTGAAGGCTCTGCAGGGTGATGCATTTGACTTCGAACAATTGCTGGGACCGGTCCAGTTCCTTCTTCGCCAAGGAAAGTTCGCTTCTGAACTGATCGATCACGGCCGCTGCATAGCGCTGCTCCTGCTCGGCCCGCCGGATCTCGGCCTGCGCGTTGCGCATTTGGGCCATTAATTCATAGGTATCCATACGCGCTACTATTTGTCCAGCTTGGACCATATCGCCTTCGCGAACCATCACCTCGGCGAGCCGGCCCGCAAGCTTTGTGGCGATGTCCACCTCAGTGGCTTCGATTCTGCCATTGCCTGAAGCGATTCCTTCTGGAACTTGATCGTTGCGGCGGCTGAAACGTAAAATCGCGCCGGTTGCAGCAATCAATAGGACCACAAGGATCGCCCATTTTATCCAACGTTGCTTGGCCAAATCCAATCTCCCGCATGATTGTCAACATGTGTGATTACCCGCTGATTTTTATGAAAACCACTTCTCCTTGGCGCAGATATATTTAATAGCAACCGCCATGCCAATGAAGGGCTTTGGTGGAAACGGTCTATGATAATTCAAGATATTTCCTGAACGGTGAAAGCAGGCCGTATGACGGGTAAAGACATATAGCTGGCAGGGTTTACTCACTGTAAAAAAAAATGACACCTATCGGTGGTAATAGAGAGCAAAAAAAACCGAAGGAGATTGAATTGTAAGATCCGCCAAAGTAACCTATTCAAAAATAACCTGGGACATCGATCCGATTTCCGAATATTTCGCAACTTGAGCTTCCATGAGAAGGCTTTGTCAATAAGACAATCCCTTCAGGGATTACTTTTCATCCAACGAGTCTCGACCGCCACGCTTCCATCCGCACTCTTTGAAGGGGCTGCCCCATTTGCCCCGGTGCATGGTAATATCCGGTGGCAGGGGCTGCAATCTTCATATCGCAATTATTATTGTCAGCGGCGACTGACTATTGCGGCTCAAGCAGCGCAGTCACCTGGATGAGACGTTGGAACTCTAAATATTACTTTGCCCCCCAAATCAACCCTCGGGGCCTCCCCTCAGGCGGCTTTTTTGTAAACCTTGTTGTAAAACGGTTCGTATTCCTGTTCGCTTATCCATAAACGGTGAAGTAATATGGTCAACTTGCGTGCCACGGCCACCGCCGCTCGCTTTTTGCTGTTTTTGCCACCGCGTGCCGCTATCGATAGACCATGGCGGCGCAGCGCGGTGTCCGGGCCAAAGGGATCCAGGATATACTGCGCACTGCCGACCATTAGTCGGCGCAGATACCTATTGCCTGCCTTTGTGATGGGCAGCTGTTTATCCACTCTGCCGGATTGGTCTCGCCGGGGCGTCAGTCCTAAAAATGGTCCCCCCTGGCTGCTTTTTGCAAACCGCTTCGGATCTTCGATACTCAATATGTACGATAGCGCCGTAATCGGCCCTACCCCGGGCACCTGCTGCAATCGCTGTGTCTCTGGGTATTGCTCTCGGCACAATTGATCTATCTTTTTGTCCAAATCACGGATCTGCTCATTGATGTGGGCGATGGTTTTAAAAATCGGTTAAAGGGCCTATCTGATCGGGGACATGCTCAGCGCAGCGTTTGGCAAAACTTGCGCTGCTACAACCGGGAAGGCGCTCTCCAGTAGTTTTTACCACGCCTCGGGCATGATTAATCAATCGGGTGCGATTTGACACCAACGCATCACGGGACTTGACCATGGCTAAGTCGGCGTGAGTCTGACTGCTGCGGTGGCGAAGCGGCCACAATAATTTAGGATCAAATCGGCATACTATCCCAAGCATCCCGGCATCGCGCTCATCGGATTTATCGTTGCTGTCCCAGACAAATCGCAGCTTGCGCGGGTTGCCCACAAAGACCTTGCATCCTAACCGCTCAAGCTCCCGGCTGATCCATGGCTAGTAGGTGCCGGCCTCTATCGTGGGGTAGTGCTTGAAAAGCTTGGCAACCCCTGCCCTGGTGTTGGTTACCCTGGCTACATGCAATTCATTGCCTTGAGCATCAAATACTACCGCTATGTGATTCTTGTCTCCCAAATCCACACCAATTGTGATAGCGTTTTTCATGGCTGATCTCCTTGTTTTATGCAGCCCTTAGGGTGACTGCGTTCTCTTGTTTGAGCGTGATTTTATCACAGCTCGTTGGAGATCAGCCTTCTTATTTTATCTTTATAGAGAACCGCATAAAATTTTTCCCGTTACAATGGAATTCCGCCATTTATTCGCTAGTGGGCTTATTGCTCCGAATGGCGACGTGTGACATCCTGAATTCCATAGTTTTTTGTTCTCCGTAGATGGGAGCCAGAGCATCGCATGATCAATAGCAATAACATATTTACGATCGGGATCGGCTCCATTTTGGTTTTATCCTTACCGGATTTTGTTCGTTTTTTTACTGGAACCCGGTTTTCCCAACGAAAGCTGAATTCGTTTAAGTAGCGCGACAAATGGTTGGCACTAAGGAAGTGAAATACACCAATACGAGCTCTTTCAAAAAGGGATGAAAATGATTCGGCTGTATTGCAATGTACTTGGCCCCGGCTATACTCGCGTTGCGAATGGTCCACATGCGAGTGCGCTGAAAACTGCTGACCAATGTGAAGATAGGATCGATGCTTATCGCTCATGGTCCTCTCAACCCCGTGTACTCGGATGTTGTCAGTCTCTAAAATTGAAGAACTATCGGCTTTTTACCAAAAGATCCTTTTATTATACCCATTTCCTTAAGCACCGCTGCAATGTGAGAACCATGTCTCGGCGTCAAAGAGGAATTATTTTGAATCCATTCACCGAAGCCACCTGGAATTGGATTGGTCATGCTGAAACCACCAGGTACTGTTTTGTTTTTAAATTCACTTTTAATTTTTTCGATGAAGTTTTTAGAAATGTATGGCCGACCGGAATATTCTATGTAAAAACCACCTCTATTGTCTGGAGTGTATTCGAATACAGTTTTTCCAGATAAGGTAGATACCTTAGGCATTATTGTCCTCCATCCAATTATGCTGCGCTCATAACGTACGCATCAGGGGGTTGCATGGAGCGCAGCGGAATGCAATCCCCTGGATGCGAATGTTAGCCACCAATATTTTTAGGCATTATGGGGAAATCTTTGAAATTCATAAACCTCGGATTTCCATTGTCGTCATGTAACCAAGTAATCACTTTATCCGGTGGCTGAAAAAAATAGTTCTCCTTCTCTCCCAAATAAAAAGCGAGAAATTTTGAATAAGTTTCATCGTCCCACCCTTCAAAATATGGTTTTAAGCTAAAACCACCTAATGGCATTTGATGAGCTTTGTGAGGTTTTCCATTGATAACGAAATGTTTGGGTGTTCTTGTTGCTAAGGTTGAACGGTAAGAAACTATCGCACAAATTTCACGAAACTGTATTGGGTGAAGATCGATATCAAAAATATCGGAAAATTGATCCTCCATTGATTGCTCAGCCCCACCATCAGCTAGGCACGCAATTAATGCGATTTTCCCAACACGGCAACCGATGAATAAAGTATCGACATTATCACAAAGATCCCATTCAAGTTTCTTTTCGGGTAACTCTTGAGCTGAAAAGATGTATATGGAACCAGGCGAGAAATCGACACATTCTACAACTTCTCTAGCTTGCTGTAAGAAAAAACGATGCATCCTATATCTTTGTAATATTTCTGGTGTAATAATAGTGCCTTCTGAAGGATCGCTACGGTCCAGTAACAGAGTTAATTCTTTATACAACAACCCATATAGAATTTTACCCAACCAAATAGAGAGTAGTTTACCACCAAGCAGCCTTACAGCGTCTTTTCCTTGCTCTACAGTTTGAGATAATGAATCTTCTATGGGCTTTAGACGATAATTATTACATTCATCACAACATGGAACAGTTAACTGTCGGTAAGGAATTGATGTTTGATTTAAGATGGTTAGCCTTTGATCCCAAAGTTCGTAACGCTTTTGTGCCCATCGAGGTATTACGTGCTCTTGAGTATACCCTCCAGAGAAAAGTTCCTTTCCACATAAAAAACATCTGTATTTTGACGCCGAAAATTCTTCTAAACTTTTAATGAGAGATTCCATCTCATTATTATTTTTTGAATGTATAGTAATCATAATAGTAAAAGGCTAGCGCGGAACTTTGCGGCGCGCCCTTTGCGTCCGCACCAGTTATTGGTTAAGCGACTACATATTCCGTTTTCTACCTGTCTGCATAGGGAATTTCTGAGCACGCTATTTCAATGTTTGTTTTTGATAATATTTCACGCAGCTCTATTTCACGAGCCTCTTTATCTTTGTGAGGTCCAATAATTATTTTTTTAATCGGGAGCTTTATATCGTCCAACTCAAAAAGATCAATGTAAGGCACACGCTGTTCATTTTTTAATCTATACTTTCGCATTTTTTCCGGTTTTAAAATTGCGTCATCAGCTTTTGCAAGTTTGATGTATTCTTCATCAAATACTGTTGGTAAGGCAACAACTCTGACTTCCTTTTCCTCACTAAAACCAAAATGCTTATAACGACTTATGCATTTTACAAAAGGAATGTATCCTCTAGATGAGTCTATCTCTTTTTCTTTTTCATAATTCTCGTGGTTAAAAAATTGTCTTGCTATGTCCGATAGGATTTTTATCTCACCCGACAGCTCATTTTTAAATTTTAGTTCATCGTCACTGTATATCAAGTCGGCAAGCAGGACTGCACTATACTGATAACTAATAGATTCTTTAGCGAGTATTTCCTCTAATTTTTCGGTGTCGAATATCAGGGCGGCACCGCCTCCAATTCCATAACCTCTCCATTGACTTAACAAACCGTTGTCGGCAATACTTCGTTTTTCAGGTTCGCCGCAGAATGAAAGAATGTAAATCTCGCTGCCAAGTGCTCTATATTGTGAATCAATTAAGGTTCATCCGATTAAAGCGTACTTGGACTCATGGAGCCCAAATATTCTCAGCTTAAAAAATTCCGTATCCCGAAACCCATATGCCTGCTTCTGAAGTGTTTTTATCTTGTTATTGGCGCCCTCCAAT